>VFQQ010001191.1_pt1 | contig 38812 bp, 69 predicted proteins | sample 3512341 | NCBI WGS metagenome assembly VFQQ01 (sample SAMN10412373, study PRJNA504923) | tailings metagenome | isolation source: Relicate 2 Philex TSF1 revegetated site | place: Philippines: Tuba, Benguet | collected 2017-08-29 | reverse complement strand
TGCTGCTGCTGCTGCTGCTGCTGCTGCTGCTGCTGCTGCTGCCGCCCCATTCCACTCTGCCAACTGCACCGTCTCAGCACCCACCTGCCACATAAGTGCGGCTGGCCACCTCCCGCGCCTCTGGCGTCATCTGGCGCACGCCGCTCAGGGTTGCCAGGTCCATGCCATCGCCGCCCCCCGCAGCAGGCATAGCGCCCCAGCGGTTGCGCCCCATGCTCATGCGGGGCACGTGCCCCACGGCCGCCCCCAGAGCATACAGCTTGGACCTGGGCAGTTGGGTGGGTGGGTTGGATTGATTTGCAGGGCATGTCGGATGAGGGGCTGGAATGGATAGCAACTTGTGCACACCAGACACCATCATCGCAGCGCCTTTGAGCAAGCAGGATGAGCAACCCTGAGCTGCACCACAACCAGCCGGCCTCACCTGGCCCGCATGAGCTCCGCCTCGCTGAGCGGTGGTGGCTCGCCCTTCACCCGCCTGAACAGGGTTTGAGGGCAGTTGGAATGGCCTGCTGTCGTGTGCTGGCAAGTAAGGAAGCTGGGACCAGCACCAGCAAGCAGGTGGCATGCAGTATGCTCTGGCGCTTCGGCGCAGGGGGGCTGCCGGCATTCAAGCAGCGAAGGAGAATGGCAGAACCCACCGCTCGTATTCTTTGCGGCGCAGCGCCTGTGGATCGTCCAGCCGCGCCTGCTGCTGCAGCACCTCCGCCAGAACCTGTGGGTGGGGTTGGAAAACAAGTGCTGTGTGCGTTGGCAGGCAGGGATGATACGTTTTGCACTGCACTGCAACAGCAGCTCAAGAACCACGGTGCTCAAGCGCGATCAGAGTGTTCAACAGCGCCGCCAAGCAGCATTGCCATGAAGCAGCAGCCCTCTGGCAAGTCAGCAGGCAGCCCAGGCTGCACCTCATACTGCGCCTCGCTGCTGGTGAAGCCCTTGCCGCGGCCCGCTGCCTGGCCTGCAGGCAAACGAGGCGGATGCAGCGACAGCAAGCTGGATGAGGGTGGCAAAAGTTTTGCTGACATGTCACAAGACGGGCAGCGGCTGAAAGTTTGAGACACTCTGAATGAAATGAAACATCCACTGCCACACAGTGTCTCGCCCACCTGCTGCGCCCTGCTGGCGCCTGGCCGCCGCCTGCTCCCGGCCCTCGGCTGGTGAGGGCTCCTCGGGCAGTTTGCCCTGCTTGACCAGCCGCTGCTTGTGGCGCTGCAGGTCAGCCTCCTGTGCGATTCAAGTGGCAGGTGATGGCAGCATTTGCAAGGTTGTACGAGTGGCGTGGGGCAGTGAGCATGGCAGGCAGGCACTGGGAGAGTAGCAGCATCGCCCAAACGAAGCAGTATGGCACGTGGCATCCACAAGCACCCTCAACCGCTTGCCTGCTCTATCTTGAAGTAGCCCTGCTCCCGCGCCAGGCCATAGCCACGTAGAATGTTAGCCATGGTGCTCAGCTACTGGCACCAGGCCAATCAAGCACGATGGCGGCGGCGGCGGCGGCGGCGACGAAAGCGGCGGTGAGATAGGCGCTGCTAGGCACGGGAGACCGGCAGCGCTGGGCCCAACGCGTTTATAATGCCGCCCAGGCTAGCTAGAGAGCCCCCCAACCCGGCTTGCCGAGGCAGCAGCTGAGCCCTCGGTGCCGGTGTCGCGCCCTTGCGACTGGGCAGCGCCGGGCGGTGCGATCACAATGCAGGGCAGACCGCTGCAAGACTGAGGGCGCAGCAAGCTGGTGCACAAATGCCAGAGGCGGTGTCCTGAGCGCTGGCAGCGGCCAGCGCCATGCTGCCGTGTGGCGGCTGCCGCAACTTGGCCAGATTCACCCTCAAGCAGGGCTGCATTGCTTTGTTACCGTGTGTGGATGCAAAGGAGTTTAGACTATCAGACAATGGTGGAATCTGAGGGATGAAATTGCAGGAACGGCAGGCCGGAAAAACTGCAACAATCGAAAGGGTGTGAGTGATGAATGAATTGCCTTTGCTGCGGTTAGCAGAAGCAGAAACTTAGTGCTGCAGCCGCGTATCACGCAGCAGCAGCGTGCGGCCACGGCCCTCAATGCCGTCCAGGCACCGCCCGCGGTAGTGCGCCTGGTTGCTGCTCTCCTCCTGCGGTGGGCGGTTGATGGCGGTTGATATGGAGATGAGTGAACAGATAGGGGAAATGCAGCAACGCATGCACCTGCTGCAAGCACAAACACATTGCACCAACTGCCGGCGAGCACGAGCTCGGCCCTGGCCACCCCAATCAAACCTAACCAAACCCACCGCACCTTCTCCACCACAAAGCCGTGGCGCTCGTAGAAGGAGCAGGCAATCTCGTTCACAGCCATGGTGTGCACGTACAGCGCGTCCACGCCTGCTCAATTGGGGTAGGCACGCCGGCAGCAGGTCAGACTAGGTAGGCTCAGCAGCAGGGCTCTGCAGCTGCGGCTGCATCAAGTCAGCGGTGCTGAACTCCAGGCGGTCCGTCCTCCCCACCCTCCCCAACTCCTGCCCATCTCTGCACCCCCGCTGCCGCCTCACCCCAGCGGGCCGCCAGCCGGCGCGCTTCCTGCAGCAGCGCCGCGCCCACGCCGCGCCGCCGCGCCGCGTTGGCCGTGCACACGTTTGCTAGGTAGGCCGCGTTCTGGCTGTTGCCAATCAGCACCTCGCCAGGTAGCGCTCGCACAGCGTGCAGGTCCAGCGTGCCAACCACCGCCAGCTGGCCGGGAGCTGGCTGGGCCTCCGAAGCAGCGCCGCCGCCTCGCACCGGCGAGGAGCGGCTGCCCAGTCCGCCGCTGCCGCCGCTGCCATTGCCGCTGCTGCCACTAGTGCTGTCCACCAGCAGGCGCGAGTCAATCGGCTCATCCCCGCCCTCGCCGCCGCCCGCCAGCTGGTCGGCAGGGTACAATGCCACCAGGCATGCCGACCGCTCTTGGCTGTCGATGCCTTTTTGTGCGTCCAGCTTGCGGTTGATGCGTGCCATCTTCAGCAGCTTGTACTCCTCCTCGGCAACCATGGTGCGGTGCACCTGGGCAGGGCGGGCAGGTGGAGGGAGCAGGCGGGGATGACGGGCACAGCAGGCCAGCAGGCTGGTTCTCTGTGGCTTGTGACTCTTGCTCAGTCGGCAAATCAGCGCAGGAGTGGTGGCATGGAACACCACACACCCACTGATAGAAAGAATCAAAAGCAGGAGCGCACCTCTGCAGCGAACTTGCGCTCCTCGGGGTAGCGGCCAAAGGAGAGGGCGCGCAGCCAGGCGGCCGCCTGCAGCTCGTCGTCCGCCTCCGCCTCCCGCACCTGAGGGCCGGGGCAGCACAAGGGGTGTTGACTTGCAAGACTGCATGCTGGACGGCCTCCATGCTGCATGCGCACTCACTGTGCTTGGGAACAGCAGGCGGCAAAGGTGCCTTGCACAACCCAGCCTGCCTCAACAAGCCCCTGCACACCTCGAGCGGCGCCGCCAGCGGCGCCAGCCCTGCAGGCCGCTCGGTGGCCACCAGCAGGGACTGGTGGAAGCCGGAGGAGGCCGCAACCACTGCGCTGCGGCGGCCAGCACGCCGCGCCGGCAGGCGGCGGGGTGGGAGGGGCCTGGCGGCGGCGGCAGCGGCGGCAGCGGCGGGCTGCCGCCTGCAGGCCATCCGGCTGGCGCATTGCGCTTGTGCTGCAGCTGCCATGGCTGCAATGCGCTTTGCTCGCGGGCCTGTGGCGGATGTGGGAGACCTAAGCTGGGGTGCAAGGAGGTCGTCCCAGCTCTGTTGAACAGCCTCCGTGGATTGCCAATTTGTGTTGGCAGGGGCTGCAAGCGGTCCAGGCGCACTGTTCTGCCCAGCATGCGACCGCCTTGCTGGACGGTCGCCTGGTTTGTACTTGGGGCCGGGGCAGCCTGCGATCGCCGATCGCAATCGCCTGGCGTCCTACACTGCGAGCTTGTCGCCCGACACTGCCGTGCGGGCACCCTTCACCTCGTGCGTGCCGCCAGCGGGCCGCAGGCAGCCGTGATGGCCAGTGCAGCAGAGGTGGAGGTCCCTGTGCCCCAGGCTGAGCCCGAGCAGCCGAACGGGCTGCCGGAGGGCGAGCACGCCGAGGCTGCCGGCGCCCCCGCGAGCGAGAACAGCAAGGAGGGCCAGCACGAGGAGGAGGAGGAGCCATGGCGCCGGAGGTGAGCTCTTTAGCAGTGATCGCGCTGCGAGGGGGCGTGTGGCCACTGCGGGGGGACCACTTCCGCCCGCTGGCCAGCCCTGCGCCCCTTCCGCCCAGCGCACCCCGCTCCTGGCATTGCTCCAAGCCTGTTCCAGCCGCTGCCAGGGCCCACCCAGGGCGGCAGCGCCGCCGCCGCCGCCGCTGCCGCCTGCCGTACTTGCGCGTGCGGCGACGCGTGCCGACCCCCACCGCCGCAGGCTGTGGATTGTGCGCATGCCCCGCCCGCCCGAGGCGCCCGCCATCAAGGTGCTGGAGCAGGAGGTGGACACGTACCGCACCCAGATGAGCCTCATCACCGAGGCGCTCAACGTGAAGAAGGTGCGGGCAGCTGGGTGCTGCCGTGTGGTGTAGCTGGGCGCGCTGGTGGCTGCTGCAGGGGCAGGCTGGTGATCTGTTGCAGTGCACTGCTTGCTGATAAGGTGTATGGCTGCAGCGTAATTGGTAGTTGCAGCAGCACTGTACACACCAGCTGCTGCATGCAAGTCTCGAGCGCCCACTGCCGCTGCCCCTTTTCACCGCTGCGATCCTTCAGGTGGAGCGGGACAGCGCGCGCGAGGCCACCCGGGCAGCCCGCGACGCCTTCATGCAGGTGAGAGGTGCAAGCAGGGGCTGTGAGGTGTTCTGCTGCTTAGCCTGGCATTGCAGTCGAGAGGCCCAGCACCGCCGTCAAGTTCTCGGCGCAGCACCAAGTGCTTTATTCTGCAGCCTGGCCAGCCGCGATCCAGCATCTCCTGCCACCCCCACCCATCCACAAACAGTCGCGCGAGGCGTTTGAGGAGCGCAACAAGCCGATGCGCGAGCTGGCGCAGCAGCGCCAGGACGCGGCAGCCGTGGCCAACAAGCTCAAGGAGAGCTTCAGGTGTGCACAGGTTGCCGCTGCATGGGCATCCACCAATGCTATGCTTGTTGATGTGTGTGGCGCAGCTGGTGCGTATGTGGTTGCTGGTTGCTTGTGCTACTTTGTGGGCCACCTGCAAAGTGAGCCAAACCCTCTGCCTTGCATGCCATTCGCTGCCTTGGTTTGGTGGCTGCTGCACGATGGTCTCCGCTGGCGCTGTGCGCTCCTCCGAGCTATATAAATTTGAAGTGCCATTCCACTTGAGCCTGCAGCGACCTGCTGGTGAAGAGCGAGGCGGAGCTGGATGAGCAGCTGGAGCAGCTCAAGTACCGCATCGAGGTGGGGGGCGGTTCTGGGGATGGGTTGGCTTTGGGATAGCTTTGGGATTCGTGGACCTGCGCAAGCTATCTCTGGCACTCTGCCGATGGAGCTCGGCACGTGGGGGGCGCCTGCTTTGCTGCGGCAGCCCTCCTGATGAAGCGTTGTGCATGACTCAAGGAGCTATGTGCTGCTCAGTCAGCTTGTACCATAACTGCCGCCGGCGCAGCGTCAACCGTGCTCCTGCCGATCATGCTTGCCTTTTGCCTGCCCACCCCTTGCCGCCTGCAGCACGAGAGCATCACGCTGAACGAGGAGAAGAAGGCGCTGGCCACCATCAAGAAGCTGCAGCAGCAGCGCGAGCGGGTGGGTGGTGCTGGCGTTTCGCACCCGAGTGGGGTGGGGTGGGGTTGCCAACCCACGCCCCGGCTGTCGACCGCTTGAGCTTCATGCTGCATGAGAGGATGTTGTTGCTCCTGCCAGCCCAACCGCCCACGTCGCCATTCCCTTCATCGCCTCAGGTGCGCGAATACGAGGCGAGCGCCAGCCTGTTTGCGGAGACGCGCGCCAAGCGCACCGAGCTGCAGGTACAGGGGGCGGGTGGCCAAGGGCGGCAGTGCTGTTGCCGCATGCTAGTTCTGCTCCATGCTGTTTGAGCATGGTTATCGAGCGTGACCTTGGTTGCTATTGCTTGCATCCACCGCTTGCTTTGACTTTGGCTCCTGCTCTGCTGCTTTAAACCTGCAGGAGGCGATGAAGGAGTTTGACGGCGAGATCAAGGCCCTGCGCCAGGAAATGGATGTGCAGGTGCGGGCAGGCGGGTGTGAGCTGTGCAAAGCCGGGCTTGCAGCCGAGTCCTCGTCCTCGGCCGCACCTTGTCTCATTATGCGGCAGTGCGTTAGCTGGCTGTGTGGGGCCAGGTTGTTGACTCCTCCTTCTGCGCCTGCCTCTTGTTTTTCATTGCTTGCTGCAGCGCCGGTTCCATACTTCCGCCTCCCCTGCCTCTCGCTTCTCATTGCTTGCTGCAGCGCCAGATCCTGGACAAGCTGCGGGAGCACGAGCGCGGCATCGACGCCGAGGTGGAGGAGATCATCACGGAGCGGCGCCGCTGCCGCGAGGTCATGGTGCGTTGGCAATGTTCTTAGCTCTGCATCAGCATGGCTGCTCTGGGGTGGAGGAGATCATCACAGAGCGGCGCCGCTGCCGCAAGGTCATGGTGCGTTTCGTGTGCTGCTGCTGTGCTGTGAGTCGTCCCTGCTCCAGCCTTGCAGCTGCTGGGTGGCGGAAGCAGTATGATGTGGCTGCGTTGCTGTGAGATCATGGGTGCGGTGCTATGCTGCAGCTGTAAGCTAGTGATAGCATAGCCTGGCTCCTTCGCACCTCGCATGCATGAACTCAACAGTGCATGCCATTGGACCTTCATTGTTGCCGCAGGAGGAGGCGTACCAGCGCATGTCGTCGCTGAAGAAGGCGCAGTGGGAGAAGAACAACACCTTCTACTCGAACCGCTCCTTCTCCCGCGACATCCGCAAGGTGTGGCATGAGGCGGCAGCAGAAGTGCTGGCCAGCTGACGGCTGTCGCGCTGCGCGGTCTGGCTGCGTGTCCGCCTGGCCGCCTGCTGTGACCCTGCCATGACCAGTGCCACTTGCGGGGCATTCTGCAGTTGCAGCTTGGGGCGCATATCTTGCCGTGCGGCAGCTGCTGTATGCTTTGATGCACGCTTCTTACCATTCCAGTCTTTGCCTCTGTCCCTCAGATGGTGGCTGAGGGCCGGCTGGAGGAGGCGCGCGACGCGTGCGCTGAGCAGCAGGTGCAGCCATTGTTTGGGCGGTGCAATTCTTGTGAGAAACATGCTGGTCATGCGGCAGTCAGTGTACGCACCGCCATGTCCTTGCATGCCATCCTTGGACGCCCAAGAGCTACCCAGCGCCGTGGGTGACCCCTCGCCCTGCCGCTCGCACACTCCTCTGGCCGCAGGACGAGGCGGTTGCGCAGCTGCGCGACCAGCCCGCCTTCCGCTCCGAGTACTTTGCGCTGTGGGAGCAGCAGCGCAAGGTGCCCATCTCCGCGGCGGGTGAGCAGGGTCAAGTGGGTGGCACAGAAGGGCTGGGTGGGGCATCAAGATGACCCTGTCTGGTCCCTTGCAGAGCAGCTCAGATGGTTGGCGCCGCAACTGACTCTCACTGCGCTCACTTGCTCACCTTCAGTTTCCCATTGCCTTCACCCACCCGCCCGCCCCGCAGAGGAGGAGGAGCTGCCGCCCCCCAGCAAGGGCGGCAAGGGCGGCGCCAAGGGGAGCAAGGCCAAGGCCGCCCCCGCACCCGAGCCCGTGGACCCAGCCAAGAAGGTGGGCTGCATTTACATTGCTGTGTTTGTGCAAACTGCTGTGTTTGTGCAGCCTGCTGCCTCTTGTCCTTATGCGCGGCTTGCTGGCCAACGCATACCTAGCTGCAGCTGCCCTGAGTGCCTGTTGATCGCACCTCAGCCGTGCTGGATGGCGCCCTGATCGCTTCACACCTGCTGTTCATTCCTCCCCCACAGGCGGAGGCCACCATTGCGGCCCTGCTGGAGGAGGCGAGGGAGGAGGCGCGCCGTGCCAAGGCGGCTGCCGCCGCCGCCGATGCAGCGCAGCGCGACGCCGCGGCAGCCGCCAGCGCTGCAGAGGCCAGCCTGGCAGACGCTGAGCGGGAGCAGGCGGCTGCTGCGCGCATTGTGGTGGGCCTGGATGAGGAGGCGGCGGGGGCGCCGCGGCAGCACGCGCGGCCGCCGCGGCCGGCGGCGGCGCGGCACGCTGCGCCCGCTGTGGAGCCCGTGGTGGTGCCGCTCGAGAACTTTGAGCTGCCCGAGGTGGTGCGGACGCTCAAGGAGAAGGTGGGTGGGCTGGCCGGCAAGTGGTTTGTTTGTTTGGCGGGTGGCGGATGGGGCGCTTCGAGCCACCGACTTGGGGTCCAAATGCTGCGCTAACCGATACATGTATTCATGCACCTGTGGCCTCAGCATGGCCTGCCTTGCTCACGTCTGGCGTTCTGTATTGTACGGGCCCTGCTGCTGCAGACGCCCTCGTCACAGGAGCTGAAGGAGCTGGAGCGTGAGCGCCAGCGGCAGGTGGGCTGCTGCTAAGGGACATCGTGCGGCTGCTGTCGTGACCCATGCTGGTGCCCTTGTGGTGGGCTAGTGGTGGGCTGCGTACTGGTGGCCGTTTGTGGGTGGCCGTTGCTGCCTCCTGTACACCACCCTGCCCTTTGGCTGGCATGCCTCGCTTGCTTTTGGTGCGGCTCTGCTCCCAGGCATGGAAAAGTGCTCCCGCTCCTCCCTACACACACACACCATCACACCGCAACGAACAAAGTGCTCCGCCCTTCCCACCTTATCAGGCCCGCGAGGAGGCGGAGCGGCGCAAGGCCAAGAAGGCGGCTGAGAAAGAGAAGAAGCGGGCGCGGCTGCTGGCCGCAGCGGCACGTGCACAGGAGGCAGCTGCGGCGGCCCAGGTCGCGGCCGCGGCGGCGGTGGCGGCGGTGGGCGGCGACGACACGGCATCCAGCGACGGTGGCGAGGGCAGCGCGGCAGGGGCGGCCGCGCCCACCGGCGCTGTGTCGGGGGCGGAGGACGCCGGCGCTGCCGCTGCTGTTGCGGCGTCGGAGCAGGCTGGGAGCGAGCTGCGGCGGCGGGGCGGCGCCGCCAAACCCAAGGCGGGGGCCAAGGGCAAGCCGGCGGCGCGGCCGCGCCCCACGCCTTCCAAGCCTCAGACTGTCAGGCGCTGGATGCGGGAGAATGAGCTGCTGGTGTATGGAGGCGCCATCCTGCTCACCATGTTCATGCTGCTCATGCTCTGGTGGACCGGTGAGCGCTGGGCCCATGTTTCTCATTCATGTTGTTCATGCTTGGAGCATTGAGCTTGAGCGTGGGGGAGCGCCCAGCAGTGCGCGGTGCTTGCTGCAGCTGCTAGGGCGGGTCAGCGGATGGCGGGGTGTGCCGGGCACTGCAAGCCTGTTCCTGCCGCGCATCGGCCAGCGAAGCTGGCTGTGGGGAATCAGTCCTTTGGTGAATCACTGCTGCGCCGCTCACACAGCTCTGCTTGCCTCCCCGCATCACCTGCAGCCAACACCGTGCCCCAGTAAGCAGCGGCGCCGGCCCACGGGACCACAGCTGCCAGCAGCAGTGTAGCTTTGCCTGCCCCCAATAACGGATCCATGCTAAGTTTTGCTGCCAGAAAGGCCTCATGTAACCGGGCGAGGCATCCATGTTATTTACTAGCAGGCAATCAGCAAAGCGGAAGGCGGTCTTTGGAGCTGAGCTGAACAGACGGGATTTTGCCTGGGATGGCGGGATAAGGCAGGGATGCACACGAGGCAGAAGGGCGGCAATACATCAAGCACAAGCCATTGAAACACGGCGGGTTGCCAAACAGACGCAGCTTATCTGGAAGTGGAAAAAAGCAGCGGCCCAGGCGCAAAAGGTCGGCGATACACCAGACACAGCCAATAAAACGAGCAGGTTGTACACGGGGCTTAGGTGGGAGTGGGCAAAAGCAGCAAATCAGGCGCAGATCAGCAATGCATCAGGCGTGGGCAATGAAACAGGGTGTAAGGCTGCGTTAACAGGATGCAAGGCAGGACGGGGTGAGACGTTTTGTGGCAAGTGTGAGTGCAAGTGGAGCATGGCAGGTTGCCTTGCCTGGTTGGGAAAAAAACAGGCAACGCTTGGGCAGCATCCCGAGTGGTTCGGTCGTACCGTGCACAGCAGAGGGTCATTCTATTCTGTTGCGGACACATGTGTGGCACAGGAGGCGAAGGATGCAGTGTAGGAAACATGCAGGAGTGTTGGTAGGCTGATGGGAGAGCTTCCGACACCCCAGACCAGTATGATATGCGTTGTCCTGGGTGCATAGAAATCTTGGCGAATGAAAGCTGGCTTCAGGCATGGCGGCCGTCAGGCCCCGTCTGCGCCTGGCCGCGCCACCAGAGCAGCGATGAAAGCTGCCAGGGCAGACAACCCCACCGGCACCACCCACGTTTTGTATGCGTTTGCCAGCCTCAGGGCCGGCTCGCACATGCGCACATAGGGGCTGCTCAGCAGCTCCTCTCTGGCCTCCAGTGCAGCTGCCTCCGACAGCTGAGCCTTGATAACTGCAAGCTCCTGCACTTCGAGCAGCTGCTGCTGCCACGCCAGCAGCGTGGCGAGCACCAGGCCCAGGCCAACCTGCGCAGAGCAGGCGGGGATGGGTGGGCAGGTGCGCATGCTGACTGCCCAGCGGTAAGCCCAGGAATCTGGCAGCTGACTTGCACAGCGCGCAGTTGATGCTCTGCTCCAGGGTTTGCCTGCAACCGCAGTCCAAATCAACCCTCAACCGCAGCGCAGTTGACTGGCTGCTCCACCCACCTCGTAGACCCATGCCACTGCCGCACACTTTTCCACGGGGGTTGCCTCGTCTGCTGCGGTCTCCAGCGTCAGCCATGTGCCGGGGCACACCAGGGCCACGAGGTGGCGCACCACCCAGTAAGCTGCCTCCGCCAGGCAGGCATGGGCGGGGTGCATCGCAACAAGCTGCGAGCAGACTGCACACAGGTGGCGTGGGGTCGGGTGGGGTGGGGGTTTGTGGGGGCAGGGGAGGAGGGATGTGTGGAGGTCGGCATGACGCCAATCTCCATCCAGGCAGGCCGTGCAGCAGCCAGTGCAATGCAGCACACCAAGCAGGTTGAGCGCAGGCCTGCCCTCACCAGCGGGGGTGCGGTGCAGGAGGAAGGCCACGCTGGCCAGCTGCACCGCCAAGTGAGGCAGCGGCGGGAGCTGGCAGTAGAGCGCCATCAGCAGGCAGGCGTGCACGCCCGCCACGGGGACGACGAAGAAGGCCGCTCCCCGCAGGTACAGGGCTGCCGCCGCCAGGCGGCCGGCCCGCCAAGCCTTCCCCGCCGCAGCCGCAGCCGTGGCCGCTGTGCTGGCCGCCGGCACCGGCTGGCCCGCCATCACGCTGAGCAAGTCGATGGCTGCTGGGAACAGCACCATGTTGACGCTGCGAGCTGCCATCATGAGCGGTAGGCGCCAGCGGGCGGAGTAGCGCCGCGGGGAGTGTGCCGCGAGCGAAGCCACCACCAAGTTTAGCGCAACCACGACGGCTGTGCCGCATACGCCTGCGGCGCCGACCGTGCCGTGCGCCAGGCCGGCCACCAGGATGGCCAGCTCGATGAGCGAGACCAAGGACAGCACGCGGGCGTCCATCCTAGCCCAGCGCAGCGACAGCGCTTTGCAGAGCGTGAGGGTGCCGGCGGCCGCGGTCCCGGTGCTGGCGAGCGTCGGCGGCGGTGGCGGCGCTGCTGGCGCCATAGGCGGCGGAGCGTCCGCCGCCGCTGCTGGCAGGGCGGCCGAGGTCATTTGGGGCGCCGTGCCTTCGAGTTGTGCGCGAGGGCGGGTACGGGGGCGGGAAGGGTGGCCGCGGTGGTGCGATCGAGGCTTCTTTGCGGTGAGGGTGGACGGGAGGGAGAGCAGCGGCGAAACCCGCGCGAAACAGCGGAGCAACTTCTGATCAGCCTGTGCGTCCTTGCCGCCCCTTTGCCGGTTGACGCCTGATTAAGCTGGCATGACGGCAGACCATGCCACTGCCTACTCTGATTATTTGATGCCCGTCCGCATGTATGGCTGTCGCACCCCTTGCAGAAGGTGTTTGCAGCATTGAGCGGCTGGCTCGCAGACCGGCGCCGGTCGCTGCGTGCACCCTGCTTTCTGCGGAGATGGAGGCAGTTGGGTCGAGGGGTTAACTGGAACTGGGATTCTCAAATGCTGAACAGTCATGCGGCAGCGCAGGAAGGGGGCACAGCAGACCAGCCACCCTTGCTGTAATGCCAGGTTCTGAGATGTAGTAATGAGGCAGCAGTGCCGCTGCCGGCGTCGGATGGGAGGCAGAGCATTCAAACGCAGAAGGAGGCGCTCCATCACCCTGACGCGGCACTGTATTGAAAGTTAACTTGGGCACAAACTACCCATCCACATCTAGCCTTCCCCACATGCCCTGCATTGACTGGCTTGTCTGGTTGTCGGGCGGCGGCAGTGGGCGGCGCCGGCCCACATGGGGCCCAGGCATTTCAGCTCCAGCTCCCCCCGTGCGCCCATCGCGTTGAGGCACGTGTGCGGTGTTCCGATCATCCATCTCGAAGGCCTGCAGCCCCTGCCTGCCCGCCCCCGGCACTGCCGTCGCAGTGGCCGCGCCCTGCAGCCCCTCTGGCTGCGTGATTGCGACTCGGCCGCTGAGCAGTTGCTGCAGTTTCGATTTGGGGCTGCGACAGCGGCTGCTCCATGGCAGGGCCTGTTGTAGGAGAGGCCCTGCGCTCCAGCGCGCGGTCAGCAGCTGCAGCTGTGCCGGTAGCGACACCATGGCTGGCGCCACGGAGAGCGGCGCGCAGGCAGCGGCGCGGCAGCCGGCGGCCAGCCGCCGCCGCCACGGGCAGCGGCGCCAGCAGCAGCGGCGGCGATTCGGGCTCGCTCAACTTCCGCGCCAGCGTGTCCCTGAATGTCGCAGCCTCCGAGTTTGCCAAAGGTGGGGCCGGGTGTGGTGCATGGGCGAGGGCTGGGTGGACGGCAGCCTCCAAGCGTAGGCGCTGCACTGGGGCCGCTGTTGCATGGGCGCGGCGGCGGCGTGACCCCTGCTGCCCACAGCGCTGACCTGCAGCGGTTGACTTAGTGTTGACCCGCCGCTGTCCATGCAAAGCAGGCCTGGAGGCGGGCATGGACGCTGATGAGCTGGTGGCGCAGCAGCTGGGTGCTGAGACGCCCGGGCAGCTGAGCGATGTGCAGGGGCAGTACCGCGAGGCAATCAAGCAGAAGCTGGCGGAGGTGGGTTGTTTCAGGTTGAGGCGTCTCCTCGCAGCACTGCATGCCTGTCCAGATGGCCGTGTGGGTCAAAGAGCAGGCAATGGTGCGCTGTTGCACGCAACCACCTGTAAACCTGCTATTCATGAACTTGCTGCTGCGACCAGCTCGTCGCATGTCTCAACAGGACCCAATGCTGCATGCTGCCGCCTGCCCTTTCCTGCAGCGTGCGGAGGAGCTGCGGCGAGAGAAGGAGGCCAAGGCAGCCAAGTTTAGCGCCGGCAAGCTGGCATGTGAGTAGCTGCGGCCGAGTGCAGTGCGGGCGAGCTGGCGTGTGCGCTGCAGCCGCCCGGTTGTGCCTGCTCGCTGCTGACAGCGACAAGGGCAGCAACTGTTCTGCTGCTACTCGGTTTGCCCGCCTGTCGCTGGCTGGAGTGCAGCAGACCAAGCGGAATCAGCTCAGCCGGTTCCCCCCTTGCCACGTCCTTGTGCTGCAGATGAGCGCGGCCAGTATCCCGCTTCCGCGCGGCTGCTGGAGCAGGCGCTGAATGAGGAGGGCCCCTTCACCCAGCTGGGCGGCGAGATCCAGCTCTGGCTGGCGCTGGCATACCAGGCAAGCTGTTGCAGCGTGTGGCGGGGCTTGCAGCTGTTGGCTGTGCTGGCTGCTTCTGCGCGTCGGCATGCCCGTTTGGGTTTGCGAGTGCGAGTGTGCTGGCGTGCCAAAGTTGCGGCAGCAGGCCCACCGGCTGGCGGCATTGCAGATCCCACCGGCTTCGGCCACAGCTAGCCGCCCAGCTGCCCAGCTGCCCCGCAATTGAGGCGGCCAGCCGCTGCAGTGTACTGTGTGTGCAGGCGTGTCGGCTGGAGCCAACACTGTACAGCAGCAGGCCCCGCGGCGGACGGCCCAGCTGCTCCTGCATCCGAGGCGTTCACCCGCTCCCTTCTTATCCAAACCCAAACGTGCAGGCCTGCGGGCGGGAGGAGGACTGCCTGGCCACCTACCGCACGCTGGAGAAGACGCACCCGCTGCCCGCCATCCGCCGCCAGGCCGCCGACCTGCGCTACATCATGGAGGCGCCCAAGCTGCAGGCGAGAGCTTGCAGCTGAGCTGTGGTTCTGGTGTATTTGCTGGAAGTAGCAGGGAGCTCTGCACTACATCATGGAAGCGCCCAAGCGGCAGCTGGCTTGTCGGCAGCAGCACATTATGTTGCCTCAGCGTGCGCTAGCCACCTGTGCTGACCAGCCTGCCTCCCTCCCCTTGCCCGCCACCCGCAGATCAGCCCCGATGAGCGGGTGCAGATACCTGTGCTCACAGATTTGGATGTGAACAGGTGTGTGGGGAACATTGTTTGCATGTTTGCACAATCCAGCTGTACAGCCGAGGCGTTCATCCGCTCCACACTGAGCCCTCCGCAGCCTCGTCTCAGCATCTCGTGATCCTGCATGCACTGCTGTCCCGCTCCACTTGTGCAGGGGCAACCGTGCGCCGGTGGCCCGCCCGCGGCCGCCCGTGAAGCGCAAGGTTGAGAAGACGTGGGACGAGGGTGAGGCGGGGGTGACTGTGCTTGTACATGTATCGGGCAGCATGTCGCGGGCCGTAACTTGCAGTTGTTTGGCCGAGACGTGCCGTGCCAGGGCTGCTGCTGCTGCCTCCTCCGCCGACCGCTTCGTTATCGCGGCAAGTGCATTTTTTGACAACGTGCTCTGCTGCCCTTCCACCTGCAGAGTTCTGGGAGAACTACACCGGCCCCCGAATCATGACCAACAAGTACGTGTGGGCGGCCGCCGCGGTGGTGGCCACCCTGGCGGCTGTGTACTCAAGTGAGCGCGGGTGGGGTCCCTGTTGGGAGGGGAGGGGGGAGGAGGCTGGGCTGGCCAAGCATGGAAGTGCTGCATATGCAGCGGCGAGCCAAGTTAGTAAGTGCCGGTTAGTGGCAAGCCGGTTAACGGGCCCATCTCTGGTGTTGACCATGTGTAGGTAGCCCTTGTGGGTGGGTGATTGCCCATGCACGGCTGCGCATGAAGCGGCAGCAAGTACCACCTCCTCTTTCCCCGGCCCTGGTGTCCCGCAGGCTATGTGCAGCGAGGCCTCATCTCGCCCTGAGCTGCCTGTTTTCAGAGGGCCGCTTGCTCCGGAGGCGCCCAACTGGTGGCCACAGCGGCACATGTACAAACCCAAACAGCCGGTCGGCACCCCCCTGCAGTGGAGCGGCGCTCGGCATGCCGCTTGGCTGCTCTAGTTTTGGGGTGCCGCCGGCCCCCCCGCCGCTGCCCGCACCCCAAACCTCGAACTGCTGGATACAGATCACCCCTCTTTGCACATCCTTTGCTTGGCATTTGATCTGCCAAGCGGCTGTCCTGTCCTTCCTGTATCATTCACCCTCTGCATGTTGAAGCCCTTCGGTAGCAGGATTGATTGAGCCACCCCCATTGATTTGATGTCATGCACGGCATTCTTTGCCTCCCAGCCTGTGATTCTTTGTGAGATGTTGCAGCACTATAAGTAAAGCCGACTTAGCGTTGGGAGCAAGTTTGACAGACGGGCCGTGCCGCTGGCGCCTGCTCAGCAGGCGCGGCGCCGCCACTCGGGCCACACAGGCGGCCAATGCTGCTGCTTGCCGTGATTGAGCGATCACTGCGCCGCTTTGCAAGCGTCCGTCGAGGCGTTCGCCGCGGCTCTTGGAGGGTCGCTGCAGCGCACCCCCCGTCTTGGGGGCCCACCGAGCTGCACCCTGGTCGCCATGAGTCTCACAGCCACACAGGCCGCGTGGGCCGCTCCGGCCAGGCGAGTTGCAAGCCGCTGAACCCTGCCCACCGCCGCCGCTGCCGCCGCCGCCGCTGCTGCTGGTGCTCAAGTCATGGGTGGCTTGCCAGCGGTCCACAGAGCGCAAGCCTGGTGATCCAGACCACCCGAACACCTCTGACGTACACTGCAGACCGCTGGGCCAGGCAGGCCGCCCTGCCCGGCGAGTGCGGCTGGCTCCGGCAGGTGCGGTGGCCAAGCCACGTGAGCCGACAATGCGCCCGCTGTCGCCCAACGACGATGCCGCTCGCCTGGCAGAGGCTGGCTGGGGGCGGGGAGGCAGCGAGGCAGCGCCGACGCACACCACCAGCACCAGCAGCAGCAACGGCAGCAGCAGCGGAACCAGCAGCGGCAGCAGCAGCGGCAGTCAGGCGAGGGAGGACTTGGTACCCATGCAATACCGAGGCCCTCCTATGGCGGCGCAGCAGCCAGCGCGAGTGCAGCCGCAAAGGCAGCAGGGTTCCGCCTCTGCGCGGCCAGCCGGAAGCGCAATCAACAGTGCAGCTCGGCAGGTGGGGGTCACAGTGAGCAGCAATGGTGCCGCTCCTGTGTCTGCTGCCAGCGGCAGCGGCGGCGCCGTGCTGTACCGCCAGCGTGTGCCGGCGGCTGCCATGGTGCAGGGCGCTGCAGCAGCTGGCGCCACTTTCCAGCGCTCCATGATGGTGGCTGGCTTTGAGGAGGGTGAGCAAGGTCACTCGCTGGCTGGCTGCTGAGATGCAGATGGCAAGCGGCGAGTAAGAAGTGCCTGGCTGAGATGCGCTCTGCCCATCGACGCTGGCTGGCTGGCTGGCTCCAACCACCGCTCCCCTCCGCTTCCGTGCCATCGAGTAAGACAGCCAGTTTAACAACCCTAACACCGCCCTGCTTGTGTTGCAGACGAGAACGAGCTGCCCATGGACTACATATGGGCGCCGCTTGTGACCCCGCTCTGCTTTCTCAGTCTGCTGCCCTTCCTGTTGCCCTGCAGACGAGGACGAGCTGCCCACAGACTACCAGTACACGTGGGCGCAGGAGGACTACAGCCGCCGCCGCCGCACGCTCGACACCTGGAGCTTTGTGCTCACGCTGCGCGCCCGCCTGTGGCTGCTGGACCAGGTGGGGCGTTTGGTGTCATAAAGCAGGTTACTTATCCACTTTGTTTGGTGGTGCAATGCAGGCTTGGCTGGCAGGGGCCGCTCACGAGGCTGCGTTCGGCATGCTTATTGGTGGACAGCTTGGCACAGTCTGCTGCTCAACGATGAATCTTACTCTCAACCCTGCAGGCCTGGATCTACCCCGGTGGCATGACTCCTGAGAGGAGGCAGTTGGCCTCAGCTTGCTTGCCTCTGTTGCTAACCAGACACCCCCTGTTTGGAACTCACCAAGCAGGCCTGGAGCTACCCGGGCGGCATGACTCCTGAGAAGAAGGCGGAGCGGGGGCGCGCGCTGGCGGTGTGGATCCGCGAGACCATCCTGCAGCTGGGACCAACATTCATCAAGCTGGGTGCGTTCGGATGTTCATGCTTCTGTTTGTTGGCTAGGATCTTGACAGTGGATGCGGAAGCATCATGAGATCTCAGAATCATGCCGCCTTTTGAATGCAGGCCAGCTGTTCAGCACGCGCAGCGACCTGTTCCCGCCTGAGTTCACCCAGGAGCTGTCCAAGCTGCAGGTGTGTTGTGTGGTGTAGCTGCTCTGCGGCACCTGCTGCCGTGCTCGGTGGGGTCGGAGCTCAGTCAGCAGACGTTGGCACAGGGCCCACTGCCACACGCTGCAAACTGAACAATGCCCGTCTCTTCCATGCACAGGACCCCCGGCTTTCAGTGCTGACTAAAGACCGAGATGATTGCTGAGCATGAGCTGCCGCTTGCCTAAATATACACCCTTGTCCTCCCGCGTCACAGGACCGTGTGCCCGCCTTCAGCGCCGACAAGGCCGAGACCATTGTTGAGCGGGAGCTGGGCGCGCCTGTGGGAGTCCTGTTCCGAGAGTTTGACCGCAAGCCCATCGCGGCGGCTTCGCTGGGCCAGGTGCGGGTGTTGTAATGTGGCTGCTGGGGACACCGTGCTGCTTAGGGCGGCCCGTGGTGGCTGCATGCCGGCTGGCTGCTCTTCAGCAGCTGTTTGCAGGCATACTTGCAAAGGCTGTGTTCATGGAATGCCAAACAGGCCCGCATGCCTGCCCACCAGCCTCCTGTAAACTCACGCTCAGGCCTGCTCACCCGCTCTGTGGCCACACCTTCCCGCCCCCCACCCCACCGATGCCCCCAGGTGCACCGCGCCACGCTGCACAGCGGGGAGCAGGTGGTGGTGAAGGTGCAGCGCCCCGGCCTGCGCCAGCTGTTTGAGATTGACCTCCAGGTGTGGGCTGTGGATGGTTGTGGATGTCACATCTGTATCGAACACCCTACAACCATGCGCCGCATGCCTGGCTAAGCAGGGCGCCCTGGCACCGCTGCCGGCGCAGACGCATCGATGCTTGCTGCCTATGCCATCCTCACTTGCCCCGCGTGCTGTGTGCTGCAGAACCTGGCGAAGCTGGCTGAGCATGGCACCCGAGGCGCTGATGATTGATGTCGCCTCATCCTGCTGTGTTGTCCACTGCAGAACCTGGAGAAGGTGGCTGAGCAGCTGGACAAGGGCGACGAGGCCACCCGCGACTTCAAGGGCATCTACCAGGTGGGCTCATTGAGCTGAATTCTGAGCGGAGCATTGGATTGTGTACAAATGGCTGGAGGGACGTGATGCGACTTCAAGGGCATCTACCAGGGTGGGTTTGAGGTCGTTGAGGTGAAAGTTGCGTGTTTTAGAGGATAGCAAGTTGAAGTGTGTGTATAGGAGGGATGTGCTGCAACTTGGGGCATCTATCAGGCGAGGAGCCCGTTACGTCCAGAAAAGGGAGTGCACAGCAGCTGGAGTTGAGTATGCAGGGCTGGAGGAATGCCAGCGTCATCCGGGGCAGACGCTACCGGCGAGGTTGCACAGTTTCACAGCTACAATGGGCCTCAAAAATCACCTGGCCTGCTCCTCCCTGCAGGAGTGCGCGAAGATCCTGTACGAGGAGATTGACTAGTGGGTGACTGCAGTTTAATGTGTTTCAGTTGTGGCTATAACACCACTCAGCACTTGCATGCGGCATCACACACACCCGCCGTTGTGTAGCCCGGTGCGCGGCTGGGTGATCGTTGCCCTTGCTGCTTGGTGTCCGTCGACCCTCAAGCTCTGGCTGCCCCTCTTGGCATGCTTCAATCCTCTTCCTGCAGCATCAACGAGGGGCGCAACGCCGACCGCTTCCGCCGCAACTTCCGAAACGAGGGCTGGGTCAAGGTGCCGCGAGTCTACTGGCAGTGCAGGCAAGTGACTTGTTGTGCTTGATGTACGAGATTGGAATGTACGCCATGCCGAGGAGGGATGGATTGTCCCGCAACTTGGTGCCGCTAGGGGTGACTCGAAGGGCCATGTGTGTGTGCGGGCGATACAGGCGGACCCTCCCTCCTCACAAGCATGTTGTGACAGCCTGCCCAGCCGCAACGCCTGCTGCCCTGCCCTCCCCAATGCTTTCCATGAGCGCAGCAGCCCCTCCGTGCTGACACTCGAGTACATGCCAGGTCCGGCTGCACAAGCTGTGGTGTCCATAATGCAGCTACTGCCTGCCATTGCTAGAGCTGCTGGCATGATGCATGCTGCTCAGGCGGATGTGACGCTGCTTCTGCAGTTTAGTCCGTGCCAGCCAGCGCTGACGGACGCACCCAGCTTTGTTCCTTTCTGTGTTGCACAGGTGTGAAGATCACCAATGTCGCCGGCATCGAGGCGGCAGGGCTGGACGCACCGCGCATCGCGCAGCGTGCCACCGAGTCCTACCTCATCCAGATCCTGCGCCACGGCTTCTTCCATGCGGGTGAGATCAATTGGTGATAGCATGTTGGCAAATCGGGCACCGGGGCATGATCCCCATGCCGGTCCTGCGCTGCGACTATCCACACCTCAGAAACCTGCTGACCACCCGTCAGGGCAGGCACATTGGCTCACGTCTGCCCCACCACCCTGGCGCTTCACTCTCCCATCCCGCCCCACAGACCCGCACCCTGGCAACATTGCCATCGACGGCGCGGGCTCGCTCATTTTCTATGACTTTGGCATGATGGTGCGGAAAGGGGGTAATTTAATGTCTTGCTGATATGTGCATGCAGCATTGCCTTGGTCCTTGCTCAGTTGGCAACTGTTTGGGCGCCTTGGTCCCCACGTTGCGTTTGGTTCTCACATGCTGTCCCACCTGCGGCTGCCTGGCTTCACCATATGTCCGCAGGGCGAGATTGTGCCGGCCACCCGCGAGCGCCTGCTGGACCTGTACTATGGCATTGTGAAGAAGGACACAGATGCGGTGAGCTTCGGCTGGCTGCCGGCCAGACAAGGCGCAGCAGCTACTCGGCAAGAGGTGGCAAAGCAGCACGAAGTGCAGTCGGTGCCCCTTTGCTCTCGTGCCGAAACAGCGACAGCCTGCCCTGTATGCACCCTGGCTTGATCAGATGGCGCGCCAGCCAGTTGCGCTGGGCATCACCACCTGCGCCCCTCCGCTGCCAAGCTCTGAAAGAAAGCATTGCTCCCTGCACTTTCCCACTCCCACCCAACAGGGGGTGGGCCAGCTGGTGGCGCTAGACGTTGTCGATGCCTAATGCTGCCTAGTCCTGACGCACTGCCAAAGTTTATTGTCATCCCTCAACTCCTCTGAACAGGTGGTGAGCCAGCTGGTGGCGCTGGGCATCATTGTGCCCACCTCCGACCTGCTCTCCATCAAGCGCTCTATCAACTTCTTCATCCAGGTGGGTGCTTATTTTAACCCTTAGGAATCCCTTGCATCACACATCAGCGACTGCACACCTACGTGCAACGTTGCCTCGGCAAGCCTGCACTGCGCCGCCTCGTCTTGTTCCCGCCGGCAGCGCCTGGCTCACGTGCTCAGCCTGTACGTTGCAGTTGCAAGCACGTCGTAGTAAGCAGTAGTGCCCCTGTCCCCTTGGATTTGTGGTTGCGCAGAACGTCAACCGCCAGGCGCAGCAGCAGGAGGCGGTGTCCACGATCGGGGAGGACTTGTTCGCCATTGCCCTGGACCAGCCCTTCCGCTTCCCCGCCGCCTTCACCTTTGTGCTGCGCGCCTTTGCCACCCTGGAGGTGCGTGCGGGGCAGGGTTCTGTGTGTGTGTGGGCTTGGTGCTTTATTAACACGGTTTTTTGAATGCAGCAGCGACTATCTACAACTATCAAAATAACTATCAGACACTCCCTGTTTGCTTGCATTGGCAAGGCAAGACGTTAGATCCTTTGGCTTCAAGTTTGTGACCGTGGCGGCACTTGGTTGGGATCACAACGTTTGCACACTTGCCACTTTACCACCTTTTGCAGGGCATCGGCAAGGTGCTGGACCCTGGCTTCAAGTTTGCCAACGTGGCGGCACTTACTAGGAATCACACATTTTCTCACACCTGCCACCTTGCAGGGCATCGGCAAGGCATTGGACCCTGGTTTCAAGTTTGTCAACGTGGCGGCGCCCTACGCCTCGGAGCTGCTCAACTTGCAGGCAAGTACTGCTGCTGGGCTGCAGATGCTGTGTTTGGCTGCTGATGGTTTTCAATTCAGCCGTGGTGATCAATGCACAGCTGGGGGCGTGCACGACAGCGATCCCCGCTGCGCTCTTGCTGAATCTCTCAACCCGCCTCGCAGGCGGTTGTATGCACAGCTTGGCTGCGGGCTGGAGCAATGCAGTCGTCTTGATGCACCCCCGGTTGCTGCCCTCACTTGCGTAATGTGTCTCGGAACATGCGTGCAGGACACGCGCAGCCAGACGGGCTTTGTGCTGGAGCAGCTGCAGCAGCAGGCGGTGGACCTGGGGCAGGCGGTGAGTGGCCACATTTTGTATGGTACCCTCACACATCTGACTGGGCTGGCGAGGTGCCGCCGCTGCTTGCTGAAGACGTGCTGCAGTCAGGCCACCAAGTCGACACAATGCACATGCGGCAGGGAGGGCGAGGCTGGGTGCTTGCGCCAGCCAGCAGCTGCAACCAACTGCCAACTTTTTGCTGGCCTGCCTGTTCCCCCCACACTGTACAGGCGGCTGCGATGCCGATGCGGGTGCAGCGCATCGAGAGCACGATGGCGCTGCTGGAGACGGGAGACCTGAAGCTGCGGGTGAGCGGCCAGTCATGTGTAGAGAGCATGAAGCTAAGCCTTGTGGTCTGTACTTAGCAGAGAGCGTGCTCTTTGGGGCCAACTGGTGCCCATGAGGCTGTGGGCCAGCAGCGCCGCCGCACCGCTGCATGCGCTGCACTCACTCCTGACTGTGCCATCCCCCACCCACCTCACTCCCCCTCTCCCCTCGCTCCAGCATCGCCACTCTCAACAACAGTTTCATAAAAATCTCCTTCCATCCACGTTACGGATCACTCCCAAAATCAACAATCACTCCCCTTGCATGTGCCCCCCTCCCGCAGGTGCGTGTGCTGGAGGCTGAACGAGCAGCGCGCCGGGCGGGCGTCATCCAGGTGGGCGGGCTGCAATTTCGGGTCTGAACCGCCTGAAAGCCAGGCTGTCTGCTCTGTCAGGAGCTGCGCGCTGCCCCGCCGGCGTAATGCTGCACGCCGCTGCTGGCAGGGCTATTCCATGCCCGGTTTGATCGAGCCTGTTTGACAGGGCGCGCAGCACATTGTGGGCGCTGGGCTGGTTTGGATGCTGTTTACGCTGTAACACCGCGTCATCCTTCCGCTTCTTCAACCTTGCCGACCTGATTCACAGCCGCCACCATCCAGTCCATCGGCCGGGCGCTAGGGCTGATTTAGTTGCTGTTCACGCTGTAACACCGCGTCATCCTCCTGCTTCTTCAACCTTACCCATTTTGCACCGCAGGCCGCCACCATCCAGTCCATCGGCGCCATGGGCTTCCTCAACGTGGGGGTGCAGCTGGGGCTGGCGGGCCAGTCGGCAGCGGCCGGCGCCGCGCTGGCGCTCTCCGGCGTCTGCGCCGGCTTTGTCGTGTTCGGCTTCCGTCGCGTCAAGGTGGGTGGGCTGCGCAGTGATGGCTTTTTGGTTCGATATTGTTGTTTGTTGTTGTGCGAGTGATGTGCTGCGGGGCTTCCGCCGCGTCAAGGTGGGCAGCGCTGGCTGGCGTTGCTCGATGCTGTGTTTTGTTGGAGTGGTTTCTGCCTGGTTGAGGATGTTGGAACAGGGCCTGGGGTGGACAGCAGTGCGCGCTCTCGTGCCGCCTCATAACCTCGCACGCCCTTGTGCTAATATGATGCAGCAGCTCTTACCACCTCTCTGCTGCAGCGGCTGGACAAGTTTGAGAAGAGCATTAAGACGGGCACGTCATATGATCCAAATTCATGAGCCGAGGTGTACCCATTTGAGACGCGCCGGTCTGCGTGGCAGCAGCCGAAGCTGAAGGCAGTGCCCAGCTTGGCAGCCAAAGCAGCGACGGCCATCTGGAGAGGCGGCGGCTGCACGAGAGGCTGCTTGCATGGCTGTTGATCGTTGCGATTCCACCACACTGAGCGTACTTTTGCTGAACACTCCCTGAACGAACCTGTGTTCACTTGAACAGCATTTGATTGGCATCCTTGTAATCATGTAAGTAGCAAAGCATACTTGTGTTAAGCGCCGTCTGCTGTTTACAAAGCTAGGTCAGATGAGGCGAGATTCCATCGTGCGCTATCAAGTCAGCAAGGGACAGGGTCAGCATTGCATGGAGCACCCCAAGACCCAGTGCAAGATCTACGATGCATTTGCATCACCGCGCAAGCACATGCACCCAGCTGGAGCCTCCCTTGCTGCCTCCCTGGCTACATTGGTCTGCTCAAACTTTGTGTCGGCACGCCGCTGCACCTCCTTCCACTATGTCACAGTTTTTCGGCCCGCTCCTCACAGCTGCATTGCATCAACTGCGCCACAGGGTCGGCAGTGGCGCGGCCGCCTGCAACGTGGGTGCTGGCTGCCATGTACGTAGCGGTGGACCGTGGTGCAGCATCCTCTGCTCTGATTCCCCCTCCAACCGGTTGAGGATCCTTGTAATCAGGAGGCGGGGGCTGGGGGCAGGCAAAGGCCTCCTGCGCAAGGGGCGGCGCCCAACCGCAGCGCGGCGTGCGCATGCGGCCGCAGCCGGTGACAGGGCGAGGTACGCACCTCCCGCTGCACTTCAAACATCGCAATCACCGCATCCTCGCTGCCGCTCAGTTGCTGCCACACTTCAGAGCAGCTTGCCGGCCTCCCCACCCGAAAGTATGAGCGGCCGCGACGGCATGTCCATCTTTTTGGGCTGCGCGGTGCTGGGCGTGAGCATCGGGGGCGGCTTGATCGTCGCAGCCGACAGGCTGGGCGGCAAGCTGGGGAGCGCAGTGAGCGGCTTCAAGCCGGCGGCGAACAAGGCCGCCGCAGCCCACGCAACGATAGGCCGCGGCTGCGTGAGCGTGGCCAACGTGGCGAGCCGCCCCTGGCCGCAGCACCTGGTGCCTTGGCGCAGGTGCGGCCTTGCCCTTTCTCTCCCCTGTGTAGGCGTGCGGCAGCTGGGTGGTGCCACTCGCGAGACGCGCCTGGCTGCTGACTGACGCCAAAATTGGCCGTGACGCCAAAATTGGCCGCGCTGCCGTGCATCTCACCCTCCCGCTCCCTGGTGCACTGCCCAACCTGCAGCGAGCCGGAGCTGTGCCCAGAGTGCGGCAAGATACACTCCTGATGTTACTCCTGGGCCGCAGCATCGCTGACCGAGAGGCAAGCGCCGGTCGCGTGGCAGCTGGGTGCTGGCATTTGCGGCGCGCGCCTTGCTTGGTGGGGCAGTGAAGCTTGGAAGCTGGGTCGGCCCCTGCCAAGCTTCGTCGCGCTACCACTCCTGCAGCCGTTCACTCACCCGCTCCTTGCTGCGCCTGCCCAACCTGCAGCGAGCCTGAGCTGTGCCCGCACTGCCCAAGCTGCACCCATCGTCACGTGCTACCTGGGGCCGCAGCTGACCTTGCGCCGGTGCGAAGGCATGTGGCAGCTGGGTGCTGGCATTCGTGGCGCCGGCGCTCGACTCACTGCCGTGCTGACGAGCCATGAGGCTGAGCTCCCCAGCATTGCGGCGTGCAGCACGCACCTGTCATAAACGTCTCTTGATCCCTGATTCTTTCCAATCTGCCCGTAACCCCCTGCCTGCATTGCCTTCCTGCGTTTTTCTACCTCCGATTCTTAAACTGCGCACTCTTCCCTTGGTGCGCCTGCTGTAATCTTCGTCCTCCTCTTGTACATCTCCTGTGCTCCTGCGACCACTGTTTAGCTGCATCTCTTGTGTCAAAAGCCACGATGCCATGTAATCTCTTCTCTTGCTGCCGCCAGCGGGGCCTGCCGCGACTGATACAAACCGTTCTTGCGAGTGAGGGCACACAGCCATACTGCGCTGAAACGCTACGCTGATTACAACGCCAGGTCCAACCGAACAGCAGGGTTGGCGGTGCTGAACGGTGCGCTATGAATCAAGTTAGCAGGTGCCACCCAAGCATGATGCAACGCCAAGGTGCATCAGCCCGCAGCTGGGCACCGCTTGCATCCCACTGGAGCCGCCACTGAGCTTCGGTTTGTGGCCTCCCGAGGGCCCTCCATGCAGCCCGCCGCCTCAGAAGGGCTCCTGACCTGCCACTGCCACCACTTGAGCCAGCCCCTCCGGCCCTCCATCACGTCAAAGCGGATGCGGGCTGGATCGGGGCCGGTCGTCTCGCCCAGCTGGGCATACAGCTCCATCAGCGCCTCGCCCAGGTGGCTGCCCACCTGCGCCGCATTGCAGTGCAAGGGGGCCGTGCACACAGCGTCAGGCAGCATAGTTGTAGCTGTTCAGAGCGCTGCAATCCAACGGCGGCAGCGCAAACGCTGCATCAAGCCTGCATGGGCGGCCCACACTGAGCTGGCTTATTGCCAGCCCTGTTGCAGGTCACACCAGCAAGCGGTCTGCACCGCTGCGCGCACCTTGCCCTCCAACTCCCGTACACCCAGCTTGTCCAGCAGGGTGCAGCACTCCAGGATGGTGGGTGCTAGCGGGCCATCTGCAGCACGTGGCAGGGATGCTAGGCAGCAGGTCGGGGCGGCAGTGTTGCCAGCGGCAGGTTGAGCACGTGCACACGGGCAGCTGCACCACCCCGTCTGCAGCGCTCACTGGAAGACGCATATGCCATGGCTGCCCCTGTCAAGCTGTCTTGAGCAGAATTAAAACTTGCGAGGAAGGCCGCGCCTCTCGTGCCCTCAGCCACAGGTAAATGAGAACCCCCTCCCCTTGCACGCACCCGTCTCGAAGCCCATGCTCTTGTGCACCAGGCGGGTGCGCAGATTCTCCCACACCTCCTTGCACATGCCCTCCCCGTAGCTCAGGTCCCTGCAGCACAAAAACAATTGTGCAGCCGGCTGATGGGGTAGCAAATCTTGTGTTGGCACACATGGCAACTCAATGCTCTGCATGCACGTCATGGCCGCATATGAGGGTGGCCTGCAACTCCTCCGCCCATATCGAGTCCGACAGACCTGCAGGCCTTGAGCAGCTGGTGGTGCACAATCAGCAGGCGCTCGTCGTCAGCAACATCAGGGCCAGACTGGAACAGGCCGAAGGGCACCACCAGCGTGATGCGCCCCTTGACCTGCACAGAAGACGGAAGGGCGGTAAGATTATGGATCCGAAGGCGGAGGAGACTTGCAGGCGTCATGATTCCTGCCAAGGCAGGTGGTCAAGCATCAAGCACGTGCCGCTGCCATACTGGCATGGGCGCAGCAGCGCACAGGTTCCCTTCCCAGTCGCCTCATCAGGGAAGGGCAGCTTATCCACACATGCAAGACAGCAGCAGCCAACAGCCCTTCTCTCCACTCGCCTCATCAGGGAAGGGCAGCTGGGCACGGATCTGCTCAGGGCGCGCCCCCGCCGGGAAGCGCAGGTTGGTGGTCAGCACAAAGATGAGGCGGGAGCAGTCCACGTCGCTGCACGTCTGGGTGGCCGCCAGCCTGGGGGGCGGGTGGAATGGCAGGGCTGAACCGCAGGGTGTGTTGGAAGCGTAATTACGTGTGCAGCTCACACCAGTCTGACGTAAAATTGTGTTCGCTGAGCTCTGCGGCTAGCTCGCATCTTCGCCTGCTGTCATGGCACTGCATGGCCTGCCGCTGCATCATTCTGCGCATGCGCGCCTGCCTCACCTGTCCAGGTGCTTGTTGACCCACTTGCCGGTGTCCCAGGCCTTCAGCAGGCCCTCCATGGCACATGAGCGCAGCTTCTCAAACTCGTCCAGCAGCACCACGCCATACCTGCCGGTGAGCAGGGGGAAGATGAAGCATCCGGGCTTTGATTCAGGTGCTTCAGCAAAGACTGCAGCAACTGCAGAAGTAGCACTCCATCGTGCCGCTCCCAAGTGCATGAAGCCACTAAACTGAGTCAAGCACACATGCTGCACTTTTTCAGAGCAGGGCATCGCCGGCCCCTCAGAGCCCTCACTTCTTCTCATTGGCTACCACAAAGCGGTTGAGCTCCGAGTGCTTGTCGGCGCCCTGGTAGGCGCCGGACAGCCCAAACAGCTCGGTGCTGGTCTGCACGCTGCCACAAGAGACCTGCAGGGGTGCGGAGCGGGAGGGGATGCATTGGAGCACGCAGTTTGCATGCTTTGGTGTGACCGCAGGGGCAGGGATTGAGCAGCAGGCAAGGAAGCCGCTGCACTCTGACGACCAGCTTAATGCGCACATGTGCGAATTGTGAATGCAAGCCAGCCGCCCACCTTGACAAAGTTGGTGCTGTCCAGCGGCTCTGGCGTGACCAGCGCTGCGGGTCAGGTGCCCGGAGCGACGCAGGCAAGCTAAAGCACACAGGCAACTGGTGATGGGTTGGAGCCGTTCCGGGCCGGCGGCTGCCTGAGATGCATACGTACATAGTTCAGTTCCGTCCCAGGCACTCATGCCTACTCACCTGCCAGCTGCCTGGCCATGAGGGTCTTGCCGTGCCCTGAGGGTCCGCCCATCAGAATGACCAGCGGGCGGCCGCAGTTGAGCGCCAGGCCGTAGTGCCTGGCCGCCTCCTTCACCAGCGCGTACGCCACGCCTGCTGTGGGAGACGCGCTGCAGCCAGAGATGCATGGGCGTTCCTTACAAACATGCCACACAAGCAGGCAAGGGAGCAGGTGAGAGTCCGGAATGCAGCAGCAAACACCGCAAGTAGCCATCTTCGCACCCTTGTGCCCGATCTTCTGGAAGGGCAGGCGCACAAGCCCGCTCAGCTCCGGCGGCAGCAGCTCCTGGTGAGTGACCAGGTGCTTCTGCGGCAGGGGGAGGGACAGAGGAGCCAGGGGTTGGGCAAGGTTGCAGGCCCAATACCAGCATATGCAAAGCGCTGCTGCGAAGCACCTGCAGTGCACGCCAGCACCATCTGCTTGCCTGTACCCTCCCCTCAAAACCTGACGCCTCTGTACCTGCACGCTGGCCTGCAGACGGCCATAGTAGGCCATCTCAGGCAGGATCTCCACCTCCCGCCCGCTGCTGTCCTGCTCTTGCAGGCTTGGCCACTCCTCCTCATCGGCAGGGCACACGCGCGCCCGGCCGGGCTCGTGGTAGGGGTTGGGCCAGCCGTGGGAGGTGAGCAGGCGCACCAGCGCCGCCTGCAGGGCGCAAGGGGCAGCGCAGGTAGGGAGGAGGGAGGAGGATCAGGAACTTGCAGGCTGAAGTTTGCCAATCTGTGCAGCGGTGCAACACCATGATCCACCCTGCCTCCATGCAGGTGCCAGCATGCAGCTCCCTCGCCTGTGTGTAGCGGCTGAAGCGCGGGCTGTCGTCTTCATTGTACAGGATCAGGGCGTCTTGCAGGAGGTTGCGGGGCGCCAGCAGTGCGCCTTCGCCCGGCTTGGCCCACTGCAGCGTGCCGCGAGGCACGTAGGCATGGATGACGTCCAGCACAGCCAGCAGGCCGTGCCTGCCGGGGCCATAACACCAGGGCAGGACAGGTGTTCGAAAAGTTGCAGGGCGGCAGCCCAGTGCCGGACGCGCATGGCAGCTGGCAGCTGCGTTTCGATCAACCCCACGCATCTGCGCAGGAGTTGCCCTTGTCAAAGCAGGCAGTCAACTGCACAGCAGCGCCGCACTTGAGGCAGAAGTCCAGCAGCTCTCCCATCTGCAGCAGGGGCGCCCAGCTGTTTGGGTGGCGGGTGATGGGGTCAAACTGCTTGCCATGCTGGAAGGCTTCCGCCGGCAGGCCGCCCACCCAGGCCTTGAAGGCATCGCGGAAGGACACCAGGCTCTCCTGGTTGCGCTCGCTCTGCTTCTGAATCAGCGCCAGCTGCAGCTGCAGGCGGCGGAAGCGGTCGGTGCCGGCGGCGGGGGAGGAGGCACGGCCCGCCGCACGCAGCGCCTTGGAGCGCACAAACTGGCTGCCGCCGCCCGGCATCGTTGCCCCGCTGCTGCCGAAGGGATCCCTCAGGCTGCCCATGGCCTGCTGGCGGCCACAGGAGGGCGAGCCGAGGAGCGAGCTTGAGCGGGCCCCACGCAGGCCGCCCTGGCCCGGCTTGTTGCCTTGGTGAGCATCGCTGGAGTGCATGTTGCAGCAGATGACGGGTGAGATGCAGAGAGGGCGAAAGAACCGGCAGCACTACCAACACTGCTGCGCCTTGTCAGCGCTGCCCGATGGTGGGGTGCCTGCCCGACTCCTTGCCCCTTTGCACCCACATCTGTGCATTTGCACACCAGGGCAGGCATGCATGCATTGGCATGAATGCTTCTGAAGACGAAAACACGCTGAAATGCGGGGCTACGATCAATGCACAGGCACTACAATCCATTCGCTGGCGGCTGTGGTGGCCGTGTTGCCTATAGGGCACTCCGGCCCAAGAGCAACGCCACTGCTAACTCAGTGCTCCATTGGCTCCGGGCCACCAGCAACGTCCATATCGTCTGCCGAGAGCGGTGGGCAGGGCTGGTTGTGCATGGCAGCACATCCGCCGTCCACCGGGGGTTCTGCACCTGCGGCCGCCTGGGCAGGCGGTACGCCTGGCACAAAGCAGGAAGGCCGTGCGGCTTCTGCTGGGAAAGGCTGCCCGGCTGCTGCCTGTTGGGGACGTGCCAGTGGGTTGGGGGTGTGCCGCATTTCGCCACAGTGGCGGGATGGCGCACGCAGGTGCAGGGGATGAGTCTGCAAGGAGGGCAACAGCGCCCCCAGCTGCTGCTGCTCTAGTGCCTGCAGCTTGCCAGCGGCTTCTGGGCTGGCAGGTGCGCCGCCCCGGTCGCATGCTGAGGCAGTGGTAGCAGGCCCGTCCCTGGGTGCTGCTGGGGTTGCCGGCATGATACTGCTGCCGCAACCTGCTGCCGAAGCTCCAACCGCACTGCCGCCAACCACCGCCATCGCAGCACCCATGCTTGGGATTGCGGCCGGTGGGGCCGGCGCTGCCGACGGTGCCGCCGCTGCCGCTCCTGGCGCAGCCACTGGCTCTGCTGCCCCTGCCACTGCTCCTGCCACTGCCGCCGCTGGCTCCACTGCCACTCCTGCTGCTGCTCCTGCTGCACGAGGGCAGGAGCGATCTGCCATCGGCGCTTCTTCTGCAGCCTCTGCTGCATTGGCCCACCCTCCATACTGTGGAGGCTCCACCCTGCTGAGCTGATCATCGAAGCACAGCACTCGCTGGCGCCTCCTGATGCTGATAACGGGCGGGCCTGCCGGCTGCTGGGGCCCAGGGCTGGACGGGGATGCAGATGCTGTGCTGGCTGCCGCTGCTGCCCTGCTGCTACTATTGCTGTTGCTAGCCTGGTTTGAGCCAGGGCAGGGAGCGCTGGGTGACAGGGGCAGGGGCAGCAGCAGGGTGGTGCCTTGCGGCTGCTGTGGAGTGTGTGCAGGCTGTGGCTGCGGCTGGCTCGTGGCGCTGCTGCCATGCGGCGGCCGAGCCGATGTGCTGGACTTGTCGGCAGAAATTGCCAGGCTGTCTGCCTTGGCTGAGGCGGTTGCACTGGTGCTGGCGAGGTGCAGCGGCACAGGCGGCGGCCGTGCATTAGCTGCGCTGACGCTTGTTAGGCAGGGCGTCCCCGCAGAAGCGGCACTGTCTTCTGCAGGCGATGCCGCCGCCCCGGTGGGAGTGGCTGGCGGCACTGCGCTGGCTGAGCAGAGCTGCTGTGCAGCCTGCGCGTCCTGTGCTGCCTTCCGTTGCTTCAGCAGCAGCAGCTTCTTAATCAGCTGCTCCTTCCGCTGCTTGTCCTGCTCACTGCTGCTGCTGCCGCCGCTGCCGCCGCTGCCGCCGCTGCCGCTGCTTGTGCCGCCGCCACTGCCCGTGCCCTGGGTTAGGCCAGACTGGCTCTGTGCTGCAGCGGCGGATGCCTTGGGGGCCAGCGAAGACGGCAGCTGAGGAGCCGTGGCTGGCGCCACGGTGCGCGCAGCAGCACCTGCCGCACTGCCACCTGCAGGGGCTGCTGGCGGCACAATGCCATCTAGGGCGTCCAGGTTTGCACCTTTGATGCGAGCCAGTGCGGCCGACTTGCCGCTGCTGCCCGGCGCAAAGCGCGGCTGCTGCTGCGCCTGCTGTGCAGCCAGCAGCGCACCCAGCCTGGCCGCATCCTCATCTGGCAGGCAGGCAGCCCGCAGTGTCTTGTGGCCCCCGAGCATGGCTTTGGCAAGCTCCTGCAGTTGGCGCATGCCGGAGCACAGTGGTGAACAAATGGTCAACGCAAGTGTTCAGGCTGGCAAAGCCAACCGGGTTTGACAAAAGCACCGCTCGCTGCTACCATCCTGCTGACCCGCATGCCCTTGCTGCACCTTTCCAAGCTAACAGCACTTACCCAACTGAAGATGGCTTCTGCGCGGCTTTGGCGGTGCAGCAGCAAGCTCTCCTTGTCGTTTCGTGCTGCGCCCGGCCGGCTGCACGCTGCAGTTAACTTGGCTGCAAGCTCGGCCGCTGAGCATGCAGCGGCCAGTGGCTTAATCAAAGTGCGCTGCAGGTCCGGCATAGGAGGAGCCAGCGTCCACAGCAGAATGTCGCAAGCCTTGCGCGCCGCAACGCAGCTGAGCGTGCTGTGCTGCACCACCAAGCGCCACAGCAGCTGGAGCGCAGTGCAGTCAGGGGCATTGGCGTGTGCGCCGCTCGGCTGCCAAGTGCACAGCAGGCCTTGCACAAATGTGTGCACTCTGCTCTTGATGCTGCCAGTCTCCAGCTGCAGGCCGCTGGCGGCTGCAAGCTCCAGGCACCGCAGCGCTGCCTTGGTGGTGCTCAGCAACTGCAGCAGGGCAAGCGTGCTCGTGCCGGCGGCTCCGCTGTGGGCTGGCAGGGCTCCCACCAGGCCTTTGTGCAGGCAGCTGGCCAGCTCGTGGCTGCGCACAGAAGAAAATAGAGAGCAGGAGGAATCTTGCCATGCAGACAGCGGCAAGCTGATTGAACACTAGTGCGTGCAGTTCTGCATGGAAAAAAATTTTCCCGGCTGCGGGTTGCCCAGTGGGCACGTTTACCTGTGCTGCAGCAGGCTCTCCACAGCGCCCAGGGGTGGCTGCTTCTTTGCGGGCAGCCGCCCAGCCAGCAAATCCAGCCGCAGCATGGCCACCACCAGAGGGCTGCACTGCCCGTGCCTGTGCCGCAGCAGCTGCGCCATGTGGCAGGCCGCCAGCTGTCGGTTGGCATCCAGCACCGCACAAAAGGCATCATGTGGCAGCTTTGTCCTGCAGCATGCCAATCAGTCCAGCGTGCAAATGAGCACTGCATGCATCAATACGGCTTGGAAACTTGTGCAGGGTGCGGCAGGGCGGGCTGCTTCAGCTGCCGCACCTGACTGCTTCCTCCACTTGCACCTCCAGCTGCTCAGGCGAGAGCTTCTTGCCCCGTTTGATCTGTGACAGCCGCTGGGCGAGCGTCTGGCGCAGCTCGCCCTCCACAGCAGCCAGTGCGTGCACAGCAGAGGTGAGGGCTGCGGCCAGCAGGCCAGCCTGCTCCTCGCTCAACCCTCCAACCGCAGCTGATGTGCGCAGCCGCTCAGCCAGCGCGAGCAGCAGCCACAGGTAGCTCTGAGCTGAGCTGCTGTCGGCCAGCACACCGGCCTCCTCCTCGCAGCCGCAGGCGGCCAGCGTGCTCAGCAGGGCTGCAACACGCGGGTCGCTGGCGTGCGGCAGCAGCAGCTCCAGGTAAGCTGCTGAGTGACGACAGACATGCAGCACCACCTTGGCCTGCAGAGCAGAGGCAGCGCGGTGCAGTTGAGTGCAGATCTTAGGGGCCGGATGCAGGACAGGTGTGAACCGGGGCTTGAGCAGGGCACCGGAGCAAAAGCAGGGCACATCACTAGCTGCGCTTGCCTGCGCCGCCGCGGAGGCGGAGGCTGTTTTCAGGGCCAGGCAGGCCACAAGGCGGACAAATGTGGCGCTTCCAGCTGCAACAACCACGCTGCCTGCGGCGCGGGGATGGACATGGAGGCGTCAAGGCCTGTGTCCTGGGAAGCCGGGCGTCTGCAGGCGCCCCGCAAACACAGACCCCGGCTTGCCTCGGTTGAAGCCACCGACACAGTTGAGCGCCGCAAACAGCTTGGTGCGCACATCGCTGTGCTCGCACAGAAAGTCGCGGCTTTCTTCAGCCTGCAGGCAAGGCGGTTTGCAAAAGATTTAGGGGGCCTGAAGCCAGGAGTGCAGGAGCAGCAGCGGCCACTGCCGCCGGGCGGCACGGCGGCAGCGGCGGCGGCAGCGGCAGCAGCTGTAGCAGTGCGCGTGCGGCTGTTTTCGTCATTGTAACTGGGCAAGGGTGCTTGTGTGCAGCTCCTGCAAAGCACAACCAGCTGATAGCAGCCCCTTGCAACCAAAGCACTTGCCTGGCAGCAACTCAGCAGGTCGTGCACCAACAGGCCGACGCTGTCTTGCATGGTGGGAAATTCAAAGCAAACTGCGAAGCGTTTGGCCCAAAACGAGGGCCTCGTCACCAACACAGCCACCACTGATCTGCTGGATGAAGGGCAGACACTCAGCATCGCTAGAGCAGCGCTGATGCCGCCTGATTACTACTCGTTCGCAGCCATGGCGGCCGCACAGGAGTGGGACATGCTGCAGGCAAGCGCTTGGCGCCGCGCACAAGCGCCGCCTGCCGCCGGCAGGACGGCGGATCACCTTGGATGCCTGCAGGACTTACGAGTGTGGCAGCGGCATGCCGGAAGGCGACCAGGCACCCTCCGCCGCCGCTCCTCTGCGCCGCCCGCCGAGTGCTTCAGCTCTCACTGTGGTCGCCCCTTGCTCCCCCTTACTGAAGGACCTGGACGAGGAGCAGCTGCTGGCCCAGATTGCCGAGCTGGATCCTGATGCAGCGGCAGAGGCGGCACGTGCCACCGGCAGCGGCGCCGCCTCGGTTGAAGCGGCGGTGGTGGCCCTCGAGGCGGTGCCCGCCTCGCCGCCTGCTTCCACCTCATCTGCAGAGCCCGCCAAGCTGAACGAGGACCTGCTGAAGCAGCTGGAGCGCCTGAACAGCGAGAACGAGGCAATGAAGGCAGGCAAGCTGGGTGCTGCTCTGGCGGCTTGAGCTGCCTTGCACAGCGTGGGCAGGGCTGGCGGCTCCAGGCGGCTGGGCAAAGCAGGCAGGATGCCTGCCCTTGCACCGCCATCCTCCCAGAATCGAACACACCGCTTAACCTTTTTTCAGCATCATCTGACCAACTGCCGCCTCCCCTACTTGCACCCTTTGACATGCAGCTCTGGCCACTGGCCAGGGGCTCGCCGCTGTGGACTCCCGCACCCGCCCCACCCGCTCAACTCTGGACACAGCCTCCGTGCTCAAGGCCTCCGCCTCCCGCATGAAGGGGCTGGTAAGCGCTGGCATGGATCGCATGGCTTGCTCAGCTGACCTGAGCTTCAAGGTGTCAGGGTTGGTTGCACCCGAGCGCTGTCCTGCATCTGGTGCAGGCTGCTGCCTGCTGTGTTGCGCAGCAGGCAGCGCCACGCTTCAAACGGTCGTGTCCCTCCGCGCGGCGCCAGCCTCAGCAGTGCACACCAAAGCGGGCATCCCTCCACTCGGGCACTCAACCTCCTCTCAGCTCCCCTGCACGCTGCTTCCACCACGCATCACAGGCGGGCAGCGCCGCCGGCGCCACCGAGCTGGAGCGCCAGGTGGCCCAGAAGAAGGCCGCCCTGGTGTTCAAGCAGCGCGGTGTGGACATCTGCGTCATGATGGACTGCACCGGCTCCATGGTGAGGCCTGTGGCTGCTTTGCTCACTGTTAGGTGCATCTGACCCTCTGCTGGTACCAGAACGGTCAAGCAACCCGTCTCAAGGGTGGGAGGGCATGGGCAATCAATGCCTGATTACACATGTTCGCACTGTTCCGAAATGAGATGCTGCTACCTCACCACCCCGGATGGGAACTACTTCCCTTTTGCTGCAGTCGCACTGCATCGAGCAGGTGAAGTCCAAGGCTCGAGAAATCTTTGAGCTGGCGCCCACGCACCACCCGGAAGCCATCACGCGCCTGGTGAGCGCTGTCCGGACGCCCTGGATGATGCACTTGGGCACAACGGGGCTCGCTGTTGCACCATACTTGAACATGCACACTGTTTGTGGTAGCCTGAAGGTTGCAATCACCGCATTGTCAGCCCTGTTGGACCGGGATGTGGGGCGGGTTGCACCGCCCAAGTAGCAAGGCATGCTAGTTGCATGAACGCATGTTGCCCACCAACATGCGTGCCCACCTCGCATGACCCCGCATCATGGCAGGCCTTTGTCGGCTACCGTGACTATGGCCGGGAGGCAGGTGATGCGCAGCATGTGGTGGTGGACTTTGCAGACAAGAGCCGCTTCAGGTGTGGCGGGCTTCGCACCATACACACAGGCCTTGTGCATCTTTGCTGGGGTGTGCTGGCGCCTCCACTGCGCAGCACTCGCTGCAGCCAATCTGCACAGGTCGCTGCTCTGCTCCCCACCTCTGACTGCTGCCGTCTTTGGATCTCACTTGCAGCTGGCTGCAGGCCACACTGTCTTCCATCCGCCCGTCCGGTGGTGGCAACGCAGAGGACGTCACAGGCGCGCTCAAGGTAAGCCTCATCGCAGCATAAACATGCATCACGTTTCTGGCTGCACGCCCAGCGGAATTGAATGCCTGCCCCTCTGCTACACTGCCATGCCTTGCGCAGAAGACGCTGGACCTGTCCTGGAGCTCCACCACACGCCTGATCATTCACTTTGGGGTGAGTGCGGAAGCCAAACCCCAAAGGACCGGCTTGCAGGGTTGCTCACCCATGAAAACTGCAAGTAGCTGTAGCGGCGACGGCAGATATTTTTGTTGATGCTCACAACTTTGATTATTGCGCTCATGCCATGCAGGACTCGCCGTGCCATGGAAACCGCTACCATGATGGCTTCCCAGTGAACGGGCGCGACTCCTACCCATTTGGCGACCCCAACGGTAGACAAATGCAGCACATGCTGCTGACCAGTGCCGTGCAGCCGCCACTTTGGCAAGAAGGTTGCATGGCAGCTGCCTGCCTGCTGGCTGAAAAGACCTTTTTGCATGTGCCATGGCTTGCCGCGCCTTCTATGTCCCTGCAACCAAGCAGCCTGGTCCCCAACACCGTGCCTGCTTTAATATGTGGGCCTTTCACGTGGGCACCACCTATGTGTTGCAGGCCTGGTGCCTGAGGAGCTGCTGAAGCAGCTGGTGGCCAACCGGTGAGCTGGGCAGCAACTGCAGGCCAACAGGGCAGTAAGCTCGAGCCCGTTGGGCTGCAGCCAGCTGGATCGACTTCACAGCTTTGCCAGCTGGCTTGCAGCTGCCGCATGTTGAACCACCCCGCCACTTGATCGGCATTGCTGCTCTGCAACTTGCCCGGCCGACTCTGGACCTTGAAAGCTGGATATGAGCATTTAACCCGCTCCTGCAGGGTGGACTACCACTTTGCGCGCATCGGGCGCCACACAGACATCATGACCGGTATTTTCAAGCAGGCAAGCCTGGCAAGGGCGCTCGGTGTGTGAGGGTTTAGGGTGAGGGAGCCCAGCGGCGTTGTGCATATGCCTTTCCAACTTGCTGCCACTGAGCGTTCAGGCAGCGAGCTCCAATTTGCAAACGGCTCGACACGGCAAGCGCTATAACGGGGTCTGTCTCAATCTCATTTCGGATTTCCCCGTCACCATCCGCAGGTGTATGATGCTTCCCCGGGCGCCGCTGAGTTTGAGATCCACGTAAGCGGTGTGGGCAGAGCTCATCATCCCTGCAACAAAGCTTGCTCTGCCGCAGCCGTGGCTCTATGCTGGCTTTGCTCGCTTGGGCCAAGAGCCACGGAAACCCGATGTGCCGTGAGCCAGCTGCATGATGTCCACACCCTCCCTCGTGATCAATCATGCAGAATTACACCGACCAGGCGGGCAGCTTCATGCCGCTGATTGTGAATAGCCTCACCTCCTCCATGCGCCGCAGCTTCCGCAGCAGCTCGGGTGCGCTCAGTTCTGCTGCTGCAATGCAAAGCATCTGCTGTGCATGGCACGATGGCAGAAGGTGGCTGGGGGTTCCTTCACAGAGGCAGCCAGTGCATGCCTTCCGCAATGAGAGACTCCCGACATGGCCGACCATGGCTGACTGTCTCGCGTCTTGTTGTCCTGGTGCAGGCCACTCATCTGCTTCAAGCAGCAAGTCATCCACGCTGGCCCCTGGAGTGGCGCTGCCGGCGCTTTACAACAAGCTGCTTTAAACGCCTGTGCCATCAGTCCGCTTGTGCACACCAGGCTGGCGGCCTTATGACAGACCGGCAGTTGACTCAACTCGGAGTCAGCCCAGCTGGGCTGTGCATTTTGCGTTGAGCTGACGCATGCTTCTTGATTAGCGACTAACCAGCTTTCCATTCAGGTGCAGCAAGTTTGTTTTGCCCAACTATATCAGACATTGTAACTACAGAGCGCCCAAGCACAGGGAAGAGTAGGGAAAAGCATGCACCGGGCGCATGCTGTTGAGCGCACACAGTCCACAGCTATACATGAGGAAAAATTGAACAGGCTGCTCATGCTGCTGCGCCTCACAGCCCGACGCCGGTGCAGCCGCAGGTTGCGCACTCGCCGTTGCAGGTGTGAGCTGCCAGGAACGTGGTGATTGCGTCCCGCCCGAGATCTGATTTGCCGTAGCGCTGGTCCGCTGTGCAGAGCGCAGGGTCGGTGAGCGTGAAGCGCTTGCCCGCCTGGATGCCCTGCAGGGAGAAGCAGCGGGCTTGCAGATCAGGAAACTAGCAAATCAAGCCTGCACACTGGCAGTGGCCAGCGCCATGCAGCTTTCACGCCGCTAGGTTTGCTCTATGCCTGCCGGCACACAGCACACAGCACCAAGCCACACCGGCCCTTCCGCCTGCGCCGCACCTGCGCGTCCAGCACAATGGCTGGGCAGCCCAGCTGCTTGCCCAGCCAGTGCAGCGAGAAGTGTGTGAAGGCCTGGATGGTGCTGCAGCTCTGCCCCTCTGCAGCGCAGGGGGCGGCAAGGGGCAGGGGGCACGCACTGGGTAAGCACTGGTCAACACCAGGCACATGAATCCAGGCTGGCTGCACAGATCATGCAAAGCTTTGAAGGCAAGACGGTGCATGCCTCTGTTGCTGCATGCTTCCCTCGCACGTGGCAGCTCCCCGCTTATTAAGCCATTGCTTGCGCTGCCCCATCCTGCCCCACCCGCCCACCTTCAAACATGTGCCCGTCGTTGCGGCTCCACTTCACCCACTTGCCGGACGCACTGCTGCTCATCCACGGCTCCTTCAGGTACACAGCCTTGCCTCCGGAGCAGGCAGGATCGTCCAGCACCACCACGCTCGCTGTATGGGGAGCAGGGGTGGGCAGCTGGGCAGGCGTGAGGGACAGGCAAGGGCCGGGAAAGCCTGGGCAACGCAGCAGCACGCTGATGGGCAGCAGATGCTGCAACATGCAGGCTTTCGGCAACTGGTTTCGCAACATGTGCGCCTGTGACC
>VFQQ010001190.1_pt1 | contig 38843 bp, 65 predicted proteins | sample 3512341 | NCBI WGS metagenome assembly VFQQ01 (sample SAMN10412373, study PRJNA504923) | tailings metagenome | isolation source: Relicate 2 Philex TSF1 revegetated site | place: Philippines: Tuba, Benguet | collected 2017-08-29 | reverse complement strand
TTGGCACTGCCGGCGCAAGCCCCCACCGCCGCTCGCCGCCTGACGCAGGCACTCTTGCGCGGCCCTAGTGTGCAAGCGCTGGGCAGCTGTGGTGAACAGCCCGCAGCTGCTGCAGTCACTGAACCTCTGCCTGGGCAGCAAGCTTGAACTTTTTGGCCAGGACCAGGCAGCGGTCAGGGCCGTCTGCCTGGTGCGCGGCCGCGCTCTGCTGCGCTGGCTGCAGCGGCGTGCAGCCGGGGCAGTGCAGCAGCTGCACCTGCAGCTGCAGCTGGGAGTGTTCGGCGCTGGAGCTGAGGTAGAGAAGGCAGAAATGTGGCGACTTGCCCACGGCTGCCTGGCAGCCTGCGCCCCGCAGCTGCGCCAGCTGAAGTTCAGCCCGGCCGGTCTGCTTGCCCAGCTGTACGACGTGCCGCCCTGGTATCTGCACATGCAACAGCTGCATACCTTGGAGCTAGAGACACACCACATGCACCTGCGCATTCTGGTCAGCCTGGGCAGCCTGCACAGCTTCCGCAGCCTCAGCATCAGCGTCCGTTCCGGGAACCTCAACATCGGCCCAGGCGTGGCCCTGCCTCCTGCGCTGACGCACTTGAGCTTGAAGGCTGGTTGGAATAATCTACAGGGCTCTTTCAGCCAGGTGGGTTTTGCTAGCTGATATTGCGTGAATCAATTGACCCACTGCTGCTCCCTGTCTTCACCTCTTCAGCCGCCTGCGCTGTGCTCACTTGCCTGCTGCCACCACTGTTGCCGCAGGTGCCGCTCGGCAGCCTCCGCAGCCTGCGCCTGCGCCCCGGCACCGAAGCAGCGGTGGGCGGCTTGCCTGCCTTCAGCAGCATGACGAGCCTAGCCAGCCTGGATGTGTGCTGCCGGCAGGCCTCACCTGCCTGTCATCCCTCAAGAGCCTGGTGGGTGCAGCAAGCATGGGGGTGGTCAAACGGCTCTTGTCTGAGTTTGCCTGCTGCGCCCCCATGCATGCACTCACAACTCCTCTCCAGTACGCGCAGGCCGTCTCGCTGCGTTACGATCAATCATCAGATGCCTATGTGTATGGCCTGCTGCGGCAGCTGACTTGGCTGACCAGTCTGGCGCTGATTGGGCCATACGAAGCGCCCCCTGTGTGACAGCGCTCTGCCAGCTGCAGCGGCTCTGCCTGTTAGGCGAGGAGGCCGGCGATGATGTGCTGCCCGCGGGCGGCTGGATGCGTGACCTGCAGTGCTATGCGTGCGCCCTAGTTTGGCCATGGCCAGCGTGGCGAATCTTGCTCAAGCCACGCGCCTGTCGCACCTGAGCCTATGGGACGCGCCGCGCAGACCTGCAGATCCAGAGCTGCTGCAGGGCTGGCTGGACTTGTGGCAGTTTGCTGCAAGCCACCCTCCCCTGCGCACCTTTGAGTGGACAGGCGAGTGCGTGCACGGGTGTCCAGAATACCCCTGCGTGGTGACCCCCGACGTGCTACAGGCCTGCGCGCGCCTTGCTGCCAAGCGGCCCAGCCTGCACATTGTGGTCCAGCCTGACGATTATGGCTGGCCGCTGGACGAGATGCTGACCATTCCCCCTTACGAAGATTTCTAGGCGACAGGGCCCCTCGCTCTCCTTCCCAGGCAACCCACATCCAACTTTCTTATGGCTTTCCTCTCCCCCTCTCAACGCCTCCCTCCAGATGCAGATCCTTGTTCTCACGGCATTATCTGCGTTGCACCAACCCCCACTGCATTCGATAACAAGACTGTTGTTGTTTTAGTCTCATGAGCCCCTCTCTGGCTCCGTGGACTGTATAGTTTGTGATGTGAGGATGTGAGTGTTTGCGCAGCTCTGTGCTTCCTGCCCTCCTCTCCTTCCTGCCTGCCCGCCAGCCTTGTGTAGAGAGTATGCGGTTCTGTGCTGCCCCTTGTCCTGCTACAGTTCCATGCACCTGTTCTTGCGGATCGTCTTAAATGCAACCAAATAAATGCTAACAGTGACCTGGAGCAGCTTGCATGGGAGGAGAGCGCAGGGCGTGGCCAAAAAAGGCAAGGCAGGTGGACGTCTTGTTGGTTGGCTTGCACTGAGTTTGGCAAGGGTCTGTTCATAGGGAAGAGGTGCTGCATGCAGCCTGTAGATCCGCTGCAGCCGAGTGTACAGGGGTGGCGCAGGTGGCAGCACACACAGCTGCGCCAGCACAGCGTGCACAGCTTGCCTCAGCGCGGGCCCAGCGAGTCGAGGAATCCGCTGGAGAGCGCAGCCACCACAATGCCTGCCGGCAGGACCACAAAGAAGCCGATGGCTGCGGCAAACAGCGGGGCGTTGCTGCGCTTCTGCTCCTGCACAGTGAGAAGCAGGCAGGCAGGGGGCGCGAGTTAGGAATCTTGGCAAAGCCAGCAAGGTGGGCGGCGCGAGGCTCCTCAGCTGGCTGTGCAAGGCATGGCACCTGCCGCTGGCTGCCGCTGCTGCTGCTGCCTCCCACGCAGGCAGCAGCACCCTGGCAGCCACAACTCTCTGAGCCCACCCACCTGGTTCTCCAGCTCATACGCCCGCCGCTGCTCCAGCTTCTCCTCTCGTGCCGCCTGCTTGCGGGCAGATGCTTGGTCGTTCATGCGGTCCAGTTGCGCCGCCAGCTGGGCCGCCTCCGCCGCAGTGAGCGGCTCGTCTTCGCCGCTGGTCTCAGAGCCGGAGGCAGCGGCCGCAGCGCGCGCGGCAGAGAGAGCCTGCTGGTATTCGGGCAGAGGCTCGCCGGACAGGCGCACGCTGATGGTGGCAGCGGCACGCCCGTCAACCATCTGCCGCACGTACTTGAGGGAGGCCAGGCCTGCAGACAAGGCAGCAGTGAGCTAAAACAGGTGTGGTTGGAGCGAGCACGTGGGTGACACAGCAGCCCATGCCACCCACACACAGGCTGCCTGCCGCCATCCGTACATGCATCACACGCAGACCATGGTCAGTCCGTGAGATTCAGCCATGCAAGCAAACTCACCGTTAAGCTCCCACACCTCGCCGCTGCGCAGGGTGTCGCTCAGGCCCAGCAGTTGTTGGCCGGGCCGCACGCCTGCCTGAGCAGACGCGCTGCCCGGCTCAACCTCCTGCACAATGATGGCTGTGCCGCCGCGCTTGCGCTTGAGCGCCGTCAGTGTGACGTTCTGCTGGAAGTCGGCGGTGGGCAGCTCCAGGCTGCGTGGAAGGAAGGCAGATTTGCTCTCAACACTGCACGCCACCACTGCTGCTGCGAAGGTTGAGTGCTCTGCAAAAGCTGGTCTGGCGCTGCCCGATGGACCAGGACACCGATGCAGCTGGTTCATGCCGTGTGTACAGGCTGAGCGTACCTCAGCCGCTTCTGAGCATCAGGTGGTGCCTGCTGCGCCGGAGGAATGTACGCGGAGCGGATGACTGCCTGCCTGCGGCCAGCGGCGCTGGCGGGGTGCCGACGGGGCAGGGCCGCGGCTGCTGCAGCACGCCGGGGCAGCGCACCGCACACTCCAGCGGCATGGATCGCCGTACAGGCGCGTTGGCTGAGAGCAGAGGCCATGTGGTAGCGCGTGCAAGACAGCCGGAGCGTGGGTGACAAGCGAAAGGCTGCGGAGGTCTGCGGGCAGTGGTGCAAACGACACGATGCACGTGTGATTGGGCGGAAACAGAGTTTGGAAGCCGATGGAGCTCTCCATTGGTGCCCATGCCACCGCCGTGCTGCGCCACGCTGTGCCGCCCTGACGCGAGTGCATCGAATCCCCCAAGCTTCTTGTGCAGCTGCAGTGGCCCCACTATGGCTCGCCTCATAGTGCGGCGCCCTTGCTGTTGATTAGCAAGTGTGTACAAAAATCAAATGTGAACAGAGTAGAGCAGCGTCACAAAAGCGAGGGTTTTGCTGTGAGAAGCAGAGCGCAAGGGGTGAGCGGGAAAAAATCAGCAAGACAGGCACATTTCTGGGTGGGCTGCTGAAACTTCATGGAAAGCCAAGCTGCCTTGCTAGCTGGTCAGTGCTAGGGGTCTGGCGCGGCTGCTTCACTCGTCCTTGAGCTTGGCGGCCGACGCCGCGCGGCGCCTGCTGTTTACGAAATTGCGCCCGATGAATTTAAGAATCTGTGTGGAGCAAGAGGGGAAATGGCTATGTCACACCAAGTACATGATGCAAGGCAGCGTGACCATGCGGGCTGCTTGCTGCTAAACAGCCACCCGTGACATGCATGGCCGGCCAAAGGGTGACCCTGCCTTGTCCTTCAGCTCCCAATCACACGCTCTGCCGCCCTGCCCACCACCCCGCTGCACCTCATCGATGAAGATGACGGGCAGCGAGTAGGCCAGCACCAGGGCCCACTCGTTCAGCGACAGCGGCACAATGGAGAAGATGTCCGCCAGGAAGGGCACGTAGCTGGAGCAGGGGCAGGGCGAGGTCGGGAGGGGAAGGGTGAGTAAGGGCGGTGATTTGCGCCAAAGCCATCTGCGATGACAGGCAACGGCGCAACTTGCTCCTAGCTGGCCGCATTCAGCTGCGGCGCAGCGCTTGCATACAGGCACTAGGCTTGCTGTGCAGCAGCCGCAACGGCCGGTCCACCCCGCCCCCCGCCTCACAGGATGAGGGCGTGCAGGCCGAGGGAGACGGTCATGGCCACCAGCAGCCAGGGGTTGCGCCACACTGGCATCTGCAGCAGCGACATGTCCTCCGACAGCGCGTTCATGGCGTTGCTGCAGCCAGGCAAAGGGGGGCAGGGCAGGGAAGGGGGTTGTTTGGTGAGGTGCATACGGAAGAGGGAGCAGAGGCATGCAAGGGCAATGCAGAGGTACTCTGCCGCTGCGCCCTGCACAAGGCGTTGCTGTGTCACGGTGCAGCGCTGTGCAGCCCTTCAATGAAGCATGCCATGCACGGCAGGCCCGAATGCAGTGCAGTTCAGCACCAGCACTCACAGCATCTCGATGGCCACCAGGACGGACAGCGACAGGGTGGAGGCCTTGGCCTTGCCGGCCGTGAAGTAGTCGCAGGGGTGCTCAAAGGAGATGGTGCGCCCGCCCGCGGTGTAAGGCGAGGCCTGCGGGTGGATGTGGCAGCATGGTGGGACGCATTGGTGGCATTGCAGTGGACAGACATCAGCAGGAACCCAGGAGCGGTATGCAGCTGCTCCCTGTGGCCAACACATGATGTGCTGAGCTGCAGGGGTGCCACAGCTCGTCTGCTGCCCAGGTCGCCTGGCTTCATGGGCAAGCTGTGCAGGCCAGCCGCCCCAACCCACCTCAAAGCCCTTCCACTGGCGGCACGCCTCCCAGTCGCGCAGCTGCGCAAAGCTGATGGGGGTGTGGCCGTCCTGCACGCACAGCGCAGGGAGGCAGCTGGCATGGAGCGGATGAGCCGTTACGCGAGACAGGTTGCAGCACACAACACCCTGCAAGCCGTGCATGTGCTGCTGCAAGAGCTGCAAACTCCATGCTCCTTGCAAAGGCATGCAGAGCAGCGCACCTGGGACAGGTCGATGCCCAGGAAGGAGGTGGAGGTGTACCAGGTGGCAAAGGAGCCCACGGTGGCAAAGCCCACGTAGCAGCCCACCACCTGCAGCGGGCAGCACATGGGCATGGGGCAGGGAAGCAGTCAATGCACTCGAATAGGTGCCAGCTATGCAACAGCACACCAGACAACCGCCATGTTGCCATGGCGGCTGCTGCGCAGCACATGGGTCCAGCAGTGCGCAGCAGCAACCCACCAGCCAGCGGAAGAAGATCCAGGGGGTGATGAAGTGGTCGTCGGCACGGCGCGGCGGCTGCAGGCGAGGTGGCAAAGGAGGCGCCAGTGAGTGGCACATGCCAGCCATGCCAGCCAACTCACTGGTGGCACATGCCCACTGCAGACCATGCCACGCCATTACGATGTTCATGTCATGTCATGCCGTGCCACGCCAATGCCATGCCATGTGACGCCATGCCATGCCATCTGACGCCCATGCCATGCCATGCCACGCCATGCCACACATGCCATGCCATGCCATGCCACACCACGCCATGCCATGCCATGCCATGCCGCGCTGCCACACATGCAGTAGTGCACTTTCCCACATTCCAACCGCCCTTCCCTTCCCCCCACCTTGGTCATGATGTCCGGGTCGGCGGGGTTGAAGCCCAGCGCCGTGGCGGGCGGGCCGTCGGTCACCAGGTTCACCCACAGCAGCTGCACGGGGAGCAGGCCCTCGGGCAGGCCCAGCGCCGCGGCCAGGAAGATGGAGGCCACCTCGCCTGCAGGAGGGGCGTAGGTAATGAGAGGTGGTTAAAGAGCAGGAGAGCACACGGGGAGCTGGCACTGCTGTGACATCTTTCATCTCGCCATGCCAACGCTATGCAGCCAGAATGAAAGCGGTATGTGGCCAAAATAGTCCGCCTGGCCATTTTGGGCTGACCAAAGCCCACACTGATGCGCACCGATGTTGGAGGAGATCATGTAGCGGATGAAGGCCTTCATGTTCATGTAAATGGCGCGGCCCTCCTCCACCGCGGCCACCACTGCACAGCATGGTGTAGTGTCGCATGCCTTGCTGAGTCATGACAGCGCAGCAGCTGCTTATGTGGTGGGCATGGTGATGCAGCTGGCACTCATGACATGCAGGATGCATCCAGCAAAGCACCCCCAGGCTTCAGTGGTAGTGACAATGAGCAATGTTCCACATGTTGTGGATTCGGTTCTCAACAACGAATCATAGGTGCTACTCGTCATCAGCCAAAGGGGCGCGGGGCACATGGGATGCAGGCTAACCGACAGCACCCATGCAGCATGTTTCAACAATGGCAAACCCAAGTCCAAGATGGGCATACAATCGCTGACCCGACCAGCCCGCCTACTCCCCTGCAGGCCTGCTGCCCGCCCTCCACTTCACCCACCGGTGGCGAAGTTGTCGTCGGCCAGCACCATGTCGCTGGCCTCCTTGGCCACCTCTGTGCCGGTGATGCCCATGGCCACGCCAATGTCCGCCAGCTTGAGCGCGGGCGCGTCGTTTACGCCGTCGCCCGTCATGGCGGTCACCTGGGGAGGGTGGGCGGGCAGCTTGGAGCGGGGTTGAGACAGACTTTCGGGCAGACCTGTTGAGGCAGGCCGTAAAGCAACACGCCAACATGCACATGACTGCACATAACCTGCCTTGGCAGCTCTTTTCATCCCAACCGTCCGACTTCCCGTGGAGCGTGCCACAGCAGTCGCTCTTCACCCCCCTTACCTCCCCCATGTCCTTGAGCAGGCGCACGATGTCCTGCTTGTGCCGCGGCTCGGCGCGCGAGAAGCACAGGCCGCCCGGCTGAGTCAGCACGCGCCGCTTCTCTGAGGGGTGGAGCAAAAGGTGGACGGGATGGCATGAGTGGGAAACACACGCAAAGGGCTTCGCAGCACCAGTTCCGAGCAGTACACAACCAGTAGCAGCGTCCCATGTCCAAGTGTGCTCGTGGCCCAAAGAGGAGCCCCACCCACCTGATTCGGGCAGGCCGGCAAAGGCCAGGCCGGTCATGGAGTTGCCGTTCAGCGCCTCCTCGGCGGTGAACACGCCAATGGCGCGGCAGATGGCTGCAGGCGGGGAGGGTGCGTTCAGGGACAAACTCAGAGGCCAAGCTCGGGTTGTAGTTCACCAGCACCCTGAAGCCACCTCTGGCGTCTAAGCCCAATTCACTGAGGACACTTGCAAACTCTGCTTCTGTTCAGCATCCCGCCCCACACCCACCCTCTGCGGTCAGCTTGTTGTCCTGTATGGTTGGTAGAGAGGAGCGAGGAAGGGAGGAGCAAGTTAGTGGGGGCAGGAGGAGAGGCGCGAGCAGGGGTTGGGGTAATGACGAGCGAGGTGCTCTGGTTGCATTCTGTGCTATCCCCATCAGACCAATGCCACAACATCAGTACCAACCCAAACTCACTCCAGTGATGACCACCACGCGGATGCCCGCTGCGTGGCAGTCTTCGATGGCGGCGCGCACCTGCACAAGCGCAGGGCAGACCAGCCGGCAAGCGAATCACTAACAGCTGCATGCCCTTGCAAGGGCATGAAGACCCTGCAGCATCACCAGCCAACCATGAGCCCCATGTGTTTGATGCAGGCGGCAGACTCTCAGGTACAACCGCTCCAACAACCCACCTCGGGGCGGGGCGGGTCCTGCAGGCCCGTGAGCCCCAGGAACACCAGGTCGCTCTCCAGCGCCTCGTACTGGCTGGGGTCCGCCAGGCGCGCGTGGCCTGCACAGAGACCAGTCAGAAGCACGGGCAGGCAAACAAGTAAATGCGAGGTAGGGCGCGCAAGGCAGGCGCACATGGGATGCACAAGGTGGTGCGGCCATGATGCCACAGACAACATGGCCCCAATCACTTGGCCGGCCCGCCCTCCGCAGGCACATGCCCCCAGCTCCCCAGCTGCCCACCGCGGTGCCGCTCGCTGCCGTCGTAGTCGGCCAGGTCCCCCAGGTCGGTCTTGACGGCGCAGGCCAGCAGGCGCAGCGCGCGGCCGGCCAGACGGTCCAGCAGCCTGCAGGGTGGGTGCAGCGAGGGCGGCCATTGGTGGTTGGCAAGCTTTGAAACGCTCGGCAAGACGCATGTTCGACAATAGCAGATACTGTCCTGCTCCACAGCAAACATTGCCCAGCTCCCTCGCCACCCTGGGCCTCACTCCTGCAGCTCGGTGCGCGCGGCGGCGCTCATCGGCACGATGCTGCCGTCGGCCAGCATGACGCGGGTGCAGCGCTGCAGCACGCACTCGGCGGCGCCCTTCACAAACAGCACGTTGCCGCCGGAGGAGCCGCCCTCGGACGAGGTGCGGGACAGCAGGGAGGCCAGGCGGCCGGAGCGGCGCGGCGTGGCGCCCACGGCGGCGGACGTGGTCACGTCGGCGCCGCTGGCGGGCGTGCAGATCACGCTCATGGACTGCAGTTGCAAGAGGGGAAAACAATAGAGGTGAACGGGTTCGTACGCAACAGGCAGGTGCAGGCCCATTAGCAACCTGGGCATGCTCGGCAGAGCAGCAGCCACCTTGCCACTGACCCTGCCACCACTACCCAATCCTGCTGCTCCACACACCTTGCGGTCGCGGTCAAACTCCAGTGTGGCCAGCTTGCGCCACTTGGCGGCGTGGTGCTGGCAGGCGCCGGTGGGGTGCGCCTCCGGGTCGGCCAGGCGCAGCGCACGGATGCCCTTCTGCGCCGCCTCACCCGCCACGCCCAGCTTCTCAGCCAGCACCAGCAGCGCGGCCTCGGTGGGCTGGCCCACCGCCTTGTGGTGGCCCGCCTTGAACTCGATGCGTGCGTCGTTGCACAGCGCGCACACCTCGGCCAGCGTCTGGTGGGAGGGTGAAGCAGGGGTGGAGAGTGTATCTGTTCAGTACGTGAGCAAGGACAACCGCACGCTGCAACAGCCTTTGGTGGACAGCGCACATACAGCAGTCGCAAAGCCGCCAGTCAGGGCCTCAAGCTGCCTGATGCTCACCTCCAGGTTGCGGTCCAGGCCCTTGAGGCCCACCACGCGGCCGCCGTCGGGGTCGTACGTGGAGCTGTGTGGGAGGGTTGCAGAGAATGCCGATGACATGAGACAGGAGCAGGGCTGGCTGAAAGTGCACAACGTCCAACTGGCACCATGGCGGACAGCACCAAGTCAGGAACAGCAGGGTGCTCTCACCCAGTGACCTCCCACTCGGTCAGCTCGCTCAGTGAGCCGCCATAGGCCGCCAGCTGCACCGCCGACATCTGGTTGGTTGTCAGCGTGCCGGTCTTGTCGGAGCAGATGACTGCGGAGATGTAAGGGCGCACACATGCGCGTGAGCACATGAAATTCTGCAGACAGAGTCTCCATAGCAGCTCCTTTGATCCCCAAGGCACCCAGCACAGTCCTGCTGCCCCTGTTGAGCAGCATCTCGCACCAGTGGTGCAGCCCAGGGTCTCCACAGAAGGCAGCTGGCGCACGATGGCGTTGCGCTGCAGCAGGTTGCAGGATCAGAGCACACATTAGGTGAACAGTCGGTCTTTGCCTGCTGGGCGTGCTTTGCGGGATTGTGACCAGTGTGGCACATTGCTGGCCACCATGAGGCAGGTATCAAAGGCGCCGCAGCGCACCTTGGCCATCTTGCGGGTGCCCAGCGCCAGGCAGGTGGTGATCACGGCGGGCAGGCCCTCGGGAATTGCGGCCACAGCCAGCGCCACGGCCACCTTGAAGTAGAAGGTCGCCTGCAGAAGCGTCATGTTGGGCATGTGAGGGAGCAATGTAAGCAGCGAGGCATGCCATGCGGCCTGCCCAGCCATCAAGCCTGCATAACATTGTGGCCAGCCTGCCGACCGCGCACCTTGGCGATGGAGAACTCGATGGTGGCGGGGTTGGGCACCCAGGAGCCGGGGTACGACTTCCAGCTGATGAAGTGCTTGTAGTTGATGAGCCACACTGGCGGGAGGTGATGGAGGGCATGGGTGGGTGACTCAGGGCTCACGGAAGCAGCAGAGCAAGTCAAGGGCAACTTCAGCAGACTAGCCAGCGTGCATTCTATTTTCGTAGCCACAGGCGAGCATGCGACAATGTACACCCTTCCCATTGCAGCCTGCACCTCACCAGCGATGCAGATGTAGAGGATGACCTTGGCCAGCGTCTCACCAAACTCGTCCAGCTTCTTCTTCAGAGGCGTGTCGTTGTCCTCCTCGCTCGCCTCCTGCAGAAGGAGAGGGTGCACAGACCAGTTGAAGCAATGTGCCGCCAGCGGCCAATTCTCAAGCACATGAAAATGCTCAATGACCAACACCAGGCATTCAGGCATTGCACACCAAAATCGCAGCCAAAACACAGGCAGTGCATCACGCCATACATCGGCCAGCAGGCCATTAACGCAGCACGCACCTGCAGCTGCTCCTGGATCTTGCCAATCTCCGTCTCCATGCCAATGCTGTTCACCACGCCAATGCATGCGCCGGACGCGATGCCGGTGCCCGCAAACAGCATGCACTCCTTGGCCTGGAGGCAAGGGGTCGGGGGGTGCACAACGGGTCTGCCTGCAGCCTGCGCCTGCGACCATGCAATAGCATGGCCAGCTGCAGCTCCACTCGAACAGTTCTAGCAGTACCTTGGGCAAACCTCCACCGCCAGCCCACCTGCAGCTCCACATCCTCCCCCTCAATGGGCGCCGCCGTCTTGCTGACCGCCACGCTCTCGCCCGTCAGCGCCGCCTGCTCGACGCGCAGCACAGCCGTCTTGAGCTGCAATGCAGGATGGCAGGTAAGCAAGGGGAGCGATGGGTCAACCTGCGATTGCACACAGCCTGCTTGCGGCGACAGTGGGTTGGGTACAGGCATAGCAGTTCACAGACACCAAACAGACACAGGCATGCAGCAGGCCCCCCACCACCAGGGCCGCACCTGCACGATGCGGATGTCTGCGGGCACGCGGTCGCCGGTGTGGATCTCCACAATGTCACCCGGCAGCAGCTCGCGTGCGGGCAGGTCCGAGATCTGGCGGCAGTGGGGTGCAGCACAGCGGTGGGTGAGGAATTACTAAACAAGTGGCGCAAGCCCGCCCGCTGCTTGCTTTCCACGCTGCAGGCAACGCCACCCTGCCTGCACCCAGCCACAGAGCCGCATCCTGCGCACCAGCTGGCCGTCGCGGAAGACCTTGGCGGTCTCGGCGGTCATCTCCTTGAGCGCCTCGAGCGCGTTCTCCGCATTGCTCTCCTGCCACACGCCCACCGCCGCGTTCAGCACCAGGATCAGCACCTGTGTGTCAGCATGGCCGGGTGGGTGAGAGATGGTCAGCAGAGGCAGCTGGTGCTTAGGCAGCCAACCAGCACACACGGCCAGGAGCAGAACGTTGGCGGGGCACATCAGTTGGGTGCAGGGCCGCCTTGACCAGCCGTGGTCCACCAGGCCTGGCAACTCACGATGACGAGTGGCTCCATGAAGGCGCGCACGCCCGACTCCTCGGGGTCATCCTCCACAAACGCCAGGCCAAACGACACGGCGGCCGCCAGCAGCAGGATCTGCAGGCAGTGCAGGTGGGTGGGCGGGCACATGGAGCGTTGCAGGGTGCTGCACCGACGGACGGCGGCTGGTGGCAGGCTGGCACTTGCAGGACAGACCAAAGTGTGCACTACTGCTGCAAATTGAATTGTGTTGCACAAATATTGGCCCCAACAGCAGCTGCACCCGCATCGCAGCCGGGAGCGGCAGGAGCGGCGGCAGGCGGCGGCAGCGGTCGGCGGCACCTTGACAAGCGTGTCGTTGAACTGCTCCAGGATCAGCTTCCACAGCGGCGTGGCGGGCGTCTTCTGCAGCTCATTGTAGCCGTACTTCTCCCGCAGCGCCTCCAGAGAGGCCGTGGGCAGGCCCCGCTCGACGCTGGCCACGCCGTGGTGCTGCAGCACCTCGGGCACCTCCCGGCTCCAGGCCGGAAACATGGCTGCCGCCGCAGCCGCGCCCAGCGACAACTGGCACTCCTGCCAGCCCCTTCTGGGTCGCTGCCGGCGATCACGGGCCGCAGATCGCACCACGATGAGTCGCAATGTGCAGGCCTAGCCTTCAGCGAGCCGTCAAACGCCAAATGCAGGGAACGACCTCATGCAGACCGGCGGGGCTCAATCAAAGCCGCCCGCCTCAATTGGGACCGCGACCCAGAGGGCGGGGAAGCAGCCAGCGGGAGGCAGCCAATGAGGGATGCCGCCGCCCGCCGCCCCGTTTCCACTGCCGCTCTCCGGCAGCGGGTCGCTGTCTGCGATGCGGGAACACCGAGGCACCCTGCATCCACCAGGCTGTGCCGACCATCCCTGAAGCATATCAGCTGTTCTGCAGGCACTGCAGTGGGGCGTAGCAGTGTGCCATACAGCCCAACCGCCTGGGCCTGGGCCGTGCAGCGACAGTGCGAGCGGCATCGCTCATGAGCCGCACCCAGTGGAAGGCAGATGCAGCTCAGTGCACTATTGCCTCTGTGGTGCACACAGGGTGGCAGGCACGATGCCTGCTCGCGCTCACTGCTTGCCAGCGTGTCGCTTTACAGGCGTGCCGCCCGTGTGCCGGCGACGGCGGGTGGGCCCAACCCCCTTCCCGGTCCGCTTGCACAGGAGCACCTGCAGCTGTGTGTCCAATGAACTGCGATCAAGGGCGCCCGCATTGCAGTGCACCCCGCCACTCGAATGGCTCATGCGGGCATTGCCCCCCAGCAGGATGCCGCCTTTCATGCCGCTGCGGCACGTCGGCGCCCTCTTGCTGCTTGGTGGATTGGCCTCGGGCACGAGCAAGGTCAGTGCAGGGATTGGGGACGCGCCCACCAGCAAAGCCATCAGCGAGCCATCCAGAGGCAGCCCAACCAGCCTCCCCGCCCCACTGCTACAGGATCTGGAAGGGCCGCAACACCGTCACCATGGCTGACACCACCTTCCTGTTCACCTCTGGCAAGTGGTGGGGGGCTGCTGCATGGTGCGAGGCGCGGCGCTGGCCGGCGCACCGCCAGCCACCTCAGCCGGCTGAGCTGGGGGCACCCCGATGCGCGGGCGATGGCCGCCCGAGGGCTGCTGCAGCGCAGGGCGGCGCCACCGCGGCGCGGTGGCTGGCACGGGCACCCTGGACCTGCGTTTGTGCTGCTGCCCTGCTCATCAATCACCTGTTGCCCTTGACACCGCCCTTGTGCTGCAGAGTCGGTCAATGAGGGCCACCCCGACAAGGTGCGCTCCTGCGCTCCTGCTTGTTAGCGGCCCCCCGTTTGAATGCTCGAAACCGTAGCGGCAAGGGCGACGAATTCGAATGTGGCGGAGCACAGTGGAGCTGGGGGCGGCCTGCGAGCAGCACGCTCCCTGCCAAGCAAAGGCCCAGCACAGCCTGGACTCACCCAGCCAGCTCTAGGCAGCCGCAGCCTAGCATCACTGCTGCAGCGGCCCGCCGCGGCTCAACCGCCTCCCTCCTTTTCCGGCACCTCCCGCCTCCCTCTGCGCAGCTGTGCGACCAGGTGTCTGATGCCATCCTGGACGCCTGCCTGGAGCAGGACCCCGAGTCCAAGGTGGCCTGCGAGACTGCCACCAAGACCAACATGGTGCGCGGGGGCGGCGGCCTGGAAGGGCGCTAGTGCTGCAAGGTGCCCGACTGCTGGTTGTGAACCGGATGCATCAGGATTGAATGCATCAGGACTGAAGACAATGTGGTGCATTCAAATCAGCACATGTGATTCGATGCAAAGTTTTCAATGACCTGCGCAACAACCCTGGGCTGGCCAGTTCCCCCAACACACCCTCACCCCTCGTTCTGTGCTGTGCTCTGCCTGCCCCAGGTGATGGTGTTTGGTGAGATTACCACCCGCGCCAAGGTGGACTACGAGGCTGTGGTGCGCAAGACCGTCAAGGAGATTGGCTTCATCTCCGATGACGTGGGCCTGGACGCCGACAAGTGCAAGGTGGGGGCTCACAAAGAGGGTGGCTCTACAAGAATGCTTGAGCAATGCATCCCTGTGCATTGCCACTGCATTGCCACTGTTCACTCCGGCTCAGCTTGCTTTCAAGTGCTGCACCAGCCGGTGTGCTGGCAAGTAGGCTCTGCCTGCCAGCTCTGCTTGCTGCGAAATTCCGCATTCTGGCCCGGCTACTTTAATGAGGAGCAAGCCTTGCCTGCCAGCGCTGCAGCAGCGCGTGCAGCACAGGGTAGGAAGCCGGCCTGCTCAACCGCTCTGCTCTGCTGCGCCTGCACCCCTGCTCATTGGGAGCAGGTGCTGGTGCACCTGGAGGAGCAGTCCCCCGACATTGGCCAGGGCGTGCACGGCATGGGCACCAAGACCCTGGAGGAGATTGGCGCCGGCGACCAGGTGCGAAGGGGCAATGGGCAAGCAACATCAGAACATCGTCAGTGCGAGGAAGCAGCCTGCTTTGGGACAGGAGCAGGAACAGGAGGCTGCACCAGGACAGGAGGATGTTGCACCACCAACATGTGCCGCCTCTTCTAAGAGCTTGCATCTGCTTGCTTTCGCAACCGCACCGCACCAGCCAGCCCATCATTCAGCTCACTCTGCTCCTCTTTGTCCTTGTCTGCCCTCCAGGGCCACATGTTTGGCTACGCCACTGATGAGACCCCCGAGCTCATGCCCCTGACCCACGTGCTGGCCACCCAGCTGGGCTACAAGCTCACTGAGGCAAGCTGGGGGCACTTCAGAGCTAGCATGTTCCACATGCCAGCATGGTGTGCTTGCAAGCTGCTAGCACTGCCGCTGCTGGTTCATTACCTGCACTCCCCAGCTCCCTCTGCCTTGCCGCCAAACCGGCCTTGCCGCTGCCCCCGCCGCCGCGCGCAGGTGCGCAAGAACGGCACCTGCCCCTGGCTGCGCCCCGACGGCAAGACCCAGGTGACTGTGGAGTACAAGAAGGACGGCGGCGCGGTGGTGCCCCTGCGCGTGCACACCATCCTCATCTCCACGCAGCACAACCCCGACGTGTCCAACGAGAAGATCAAGGAGGACCTGATGGAGCACGTCATCAAGCCCGTGGTGCGTGGGTGGGGCAGAGCGGGGTGGGGTGGGGTGGAGTGGGGCGGCAGTGCAGTGCGGCAGTGCAGTGGGGCAGTGCATTGCGCTGACCTGCAACACAAGAGGGAACACGGCAGAAAAGCGCTGTTCTGGAAGGGTGGCTGGCTGTGTGCTGAAACAAGGGGAGATACGTCTGTGCTGGGGTGTACACTGCGCAGGCCACGTTGGTGCGCAAGCAAGGAAAGGATGGGCTGCAACTGCGACAAAGCCTCCCCTTCCTGCCTGCCGAGCCTGCCCGACCGCTGCGTTCCTCCCCTCTCATTCTGCTCTCAACAGGTGCCTGAGAAGTACCTGGACGACAAGACCATCTTCCACCTGAACCCCAGTGGCCGCTTCGTGATTGGCGGCCCCCACGGCGACGCCGGCCTCACCGGTGAGAGGCACTGGTGTGGCAGGGTCAAACAGCTGCCCTTGCTGCCTACCTGCCCTCCTGCTGCTTGTCTGGCTGCTTTCTGCCAGGTTGCTCGTTCACCCATGCCTGCCTGCCTGCCCTGCGCTCGCCTGCACGTGCTTACCATACAAATCTGCCCCGCTCCGCAGGCCGCAAGATCATCATTGACACCTACGGCGGCTGGGGCGCGCACGGCGGCGGCGCCTTCTCTGGCAAGGTGCGTGTGGTCCACTTGCGCTGCACCTGTCCTCTGGTGCTGCGCTCCTTCCATGGCTGCAGCGCCTTCATCTGTCCAGGCATGATGCAGCCACACAAGCTGGTTATACCTTTGAACAGGAGCAGAAGTCACAGTCAATCACTCACGACCTCCCCTCTGCATGCCTTGCACCTCCACAGGACCCCACCAAGGTGGATCGCTCCGGCGCTTACATCGCCCGCCAGGCTGCCAAGTCTGTGGTGGCCGCCGGCCTGGCCCGCCGCTGCCTGGTGCAGGTGCGGCCCTCTGATGCATGCAAGCACATGCCGCATAGCATCGCATGCTGCTGGGGTTGAGGCTGAACAGATCAAATGCGGCAGGAGGGATTGTGTGACGGCACCCAAGGCTATCCACTTGCGCATGCCATGCCATGGCTCACACCCAAACGTGCCCCCCTCTCGCTGCCCAGGTGTCCTACGCCATTGGCGTGCCCGAGCCGCTGTCCGTGTTTGTGGACAGCTACGGCACCGGCACCATCTCTGACGCCGACATCCTGGCCAAGGGTGGGTGGTGGGGTGGGCGGCGTGGGGTCTCACGCAAAGTGTTGGCTATGTATTAGCAGTTCAACATGTAGCAGTGCCTAATGCAAGGGCTGCAGTCACAGGGGCAGTATCATTTTTGCATGCCGGCCTGCGCTGTATCCGTTGGTAGATGCCCCACGACTGCCACCGCTGACCGCCACCGCTCGCTTGCCCGTCTGCAGTCAAGGCCACCTTTGACTTCCGCCCCGGCATGATTGGCAAGGCCCTGGACCTCAAGCGCGGCGGCGACCGCTTCATCCACACTGCTGCATACGGTCACTTTGGCCGCAACGACCGCCCCGATGTGTTCACGTGGGAGAAGGTGTTGCCCCTCAAGGTGAGCGGCGCAGCAGGATACCGCCTGGGAACCAACACGCCATCCCTCCCACACATGTTGTGATGCAATGCTGGCCTGATCATCACACTGTATTCTTTGACCCTGCAGGACGCGTAAGCCAGCAGTGGACACGCCCAACCTTGCGGCACAGCGGCTACTCGTGCGGCCTGACTGCGGCGACGGAGCGCGGCGACGACCGAAAAGCGTGCCGCACCGCGCCCCGGCGCCCCCTCTCCCCTGCTCGCCTCTGCTGACTTGCTCCTCGCTGGCGCTCTCCATTTATTTGTTCCCTCTCTGTCCGCACCTCGAGTTTTTTGTGTTAGTTACACTGCGGTCCTCCACTCATGCCAGGATGGGAGGCGTGGGAGTGGGAGGCCATGGTAGGCACGTCGGCGGGCGGGAGCGAGGCATGCAAGGGCGCTGAACGCCCCAGCCCGTGAGGCGCCTGGGTCTGCCAGAGTGTTCTGGAGGCCACAGCCTTCTCGGTGGGCTTGGAATTGGTTGGTGGTGAAGCCCAGGAGGCCCCGAGTTCGAAAACGCCCGCCCAGCGCCCGCCGCCCGTAGCGCGCGACGCGGCATGAACCCCAAGGGGGGCCCCAGGCGGCGAACGGGCCTCCATCGTGCGCTCCTGCGCACAGTGTCGTCGCCCCGCAGCCTCAACCCGCGCGAGTTGACCACCCGGCTGTCCGGGCCCGAGGAGCCAGGCCGCCCCGAGCCGGGCGCAGACCCCTTGCCCCGCCCGCCGACCAGCCAGGCTCCCCCTGCGTCGCCTCGAGGTGCGGGGCGGCCCCCAGAGCCCTGGGGCCGCAGCGCGCGCCTTCACACGGCAGCAGCGAGCAGGCACGCTCAAAGCTGGCTGTTCGGGGATCGTGAGGCAGGGGCAGGCCAGGCAGGGGCCCGGCGGCCCCAACACCTAGGGCCAGCCATATTTGCCCGATAGCGTGCTCACCCCCGCGTGTCCCTCCCACGCCCGCCCCTGCAGCCCCTGCCGCCGCCTCCGCAGCCCGATGGAGGGCTCTCAGGCGGCCCAGCAGCCGCAGCCGCCTCCCGCCCGCCGCTGGCTGGCGTTCGCCGAGTGGCTGCGGCAGCAGGCCGGCGCGGCAGAGGAGGCGGTGAGCGAAGCCAGCGCCAGCGACGCCGAGGAGGCAGACCTACCCCTCATGGACCAGGGGACGGCCACGGCTTTCAGCGCCACCCCCGGCAACCGCGGCGGCAGCGTGCTCACACCGCGTGCGGCTGCCCCCGCACTGCCGTCGCCCGGGCAGCTGGCACGCCACGCCACGCTGACCCCCCGGCTGCCCGACTGCCGCGCCGAGACGCGCCTGACCAGCGAGTCGTGCAGCCGCGCGCGGCAGGAGATGACGGTGCTGCTGGCAGCGCCGGGCATGCCGCTGCACCAGGCGCCGGTGCTGACCGCCAAGCAGGCCTCGGCCCTCATGGCCGCCATCTGCGAGCCGCTGCTCAGCCTGCCGGTGGGCCGCCTCACGCGCAAGCTGAGCGCGCCCGCCAAGCTGCAGGCCACGCCCGACCGCGGCCAGCTGTCGCTCTGGCTGCTGCCCGACGACTCGCTGTCCCTCGTCTGGCAGTCGGCGGTGCAGCTGCCGCCCGCGGAGCTGGCGGCCGCCACGGCCAGCGGCGCCCGCGACAGCACCACTAGCAGCAGCAGCAGTGACAGCAGCACCAGCGGCAGCAGCGGCGGCGCAGCCAGCTCGCAGGAGCCGGAGCTGCAGCAGTCGTGCAGCGTGGCGGTGTGGGAGGAGCTGGCGCACTTCCCCGCCCAGGCGCACCTGCAGGACGACGCTCCTGGTGAGCCGGATTGACCTGCCAAGCTTGGTTGGGTGGCTTTCCGATTGGCTGGCAGGCTGCACAGCATGCAACAGTGCGGCTGGCATGCCAGTGCACAGCATCTGTGACTCTGCCCTCCATCCAATCTCACACATCATGCCCACAAACCTCCGCCGTGTTCCCCTTTCTGAGCCATGTTCCCCCTTGCTGACCTCTCCTGCCACCACTACCCTCCCCGCTGCAGTGGTGACCATCCACATGCTGCGCGGCGACGCCACCAGCCGCTCCTTCTACATCCGCGTGCGCGGCGACGTGGCGGAGGCAAACCTGGAGGCGGCCACGGCGGCGGTGCCGGACGCAGCTCGCCTGCTGCAGCAGCAGCGCGCCGGCAGCGGCAGCCCAGAGGCAGCAGACGCCATGGGCGCCCCCCGCATGTATTTCTGGCTCACAGACCGCGACCTGGGGCGGGCGGTGTACAGCCTGGGCCGCCTCAAGTCGCTGCTCAAGCGCCCGCCCACGCTGGCCAAGCGGTCGGGCGTGCCTGAGCGCCAGCTTGCGCAGCTGGGCGCTTGGGTCGCGCGCGCCGATGCGCTGGCGGCTGAGCAGCAGCGCCAGGCAGCTACGGCAGCCCAGCAGCAGCAGCAGCAGCAGCAGCAGCAGCAGCAGCAGCATGAGGACGGCGAGCAGGCCTGGGCAGCGCCCGGTGCACCCATGGCGGATGCAGAGCCGGCGAGCAGCAGCTTGGGTGAGCAGCCTGCCACCACCCCGCTGCAGCGCTCAGCACCCGGCTGCCTGCGCGGCAGCCTCACGCCGCTGCTGCAGGCACCCACGGCAGGCCTCCTGCTGGGCCACACCAGCATGGCAGCCGCTGCGCAGGCGCTGCTGCCGGGTGCGGCTGGGCATGCGTCTGCGGCAAGCAGCGGCGAGGCGGGGCAGGTAGCCTGCGGCACCTCCACCGTCTCTGCCACCGCGGCAGCAGTTTACCAGGACCAGCGCTTCAACCTCATCTGCCCCTGCACCATTAGGCAAGCCTGGGGATATAGGGTGGGGCTGGGATGGGTGGGCGTGTCGGCCGGCAAATGCAGCTGTCATGCTGGACTTGGGCCCTGACGCCCATGCTCTGCATGTATGGCTAGCTTTGCATGCCTTACCTTGCCAGCTGACTGCGCCGCCCCTCCCTCCCTCCTCCCTGCAGCGTGGTGGTGGGCATGAAGGTGCAGGCTGCGGGCGGCGACCCCTCGCTGCTGCCCAGCGAGGCCTCCACCCGCGCCCGCTCCGTGGCAGAGCTGCAGGCCAAGTCAGCTGTGGACCGCAGCGGGCGGCAGCGCATCGAGGAGCGGCTGGCGGAGATGGTGATCCGCAACATCAGGGCGCAGCGCAACAAGGCGCGCGCGGCCCGCCAGCAGCAGCGCGACGCGGCCAGCCGCGCCGCAGCAGCGGAGCGGGCGCTGGCACTGGCGCGGCAGGCTTCGGGCCGCGCCACTCCCGGCAGCCCAACTGCGGCGGCGCCGCCGCCCTCGCCGGCACCTGGCGAGCAGCAGGAGGCGGCATTTGAGTGGATGCCCAGCACCAGCGCCAGCTCACGTGGGCTGTGCGCTGAGAGCAGCACGAGCCACATGGCAGGCCCAGCTGACCTGCTGCCGCCGGGCATTGCTGCAGCCCACAGCCGGCCCAGCAGCAGCAGCGGCACCAGTGCGGCGGCTGGCACCAAGCACAGCCGTGCTGGCTTCCCTGCCGCGGCTGCCGTGCCGCTGCCGCCGGGCGGGCGCGTCACAATCGAGAACCTGCACTCCCTGCTCAGCCCGCCGGCGCCTCAGGGCGGTGAGCTGGGCGGCCCAGCCCCGGCCGCGCCTGCAGCGGGCGAGGCGCCGCAGCTGTCGCCCGGCGCCTCTGTCAGCGTGGCTGACCTGGCAGACCTGTTGAGCAAGCAGAAGCTGGAATGAGAGGACGTAATCAAGCCCTGGCCTGCACCCGCGCCGGGGACCCCAAACCCTTGCATTCTCTGTGCTCTTTTGTCCATCCAAATCCAATTCTTGCATCCCTCTGTTGTTGGGCATGCTGCGCCCTGTACATCACTCTCGGCGATTCCCTCCCCGCCCCCCTTCCACATAACCTTCAATTACCTTTTGTTTGTTTGGCCCAACCTAACGCCGCCAGCCCTGTAGGAGATGGCAGCGCAATGCATTCCTTTCGCTTGTTTTGTCTCGCCCCGCGCCCTCTGCAGGCCACTGTCTGCCGCTCGCCTCTCCCCACCAATTTTATTCACCCCGCATGCTGAGAGCTTGCATGCACACCCCCGCAGCCGGGCCCCAGCCCGTGGCGGCCCCAGCTCGTCAGTCAGCCTCAACCCGCATCTATAGCCCCCCTTTTCCACCCCGTCGCAAACCCACCGTCCCTTGGCACCCCAACCGCGCCGCGCCAGTGCACCAGTGCCGGCCCCAGTTTTGCAGTGTTTGGACCATGCCTCCCCGCCTCTTGTAATTGGACCAGCCAGTACGTGCAGTGTTACATCACAAGGGGATGACCGCCATACAGCTGCTGGCGAATGGCAAGCAGCGGGCTTGTGCAACGTGCTTAGACTCTGGCTGGCTTGGTCAGATGTCCACAATCACAAACACCTCTGCATCACCCGGCGTTTCGTTGATCTGCACAGCAGCATTCAGCAGGAGAGTAGGGTGTGTGGCTTGTGCAGGCATAGTGCATACAGACCCTGCTTCTGCGTGCACACAACACACCAATCTGGACTCCCAGCTGCATTTGCCATCCAGCTGCAGCAGGGCTCAAGCTGTTCTGTCCACTGCCCCTCTGCCCCACCTGCATGGCTGAATAGGTGATGGCCTTCACCTCGGTGCCGCACACATGCCGCTGCCGGTCAAATGTTTCACCCTGCCTGCAGTTGGTGGGGCCGGGAGCACAGCGGAAGAGCGAGTCAAGGCAGCATGCACAGGAGAGGTGATCTGTCGTTTGCAGGCTCCACGAAGATGGGGCCATGGATGTGCTTGCAGCTGCCAAGCGGCCCTTCTACCTTTCTCCATCATCACCATCATCAGCAGCGGCAGAGGCAGCAGCGGCAGCAGTAGAAATGGCGGCGCGCGCACCCCTCTGCCACGATGCGCCAGTTGTCACGGTCAAATGTGGTGATGCGCAGCTGCTTGGCCACAAAGAACTCGGTGGCAAACGCAAAGAGCAGCTCGTCCAGGAAGTTGAACAGCAGCGACTGCAGGTCGTGCCCCTCCGCCTCGTACGTCCTGCAGGCAGAAGCGCAGGCAGGGTGGAAAATGTCGTGATGCCGGTGCCGGCGCAAGCCACGCACAGTCACAGACATGTGCATGCATAGCTTGCATGTGGCTCTCGGCAGGCACTGCTGTGCTGGCGCTGCGCAGCTGCCATGCTGTGTTGCGGTGCAGCGCACCGCGTGAGGGCGGGGTCGATGCCGATGCCCTTGAGCGGCGTCATGTAGTTGAACATGCAGAGGCCCACGTTCTCAAAGGCTTCCCGCAGCGTCTCGCCCCCTGGATTGGGCAAAAAAGGGTGCAGGCGGGAGGGTGTGCAGCTGCGGCAAGCGGCGGAGTTGAGCGACAGGCTGGCCACAGCAGCGCTGCGGCGGAGCCACAGGCGTTCATGCAGCCGGCTGGGGGGAAGACAGGCACAGCTGGTGGCTGTGCAGGTGCTCTCCCAGCCCCAGCAGACACACTGGTCAGCCAAACCCCAGCTCACATGCATGCAGCTGCACGTCGGCCGTGTGGTCCAGGTCTGCATGAGTGAGCAGGTGCAGACCAGCTTGTTGGACATGCACCGCAGCCCGGCACATGCAGCAAGCACCATCCCAATGCATGCATTGCCCACTCACACTCAAACTTCTGGCCGTTGACGGCCGCGGAGCGGTAGGCAGGGAGGTCGAGCTGCGCCGCCGCCGGAGTGGCATCGCCGCCCTCGCCGCCCTCACGCTGCTGTTGCTGCTGCTCGTCTGCCGGTTGCTGCTCACCGCGCTGCGCCTCTGCATCCTGCTGCTGCTGCTGCTGCTGCTGCTGCTCGCCCTGCTGTTGAGCAGCTGGCGGCGCTGCCGCAGTGCCGCTGTCGGCGGCGGCTGCTGCCCCCTCGTCTGCTGCTGGCGCGCCGCCCGGCGCATCTTCAGTCTTGGCTCGCTTGGCAGAGCGCCGTTCCCTGGGGGCGCGCTGCGGCAGCGCCTCGCCTGCAAAGTCCTGCATTGCCGCTGCCTGGAGGGGGGCGGCTGGGTGTCGTGGGCAGCTTGGATGGATGGTTTAGGGCATGGATCGCACGATGCATGCGTCAAAGCGGCCATCGCTCTCCTTAAATGCAGCGTCATGCGGAGGAGTGAGGTGGCCCGTGGGCCCCCGTGCGACCGCTTGTTCAACGCCCCACTGCACAGTTGAGGTCATCCAGCCCCCCAGCGCGGGCAGCCGGAAGTGGTGGGGCTCAGGAAACTAACTGAACAGAGGAGACGCACAGGAGACGCTGCTTGGGGCGGTCAAAGCTGGCTCTACAGGCCGAGGCGCCGCTGGGCGGCTGGCAGGCGCCGGGCCAGCCGGCCCCCGTGCTGACGGCGAGGCCGGCTATGAGCGAGGAGGCCCAGGAGCAGCCCGCCTCCTGCTCCTCCAGCGGAGGCGAGTCCACCAGCACGCAGGGAGAGCGGCTGGACGACTACTTCGTGCGCCACAAGGTGGGCGCCTTCCTCCGCCCGCGCCCGTGCGCCGCCGCTGCCGCCGCCCGCCAGTACTGCAGGCTGATCCACCACCGCTGCTGCCCATCCCGCCTGCTGCTGCAGCTCTCCAAGCACGACACGCTGGCCGGGCTGGCCGTCAAGTACAATGTGACGGTGAGCGCACCGCCAGGCCTGCCGGCCGGCTGCCCGGACAGCTCCCGCGCCGCGGTTGCGCCCTTCCGCAGTGGCCGCCTCTCACCAAGCCAGCGCTGCTGTCTGCAAACCACGCAGGTGTCTGACATCAAGCGCGCCAACGGCTTGCTGGCCGACTCGGCCATGTTTGCCAAGGACACGCTGCTCATCCCCACTCGTCCCCTGCCCGTCGGGTGCGTACCACCGCCTGCCTGCCTGCCTGCCTGCAGTGGGGCGGGTGAGCTGCAGCAATGGGCTGGTCATCCTGGGCCGCCGCTGCTGGCGCGACTGCAGGCAGCTGCTGGTGCATCTTGTATCCACAATTACCAACTGCTGCAGCTGTGCACTGCCCACGCTACTTGCCGCAGGCCCGAGTACTCCACATGGGCGGGCATGATTGTGACGCATTACGGCCGGCTAGGGGGATCAGCGGGGGACGAGGCCACGCCCAGCGAAAGCGCAGACATGCACGCCGCGCACTTCTCGCAGACGCGGGCCATGCGCCAGCTGCGCGGCTACTACAGCACCGGCCCCTCGCGCACGCAGTCGCCGCAGTACGGCTCAGGTGCGGTGCTGCGGTGATGTGGCTTGTGCAATTGCTGCTGCAGGATGCCTCAATGCAGCAGGAGGCTTCAATGTGGCAGGAGGCTGCAAAGCTTGACCATGCCTTGGCAGGCATCTTGCACAGCATCTTTCACGTCCTTCAGCGCTGGCCTACTGCAACCTTTCCCTGCCGCCCACGAATGCAGACGACAGCGATCGGCACCACTTGTTTGCGGGCGGGTGGGGCAGCCCCAGCCGGCGGGGCGCCGGCCCGCAGCAGGTGGAGCTGATGGAGCGCAGCGCGCCGGCGGCTGCCGCCACCTACATAGAGGACCGGCTGCGGCGGCGAGGGCGCGGCGACTCCCAGCAGGACGACCTGCCCGCCAGCAGCAGCCAGGTGCTCGCGGATGGAGAAGAGGGGGGCAGTGGGGCAGGCAGCAGCAGCAGCGGGGCGCGAGGGGCGGGGCCCGGCGGCGATGCCGGCCACTTTGCGATGCTGCAACACCGGCCAGCGCTGTTTGGGAGCGAGGGCGCTGCGCTGGTCAGCGCCGGCGGGCGGCAGCTGACGCAGTGGAAGGAGTCGCTGCTGAAGAAGCTGAAAAAGGTGGGCTGGCAGCCAGGTCTGCCGCAGGGCTGCCTTGCATGGTTTGGGTGTCAGCAGAGCCCGGCTGCCGCTGCTGCTGGTTGGCACACGCACAGCTCTATCTACAACAGGCAGCTGCCCTGCCTCGGTGCTGCAGGTGGCCAGCCAACCAGCGCTGGTGCCGCCTCCCGGAGCTTCAACCAGCCTGCAACAGCTGGGCCAGGCAGCAGTGGCATCTGCGCCAGGCGGGGGCAGCGCGGCAGCTGGCGACAGTGCCAACAGTCGCACGCTGCCGGAGCGGCCAGGCGTGCGGCAGCGGACGTCTGGCGGCGGCGGCCCCAAGGCCGACTGAGACGTGTGCTGAGCGAGCCGCCCATTCAGCCCTTGGCGGTACTGTACTTGTGTGTGTTGACTTTCTGACAGCGTGATGCTCTTTCATTGCCCTTATTGCGCCGTTCCAGCCGTCGGTCCAAAACTGCTCCCTGCCCGCCGGCCAGCCATCATGAGAGCAGCGCCGTGCCACAGACTGTGGACTGCGAGCCTGGGCTACACCTTGGATGTAATCAGCCCCAGGGTGCCTGGAGGGGGCTAGAGGGCGCGAGGCCTTCCGGGCCGTGGGGTGGCCATGCGAGCGGCGCGCACGCTGAGCGGCGTTCCAGTTGTTTCTAGGCATGGCCGCCCATCGCCCATTTCTCCGCGCCGCGCCCCGCTCCAGCCATTCTTCGACTTTGCTTGCAGTCCATCAACATGCAGCAGAGCCTCCAGCAGCACCGCGGCCTGGGCGGCCAGGCGGTGGGCGGCAGCCGCAAGCCGACCCCCCTGAACACACGCGCGGCATTCAGGCCTGCCTCTGCGGGCCGGCGCAGCCGCCTGCGGGTGGTGGCAGAGAAGGTGAGAGCGGTCGGGGAGGGTGCAGCGCCTTGCCACCACGTGCACCGCCGGCCCCGCGGCCCGATCGCCGCTGCGGGTGCACAATTGTGGCGCGGCGAGGCTGCAGCCGGGCGCTCCAGCCTGCAACCTCCCACTGCGCCGCGCGGGGCTCACAAGGCCCGCCCCCGCGCCCCAGGCGGCGCGCCAGATGCATGGCAGCGCCATGCGAGCGCAATGCGCGTGCCGCTGCGCCCAGCAGCGTTGGTGGCGGCGCCGCCGCCCGCGCCGCCGCCGCCTGTTGGTGCCTTTGCGTGCACGTGCGTGCAGCTGCACGACGGCTTGCTGACCGCCCTGCCGCCCTGCCCATTCCCTTGCTTCCCTCCTGCAGGTGGTGGGCATTGATCTGGGTGAGTTTAGGGGCGCGCGCACAGCCGTTGGGCGGGTGCCTGCCGTAAGCTGCCTGCCGTCCATATTGGCCCGTCCGGCAGCCTACCGACCGGCCCTCATCTGCCTTCTCCGCCTGCAGGCACCACCAACAGCGCAGTGGCGGCGATGGAGGGTGGCAAGCCCACCATCATCACCAACGCAGAGGGCGGCCGCACCACCCCCTCTGTGGTGGCCTTCACCAAGACGGGCGACCGCCTCGTGGGCCAGGTGCGGCATGGGGCGCTGTTCTATTTTGCTGCGGCCAGGCGTGCTTGGCAGGGCCTGCCAGCTTGATCAGCTACTGTCTCGGTAGCTTAGCAACATGGCAAGGGAGCGCTGGGTGTGCTGGCCGCCTGCACAGCCCGCCACATCTGGCAGCCTCCGGCATGTGCCGGATCGCTGGTACTGGAAGTGGCGCCGCTTGGTGGCGGGACGGCACCCCAGCAGCTTGCAGCACGCTTTCCTGCTGGCTATGCAGCATGGCTGAGCCCCTGCTGTTCTGCAGCAACCTTGCGCATGTTCACAACTCCTCCATCAATAACCTCCCGCCTCTGCTGCCGCCCGCCCTTGCCCCTGCAGATTGCCAAGCGCCAGGCGGTGGTGAACCCGGAGAACACCTTCTTCTCCGTCAAGCGCTTCATCGGCCGCAAGATGTCGGAGGTGCAGGAGGAGAGCAAGCAGGTGCCGTACCGCGTGGTGGCCGACGGCAACGGCAACGTCAAGATTGCCAGCAGCAACGCCAACAAGGAGTTTGCGCCCGAGGAGATCTCCGCCATCGTGCTGCGCAAGGTGGGCCAGGTGTTAGGGGGCCAGGATCAGGGCAGCCCAGGTGGAGGAGTACGACAGCTCAGCCATCAAGCATGCGCGGGCCATGCCTGAGCATGTGATTTGTAGTGGTTGCATGCGCTGCATGGCGTTGCAAGTTCGCTTGGGTTGTGCTCACTCCAGCGCCCACCACCACTCGCTCCCCCCGCAGCTGTCTGAGGACGCTGCCAAGTTCCTGGGCGACAGCGTGAACAAGGCGGTCATCACCGTCCCCGCCTACTTCAACGACTCGCAGCGCCAGGCCACCAAGGTGCGCCGCTGGTTGTTTAGGCTGGCGGTGAAGCAGAGGGACGGTGCAGAGTGCACTGCTGATGCAAGAGTCACGCCAGCGCGGGCTTGGGGCTTTGTGTTAAGCTGTTACTCGAATGCGTCCCCTGCTCATCACCTCACCTTGCCTTCCTGCTCGCCCTTCCTTCCTCTCTCTCTCCCGCAGGACGCCGGCAAGATTGGCGGCCTGGAGGTGCTGCGCATCATCAACGAGCCCACCGCCGCCTCGCTGGCGTATGGGCTGGACAAGAAGAGTAACGAGACCATCCTGGTGTTCGACCTGGGCGGCGGCACCTTTGATGTGTCGGTGCTGGAGGTGCGGCGCTTGGCTGGGCGGGGCGGTGGCTGTGGGAAGCAGCAGAGCGTAGCACGCCTCATGCCATGGTTTGCCGTGGTTCGCAAGGGTCCTCAATACTGTCCTGCGTCCGTGCTTTTTCCCCCCACAGGTGGGCGATGGCGTGTTTGAGGTGCTGTCCACCAGCGGCGACACCCACCTGGGCGGCGACGACTTTGACAAGCGCATCGTGGACTGGTGAGGAGGAAAGGGGAGGGGATGAAGGGGCGATGGATCTGCCGGTGGCAACAACGCCGGCCTGCGCTTGTGCTGCTGGGCGGCTGTGACGCATTGCAGTTTCATGTGCTGCAAGGACTGCAGCCCAGCATATCAGGCAATCTTGGCTGTTGACCGGTGCTGCTGCTGTTGCTCAAAGGCTGTGTGTTTGTTCCCCCGCCCTCCCACCAGGCTTGCTGAGGACTTCCAGAAGGCGGAGGGCCTGGACCTGCGCAAGGACCGCCAGGCCCTGCAGGTGCGCACGCACAGAATGCACAGTTGAATCAGACTTGCTTGGCCTAATGAGGCAAGGCAGTGCTGATTGAGGCGCGCAGCTGCCGGCGCAAGTGGGGCCCATCTTCATGCAACATTCGTTCAGCTTCACTCATCTCCACCCCCGCCCCCGGCCACCCCGCTTTTGCAGCGCCTGACCGAGGCCGCTGAGAAGGCCAAGATTGAGCTGTCGGGCACCAGCCAGACCTCCATCTCCCTGCCCTTCATCACCGCCACCGCCGAGGGCCCCAAGCACATCGACACCAGCCTGACGCGCGCCAAGTTTGAGCAGCTGTGCGCCGACCTGCTGGAGCGCTGCCGCATCCCCGTGGAGCAGGCGCTCAAGGTGGGCAGGGGTCGGAAGAGCAGGAAGCGTGAGAGAGGAGCAGCTGCGGCCCCTTAGTGCCCTGGAGTGGAGGCAGCATCATTGTGCGTTCTTGCTGCACACACTGTTTGCCCTCCCCCTCAACCACCTCCCTCCTCCCTCCTCTCCCCCCTCCCTCCCTCTCCCTCCCATCAGGACGCCAAGCTCAAGTACGAGGACATTGACGAGGTCATCCTGGTGGGCGGCTCCACCCGCATCCCCGCCGTCCAGGTGCACACATCGGTGTTTGCTGTTTGTGTACATGCCACTGTGTATGTATGTATTGGCGCCATGCGCACGTCGGGTGGAGGCAGGCTGTGCGGCCAGCTGAACAGTGTTGAGCGTGGAGCGGCTGCCATGCAGCGCCCTCTGTACCAGGCTCCCAAGCAAGTGCATGTTTGCATGCAGACCACTCACCGGCCTGGCTGTGCTCCCTCCCTCCCATTCTTTTTGCCCGCAGGAGCTGGTTGAGAAGATCAGCCACAAGAAGCCCAACGTGACGGTGAACCCCGACGAGGTGGTGGCCCTGGGCGCCGCCGTGCAGGGCGGTGTGCTGGCCGGCGAGGTGAGGCGGGAGGGAAGGGGCAGCAGCTGGGGGCACAATGGGGGCAGGGGGTGAGCACCCAAGGCAAGCAGTTGACTGAATGGGGCTTGCTATCAGACCTGTCCTGCACCCTTCTACTTGCTGGCCACCGCTCCTCACGGCACCGCATCCCTCCCTCCCCCTGTATATCTTTCTGCGTAGGTCAGCGACATTGTGCTGCTGGACGTGACCCCGCTGTCGCTGGGCCTGGAGACCCTGGGTGGCGTGGCCACCAAGGTGCGCTGCGCAAGCAGTCGGAGCCTGGAGTTGTGTGGAAGCAGGCGGTTGCCACGGTTGTTGGTCTGTGACATCCCAGCTGGGAGCCCCCGCTACCGCCCAGATAGGTTGCTGACCATGACCTGTTGCTCCACCCGTCCCTGCAGGTCATCCCCCGCAACACCACGCTGCCCACCAGCAAGAACGAGATCTTCTCCACCGCCGCCGACGGCCAGACGAGTGTGGAGATCAACGTGCTGCAGGTGGGCTGGGTTATGAGACCAGGAGGGCAGGCGGGAGGGCAGGCTGGAGAGGAAGCGGGGCGGGCTCGAGGGCCCGAGTCTCCTCTGCAGACAGATGCCGCCAATGGCGCACGTCATGGCACTACCATCCCCAACTTGCACCACCACCACCACCACCCTCGCCAACCGCAGGGCGAGCGCGAGTTTGCGCGGGACAACAAGTCGCTGGGCACCTTCCGCCTGGACGGCATCCCGCCCGCGCCCCGCGGCGTGCCCCAGATCGAGGTGAGCGCCTTGGGTTGAGACTGCATTTGACGTCTTGAGCTTCTGCAGCGCATGTGGCATGTGTGCAACTGTGCTGCTGCTCTGCATTCCAGCAGCTACAGCTGCTTGGAGCAGCAGCCCTGGCCTGTTCTGCTGTGGCCTGCGCCTCACCCCTCTCCCCTCACCCTCACCCCTCACCCTCTCTGCCCCAGGTGCGCTTCGACATTGACGCCAACGGCATCCTGTCCGTGACCGCCACCGACAAGGGCACCGGCAAGAAGCAGGACATCAAGATCACGGGCGCCTCCACCCTGCCCTCTGACGAGGTGGAGCGCATGGTCAAGGACGCGGAGCGCAACGCCGAGGGTGAGCGCTGCGGGGTGTGGCCGCTTGAACCTGTTTGCGCCTCACGGTTTGTGGTGCTGTCTGCGCCATGGGGAGAAACAGCTGGCTGTGTGGAAGGTGCAACCAGAAGCCTGCCAGGTGCCATCACACCCTCCCAAACCGTGCTTCTGCACTTGCCCAATCTCACCCACCCCTGCCCTTCCTGGCTGCCCTCCTCACTCTGCAGACGACCGCAAGGCGCGCGAGTTGATTGACACCAAGAACCAGGCCGACTCGATGGTCTACCAGACCGAGAAGCAGCTCAAGGAGTTTGCAGACAAGGTGAGGGCGGACAGCCAAGCAGTTCAGGGGGTGGGCAGGCACCCGATCATGGTTTGGCAGGCTGGCACACCTTTCAGGACTGGGCACGGGCTCCCTGGACACGGGCCAGCCCACAGCCAGTTGCATGGCGCCTCACCGCCCCCGCCCTCTCTGCCCCTCTCTGCCTGCCCGCCAGGTGCCTGAGGATGTGAAGACCAAGGTGGAGGCCAAGGCCAAGGAGCTCAAGGACGCCATCCCCACCGACGATGTCGCCAAGGTGCGCCGCCGCTGCTTAGAGCCGTGCAGCGCTGTGCGCCATCTGTGTAGAGCTGTGTAGAGCTGTGTAGAGCTGCACTGTTGCAGGGGCTGAGTGGTGCAGCTGGTAGTGCCGGGCAGCAGCAGAGTGCAACCTGCGATGCAGCCACCAAAGCGCCTGCCATGCATTGCTGCTCTGCAGGCATGTGGCCAAGCCGTCGGCCTCCCCCTTGCCTCGCCCCCTGGCTCACTCCCGTCCTGCCCCCACCTGCCCCCTCCCTCCTCACGCAACAGATCAAGGCCGCCATGGAGGAGCTGCAGAAGGAGGTGATGTCCCTGGGCCAGGCCGTGTACGGCCAGGGCCAGGGCGGCGCGGCGCCCGGCGGCGAGGCCGGCAGCGGCGAGGCCGGCAGCAGCGGCAGCGCGCCCAAGGGCGACGACGTGATCGACGCGGAGTTCAGCGAGTCTGACAAGAAGCCCTGAAGCGGCGGTTCTCAGACGGCCTCCTGAGGCGTTTTTTGCGCTCCGGAGGCGATTCGTCCTTCCCCCAAAGAATGGCCCCACCCTGGCGCTTTACCCATCCTTCTCAACCCCAAACCATTTTCTTCAGCCGGCGCCCCGTGGCACGCCTGCCCCAAAACTGCTGATTGTGCTCCCAAATCAGACGCTTCTCAGTGCTTGCCCTGCCCTGACCCCCGCATTTCCTCTATTTCGTTAGAAAAGGCAGCATGATAGATGGCTCGGCCTTGACTCCTCCCTCGGAACCATGTGTAACCTCAAACATGCATGCATGGCATTCAACAGCGCACAGAGGGAAGGAAGGGTGCACACGCAGTGGAATGAAGCAGTTGAGAGATGCACAGGCAGACGGCCCGTCATGACCGGCGCTGCCTCTGCCCTGCCTTCTTCTTCGGCTTGCTTGCTGCGTCTGCGCCCGCTGGCACCCCGCTGCGCTTCTTTCCTGCCTGTGCCGTGGCTGCTGCTCCGCGTGCTGATCGGCCCCTGCTGCTGCTTGCTGACGTGCCCCGGTCCTGCTCAGTCGGGCCCTTGGTCGCTCCGCCCTGCCGGCGCCCCTGCTGCTGCTGTTGCTGCTGCTGCTGCTGCCGCTGTTGCTCCTGCCCCTGGCCCGCTAGCGCCGCCTCCCGCACAAACTGCTGCACAGCTGCACACATGGCACGCTGCGCTGCCGCTGTGCGCGCCGCCCCATCCTTGCCGCCCACCTTGAGCCCATGATCGCCACCCTCCACTGTGTGCTGCCGCCAGGCGCAGTCGGGCGGCATGCCTTGCAGGGCCGCGTCCCACTGGTGCTGGCTGGAAAAAGGGTCTCGATCTCCACGTACCAGCAGGGTGGGGACGTGCAGCTGGTGCAGCAGCGCGTCCCGCAGCTCCTCTGGCTTGCCCGGCGGATGCAGCGGGTAGGAGAGCAGCAGGCATGCCGCCACCGGGGCCGCCGCCGGTTGCTCGCCTGCCAAGGAGGCCGCCAGCCGGGCCCCCATCGAGTGCCCTGCCACCACCCAGCGCTCCACATGCTGCAGGCCGGGCAGCGAAGGAGCGGCCGCTAGCAGCGCCTGCGAGGGGGCAAGGCAGAGCGGTTGCGAGGCACGGGCTTGTGAAAAGCGCCGTGGCAGTCACAGTGCATTGATGCCTTGCCCAACAGTACTGCTGCCCCTCACCTTGGCCACTTTGATGCGGTGCTGCAGCGAGCTGCCCCTAACGGTGAACCGCAAGCAGGGTAACCCGCTCGCCGCACAAGCGAAGGCGACGGCTGGCAGGTAGCCGCTAGATGCGTCCCCGCCCGCTCCGTGCGCCAGCAGGACGGCTACAGGCTGTTCGACATCACTGCTGGCATCAGGCAGGTCCAAAATCCAGGGGATCGGCTTGTTAACCCCTGCAGGAGGCTGGAGGACGCCCTCCTGTCGGGTGGGCATGGCAGCGCGCAGGGCAGAGGCTGTACCCCTTCTCGTGTGTGATCAGAGCAGCAGCTGCAATGAATCAAGGGTTGCAGCAGGACCGCAGTGCGCAGCGCAATCCCTTCCTCCCCATGCAGCAGGGTTCATGCCCTCCCTTCGGCTTTACAGGCGTGCGATCACCCCGCCGCCTCATTGACACGCACTTGTAGCAGCTGCAGCGCGCCCTCGTGCAAGGCTGCTCGGGAGGGTCGTGCCCCTGCCGCCTCAGCGGCCTCCAAGCAGCCGCCGGCCGCTCTGAAGGAGTTGTGGAACCTGTGCAAGTATCTCGCAGCTCCTGACAGCAAGGGGCAGCATTGTCAGCTGGACTCGAAAATATGGCGCAACTCAGACTCAGCACTGCTTGTGGCACCGCCTGCGTGCGGGCCCTGTGCCCCAGGAGCCTGCACGTGCGGGCAGGGGCCGCCGGCGACAAGGAGAATAGAGCCCGCCCGCCGCGCAGGTAGGGCGGCGGCAGCCGTGGGCGCCGGCGATTCGCTGCCTGCAGTGTGCTGCCCTGCTGCTCCCCAGCCGACCGCGTTTGCTGTAACCGCACCACTACTCACTGCAGGTCACCCAGCAGCAGCAAGCCGCGCAGCCGGGCGGGGGCTGAGCGGGCGGTGAGCAGCAGCTTGGCTGCGGCACGGGCCGAGCCGGCGCCGGCGGTGGACAGCGCAGTCAACGACAGCGAGGGCGCCTGTGGGCCAATTGGCTCCACGCCGCATCGCTCCATTAGCGTGCTCAACCGCTACCGCGCCCTGCTGCTGGACAGCACCTACCGGCCAGTAGGAGTGACGAATTGGCAGCGGTGAGGAGCGGGGAGGGATGGTGCATCACTGATCACTGGCTGTCCGGCTTGCGCTGGCGCTGGCGGGAGCAGTGGGGATGTGCACCCCCCCGTGCCTGCTGCCCTCCCAAGCGGCTGCTGTGCTCTGGTTGTTATGACTGCTATCATGGGATGGCGATGCGGTTAGGGGTGCGCCACACTGCCGCATCCGTGCACCCACACCGCCTCCCGGGCATGTGCACACCCGCGAAGAACCGCGAATCCAACACCCTGCTGTCCGCACGCCCTCGCTCCACCCGCAGGGCCGTGTGCCTGGACCTGGCGGACAAGGCCGACGTGCTGGAGTACTATTCGGAGGATGTGACGGTCCGCAGCGTGCGGGAGGAGTTTTACCTGCCCGCCGTGCTGCGGGTGCGCACCCACCGCTCCAAGGCGCAGCACTCCGTGGTCAGCCTGAGCCGCACCAACATCCTGCTGCGCGACCGATACCAGTGCCAGTACTGCGGCAGCGGACGCGAGCTGACCATCGGTGCGTGGCTGGGCGGGGGTGATGGGGGCGGGATGCGGGTTGTAAGGTGAATGGGTTGGGCTGAACCAGGTTGGACCCAGTTGCAGAAGGGGATTAGCTCCCTGCTTGCGTTCCAGTCACGTGAGGTTTGCGTTTGCACGCTGTGGCTGACCCCTGCCGCACACTTTACCCATGCTGTCCTGGCTGCAGACCACGTGGTGCCGCAGAGCAAGGGCGGCGGCAACACGTGGGAGAATCTGGTGGCCTGCTGCGGTGGGTGGGTGGGGCCGCTTTTGCCTGGTCCAGCTGGCAGCTGATGTGGGCAGACGTTCTGTGAGCACAGTTGTACACATCCTGCTGGCTGCTGGCTGCCGCAGCCCGACCCGCTTGACAGGCGGTCTGCTGCTGCCACCTGGGTAGCGTGGATGCCTGCCTGTCTCTTGCCGACACGCTGCGCCCCAACTGACCCGTGCCGCTGCCCCCCTGCCGCCTGCCCGCAGCCTCGTGCAACTCCAAGAAGGGCTCCAAGAGCCTGGAGCAGCTGCGCTGGAAGCTGCGCCAGACGCCCAAGGTGGGGCCGGCTGGGGAGTGCTTGGCGGGGCGGTGGCTGGGTGGTTGGGCAGGGTGGTGGCAACAATTGTATGGCTTTGCAGCTGGGCTGCCGGTTGGGCTGCAGAGGTAGGGAGCCCAGTGGTATGCTGCTCATGCTGCTCACCAGCGCTATAGCCCCTACCCGCAGGCACTCGTGCTGTCTGATTGATTGCCTGACCTCCCTCTGCACCCCCTACAGGAGCCGTCAATCCACGAGATCGACTTCCTGCTGGCCATGCTGCTGGGCTGCAACAACGAGGACCTGCTCCCGGAGCAGTGGCAGGTGGGTGGGCGGCAGGGTTGGCATTCAGCGGCCGCCAAGCACACATTGCAGCAGTCGATCCTGCACTGTATGGCGCGCAGCATTCTTGCTGCCAGCTGCAGCGCTGCCTTCCCAGCTGTCCTGAGCCCCCTCTGCTGCCCGCTTTCCATCCCTTCAGGCCTACATACTTCCATTTAAGACCTCCAAGGGTCGCCTGCGCCAGCAGCACGCAGGCTGACACCGCTCCTGGAGAGCTGTCTACCTGCTGGCCCCAGTCAGCAGCTAGCCAGGCCGCACACCGGCCGCTCCCTTGCCAGCGGGCCCTCTGCCTCTTGATGCAGCAACAGGGCCCACTACTGGTTGAGGTGCATCTTAGCCTTCCCCTGTCTCCCAACTGCGCCCCGCGCTTGTGTCTCTTCCTCTGACCCACGCACCCCCTCCCAACTACTGAACCCCCTCCTGCATCCAAAATCTGATCCCGCTCTCAAGCTTACCCTATTCACGCGTTGGGCCCCCAACCCTGTTCCAACACCGCCTTGCTGCCTGGCACTCAGCGGGCAGCCTGTATTTCATGCATGCATCCAACCAACCTGCACCCCACAATCCCTCTTCGGTCTGAGCTCAACCGAAACTGCAATCCGGTCTTCTTTCTGCACATCCGCCCGCCGCCCGTGTAGCCATTTGTCCTGTTGCGGCTGCAGCCCCCTGTACACCGCCGGCTGCCGCTGGTTTTGAGGGCTTTTGCTTGTACCCCTGCCCCGCTAGCTCTCCACTCCACCCTGCCTCGCTAGCTCCCCCCACTTGCATGTCACCTCCGCCTGGCAGCCGCTCCCCGCGGATTTTGCCGTGTAACATCTTGCGTTGCGTTGCAAATTAGTAACAGCAGTGGGGATTGAATGCACTGGCGAGGGCTGACAAAAGGGAGGGGAAAAACTGAAAGGGGGCTGTCGTATTGGTACATGGCAAGCATGCCTCGCAAGCAGCCGGTGGCAGGCACACCCACAACCTCCATGCTGGTCTGAATGCAGGAGGCTCGGGGGTGGGTGCCACTCGCTGCCAAGCTGACGGCAGCAGCGGGCTGCCTTTACTCGGCCTTGTTTGCCGCCGCGTTGGCCTTGTGCTTATCGGCCTCCGCCTGCGCCTTCTCTGCAGCCTCTTGCTGCAAACATAGTGGGGTGGGGGCCAGCGGCGACGAGGTCGGCGGGGACAACCCGAGCTGCCGCCAGCCTGTGCCCAGCACGTTGCTTTGCGGAGGCAGCGGCGCTTCCAGGTTTGGGGTCTCCCGCCCACAACCTGCAAGCTGCCAGCCTGTGATCACATGCGGCGGGCACCCGGGCTGCACGGTTGACATGCCAAAGTAAGCAGTTCAGCGCAGCAGCCCATTTGCAGCAGACGCGCACCTGGATCTCCTCCCAGCGGCGGCCCATGAGGGGGTCGATGCTCTTGCCCTGGATGTAGCCGGTGGGGCCCTGCCAGTCGTTGCTGCCCAGATTGTAGCCCCAGTTGGACTGCAGGCGCGGAGGGCGGGGCAAGAGGAGGGGGGTTAGCCCAGCTTGGCAAGGGTGGGACAGCAGTGCTGTCGAGGTACAGGGCGCAAGGGGAGGGTGGCGGGCAGAGAGCGCACACACACAAGTGGACGAGGGCAACATCGGCACGCAAGGCGCAGCGGGCAGCAGTGAGGCCTCGTACACGTGCAAGCACTGGTCATGCCTGTGCCAAAGCCATGTTTCGAGTGACGGGGGCCAGTGCAGGAGGGACGAAAGCTAACAGCAGCAGCAGCAGCAGCAGCAGCGCCGCACCTGCGTCTCCACGTACACAACGTCGCTGACGGGGCGCGCCATGCACAGCATGGTCAGCCGGTTCTCAATCTCGTCGGGCGTCAGCACAAACGTAAGGTCCGCAATCTGCAGCAGCAGCAGCAGCGCAGCAGCAGGGTGAGGCAGGCATCAGGCAAAAGTGCAGGTTGAGAGGCGGTGAGCAGGCGCAGATGGCTCTCCACCCAACTCTATGAGCACATGCCGCCGCCTGCACACCAGAAGGCTGGGCGGACATGCCGCCCATCCAGCACGCAGCAGCGCTGCCATGAGTCACACAACACAGCAGCAGCACAGCAGCACAGCAGCACAGCAGCACGTCTGCTCACGTCTGAGTCGTCGACCTCGCCGCTGGCGATGCGGCCCACGCAGCAGCCGCAGATGCCGCCCTTGCAGGTGAACGGCAGCTCAAGACCCGCGTCCAGGCCCGCGTCAAGGATGTAGCCGCCCTGCGGTGTGGCAATTATTGTAGGAGGTGGAAAATTGAGGAGGGTGGGCGGGCGATGTGTTGGCGAGCGACAACAGCGGATGCACAGCTTGGGTGCAACTTAGCACCTGGGGAGGCTGCCACAGCTGCCATAGCAAGCTGCAGCTGCGGATGCATTTCCTGCGCCCAAACACAACGCTTGCAGCCTCCCTCAGTGTTGCTCCCGCCGCCACACATGCGGCCCAGCCCCTCCCAGCGCACCTTAGGGCACTCCACAGGCACCTCCGCGCCGTCTGCACCCAGGAACACCACCACCGAGGTGCCCTCGATCTGGTCCGTCAGATCCTGCCGCTCGCTGATTTTGTCGCGGCAGAAGCCGACATCGGCGCGCACCGTGACGGCGCGGCGGCTGCGTGCCGCGGGCCGCCGCCCCGCGCTGCTGCTGCTGCTGCAAAAGGCGGCTTGCCGCGCTGCCAGGGCCTGCATAGCTGCTCCTGCTGCTCGCTGCTGCCCGGAGGAAGCTGGAGGTGAGGGGTTGTGTGGGCGCGAGTGGCGGCAGGGCAAGCCCGCGGGCTGCCGGGCAGGGAAGCAAGAGGTGTGGGTGAGGCGACAACGCTGGCGACAAACGGACGCTGCCCTGCTGCACAGCGTGTTAGGGATAGAAACGGGGTGGGATGCCCATGCAGCGCCCTGCTGGCAAGCCTGCAGCCAATCAGGCGCTTCCTGCCACCCCATCGAGCACTGCACGAGCACCTGGGCATCCGGACTTGTTCGCTGAGAGCCCCCAGCCCAGTCCCTCCCTGCCAACTATGCTCGCAGCCGCTTGCACAGCAGCCAAGCCCGCCGTGGCGGTGCGGCAGGCCTCCAGCAGCGCGCCCAGGCGCAATGCGCGGCGCGCGGCCCAGCGGCTGCAGCCGGTGCGGGCGGCGGAGGACGACCGGGCGGCGCAGCTGAAGGCGGCCATGGAGCAAGTGCAGTCCAACCCCGAGGTGAGAGACACAGAGGTATTCAAGTGTGTTGACTATACATCTTGCAGCACTGGGAACAGCCTGTGTGCTCGCCAGCCTGCATCCACCCGCCCGCCTGCAGTGCACTGTGCAAGGCCTCCCTGCCTCCCCGACCCACCCCCTCCATTGCCACCATTCCCCCTGCTGCCTGCGACCCGTGCAGATGGCTGCCAAGATGAAGCAGATGGAGGAGGCGATGGCCAACCCCGCAATCCAGTCGCAGATGGGTCAGATGATGTGAGCCGAGGCCTTGACCAGGGTGTATTGATCAGTGTGTCAGGGTGTATTGACCAGTGCATGTCGAGCTGCGCTGCTGCCTGCACGGACTGGGGAATGCAACCGGGGATGCATTCTCAAGGTCGATACAATCCATGCAGTGTCAGTACAACCACTCCCCTTCCCTCAGGTCTGTCATGAACAACCCCAACTTCATGGCCAAGATGGCGGAGCTGCGGTGAGCTCTTGAGTGGGCAAACAATCAAAACAATCAGCGGCTGGTCCCATACTTGCCTTGTTCCCACTACTGCTGCGGCTGCTGCTGCTCCCAAGCTGGGTCGGCAACCGCCCCACTGCCCAGACGTGTGGCCAGCTTTCTTGCCGCCTGCCTCCCCCTGTGCAGCGAGGACCCTGAGCTCAAGCCGGTGTTTGACGAGATCCGGTCGGGCGGCATGGCGGCCATGATGAAGGTGAGTCAGCTCAGGCGGGCATGATGGAGGCTTGACTGATTGATGGAGGGTGATGAGGGGTGATAAGCCGGCCGTCCGGCCTGGGAGTGGCACCTGAGATTGGATGCCCCACACGGATGGGCCGGTGCACGAGCTGGATAGTGGCGCGCTTGGGTGCTGTGGGGTCACAGCAGTGCCGGCTGGCGCTCTCAGCCTCACAAAATGAATGCCTTCACTGAACCGCTGCTTGCCTGCTCGACGCCCTGTCCTGCCCTGTGCAGTACATGAACGACCCCACCTTCCTGTCGGTGAGCGACCTGCCGAAACTGCTTGAATTGCCTTGCAAGGC
>VFQQ010001189.1_pt1 | contig 38914 bp, 73 predicted proteins | sample 3512341 | NCBI WGS metagenome assembly VFQQ01 (sample SAMN10412373, study PRJNA504923) | tailings metagenome | isolation source: Relicate 2 Philex TSF1 revegetated site | place: Philippines: Tuba, Benguet | collected 2017-08-29 | reverse complement strand
TGTTGCGGCAGATCAAATTCCGCACCCGGGTAGACGCACTTGCTGGTGCTGGAAGTGGCGCTTCAATATGCCCCTGCTCTGGAAAGCCAGCAGCATGCCCTTGCCATGAACAAATCGAGCAGGCTGCCGGCGCACTGCTGGGGCATGCTCATTTAGGTTGCTGTGTTGGCTGCCGCAGGTGGGGCAACCGCAAGAGCCTGGTGGAGGACCCCGCGGCGGCGGGGTTGGACGTGCGTGCCGAGCTGCTGCAGTACTACAAGTCAGTTGGGGGTACAAACAATTTGGGAGGGAGGGAGGGGGGAGGGAATCAGATGGGTGACATTCGCTGAGGGTACAGCTGGCGTGATTTTGCATGCTCATCAAGCTGCATTACCTTCACTGCCGCCCTGGTGCAGGGAGCAGTACAGCGCGGAGCGCATGAACCTGGTGCTGTTGGGCGGGGAGCCGCTGGACACGCTGCAGCAGGTGGGGAAGAGTGGATGGCGCGGGTCTGCGCTGGTTTCACCACAATTGACCTGTTTAGCGGCCGGTAGCCTGGGCATACTGCCTGCGTTTGCTTGTGCTTGCACAGCTCGGGCATGCTCTGTTGCGTGCTGAGGATTTGGCCAATGCTTAGGCACCCAACTACCACACGGCCGACCTTCGCACCCCATTCCCAAACATGTACACCCTTTGGCAGTGGGTGGAGGAGCTGTTCTCGGCGGTTCCAGGTGGCCGCGGCCCCCGCCCCACATACGGCTCCGCCGGCTTCCCTTATGAGGGCGGCCGCCTGTACCTGCTGCCCGCTGTGCGCGATGAGCACCGCCTCACCGCCTCCTTCCAGCTGCCCTGCATGGATGGCAAATACAGGTGCGCAGGGGTAGTGGAGGCGGCCCGCTGGCGTGCTTGGTGGAAGGGGCCTGCTTCCTCCTCCACAGGGGTGATGTTGCAAGGATCCACACCTTGTGACTTACAAGCTCAAACAACGGCACAGGCGGCCGATGCCCCATGCTGCACCAGCCATTCGTTTCATCTGTGGTCCAACCAATTTCCGCAGGAAGAAGGCAGACGAGTACCTGGGGCACCTGGTGGGCCACGAGGGCGCCGGCTCCCTGCTCTCCGCGCTCAAGGCAAGCGCCCACTGCTTGTTCGATAGCTTGCAGTTGTCAGCCTGCCTGCTCATGTGCTGTCCGCGCTCAAGGCAAGCCACTGTTGCGTCCTTGCACTTGCGCCTGCTCATGTGCATGCGTATCCTGGCTCGTGTACGGCTGTCGTTGCTGTCGACCACGTGCAGCCTGCCCACCAGGCATCTTCAAGCCCTCCACCCTGCACAGCTGGGGTACCGCTCACTGCTGCATGCGTGCCTTGCTACGCCCTCACCCGCAGCTTAGTTCACATTGGCTCCCGCTTGCACGCCTTACAAACCACACCTGCAGGCGCGGGGCTGGGCCACCGAGCTGTCTGCGGGCGTGAGCGACCAGTCCAGCGTGACCTGGCTGTTTGAGGTGTGAGGGGGCACGGGAGAAGCAGTCAGCTGACTGGGCGGCGGCTCGAAGCTTGCTGAGCAGCTGCCTGTCGCCCTTTTGCTGTTGAAAGTCGTCAGGAGTTTGTGTCAACACGCACCGCGCTGTGTCGTTTGCCCAACCCGCTGCCGCAGGTGTGCATTACACTCACCGAGGCGGGGCTGCAGGCAGGCCCAGGTGAGGCTGCAGCTCTGTTTTTGCCGACAGGGCGCCGCCGTGCCTTGGAATGCCCGTGCTGCGATTTCCTGTGCGCTGACTTCGATGCTGCTGCCTAGAAAGCTGACTGCCCGACATGGTACACCGTTGGAAGCACACCTGATGGGGCATGCCAATCAATACCATGCTCGGTCCCTCCCCTCTCCTCTCCTCCCGCAGGCTGCGGCCTGGCGGCAGCTGGTCTGCTCTTCGAATACTTGGGCATGCTGCGCGCGGCGGGGCCCCAGCGCTGGGCCTACGACGAGCAGGCGGCCATTGCGCAGATGCGCTTCCGATTCCAGGTGGGCAGGCCGGTGCTGTTGTTGTGAGCGCAGTCATTTGTGGGACTTCCAGGCTGCCATAGCTCTGCGCTTGCTCTTGGAAAAGTATGTTGCCCTGCTGTGCATTGGCACCTAACATGCACCTTCCTTCCTATTTCCATCTGTCCTTTCGCAGGAGGAGGAGGACGCGTCGGAGTTTGTGTCCGGCCTGGCCGCCGACCTGTTCTTCTACGCGCCGCAGGACGTGCTGGCGGGGCAGTACATGTTCGAGGACTGGGACCCCGCGCTGGTGCGCCTGTTGTTCCAACTCACTTTGCAATTGCAAGATGTTGAGTAGCTTTGGTGCGAGAGTGCTGCCGGGAACTTGCACATGTTGGCAAGCCTGTGTTAAACTGAAGTTTTGCTACCTTCCCACCGACCCACCTCCTGCCACTCACCCCTTACCACCCCCTAATCAGGTCACCGAGCTGCTGAGCGGCATGACCCCAGAGGCAGTCCGCCTGGACCTGTGCACCCGTCAGTATGAGGAAGCTAAAGCCGGGCTGCTGGCCCAGGGGTGGCCGGGGGCAGCGGATGGGCAGGAGCCCTGGTTCGGCTTCCCGTACGTGCAGGCGCAGCTGCCGGAGGACCTGCTGGGCGGGTGAGCAGGGACCCGGGTCGGGTGCAGCAGGAACGGAGGCAGGTTGTGGTGTGATTTAGGGAGGGTTGGGCATGTGCGAGTGCATCCAGACCTTTTAATGCAATCCATGCGCATGGCTCGGGCTCTTGAGGCCTTTTCGGCGCAGCACTTGCACCAACCCGCCTGCCACCATCCTGCCCACCCACCCGGCCTCCTCTCCGAACTCCCGCTTTGCGCTGCAGCTGGGCGGATGCCAAGCCGTCTGCAGACATTGCGCTCCCACAGCGCAACGATTACCTTCCAACCGACTTCACGCTGCGCTGCGATCAGCAGGCAGCGCAGCAGGCACCGGCAGCAGCTGAGCAGCAGGCAGACGGCGGCGCCGCAGCGCCCAATGGCCAGCAGCAGGCAGCGGCTGATGGGGGCCAGCAGCAGCAGGCGAATGGCGGAGCAGCAGAGTCTGGCGTCTTCCCCTGGCCGCCCAGCCTGCTGCTGGATGAGCCAGGTGGGCAGCCACAGTTTGTTGCTGAGGAGGGGATGGTGTGATGTGTCCCTGTTGGCCTCACCAGGGCATGAGGCAGACAGCTCTCTGCTTGTGTGTTGCTGTGCCGCCACCTCTGCGCTGTTTCCCGGGGCTCCTCAATTCCCCACATCCGCCCCTGCCTGCCCTCCTTTCCGCGCAGGCCTGCGCGTGTGGCACAAGCTGGACAGCTCGTTCCGCCAGCCGCGCGCCGCCGCATACCTACGCCTATCCAGCGCTGCGGGATACGCCTCACCCCGTGCCGCTGCCGCCAGGTGCGGTGTTGATTTTCCTTGCAGGGGTGTATTGGCAACCAGGGCAGGCTAGTTACACTATCGTACTCCTGCACGCCAGGCTTGGCTGCAGCCGCTGCAACTGATGAACAGCAACAGCGTGGCCCTGCAGCCCGCCGGCCTTTTGCCTGGCCTCCCCGCACGCACCTGCTTGCTCGTGCAGTCGCCTCTCACCCCGCAGCCCGCTGGCTTGCACTCGCCTGCTACTCCATTCACCACCTGCTGCTCTGGCCCCCTGCTTGCAGCCACCTGCTCATCAAGCTGCTGGAGGACGCTCTTTGTGAGACCGCATACCTGGCTGAGGTGGCAGGCCTGCACTACGGCATCTGGTGAGCACTGTTGGGCTGTACATCCGACACAATTGGCATTGTGGTGGGTGCGCGTTGCATTGCAGTCCTTGACATGTTTCAGCTCCTGCCCCGCTATGCTTTTACACAGTGCGACCTTTCCCTGCCAGGTGAGAGGGCGGCGCCGGCATCAGTTTCAAGCCGCCCTCAAGCACCATCTTGAGCACTTGCAAACAGTTCCTCTTTGCACCCCCTGCCAGGTGGGAGGGCGGCGCCGGCATCGACTTCAAACTGCACGGCTTCTCCCACAAGCTGCCTGCGCTGGCGCGCTTTGTGTTTGCCAGCCTGGCGGGCCTGGCGCCCCAGCCCGACGCGTTTGCCCGCGTCAAGGAGGCGCTGCTGCGAAACGTGGGTGCAGCACAGTGTGTTGCGCTTGTGTGTTGCAGTTGTGGGCTTAGGCACGCAGTTATTAATAGTCTGCTCTGTGTGCCAACAACGCTCAGCTCGCAGCTTGGGCCACTTTGTCGTGCCTGATTGTAGGTAGCCACACTGCCGTTTCAGCTTGCGCCCTTGCCCATCCCGTCACCCTCCCATCCTCCCCCGCTCCTCCCACATCCCGCAGTACCGCAACGTGAACATGAGCCCCGCCAAGCACGCCACGTACCAGCGGCTGCTGGCGCTGAAGAACTGCTTCTGGCACGCCGACACGGTGCTGGCTGAGCTGGAGGGGCTGCAGCTGGCGGACGTGCAGGTGTGTATGTGCAGTGCATGTTGATTTGTTGGGTGGGAGGTCAGAGAGCTTGCGGTGCTGGCTGAGCTGGAGGGGCTGCAGCTGGCGGACGTGCAGGTGGGAAGGTCATTCCATCTGCACAATCATGATGATTGAATGGAATCGAGTTGAAGGGTTGCTGGCGGAGCTGGAGGGGCTGCAGGCGGCGGATGTGCAGGTAGCTTAATGGGGGGTCATGTTTTGAGAAGGGCAACCAGGGCGGTGGTCTGGCCGGGGCGGCATGCCATTCAGTGGTGGGCAGCCGTGGGAATCGAGGCTGCTCACCACACACGGCTCCTGGCTCAAGCCCGCTTCTCACTTCCAACACACACTTCTGTCGCAGGCCTTCCTGCCCACCCTGCTGGAGGGGCTGTGCATTGAGGCCCTGCTGCACGGCAACATGGACGCTGGGGAGGCCGCTGAGCTGGCGCGCAGCGTGCACGTCGTGCTGGGCGGCGCCACGGTACCGGCGGACACGCGGGCCCCGGAGCGCTGCGTGCAGCTGCCCAAGGGCTGCAGCATGCTGCACAGGTGGGGGCGGCGGGGCGGTAGGGTGAGGATGGAGGGGTGAGGAGGGTGTGGGGCAGCTGATCCAACCGCCGGCGGCTTTACTGAACAACACCACTTCTCCTGGGCGGTTGTGCTCTTCACGACAGGGCGCCGGTGAAGAACCCCGAGGAGCAGAACAGTGTGGTGGAGGTTTCCTCCCCTTCTCCCGCTCTCACCCTCCCTGCTTCTCTACGTTCCACAGGGCCCCCGTGAAGAACGGCGAGGAGGAGAACAGCGTGGTGGAGGCGTACCTGCAGTGCGGCGCCGACACGGTGGCGGACCGCGCGCTGCTGGACATGGTGGAGCAGGTGGGGTTTCAACATCATTTTGGAAAGATGTGATGCAGAATGAGATGTGATGCGTCGGGGGGAAGGCGGCATACGCGCTGCTGGACATGGTGGAGCAGGTGGGGGGCAGAAAATAAAACCATATGACTGTTGTGTACACATTGTGGATGAGATGTGGTGTGAAGGCGTCGTGTGGTAAGCCCGCTGCTGGGCATGGTGTAGCAGGTGATTCGGTAGCAAGGGGTTCAGGAAAGGGGCACGGTACAGAACATCTGTGCGTGGGCTTGAGCTCCCGAGACAGGTGGCCAGAGCTCAGCTGCTTGGCTGAGTGCCGCCCCACCCTCAACAGCCTGCCCGCAGCCTGAAATGACAACTGACCAGCATCTCTGCTTTGCTCCGCCCTTGACACCCCCTGCAGCTGCTGTACGAGCCTTGCTTTGACACGCTGCGGACCAAGGAGCAGCTGGGGTGCGCCCGCTTCGGCTGGGATTCCGCTGGTCCGCCAGCCTGTTGGGCGGGCGGCCCAAGCTTCGCCTGCTAGCGCCAGCTGCAACCCTAGCCTGGTGCTTTGCTGCCTGCCCGGTACTTTCCAGCTCCGAAGCAGCCTCACGAAGCAGCCTCAGTCACCTGTGCCCCTGCGCTGTGCAGGTACAGCGTGCACAGCGGCACGCGGCGCACACATGGCGTGCTGGGCCTTTGCGTCGTGGTTGTTTCTGGTGGGTGGGTGCCGCGGGCCATGGGCAGGGCACACTTGAGCAGTTGACCAGGCAGGGACAGGGTCACTGCCAGATTGAGCTCCCAGAGCCATGCTGCTGTGCCGTGCTGGCCTGCAGTCTGCCTGGGATGCGACGAGGCGCTGGAGCTCGCCGTCGTCTTTTGTGAGTCATGCAGCATTGCCTGACGTGCCGTTCGGTCCCTACTGCCGCCTGCAGGCGCGCACGGCCCCGCGCACCTGGACGCCCGCATCGAGGCGTTCTTGGCCTCCTACCAAAACACGCTGGCGGAGATGGGTGGGTGCAGCTGATTGCTCGAGAGGGTTGCTGCAAGTGGCGAAGCGCAGGCTGTGATGCGGCTTGCACCACTGCCTGAGCCCGGCAAGCGCACACAGGTGGTATGGATTCTGCGCCGCTGCTGCGTTCCCTCTGCAACCCAAGTTGCACCAGACAGACTACCTGTTTGTCACCTGCCGGCTCATTGTTTGAGTGCCGCAGGCGAGGAGGAGTTTGAGAAGCAGCGGCAGGCGCTGCTGGCGCTTAAGATGATGAAGGTGCGGGAGGGACACGCTGGGTCGACTGGTTGGGCGGCTTAGGGCTGCATGCCTGCGGAACTTTGAAAAGGACTGGATTTTGCGGCGGCCGCATGGCGACTGCTTGCGTCCGTTATTCGGGCACACACCTTCCTTGCCCAGAAGCCTCACCTTCTCCTTCTCTCCGCCCTCCTCTGCCCCTGCCCCAGGACCGCATGATGCTGGAGGAGAGCGACCGGGCGTGGGACAAGATTGGCAGCCGCTCGTACGCGTTCCATGCACTGCGCGACGAGTGCGCGCACCTGCGCCTCATCTCGCTGCAGCAGGTGTGTGTTATGAATGGGATGGGGTGGGATGGGATGTTCCTGCCGCGACCAGTTTGCCCTGCGCCTCTCCTTGCTGCAGCAGGTGTGTGGGTAGGCAGCAGCCTGATGCTGCGCTTTCCCTGCTCAGGGACAAGGGGGCAGCTGCATGGGAGCGTGGTGGAGTTGCATCGCTGCGTCGTACTTGTGGCAACCTGCCGGGCGCCCGCCCTTCCCAGCTTCAGCCTTGCAGCCTTACTCGCGCCACACCCACACCCTCCGCTGCCGCCCTGCTTCCCTGCCCCCGCAGGTCCGCGACTTTTACAACACCTACTTTGCGCCCGGCAGCCCCTCCCGGCGCAAGCTCAGCGTGCACATCGTGGGGCGCGCCCACACGGCGGAGCTGGCGGCAGAGGCGCCCGAGGGCGTGCAGCTGGTGCCAGAGATGCAAGCGCTGCCGCGCGAGCTGCCACTGTGGCCCGCCATGCTGGGCGACACGCATGCCTGCAGCTGACGCGGGTTTTGAGCAGAACAGCGCGCATGCAGCTCCAGCTGATTGATTGCAGAGTGGAGTTTGCTGTGTTTGCTGCTGGCATATTTAATGCTGCAATCACTCACCTGCTAGCTAGCTGTGGCGGAGCGGCAGGCTGGACGGGGGAAGTCGAGCAGTTACCGGCGGCGGCGGCGCACGTTTTGGCAGGGTTGCTGACGTTGCTGCTGGTTTTGAGTTTTCTCACACAATGCTGCTGGATTATAGCGGTATGAATTCGATCCAGACTGGGAAGCCTGCTTCAGCTGCAACGATTGTTGCGGGCGCAGCCACGCTGCGCCGCCGCAGCGGCGGCGAGCAGCCCAGGTACTAACCGTGACAAGACTTAACCCGTGCGTCCGGCCTCTCGTTCCTGTCTCTGGGAACCGTCTGGTGACCATGCCGGGCAAGGAGGTCAGCTACAGCGCGCAGTGGGTAGGCCTGTTCGGCGATGCGCCGCTCAAGGCGCCCCTGCCGCACCTGGACACCAAGCGCTGCCTCCCTGCGCCCAGCATGGAGCTCCAGGCCCGCGAGCCAGGCGCCCGGCTGGTGCCCTTCACCAAGGGCATCTGGGTGCTTCCCAAGCTGCGCAACTGGCTGTTCCGGGAGCCCTGGAGCTTCTACGACGTTGTGGTGCGCTGTGGCAGCGTGCAGCGCAGGCGCAGGCTAGGGTGCAGTGCTCGCCGCCGCCGCCGCCGCTCGATTCTTGCGTCGCCGTCCCCAGTCAGCGCCTTCCCAAGCACATTGCAACCCGCACCACTCTTCCTCCTGCCGCTCCCCTGCCCCTCCACCACAACAGACCACTGGCTCCATCCTGGGCCTGCACCTGGTGTGCCTGGCGGCGCCCTGGACCTTCACCTGGCCCGCCCTGTGGTGGGGCGCCGCACTCTTCTTCGCCTGCGGCGGCCTGGGCATCGACGTCTCCTTCCACAGGCGAGAGGCTTCAGTCGATTCACTTCACTTCACATTGGAATGCCGGGGATTGGAGAGACCTCGGGTGCGCTGCAGCAGAAGCCGCGCTGCCCAGAGTTCTGATTGGAATTGCAATCGGTCAGGGGCGCTGGGCCTGGCCGACTCGAAAACATCTTCAGCCGAGCGACGTGACGTTTGTCCCTGCCTCCTCCTTTCAACATCTTCAGCCGAACGACGTGACGTTTGTCCCTGCCTCCTCCTTTCAACCGCCCGCAGGCAGCTGACGCACCGCTCGTTTGACAGCCCCAAGTGGCTGGAGTACCTTCTCGCCTTCCTGGGCACCTGCGGCCTGGAAATGGTGCGCTGGGCTGCCTGCCGGGGCAAGCAAGGCTGCCGATTGGGCGAGTGCTTGCCGACTGGGCGAGTGCTTGCTGGTTGGCAAGCAGCAGCTCAGTTTGGCTGGCAGCTTTTACAGTGTTCTCTCCATCCTGCAGCTCCCAACAACCTCACCCTCCCTGGCTTGCGCCTCCCGTCCTGCTACGCCACAACGGCCAGGACCCCGTCTGCTGCATTCGCTTGGCCTCCTCCCTGCCGCCTCGTCAGCACCTTTTGTCCCCCTCACCCCGAGCCCCCCTGTGCCCCTTCCCACCTGCCGCAACTGCCAGGACCCCATCTCCTGGGTGCGCCACCACCGCTTCCACCACCGCAACACCGACCGCGCGCTGGACCCGCACAGTGAGAAAGGGAGGGGGGGCTCATTTGGGTGGAGGGCGCATCTGGCTGGTTGCTCATTTGCACATTGGTGCGGGGTCGACGCATCTGGTGGAACAGCGGACCTTGACTGGGCGGTGTGTCTGGAAGCGGGGCTTGCTGCATGCTCTGAGCTCAGAGCCCATTCATCTGGCCCTGTGTGCAATGCCCTCGCTACGTTGGCAGGCTCCTACGAGGGCTTCTTCTGGTCGCACTGCGGCTGGCTCATGCACAGCAAGGTGGGGCTAAGGGAGCCGATCTAATGAGTGCAGGGAGGGGAGAAGTGATGGATGGCACCGCCCACCGCTGCGCTGTGGTCTGGTCACCGCCACAGCCCAGCTCTGCACAGCCTGCCCTTCTCATCCCTTGTGTTATCGACGCTGGTCACTGCTGGTTTATTTGCGTCTGTGCAGGTGCTGGACGCGCGTGCGGGCGACGACTGGATTGTGTCCGACCTCAAGGACCAGCTGTTCTACAGGCGAGGCTTCAAGCAGCGGCTGCCGCCTGCGCTCCTGTGGGAGGGCGCCTTCCGCTGATGATGGAACACGCTGGGCCACGCATCAGTCCCAGCTGCTGTGCCGCCCATCTGGTCGTTGGCAGCCAGTGCTAGGCTAGATGGGTTGCTGGAAGGTGCTCCTAGATGGTATTGCTCACCCAATCCACCTGCTGTCGCCTGCTCCCCCCCTCACAGGGTGCTGGAGCTCACCTACCCGCTGGTGGCGGTGGCGCAGGTGCGCCGGCTGCTGGCGGCAAAGCAGGGCTTGCCGGATGAGCCGCCGGCAAGCACAGGGGCAGTAGCCTGGCCGCATGCTGCAGGCAGCACGCAGCGGATCTGCACGGCCAGGGCTGTTGGCATGGTTCCTGCACACCACACGCAGGCGAGGCTCGCCCAGCACCGTCCTCTCGCCCACCAGGAAAGTTTTCTATCCCTGTTCCCCTTTCGCTGCCCACCCGCAGTATGCCGTGCTCTACTACTACGGCGGCTGGCCGGGCGTGGTGTGGGCGGGGGCGGTGCGCCAGGTCCTCATGTGGCACGTCACCTGGCTGGTCAACAGGCAAGTGTGGGAGGACGGCAGGGGAAATAGGGTGTGCTGCACGATTGAGTTGGGTGGACGGGTCAGTGCACGCCGCCTGGCTGGTCAACAGGCAAGCTGGCGGGGGAGAGCTGTGTGGGCATGGGATTTTGTGCGGGAAGTCGGCCAGAACTGAGGGGAGTGGTCAGGCCAGTGCGCTGCCCCTACACCGCTTGCTGCCGCCCTCCAGCCCTCCACCCGCAGCCCAGTCAGCACAGCCGCACTGCTCAACCCCGCCCCACCGCTCCCTCCCTGCCATGCCGCGCAGCGCCTGCCACATCTGGGGCAGCCGGCCCTACAACACGGGAGACCTGTCCTCCAATGTGTGGTGGCTGGCGCTGGCCACGTTTGGAGAGGCCTGGTGAGTCAGGCAGCAAGCGGCGGGCAGTCAGGGCGGTTGCAAGAGGCGCTCTTTACTAGCTCCAGCTGGCGGTTCGAATAGTCTTGTCTGTGTGGGCCTCCTGCATGTTGCAGCCATGCCCTGCAGCGCTCCGCCACCTGTGCTTTGCCCTACTGCTTGCTGCAACGCTGGCCTGCCGCCGGTGTGACCACCCTGCAGGCACAACAATCACCACGCCTTCCCTTCCTCTGCCCGCCACGGCCTGGAGTGGTGGCAGGTGGGAGCTTGCCTGCTTGTGGCGCTGCTGCCTGCTGGCTGCTGAGCTGCACTGCTTTGAGCGCGGTGCTGAATGCTTGGGTGCTGAGCGGCACTGCGTTGAGCGCGCTGCTGCCCGCTGGCTGCGCATTGCCTGCCTGCTGGGTGGCGTTGCCTGCCGCCTGCATGGCTGCTTCCATGTGAGCCGCTTTGAAGAGGTTTCCTTCAGCACAGGGTAGGCTCCATCAATCATCGTTTGCTGCTGCCCTACCTGGCAGGTGGACGTCTGCTGGTGGGTCATCCGCGCCATGCAGGTGAGCCTGCCCGCCCGCTGCCTTGGCCGCTGATTCGGCTTTGTGCGCTGCTGTCCTTCTGCATGAGAGGAGCAGCGCAGGGCGCAGCGCGCTGCCTGGACGGCTGTGCAGGCTGGGACACAAGAGCGCACATGCGCGGGCTGCAGTTGAAAGGCGCCCCTCGCCTCCCACCATGAGTTCGGCCCTCCTCCCCGTGCGCAGGCGGTGGGCCTGGCGTGGGATGTGCGCCTGCCCACAGAGGCCCAGAAGCAGAAACTGCTGAAGAAGGTCAACGGAGGCAAGCCTGGGTCGGGCGTGCCGGTCAACGGCGGCAAGGCGGTTGCCGATGCGCGGCCGGCCGTCAGCGATGCTGCCATGGCCAACTGAGCTGCCAGCAGGCAGGGCTGGGGTGGCGGCAGGCCAGCTGAACAAAAAGTCGCAGGGCAGCCGCTTGAGCGGCAGCTTGGGAACCGGCTGAGTTGGGTGCTGGCTTGGGCGCAGAATGCATCATAGCGAACAGCCTTTCATTGCAAGTTGCCCTTTCATCTGCATTTGGGCGGTAGCTTGCCTCCTGGACTGCCTTACATTCTTCTGCTTATCAGCTGTTGTTGCCCTGTAACAATAAATAGCGAAGGGAATGCGTTGGAGGGGACCAGCTGGCCAAGTCTATCTAGGGTCGTCCAATTGCTCTTGCGGGCCTTGCTCTGCTGCACCTGTCGTGTTGTGTTGCTGTAAGGAATGGTGCTCAGGGTAGGGCAGTTGCCAAGCCTGGGTGGTAGAAATGTCTGCGGCGGCAGGCGCAGCGCCAGCACGCAGGCTGCAAGGCGGCGGATGCAGCATTTGAGCGGTCCCGCGAGGCAAAGAAGAAGAGTGTTTTCAACGTGCGCCACGCCTGGATGTGCCAACAGTGGTGACGGCATGCGTCTTTTCTGCTGCTGCTCACAGACAAAGCAGTGTCACACTTGCTTTCTGCATTTTATCCATTTCTTTGCTCATTAAAGGTGCACCGGATGCAGCATGAATGGAAAGGCAGCGGTGTGCAGACTAGCGGTGCAGTGGAGCCAGCTGGTGGGAGTGGTGGGCGCACCGAATGGGCACGCAGAGAAGTACTCAAGCGGGTAACAGCTGCAGGGGGGCTGCCCAAATCACTCAGGGTGGGTGCGGTAGCTGATTGTGCCATACAGCCACCCGGCCTCGAACATGTCCGCAACCGTCACACTGCCCATGCTGAGCACGATGGCTTGGCCAATGATTTCTGACGCCAAGTCAAGTACGGGCATGTGGGTGCCCAGGACGCTCATCAGGCATGCAAGCTCAGTCAGTATGTGGCGAGTAGAAGCAGTCAAGACAATCAGGATTAGCTGAACCACGAGGCGCCGGCGCCGGCGCTGGAGGTCCGCGCTCACTGCCTCAGCCTGAGGCATTGGCTCGGCAGGCTGCATACGGCAGGAAGTGGGGGTTGTTAGCCGGCTAGGATACACTGTGCACTTGGAGGTCCTGTCGCATCTTCCAAGTCATTAGCTGGGATGGGTCGGCAGCGCTGTGGCATCCAGCGCACCTGCTCACAAAAGACCCACTCGGACTCCTTCCTCATGGAGTGCACAATTAACTGCCCTCCGGCCACCCACAGCAGCTGCCCAAACATCAGAGCAGCTGTCAGCCGTACAAGAGCGGCTGCAGCAGCATGCCCTGCCAGCTTCAATGCCCAGCTGACGCCCAGGGCAACTGCTGGGCGGCTGAGCATGAGCAGGGATCCCACTGGCGGCAGCGTAGGGCCCGTCTCCTGGGCAGGCCCGCCGGCAGCTGCCACAGGCTGCAGGCGCGCTGCTGGCTCCGCCAGCAGTGGGCGGGGTTGAGGCTGTGGTGCCAGAGCTGCTGCGATGCGGGTGTAGCCCCGGTGGCGAGCCCGGCCCCTGGGCTTGGGGGCCGGGCACACGCGGCGTGCGGCACCGGCAGCGGTGGCAGCGGCGCCAAGCAGCCGCCCAGTGCCCAGCCGCCCTTGGAGATGGACTGGCCCACTTTCAAGGTCCTTTCGTTCGGCGTGTGCCTGTACATCATAGCCGTGTCCTACCAGCGCTCCCCATCAACCGCCGCCATTGCACTGGTCGCCGCCTGCCTTCCTCCTCATCGGTCATCTCGTCGGCGCCGTGAGTGTGTGCTGGCGCTGCCTGCGTGCTTGGATGCGTGCAGGGAACATCCCGCCTTGCTGAGCCTGCCCGGCCCTTTCGCTCAACGCGCCATGCTTCTCCGCTGACTATTTGTCGGCGCACTGCCGCCTGCCCCTGCCCTGCAGTGATGATGTGCCCCTTTGAGCGATCGTGGCATGAGTGCACAGGTGCTCATTGCACCAGGACTGCTATGCCATGGCCACCAATTCAGAGCGCGCCGCCATCCCAAATCAGGCTCTCTGGCAGCTGTGTGTTGGCCACACATCTGCCTTGTAGCAAAGCCCAAAATGCTAGCGAGCGCCTTCCGCCAGGCGCCCTCTACTGCTTTGGTTCCACTTGCATCCTCTGCGTTGCATCTACAGCCTGCGCCTTACTCTTGTCCAGTTCGTTTCGCTCTTATCTCTACAAGCGATCAGCCGCAGCGGGAGCCGGCTATGGCAGCCCCGCCCTCCCTGCCCCGCCCGCACTGGCCGCTGCACCTGCTACTGCGCCTGACTGGAGGGTGGCACCTACTTTGCATCCCTCTGCCCTAACGGCCTCTGCCTTGCCCGTTCTACATGCCCTCACATCCCATGCTCTTGTCTGTCGGCCTGTTTTTTTTTCTGTAGGCGTCTGCTTTGATATCACTACCCTCTGTTGTCCAAGTTCCGTCTATTCTTCTGTGCAGTTGCTTGCCCTTCGCTCGTGCCGTATGTGGCACATGCAGTTTTGGGATGTAATAAATCTCTCACCAGCGTCATGCAATGCCGCACGCTGAGTACACCTGGGCAGCTTTGGCACGTCCAATTGCTGCCTTGCTGGCCTTTCCTGAAATTCTTGCGCTGGCAGCGTCTCCTCCTGTCTTGTATTGGCGTAACTGAATGCCCAGAATGGCGCTCAGGGTTGGGCGGCTCTGCGCCACACTCGGTGCGTTTGCGCCTGCTTGCTCATGCTGTACCCGCCACTGTGCGCCCCATGGAATGGTGCTGTGCATGCGAGGTTCAGGGCGGCTGGGTTTGCGCCATCCTGCTGTGCTGGCTGCCGCCGCCGCCGCCGCCTGGCGCCACCGCCTCTACGCGCATCAGAACCCGCCGCTGCTGCCCAGCTCATGGAGCAGCAGTGTGGCAGCGGTCATTTATTCCAGCTACAGATGCAGGCACAGGCTAGCACCTCGTGCAGCACCACCCAGTTCATATTGCCACCCCGCTTCCCCCGCAGTCGTGGCGCTGCTGGCGGCGAGCGCCGCCGCCCAGCCAGCGGCACCCAGCAACGGCGCAGCCCCTCCTGCTGACGGCGCCAGCGCAGCCAACGGCAGCAGCGGCGGCGGTGGTGCAAAGGGTCCCTGGACTGAGATCAGCTCCTCCATTGTGCTGGCTGTGCCCACCGACTATCTGTTGGACGGCAACGGGCGCTCACAATGCATGGACATGGTCGACCGGTGAGCAGCAGTTTAGCGGTCGAGAGGAGCAGGGTGAGGGCCGCAGCAGGCATGCATGGTCAGCGCTCTGCGCTCTGCTCTCAAAACCTGGACCAGAAGAGTGGCGCCCAGCTCACTCTGCACCTTTCTGGAGATGCTTGCTGCCCTGCCCGCCCGATGCTCGCAGGGCGTCCCAGTTCAACGTGAAGCGCCTGCAGTTTGTGCCCACCCTGTTCTGGGTCGACACTGGTGAGGCTACTTGTGGCAGCTATGGCGGCCAATAGGGGGTTGGCGCCGTCCACAAGGGGGCAGCACACGAATCCACACTCACCTGCCTTGCTCAGCCGGGGTGCCCCCCCGCCTTCCCCGCTGCCGGCAGGCCCGCGCGACCCGCCCCCCGGCTTTGACCGCTCCTGCAAAAGCGCCGACTTCCTGAACACATACTACTGCTACAACCGGTGGGGTGCAGCTGCCAGTGGTGGTGGAAATGGTCAAAGGCTGCTGCTTGGGGCACTCTGAATGCTGAGGCTGCCGCTTTAGGCATGCTGGACGCACTTGGGAGCGTAGGCCTTGAATGGAGCGTGCAACCTGTGCACGCGGCGGTTGCGACAAGTTGGGCAGTACATGTCTGCTTGCCTGCCTCTCCCCGTTCAGATTCAACTCCACCACAGTCAAGCACTTTTGCTACGACCGGGACAGCTGCGGCGGGCCGCCGCAGCAGTGGGAGATTGAGCGGTTCCGCGACGCGCTGCAGAAGTGCATGCAGGTGGCCACGGGAGTGTGGGGCGGTTTGGGGAGGAAGGGGGGGGGGGGGGCGGGGTTACGGCAATCCGTGACACGATGCACGCATGCGTGAACTGCACCTGGCATGTGGGGGAAGGCGTACTTGGGGGAAGTGTGGGCAGCGTGGGGTGTGGCAGGGCAACACGGGGTCCTGATGCTGCGCATGCAGCGGTTTGCAGTTGCGCTGGAAATGCGCCCACTTAAACCGCATGCCACCTGACGCCTGCAAGGCGGTAGTGTCAACCTCGCCCCTTCCGCAGCTGGCCACCTCCAAGGGGCACGACCTGTCAGTCAACCTGCACATTGATGATGCCACACAGCTGGGCGGCTGGTGAGCGGCTGGGGCCAGCCGCAACTGTGCAGAGCAATGGGCAGCTAGCAGGCTCAGCTGGCCTGCTGCTGTGCTGACATGCGCCTGTAGCCCCTGCCGCTGGTGGAGCTGGTTGCGCTGAGCGGCTGCCCTTCGCAAGGGTGCGGCACAAGGAATGCTGCTGCGCATGCTTACCTCGCCTACCCCCCGCATCGTACTGCAGGCGCAACACCCTCAACTTTGATCCGCTGGAGCCGTACAGCGGCGTCAGGTGGGGCAGGGGCCACACCGCGGCATGCATGGGAGCCCAGGCGCTGCTGCACACGGCGCTTGCATGCGGAGGTTGCCGTCTTCCGTTGATATGCCATCCAGCCCTCCGACAAGTGTCGCAACCTGCCTTGCTGCAGCTACGCTCAAGCCGTGCTGGACCCCATTGCTGACGCCATCAAGGGAGCGATGCGCCCAGACACCAAGGCAGGCCGGGGGATTCTGTACCCTGCTGGCCTTTGGTCATCTTTGGTGTTTTAGTCTGCATCCCAAGCTGTGGTGCCACCGCCACCCGCTCCTGCTGGCTGCTGCGGCGTCATGCTCCACCGCATGCCTCCTCCTTCCGCCGCCAGGTCTGGGTGACAATGCAGGGAGAGATGGGAGCAACCATTTTCTTCAACTCACGAAAGTGGCAGCAAGTGGCGTCCGACCTGCGCGCCCGCATGGGTGGAGACGGGTGAGTGGTGGAGGGGGTGCAGGGTGAGTGGTAATGCCCAGGGGTTGCACCTGCCTGGGATGGTGGGACGGTTGCCAAAGCTTGCGGCTGCCTGGGTTGCAGCCGCAAACTTGCACGGCTGCCCTGAGCTCGCAACAACCTCCGCCCTGCTCCGCTTCTCAACCGGTCCAGTAACATTCAAGTGGGCGTAGGCATCAACAACGCCAAGCTGTGCGGTGCGTACATTGCAGGCAGTCCTGCTGTAGGACACGCATGCAACACTTGGTGGCAGCTGCCAACTGCTAAGGCAGCCCAGTCAGTCAGGCAGCAGTGGCGGCCGCACATGCAGTCTGCTGCTGACCGGTTCGTCTGCCTATGCAGTCTACTGCTGAGCCGCGCACGTGCCAACACCCCTGCCTGCCAAGGTTGCAGGCTGCATCCTGGTGCCCATTGTGGACCAGCGCGAGTACCTGGCCAAGTTCCCCGCCGCATTCGAGCAAGTCAAGGGAGGTGCGCCGTGATGGGCGGAAGGGTGGCAGCTGGCTGCTGTGCAGTTGTGCATGGAATGCTGGGTGTACAGGGCGGCTGCCGGTTGGCCTGGAGCAGGCAGCTGGGCCGCGGGGCTAGCGAGCATATCACTTGGTCAGGGAGGCGATGGCAAGAGCACTGTGCTGCCTGCCAGCCCATCCCGCAGACTTCGACCTGCACGCCATCCAAGACTTGTTCCGCACAGCCATTGACTTTGTGAGCCTGAGCGCGTACGTGCCGCAGGCAACGGTCGACTTCCAGGTGCGGCTGCTGGCTGCTTGCACCTCTGAAGGCAGCCCTGCATGCGCCTGCTCGTTTGCCGCTGCAGGGCCTGCCGCCTGTGATTGCTGCCACACGTGAATGCCCTGCCCGGCTGCCTGAACCGTTGTTGTGTCGCTGCAGCCCTGCGACATGGAGGGGCTCATGTCTCGCCTGGACGAGGAGTTTCAGTTCTACGGCCTCACGCTCAAGCAGCTGATGGCAGACGGTGCGGCTGCTCGGGGCGTGTGTGGCTGCATGGCCTGCTACGCTGCGCGGGCTGTGCTTGCAGCCCAGTCTCCACTGGTGTATGGTGTTGCGCCTGCGTGTGTACGGGGCAAGGCCAGCTCCGCCCTGCGGCAGCCCCTGCCACAGTTCATTCACCAGCACCCTCTCTTGCCTGGCCACCACCAGGCATCGAGCTGCACTGGGGCGAGTTTGGCGTGGGCGGCGGCACCTCCCCCACCGGCGACAAGAAGGCGACCACCGCCGAGGAGGCAGCCTACACCCCCTTCTTTGGTGAGCGAGTTGGTTGGTTGGTGAACGATTATTGCGTGGGAGGGTGGGCGGGTGGGTGGCAACTGAGTGCAGCAGGGGGATGGTGCACGCCGAGGTTTGCCTGTGCATGGTGCAGCCTGGCCATGCTGCCGTTCAGCAGCGTCCCAGCACTGGCGCCACCAGTGGGGTGGCAGAAGGGCACTAGGGTGGCAGATGGGTTTCCAACTGGCTCCTACCAATTTGGCCGATCTCCACCATTTTTTGCAGGCATGAGCGGGCCCTACACCCGCGCGGAGGACCCCTTTGTTCTGTACGACCTGTCCCAGCCCTCGCCCGTCCGGGACTACGCTCGCCGCTACTACAACCAGGCACGCTACGCGGGGCTGTGGGTTTGGAGGGTTGGCGGGTGCAGGCGCAGCGCCGCCACACTGCCACGTGTGCTTGGTGATGGGCGGGAAGCACAGTACTTGAAACCCTCGCCTGGTTGTATTGCCGTGCCAGCGAGGGCAACCGATTGGGGGCAGCCGCTTGCACGCCACACGCTGTGCGCGCTGCGCATACACGCTCCTGCAGACGGCGCGCTACCTGGCCCAGGGAGGCTGCCAGTACCATGTGGCGCACGTGTACGTTTGGAACTTGGAGTCCTGGGACATGCAGGTGAGCGGCACATCTTGAGCGGGTCAAGTTGTGCAAGGCGGGTGGCTCTGCCCTGCCGCCTGCCTCCCCAACCCCTCGCACGTCCCTGAACCCCGCTCTGTACCCCTGGTTCCATGCCTTGCCAGGCCATCTACCCCATCAGCACCACCAGCGAGGGCAGCTACAGGGACCCGGCCATTGTGCAGATCATCAACGACCACAACAGTGGGAAGGCCTGAGTCGCTCCCAGCAAGAGCCTTCTTGACGGTGGCCTGCTGCTCGTGTTGCATGCCCAGCTTGCATGCCGCTCCAATCTTCCATTTGAGATTGAATGCTTGGCCATGCTGTCTGTAAGGCCGTGGTGGAGCGGTCGATGCGAAGAGGTGGCTGTGCACGTCTCCCGGCAGGCGGATGCATGGCACTGCGGTGTGGCTCAGCGGCGGCAGCAGATGAGCAGATGCGGGCTTGGTCATCGGCCGGCGTTCACCATGCGCGCGCTGCATTCGCGGTGTGGACCCGTTCGTGCTTGTTCTCAGGCAGCCCCGGCCCGCGCCGCTCGGTCGCCCCGCCCTCAAGTCGCTCCCAGGCCTCGTGCGGTGTTGGGGAGCCTGCATCCGCTGCAGATCGCCCCCACAAACGTGATGGCGGCGCCCGCTTGCTTCCGTGCCGCCCCCAGCGGCAAGCTGACCACGCAGCCGTGCCGGAGCGGGCTTGCAGCGCGGTCCACGCCGCCCAGCAGCGTCAGCAGCCGCGTGGCGGTGGTCCGCAGCAGCAGCAACGGCGCGGGGCCCGTGGCGGCAGTCGGCGCGACCGAGGTGAGGCGGCCGACACGTCGCCGGATTTGTGCGGGTGTGCCCGATTGGATCTGCACACTGGCGCCGCCTGCTCTCTGCACCGAGTGCATGCACGGCAGAGTATCTGGTCCAATGCTTCACATGTATGCATGACAGGCACAAAGTCTTGCCTCTTCCGCGTGCGCATTAGTGATCTGCCGCCCTGCCGCTGCAGCAGCAGAGGACCATCAGCCCCACCAGCCCGCTGCTGCCCAAGCTGGAGCTGCACAAGGTGCGGCCAACTTGGATCCGCTCCGCTGCAATCTAGTGCCCCGCTCAGCAACGTGCGATTGCAGTCGGACCTTGCATGGTAGCGGACCGACTGGTGCATAATGTGGCCGGCAGCAAGCGCTCAGCCCACCCTCCTCTTCCCTCACCTCTCTTGGCCGCAACACAGGTGGTGGGGCACAACCGGGGGCGCAGCTCCCCTTGGTCCAGCATGCTGCCTGATGCGCACGACGTGCTGCCGGCGTTCATGGAGGAGGTGAGTTTGACTTGGTGGGGTGGGTGGGGTGCGTGTGCAGTAGCCAGAGGCCCAGGCTAGCTGGCCTGCCTGCAACCAGCCGGAGCAGGCGCCAGGGTGGCTGCATGTGGCCAGGGCACGTCCTGTCTGGCACTCGCGCAGTCAGCTCACGCACAGGCGCAACTTGCGCATGCCGCCGCTCGCAGGTTGTGAACAAGCACCTGCACGCCCCGCTCATCATCGACTGGCTGGACGGTGCGCCTGGGCTGCTCTTGTAGCGCAGTGTGCTTATGCCGCAGCTGCTGCTGCTGCCCCCTCCTGCATGCCTCTGGGCGTGCAACCATCACCGGCCCTTGCTGCAGCCCACCAGCACTCATCCATTCCAGTGCTCAGCTGGCTTGCCATCCCCTGCCTGACTTCCGTGCACCCAAAGCATGCACATGTTGCTGCCGAGCACGGAGCGCATCCCCCGCCCATCCACTCAACGCCACCTTCCGGCTGTTCGCCCTCCCCGCCGCCGCATCCCCGCAGGCGTGTACATGATGCTGAGCAAGGAGCGGGCGGGCGCCGACACCTTCCTGAGCGCGGCGCTGCCGCACGACGCCCCCCGCCTCCCGCTGCACAGCGAGCCGGAGGCCGCCTACTACCTCATGGGCTGGTGCCTGGTCAACCGGCGGCTGGACCCACGCATCACCGCCATCGAGTTCATCGAGGCACGCTGGGGTTGTGCTGTGGGTGCTGCTGTGGGTGCCGCTGTGCTTGCTGTGGGCTGGGGCTGCCGCTGGGGCTGCTGTGGGCTGACTTGAGGTGGCATGCTGAGCGTGCTGTGGTCCTCACCTGCGGGGAACCCTGTCCTGTCTTATCCACCCTCAATCCAACCCACCACCACCCAAACCCACTGCCAGCCACCACACACACATGTCAGCGGCGGCACGGCATGGACCTGGCCGTCGACCCTCACGTTGTAATTTTAACGTCCACTTTCAACTTACCCACCATGAATCAATCACTCCCACTGCCTGCCACCACACAGGTGCCTGTTGAGGTGCGGCGGCACGGCATGGGGCGCGCCCTGCTGGAGCTGCTGTCCGCCTCCTACCCCGACCAGGCCGTGCTGCCGCACGAGCCCCGCGACGACTGCCTGAGGTGTGTTGGGCGGTGTTTTAGAGTCTTATTACATGTGGGCAGGGTGTGCAAGCGGCGCTGCCGCACGAGCCGCGCAACGACTGCCTGAGGTGAGGTGGTTGCTGCCTGGCAGATTGGGATGTGGGCAGGGTGTGCAAGCGGCGCTGCCGCGCGACGACTGCCTGAGATGCATATGGGTTGGAGGTCTGCCTCTTTGCCCCCCTCCTCAACAACAACGCTTCCCTCCTCCCTGCCTCCCTCCCTCCCTCCCGCCTCACCAGCTTCTGGCTGGACGTGACCCCTCCCGCCCTGGGCAAGCTGACCGAGGAGCACGGCGTGAGCGCGGCCCGCGACATCTGCGTCTCCGCCCTGGGCTGGCAGCCGCACTACTTTGACGCGATGATGGAGCGGCACCGCGAGGCCGTGGCCAGCGGCAACATCAGCGACTGAGGCGGGCATGCAGCAGCGGCTGAGGAGGCAAGCATCAACGGCTGAGCTCCACGGCACAGCATGTTTGGTCCCCGGCACGGCCAAGCAGAGCTGGGCTGTGGGGGCTACGGCCCCAGCTCCTGGTGGGCTTGCCCTTCCCGTGCTGGCGCTGCCGCTACCCACGTCTCCCTCTCCCCCCATTTGGTTTGAACACCCACCCACCCATTCTTGCACCCACCCACCCATCCACCCACCCACCCCAGCAATCTTCCCATGTACTACCTCCCACGCCTTGCGCTGTTGGCCACATTTTTGCGATATTCCTAGGTGCAGCCTAGCCGCCATTTTTGCTGCCAGACGGCCGCCCACCCGCCCGCCCGGCAGCCTGCCTCGCGCTTGCGCCTTGCCTTGCCGCAGTATTGAAGTGTACAGCCGATTTGCTACACTAGCAAGCACCAACATTGCGCCCCGCCCCATTGCCACCCTTTGATGATCGTGCCAGTTTTTCAAACGAATTTGAAGCAAGCGAGATGCGATTTGAACAACGTGTACACAGCTGCCGCAACGCTGTAACCGAAGAGCAGTGCATTTGAATACAAATTGCATGGATCGTGACACGGGTCAATCCAGGAACCACCGGCTGTCGCCGCCAGGCAGGTGGTGCCCCTCCTCTATTGTGGTCAACAGCTCAGCGCCACGCGCCACCTGCAGCAAACGTGGGCGGCAATGCCATGAACAGGTCAACAGCAACAACCACCGGCGGTCTGGTTACGTCGTTAGCAATCGATCGTGCGGTGGTGAATGCACAAACTAGCCCAAACTCGAGCCCAGACCGTAGCATCAACGCTCACCTGCAGTGCGCTCAACCACGCCGTGGTGCTCACGTCTTTCAAGCAAGCCATTTCAATGCAACGCTCAAAACAAATATTCAGCTCGCACCTCCAGGATGCGGCGGACCATGTCGTGGTGCTCCCGCCAGCTGGCATACACGCCCTGCGGCGGCGGCTGCCCCCGCAGCACGTGCTGCTGCCATAGCCGGCTGATGACTGCGGCAGGGCGGGCAGCGCAGCAGCACGCTCAATCTCTCATTGGCCGAACTGTAACGGCGTGTGACAGGGGGCGGCACAGTAAGAGCTGCTGGGCCAACCCTGCCATGCGGCAGGGGCCGAATTCAACGGCCAGGTGGCCAACCAACGGCTGCCTTCATCACCACCCACAGCCACCCCAGGGTGTCTGACGGCAAGGAGAGGATAAGCAGAGGGACAAGCAGAGGGACACGCGGCGACACAAACAAACCAGACACCCACCCAGCAGCATGAGGCGCAGCAGCTCGTCGTCTCGCCGCAGGCGGAACACTCGCGTGCCCTTGGTGGCTGACCGGCTGACCAGCAAGCCGCTGGGCGTGCCTGCAGGGTGTGGCATGGGGTTGTCCAGCAAGGGTCAAAGGCACGGGCCGGCCAGTGTTGAGCGCCGCACAAAGTGCATGCATGATCTGCCTTGGGCGCTGCAACGCACGATGTGCGGTATCTGATCACGAAAACCAGTATCTGCAGCCTCCACTAGCCTCCGACCAGCGTCATCTCCAATGCTGTCTGCTTATCAGGCCCGCCATTCTGCCGCTCTGCACCTGCCTGCACCTGCCCCCTGCCGCCCGGCCGCCTCACCTGCGCACAGCATGTGCAGCTGCAGCTGCGGCACCCACTCCGGCAGCACGCCCTGGCGCGGCCCCTTGTCCGCCACTGCAAACTCGCTGGTGCGCAGCTTGCCGCCCCTGTGGGGTTGGAAGGGTGGGTTGACAGAGTAGGGGTGCGTGGGGGGCTAAAGGCTGAGGTGCAGTGAATAGCGATGGATGGGGCGGCACACACGGTTGGTAGGCGAAAGCAGGCAGCGAGTGCTGGGCAGCTTTGCATTGCTTGCAATAGCAACACAAGCCCCTGGTGGTGCCCAACTGCAAGACGCAGGCACGGTCTTGTCAAGACCCTGCTGCAGGGCAGCAGGCACCCTGCATTTGACAAACTCACCTGCGGCTGTGCCCAAAGGGGCACGTGTTCTTCACCTCCACAACCTCAATCAAGTAGCCTCCAGCACTGCCTGCCACTTCACGAGTGGTAATGCTCCTGCCGCTGCCAGCGCCGCTGCTGCCAGAAATACCATTTTTGGCGCCGCCAACGCTGCTGCTGCCGCCTGTGCTGCTGCTAGCGGCGGCACCGGCGCCCTCATCAGTGCCGGCGAGCCGCAGCCGCTCCAACAAGCCGTCAATGTCCCAGGGGCCAACCACGCTACCAGCTGCCTCCGTGCTTGCTGCCGCTGAGACGTCTGCTGTGCCGCTCCCATTCGCGGCTGCTCCTGCTGCACTCCCTGCACCCGCAGCTGCTGCCCCTTCTGGGGCTGGAGCCGCAGAAAGGCGGTGCCGAATGAGTGCATCAGGCGAGGCTCCAATGGGCGGCAGGCTGCCCGGCCCAAGCCCCCAGCTTGCAGGCAGCAGCTCCGGCTGCAGCCGGCACAGCCCGACCTGCGGCAGGCAAGCGGCAGGGTCGGTGCTGAGGGGGGCAAAGACGTTCCGCAAGCAGCAGGGGAGTTTGCCAGGACCGTCCACGCATGCTCTCTTGATCGCATGCTCTCTTGATCGCCACCTGGTTGACCACACAGCGCACAGCATGCCCTGGTTGATCCCGCTGCGCACTTGCCTCTGCAAGCTGGCTGGTGGGGAATGCGCCGGCCACCTGCAGCAGCGCAGCCGCCTCCTGTGCCGAGCCCCAGGAGCAGCAGATGGACAGCAGGCCTGCGACAGTAGTATGAAGGAAAGGGGACGACGCCAATCAACAAAAGTGTCAGCACTGCTCGTCACACCAGCCAAGCAGGACACGTGGCAGGCACGATTGGCCGCAGCACGGCGCTCAGCAGCAGCAGCAGCAGCAGCAGCAGCAGCAGCCCGGCCGGCAGCCCAGCCTCAAGCCAGACCGCACCTAGGCTGCCCAGCGCACGGCCCTTGCGCTGCTTCTGCTCCTCACTGATGCCCCACTCCGCACCGGCTGCCTGCGCCTGCTGCCCTGGCGACATTCCAGCTGCCTGCAGTGCGGCCGCCGCCTTGGCCTGCTTCTTGCGCAGCCGCTTCTTGGCACCCTTGCTCTTGCCCGCTGCGGCCACTCCTTCTGCCTCCCCTGCTGCTGCTGGTCCTGCTGCTGCTGTTGCTGCTAACGCAGCCTCTGGTGCAGCTGCAGCCGGCCCTTGCAGCACCTCCTGTGCCCGCTGCTCACCGATGCCATTGCTGGCAGCAGCGCCATTGACTGCCGACCCCTTGGCTGCATTGAACGCCACAACAGCAGCGGCATTGTGGGCCATCGCTGCTGCTACAGTGGCTGGATCGCTGCTGCTGCTGCTAGGATGCTGGTGGCAGAGGTGATGGTACGCCCTCAAAAGCTCGCCATGCCCCGACCTGCAGCATGGAGGGCGCAAGCGTGGGTACCAGCACGCATTGCCCACCCGCAGGCAACCAGCAAGCGACCCTGGCATGCGCCTGCTGGTTCCAGCTGCCCTCCCTTCCCTGAAGTAACAGAATGTACCTGCCAGGTAGCGGCTCCCCACCTGCCGCTGGGGATGCCCAGCTTCTTTGCGGTGGTCCTCTCATAGAGCCCCAGCGCTCCACGCACCAGCCCTGCGCAACAGCAGCAGCAGCAGCGGCATGGAGTGCCAAACACCGGTCTGGGCAGCGGTGGGGCTCAGCAAGGCGACTGTGAGAGGCTGGCAGGTGGGCTGCAGGAATCCTGCTGCTGGATCCAGTTGCATCGCTGTCTTTGAGTCACCAGGAGATGCAGCTGCGCATGGGACAGCCCCAGCGGCATGTGGCTGCAAAGCTGTGCTTGCACTGCCATGCCACAGTACAGTGCGCACCCGTGGTCAGCACGCCCGCATGCAGCTCGTCCCACAGCGCATCATCCTGCCGCACATACCTGCGGGAGCACCAACAAATACTGTGGGAGCAGAACAAGCAAGCCGCAAGTGGTGCGGCCATCCATTCATTGTTCATCAGCAGCACAGAGCGGTTGGCACCCAGCCAGTGCTGCTCCGGGCAAGTTGGGCCACGGCGGCTGCGCACCGATGCGACTCCGGGCCTGCTAGGACCAGCTGCTCCACAGGTGGAAGGCCTTCAAAGGGCACTCGCGGATCGTGCCGCAGCTGCTCCATGGTGGGCGCTTGCCTGTCGCAGGCGGGGGAGGATGGGACGGGGAGTGGAACGGCGGTGGCGGCGGCGGAGTGGCGGCGGCGGAGTGGCGGCGGCGGCAGCGGCGGCTGGTGGTGCCGCTCTCCTGCAGCACATTGTTGTGCAAACGACCAATTGTACCTCCCCACCTGTACACATTAGGCAGGCGGCCCCACAGGCGCTCGGGCTCGGCCCCGCCCATGTTGGACTTCGTCAGGAGCTGGCGGGCGGGCCTGGCGGGCGCCGACAGCGCTGGCCCTGCCGCCACCGCGCTGCCGATCATTTGCAAGTGGCCAGTGCTCACCGCGGGCTGCCCATGACGGCCGCAAAGGGCTCATGCTCAAGCAAGAACCGGCGCGCCCCCTGGCCGAGGGAGGCAATCGCAAGCCAGGCGCCCCGACAGGCGCAAGGGCTGGGGCAGCCCCGAGCGCTCCCTGCAAACACAAGCGGAGGCACAGTGGCGCCCTGAGCGCTGCTTGGCGCGCACCACCGCGCCTCGGACAGTCCGCAAATTCGTTCGGCGCGTGTGCAGAGGGCCGGCAAGCGCCCCCTGCACAGCGCCCTTCTGCGGCAAGCTGGCTCCACGCAGGTGGGCCTTGCCCCGCTGCCCTGGTGGCTTTGCAGTGGCGTGGGAGGCGCTGGCAGGGGACAGCCGCGCTCCTGCACGCCTGTGGCCCACACCGCGCAGTTCCGCCGCCGGACCGCCGCCGCCGCCACTCGCTGCCGCCTGCGCGCCTGCGCTGCACGAATGACACCAGGCTGTGTGCTGATCATGGTGCTTCAGCTGCATAGGACACGCTCCTGCTGGGGCCACCCCCTGCCGACTTGGCAACGCGCCTGCGCCGCTGCTGGTACTTGCCCCCTGCCGCCCGCCCTTATGCGCCCCCTGCCTGGCCGCCCTGCGATCGCAGGTTCTTCACGCGTCTGCTGCTGTGCGCCCACGTGTTCTGCCTGCTGTCGGTGCTGGGAGGCATGGCAGCGGCAGCGCAGCCCGACCATGAGAGCCAGGCGAGCCGCTCTGCTGCCTGGCCGGCCTGCTTAGCTTGGAAACGGGCACCACTGATCGGACAGCAGTAGTACTGTACTGGCTGGTTGCGCCGCACAGCAGCATTGATGGCAAAAGCCTGCAAACCGTGTGCCTTGCGTTTGCCGCTTGTGAGCCATGCCGCTGCTGCACATCTGTCTGCTGCTCGCCGCACGCAGCTGTTGCGGCTGCTCCCAGGTCGATTCGTGCGGCACTCGTTGCTACCCGCCCAGGCCCCCTCAGCAGCGCTCGAACTGTACATCAAAAAGGCTCTCAGTCCCTTGTTTCCCCATCACTGATGCAGTGCATGGATCAGCTGCTGAAGGAGCTGGCCGGCTCCTCAGCGGGCGGTGCCTCCGCCACCGCTTCGGGCGGCAACCCTTTCAAGGCATTCGCTCGCCGAGCGCAGCTGGTCATCACTGGCCTGGTGCACATCTCTGTGCTGCTGCTGCCCCGCCAGCCCGAGGAGGGCCGTGGCGGTGGCGGCAGCAGCAGCGGCGGCGCCAGCAGCAGCGCCGCCTGCGGCGGCAAGGGCGCGGGCGGCGGCAAGAGCAGCGCGGGGGCGGGCAGCAGCAGGGCGGCCGGCGGCGCCAGCGGCAGCAGTGGCGGGGGCAGCGACCCCGCCGCTGAGCTGTCGGCGGCTGGCTTCCCCTCAGATGGCTCCAATTTTGAGGAGTGGCAGCGGGTGCGAGCTGCCTGTCGGCTGGAGGGATGTGGTGCATGCCTTGCGTGCCTGCTGCTGGGCTGATTGGGCTGCGGCTAGAGTAATGGCATTGTAGCTATGGATGTGCTGGATGTGCTTGTGCGGCTGCGGCAGGTGCTGGCGTCAGTCTGCTCTGCAGCAGCCGGCCATTTTGTCATGCTGCGCACAGCGCTGGCGCTCGGTGCCTGTGTGTAGGTGCCCCGGTGCTGCTGGCATACTGCCATCAGCCAGCCGCTGCTGCTCTTACTGCTGCAGGTGCAAAGCCTGTTGGACCGCACCGCCACGGGAGGGATGGATTGGGGGAACTGCTGCGTGTACGGCATAACGGAAGAGGGAGGGGCGGTGGTGCAGCCAGAGGTGCGCGCTGCGGCTGCCTCCTTGGCTGCCTGCTGGCTGGTTTGTTTTGACTGCGTGCTGCCACCTGTTGCCACTTTTGCCGCTGCTGGTGCTGGGTCGCAGCTGAACGTGTTGCTGCTGCTGGCAGCTGGGCATGCTTGCTGTCATTTCACTTGCTGCTGCTCAGCCAGCCACAATGGGTCGACTGGTGCACTGCTGGTTGCCTGCCGCAGCCGCCATACCCAGTCAGCTGCACCGCCGCCTATTACGCGGCGCAAGTGAAGGAAGACGCAGTCATTGCCAACGACTATGAAAACCAGTGAGCCGCCTGCTGCCTGTGCAGCTATAGCATATGCCGGCGCTGTTGTTTGCACAGCCAACCTTCTGGTGATGCCTGGTGGTCTGATCCTGCCTCAGCCATACAAATGCTATGTTGTGCATGCGGGCCAGCATCTGCCGCTGACCTACTGCCTCCACCCACCCACGCTCCACCCCGCCCCGCCCACTCCGCACCCGCTTTACTTTGCCCTGCCACAACAGAGGCCCCCACTTTGCCGACTGGCGCGCGCTGTACGAGAGCGGCGCGCGCTCCATGGCTGCTGCGCCTATGTATGTGCAGCAGCGGCTGGTGGGCGTGCTCAACCTCGCCTCCAAGGACCCACACGCGTTTGACAGGTGCGGCAGTGCGGCACACAGGTGCAGGCTGGTCTGTGGTGCAGGTGCAGGCTGGTCTGTGGTGCAGCTGCAGGCGGGTTGGCAGGTGCAGCAGGCGGGTGGCGGGGGCTGTGGGGGCGCGTTGCGTTTGGGTGCAGGGGTGCCGCCCAAAGGAACAGCCACAGTCGCGGTCAACAGTAGCAGCCCCAGAGCAGCAGCCCACAGGAGCCGCGAGCCCCGCATATGTCAGGCCAAACTGCTCCCGTCCTGAGCTTGACTGCCGCTGCCGCCGCCGGCCCTGCAGGTCGCGCCTCGTCTGGCTGCTGGCGCTGGTGCTGGCGCCGTTTGTGGCAGCACTGCAGTACACCACGCAGGTGCGCCCGCCTGCCGTGCTGTGTATGGCTGCACTGGTGCATTATGCCTCAAATGCATCTCCTCTTGCGTGCCGCTGAGTGGAATGCTTGCTCCACAAGCTGCCGTGTCGCAGAGTGCTGTGCATCTTTCGCTGCTTCCTTCCTTGCTGCATCCACCTCCCGACTTGCCATGCTTAACACACAGCATTGCTGCCTACCCGCTCTGCTTGCAGGTGCTGGAGATTGACGCGTTTGTGCAGCGCATCATGCCGCCTCTGCTGGAGCAAAACTACCAGCGCAACACGGGGGCGCGGCGCAGCGGCAGCGCTGCACCCGCAGCAGGCGCGTCTGGCAGGGCTGGCGGGGGAAGTTGGGGGGTCTTAGTAGCGCTGGTGGCGGCAGTGGTTTGGGGCACAGCGCTGATCGGTGTGGGCTGCAGTGTGCGTTTAGAATGCCTGTCCGCTGATGCTCGAGCTGCCGCTCAGAGCGCTGCCGGCCTCATGCTCACCCAGCCTGCACTCTTGAACGTCTGCAGGGTCAGGCAGCGCGCCCGCAAGCAGCCGCAGAGGCCGCACCGGGCGGCACGAGCGCGCCGACGGCGGCGGCAGCAAGGGCGGTTCAGCTGGCAGCGAGGCCGCTGCGCCTGCTGCGCCGGCGCCGCCGGCAGGCAGCGACCAGTTTGCTCAGAATGCAGAGGTGCTGATCACTGGGGCGGGCGGCGCGCGGGGCTGCGGCGGCATGGCCGATGCTCTCGCGCCGCTCACGCCGGCCAGCAGCGTGGGCATGCCGCCGGCGGCGGCCGCCGCACCGCTGCCGGCGCCTGCGGCTGAGCAGCCCAAGGTGCTGCTGCCCCGCAGCAACTCCACCAGCTCCACCAACAGCACGCGCAGCGGCAAGGGCGGCAAGGCGGCGCGCGGGTCCAAGGTGCGGCGGGCAGTGGGGCAGCGGGCTGGGTGCTGCATTGGCATTTGGGCGGCACTTGGAGCTGCAGAGTGGGGTGCGATCATGATTCTAGCACTGGCCTGGGGGAGCTGCATCAGCTGCCGCGCGGCTTGCACTACATGCCAAGGCCTCATGTCCTGCGTGCCCGCCCACTGCTTTTCTTTCCGCAGAACCAGCTGGCGACAGCGGGGGCAGCCAACGGCTGGGCCACAGGCGCGCCAGCGGATGCCGCCGCCGCCGGCGAGCCGGCCAAGCAGCCGCAGCAGCTGGGTGAGCCTTGCTTGCTTTGCGTTGAACGCCTTGGTGAAGGCTCCACACCTGCTGGTGGTTGTGTGCAGCAGCGGCAGGACGCCCGCTCGTTCTGTGCAGCAGCAGCAACAGCTTAGGGCGCCTGCCGGCAGTTTGCAAGTCCGCCTTGCGTGGGCTCCGCGAAATGCGGGGCTGATGAGCAGTTGTGTGCTGTCTCGTTGCTGTGCTGCGCAGGCATCGGGCGCGCTGCAGAATCGTTTGACCCCGCCTCGCTGGACCCCTACCTCGCTGGCTACGACTCGGGTGAGAGGCTTGCGCTTGTAGAAACGCGGGGCGGCTGCTGTTGGGTGTGGCAGGCGGAGGCTTCTCACGCAGTACGTCGACTTGACATCAGCCGATTGATGGCCGACTGGGGCTGCTTGGCTGGCCCTCGGTGCCGCAGTTCCACCTTCCACCTTCAACCTTTGTGTGCACTCATGCTTGTTGGCTAACTGTGCTTCCTCGCCCCACCTCTCCTGCAGACCTGGACTGGGGCGACTTCTTCTTCAACCTCATCTCCATGTGCATCGTGTACGCCTACTTCAGCGAGGCCGCGGTGGCGGGCGAGTCGCAGGTGCGCTGGAGGGGCAGCCTTTGATGGACAGGCAGTGCGCCGACGCGCAGCTTGGGGCAGGCAAACACGCGTGCGCTGCCGGTGCACAGCCCTGGGACCCTCCTGTGCAGCCCTGGTCCTTGGGGCCCTGGGGCTGTGCGGCTGAGGCGCCATGTTATGCATGCATCTCCTTGCTCCGCAGGCCGCCATTGTGGTGTCCATGTGCATCGCCGCCATCGACATTGTGCTGCTGGCGCTGCGCTGGCTGTGGTGAGCACTGTGTGCTGTCATGCGTACAGCAGCTGGCCAGTGGGGCATGCTCACATCGGCCTTGCTGCTTGTCCCGCCTGCATCGGCCATGCCGCTTGTCCTGCCTGGATCTCTGACGCCCCACTGTCCTTTTGTACCCGCCAACTGCCGGACTAACCAGTAGTCCTGTGCCGTGTTGCCGCTGCAGGTACGAGCAGTACATCACCTACGGCGGTGCGGTGCTGCAGGTGTTCCAGATGTACCGCCTTGTGGTGCTGCCCGTGGCCAACACGTGGATGTCGTGGAGGTGCGGGGAGGTTCGCAGCAGGGTTTGGGGTTGTGCAAAGCTCGAGATGGACCGCAGGACTGGGCCCGGCATCGTTGGCTGCCGCTGCGCCAGGTGCCCACTTACAACCCACATCCATCCCCGCCCCGCTCCGCAGCCTGCTGAACAAGCTGGGCATCGCGCCCTCCACGCTCGTCGTCGCGTGCACGGGGCTGGCGGTGCTGGCGCTCATCATCGCGGGCGTGCAGGTGTGTTCACACTTGCAGCTGTTGTGCATTATCGGCTTGCTATGTTGCTTGCTCTGCTGGGTTGCGAAGCAATTTTGGGTCACCTGCCGCAGGGTCTGCAGGTGGCGTTGGCCCTCATGCTTACACTGCTTCTTTTCTCACGCTTCTCACTGCCACGTTCTTTGCAGATGCGGTTCCTGCTGCATGCGCCGCTGCAGCTGGCCAGCGTGCTGTTTGCGGCCAGCTCCACCACCGAGGTCTGCGGCCGCTTCTTCGCCAGCAACACCAGCCTGGGCTGCATGGGCGCCGTGTCGCTCATGCAGCTCAGCCTGGGCGTGTTCATCCCAGGTGCGCCTGCTGTCGCCTGCTGCTGCTGCTGCTGCTGCCGCCTGCTGCTGCCGCCTGCTGCTGCTGCTGCTGCTTGCTGCCGGCCGCTGATTGCTGGGCTGTGTTGCCCGGGGCATTGAAGTTGCCTGCTGGTGTGACTCGCAGTTAGTGGGCTGTTGGTGCTTTGTCCTGTCGTTCTGTGGCAGCAAGGCCAGCTGATGCTTCCTGATGCATGCAGCAGCCGCCCCTCACCTGACTTCTGCCTCATGCTGCAACCTCCCCCTGCAGGCATCATGTGCCACCTGCTGGACATGCGCGGCTCGCCAGACAAGCCGTACCTGCCCCACGTCCAGGTGAGAGCGAGGGGCGCCCCGCTCTGCTTGGTCCCTGCTGATCAACATGCCTGCATGCCGCCTCCGTGGCCACGTGTCAACAGCTACAAGCTGCGCCGATGACAGCAATCCCCGCAACAGCTGGAACTCCACAGCTGTAATGCCAAGGGTCCAAATGACCCCATGCGTTCGATGCCCCATCCACCCCTGCGCCTGCAGGCCAAGCGCTGGTTGCTGCAGCCCTGACAGTGGGCGGTCGCGGCCCTGGCCCCGCTGGCGGCGGCGAGCGGTTGTGTGTATAACAAACAACTGTGTGCATGTTGGCTGTAAGAACAGCGTATCTGAGCAAGAGATGTGCTTGGGTGGAGAGGGACGGGTGCGTCATCAACGCACACGGAGGAATGAGTCAGTCATGAAGGCCCCTAGGAACCAGGGGCCAGAGGAGGTGGAGGACAGCAGCATGCGTAGAGAGAGGTGCAGGATGTCACTGCAAAGTGGGAGCGGGTTTCGAGCCAGGGTAGCGGGGGGTACAAAGGGGAGGCAAACAGGACATGGGATGGGCAGACAGGCGACAATCGTTGGGTTGGTGAATGAGTGTGGGTATGTGCACTCCGCTCCAGTGTGGACTTTCCACTCTCGCAAAGGAAAATTCGCTCGTGCATCAAAGCGCTGGCTCAAGCTGGTCAAGCAGGTGTGCTTGGGGCCTGTGTGCTGGCTGTTAGGCGCCGAGCTCAGCGCTGGGCTATACGTTGGTACATCAGTGGCGCAAAAGGCAGCTGGACCGGCGCTTGGGCGCCCAGACCAGCGCGCCACTGCAGGCGGCTGCTGTGGAGGCGTTGTGGGGCAGTGCACGGTTGGCCACCGCCGGCGCTGCTGCTTGCACATGGCGGCCACAGCAGCTGCCCCGCCCGCCTCAGTGCAGCGCCGCCTTTGGAAGGTTGATCAGCTGGATGTTGGGGATCTTGGGCAGCGTCGGCAGCTTCTGCGAGCGGGCAATGGAGAAGCAGGCCTCGAGGGGTTCAGTGATTTGAGGGGCCATGGACGTAGGGCGCTAGAGGGGCGGATTCTCACACACGCTGAGTGCAAACCGAGGTTTTGGCACAATGCGCTCTGCACGCGCTACCCTCCCCTCTGCACTGCAGCCCCACACCACCCTACTCCACTGTACCACTGACCTGCGGCACTGTGGGCGTCCAGTCATAGGTGCAGCCCACCGCCTTGGGCGTGCTGACCGCAGAGCGCTGCCGCCCGTCGGTGCGCTGGCGTCGGCGCTGCCGCAGCCACATCACGGCTGCACAGGTGGGGGTGGATTGGCAAGGCAGCAAGGTCAGTGGCAAACCCAGGGCTGGCCCGCAACTCGTGCAGCTTGTTTGCAGCAGACAGGATGCATCTAGCTTGCACATCGTACATCAGCTGCCCTTGGCATTCCCCTGACCGACCACTTGCCGACTTTGGTGCAACGACAACGCTTCACGCGCAGCTCAGCCACAGGCGCACACTCACCCCAGTAGGCCACAATGACCAGGTGCGCCAGCACCAGCAGAGTGATGAGGCCCTTGGCACTGCCGCCGCCGCCCCGGTGGCTGCGCGGCAGGCGTGCATGCGTAGCACCGCTCGACGCTGCATTCACCACTGCCTGCGGCAGCGTGTGGCAGCAGGCGGGCGGCAGGGGAGCCTTGAGCGTGGCCCAGTAGCAGAGGCGCCCCTTGCGCACTCAGCAGCCGGTGGGAAACGAGGAGAAAGGCGATGAAAGCAGCCTCATCCCCCGCTGCGCATGTGGCACAATCGCCGACCAGCACACAGGCAGGCAGCCAGGCTTCACTACCCTGCATGCTGCCGTCTACCATGCAGGCAGGTTCAAACAGTGCTGCACCTCCACGTGCGCCATGCCCAAGGGCCTCCAGCGGCAGCAGAGAGGAACATCAGCCAACGGCAACGCACCTGTGTGACAGCTGCGCGCGTGTCGTCAGCACCCACGTCAGCCATCACATCCACCAGCCCCTCCTCAAAATCCTCGCCCGCCAGTGCACTCAGCAGCAGCCGCGCCATTGTGTGCGCGAGGCTGGCTGCCGCTGCTAGGTTCAGATCCGCCGCCGGCTGCTAATGCCGCTGCTCTGAGTGCGATTGAGCAGCTGACGCCAAAGACGCCCCGCTACTAGTATCACAACCTACTGCGGTGCTTCCAGCTGCGGCTGCGCCAGCTGCTCAGCCCTCCTGCAGCAGGTGCGCCAAGTGCAGGTCGGAGACTGTCTGCTCCCGTGCCTTGCCGAGCGCTGCTGCCAGTCGCGCTGCCAGTTGGTGCTTGCAGGCCACCGCCTCGTCCTTGGACACAACGTCAAAGAAGAAGGCCTGTGCATGAAGGTGGGGGAAGGCGTTTGAGGGTGGCGCCAAGGCGGGAACCGACCGCAGCGCCTCCCCGCCGGCGGGCAGTTGGCGGCCGGCGCTCGCGCCCCTGCCGCCGCACCTGGCAGGAGCAGTAGTGATCGGGGTGCACTAGGTAGTGCTCCGCGGCGTGCCCGTGCACCAGGTAGACGCGTCGGCCGCTGCCGGCGCCCACGTAGCAGGCCACGCCCCCCTGATCCACTATCTGCAGTGCTTTGGCGAGGTTGGTGCCGTAGATGAAGTGCAGGCTGCTGAGCTGCTCGTCGGTGGGCGTCCCGGAAGTGCGCACGGCGGACAGCAGCTGGAGCCCCAGGGCCTCCACGGTGCCCGCCTGCATTGCGGGGAAGTGCCGAGCAGCGCGCCCGCAGCCCCGGTTGGCCCCCAAGCGCAGCGGCGGCACGGCGTGCTGGCGGAGCGCGGCCAGCGGCGCCATGCGGCCGGTTGAAGGAGGCTTGGGGGTCGGCCGCAGGCTGACTGTCCTGAATGCAGACAGATCAAGAGCATTCAGCGAGGTTGCAACATGTGAGCAGTCACAAGCGCTGCCCCCAGGACATAGACACTCTCGCTTACATCTGGGTGCAGCCTGCCCGGCTCGGCACCGCTGCCGAACCCATTGCCTGCAGCCTGCAGGTGGCATTTAACATGCCAGTGCCTGCACTTCCAAGTCATTTACAAAGCCCCTTTCAATTCAAACAAAAGCCAGCTGCATAAAGATGGAGGAAAATTGGCATGGACGGTTCAAGATCACCAACAGCGGCCTCATAAGACGCCCGCAAACATGTGCAGGCAGCTGCTGAAGGCTTGGGAGAAAAGGAGAAGGCCCAACCCCACAGGACAGAGTGCGGCGGCAATGGCAACAGCGGTAAGTGCTGTTTGCAGCCGGACTCAAATTTGCCTACGTCTGGTAACGTTCACGCAACGCACTCGTCATTTGGAATGGCATTCGTCACCAAGCACAGAACAAAAGAGGGAGCAATGGTCCCATGTGCGTGCGCTGTCAAGGTGGGTCAGCAAGAATGGGATCTGTTGGGGTCTTGTAGATAAAAAGGGATGAGAAGGATGACAGGCGCGGTGTCACGGCTCTTGATTCATTAGCAGATCGCCTCGTTCGCCGCTCGCAACAAACCTCAGGGGACGACCCCATGGGCTTTGCCCCGATGGGGCGGGGCCAGTTCCCGCCTGGTGCAGACATGAAAGAGCAGCACACCATGCCACTGGCCTGCAGGTCTGGCGGGCCTACACGCCCTGCAGGGTGCCGCTGGTAAAGAACCGGGTGCTGTTGTCAGCCACAGCCTCCCACCCATCCTTTGGCTTCTGCGGCAGCAAGCAGGAGGCATGGCAGCAAAAGTTGCATTCCGCCCCTCACGCAGCTTGCGCCCCGCTTTAGACCAGACAGCTGGGCGGCGCCAGCGGGCAGCGCAGCAACAGCACATCAATGCTGCACCAGCGGCGCCAAAGCCTCACCAGGAAGCAGCAGCCCGGATTGGCGGGGCCCAGGCGGAACTCGCAGTAGAGGGAGGGGGTCAGTGTGAAGGCGCCGCAGCCCTCGATGGACGCGCATGCATTGCCTAGTACGCAGCAGGCGCGGCAGGTGCGGAAGGCGGGCGGGCTCAGCTCAAAGCAGTCACAGGGCGCCATGGGACAGAGCAATGCCAGCACCAAGTGCAGTTCGCAGCACACAGCGCTCGTAATAAAACAGGGCTGCAGGCACAGTGGTGCTCACAGCAGTCGGAGGGGCTGGAGCCGGGCACCACCAGGTCCGGCAGGATGGCTGGAGGGGAGGAGAGGGAGAGGAGAGGAGGGGCATAGACGTCAGCACATCACAGAGGGTTTTTTGGCCGCTGGGCCTGTGCGCCACTACTACCCCATGCTGTGCACGCTGTCGCTGTCTCGCTTGCCACGCTGACCACTCACACTCACAGCAGCTGCAGTGCTGCAGCTGCACCAGCAATGGCTTACGGTCAAACGTGAGGTCTGCGCCGCTGGTGTCCGTCTCGGGCAGCAGCTCGCACTTCGCAGTCGCCACGCGATTGGCGGGGGCAGGCAGCACGCCGGACGTCACACCAGTGCTGTTGGCCACCTCCTCAAACCCGGTGCTGAACTGCATTATAATTATGTGGTGGGGCAGAAGAGTCGATTCGCAAGTCTCAAAAGAGGTGGCGATGGGACAGGGAGGCAGGGAGGCGGGCGGCAGGCGGGGTGGCACTGCTGCCCCAGGTGCGGCAGCGGGACGAAGCAGCAGCCAGCTGGGGGCGGGAGAGGGAGGCCCACCTTGAGGTAGCAGCAGCCGGGCTCCCCCGTCTGCAGGGTGGCGTTGAAGAGCCAGGGCGTCTCTGCAGACGCACAGTTCTCTGGGCCAGTGAACGTAAAGGCGCCACAGTCTGCGGCAGAGGATGGATGAATAGGGATGCTGATGTTATAGGGTTGTCCTCCGAAAAAACGGGAGGGCGGCGGAGGGCAGGCTGTACTGACTGTGGGTCAGCATGCCACAGCATGACCTGCCACCGTGCAAGGAAGCACTGGACCACCCCACTGCAGCCATGGGCATGCGGCATGTGCAGCAACGCACCCGGGGTCAGGTGGCACATGGTGCAGCAGGCCTCGGCTGAGGAGGCGGCCACAACGGTGTCGGGAAAGATGTCTGCATGGGGAGGGTGGTGGATGGGTGCTCAAGATCAGGACAACCGAGGGGAACAGCCTCAAACGGCAAGTTGCCCGGGGGCTGCCTGCGGTGGACAAAAGTGCGGGTGCAAAGCAGCGCCCGCAACGCAAGGTGCCACCAGTGGTTGCCCGCCATTAAGCACGCCTGGCTGGCTCACCGCCGCCACCGACGTCAAAGTCCACCTTCACTTCGCGGGTAGGTGGAATGTCGCCGCCAAAGAGGTCTGCATAGTGCAGTGCATTGGGGGTTTTGAGCCTGGCAGAAGGGGGCCGCTCGTGGCTCGGCGGTAAATCATTCATAGTATGATGCCTCCCAGCGTCAGTATGAGCTGCGCCGCTAGCACCCGCAGGTGCCAGGCGCTGTTCCAGGCGCGTGCTGTCTCCTGCCCATAAGTGGGGCCAGCTGCAGCACATGTTTCAGGCAGGGCTGCATGGCATCACTTCGCAAATCGATCGGCGCCGCCCGCCGCCGCTTAGTGCGGCGCCGCCGCCGCCGGTCCCGCGGCCATGGCCCGTCAGCTGCTGCACCACCACCCGGCTCCCAGCGCCCTTACTTTGTGTCGGGCATGAAGACGGCGCTTCCTGTCTTGCAGAACTCGGGCGTGGTCGCCGGCACGAGCGTCGGCGCGAGCTCCACGTTGTTCTTGGCCGCATAGTCCTCCCGCGAGCTGTATTCGTTTGTCACAACAGCGCGGGCCGTGGCCGCCAGGGCCAGGAGGAACAGGGCGGTGCTCAGCCTCATCAGGAGGGTGCGCTTGGGGGACGGGCACTGGCTGGCTCTTGCGGCGTCCGGAGATGCAAATTGCGGGGAGAAGAATGACGAGATGTCAAGATAGCATGCGGTGGGAGCACGGGTGCCCGACACCACGGATCCACCCCCAGCGGCGCCTGCGGCACTGTTGGCAACCCAGCATGCTGCGGGCGGCGGCCCGGCGCTGTGGCTACCCATGCATGCTGGCAAGCCGACGTGCCCTGGTCCCTCCTTAACGACACGATATGCGTTGAACCACACAGCCAGTCATCATAAGCACGTGATTTCTGTGTTGCATGCCAGCCTGCGCACCAGGCGCACCGGGCGGCTGCAGGGCGGCAGCCGCCTCGCTGCTCGCTCGTCAGCCTGCATGCGCTCGAGGCCGCGCCATGTTTGCCCAGCTAGCCGCAGAGAAGCAACAGGAACTTGAGCTCAATGCTGCACTTCTGTCACTTGGATGCCACATGCTGCAGCATCGCGTCAATGGTGAGCGACTTGGGGCGCTCTGCGGCATGGGGAGGGCGCAAGATGTGTGGCAGGGCAGGACATCAGCGGCCATCAGGACGCTTGCCTGCGAGCATCCATCACGGCTGAAACAAGCTTCCGGCACTGGCAGTCCACAGCAACCATGCACGCTTGCCACATTGCTGCAGCTGTGCCGGGCTCACACCACTCCCCCGCCTGCACATGCGGCCCACCTATCGGCAGGCCCAGGGTGCGGCTCCAGATTCCCTGCAGCAGCAGGCAGCATCAAGTTGCTTGCGGATAGTAACAAGCGCATCAGGCACACTGCCGCTGGTACGATACGCCAATGCAGCGCACCAACTCTGCTTCCAGCCGTCGCTGCCCACCGCACATGTTGTAAGGCATTCCATGCCCCACCCCAACTCCTGCGCACCTGGCTCAGCACGCCCAGCGCGCGCGAGACGCCAAAGAGCACCGTATAGAAGCGCTCCTCGGTGATGCCGTAGTACTGCAGGGCAGGAAGGACAATGAGGGAAGCGGACTCGTGCTGCACAAAGGGCCACGGCACAGGTGACATGCGCAGCGCAGCCTGCTGAGCAGCAAGGAGGCATGTCTGCCCAGACGTGCCAGCGTGCGCGCGTGACCCTGCTGGGCACACCTGCAGCAGCACGCCGCTGTGGGCGTCTACGTTGGGGTAGGGATTTTTTATCTGGAAATGAGAGAGGATGGCAGGGATGCATGTGAGGCAGGTCTGACGAGCAGAGGCGAGGCCTCTGAACTCCAGCCCAGTCCCATACAGCCGGTGCTTGCATCCACAGAGGGATGCCCGCCCACGCGACCACATCCCAGTCACACGCTCACCTTTCCAGTCTGCGTCAAAATGTCGGGCACTACCTCGTACAGCAGGCTGACCAGCCGGAACAACGGGTACTCAGGCATGTGCCGCTGGGCAAAGCCACGCTGCGTGAGGGGTGTTAGGGCGGGGGTGGGGGCGGTGAGAGGAAGGGCAAAAACATCAGGCGAAGGCTGGACTGGGCAAGGACTTCCC
>VFQQ010001188.1_pt1 | contig 38919 bp, 68 predicted proteins | sample 3512341 | NCBI WGS metagenome assembly VFQQ01 (sample SAMN10412373, study PRJNA504923) | tailings metagenome | isolation source: Relicate 2 Philex TSF1 revegetated site | place: Philippines: Tuba, Benguet | collected 2017-08-29 | reverse complement strand
GGGCGGGGGAGTCTGGTGGGTCAAGGGAGGGTCCATTGCCAATGGGCATTGGCAAGAAGCAGCAACTGCAGGCATGCCGCCTCCAGCAGGCTGGCAACCTGCTCCCAGCCACGCCACCTCACCAGCACCTTCTCAGGCCAGGCCACTCACCGCATCAGGCAGCTCAAAGCCGACCGTCTCCTCCCAGCTCAGCCGCGTCACGCAGGGCGGCAGGTTGTGCTCCGCCTCCACGCCGCTTGACGCGTACAGGTCCAGTTCTTTCAGTCCCCGCAGGCCTTGCAGGGCGGGGCTGAGCACCAGCTTGCCGTCCGGGTTGCCCAGGCACAGGGAGGTGAGGGAGGTGAGGCCCGCCGGCCAGCCGCCCATGGCTAGCTCAATGCAGTCAGCATAGAGCGCCAGCGTCTGCAGCCGGCTGCCTGCCTGGGCGGCGAGGGCGGCCATGCATGCCTCCAGGCACGCGCACTCCAGCATGGCCTCGGCGCTGAATCCGTCTACAGGCTCCTCATGGTGCCTGCTGGTGGGTAGGAACAGGTTCAGCTCGATGCCGTCGGCGTGCTGCGCCGGCCGCCGCCGCACCAGCCAGGTGCACAGGGCCTGCAAGCGTGCCACGCTCCAGCTGTCGCCGCTGTAAAAGCCGTAGCCAATCTCAAGGTGGCGCAACAGGGCAGGGGCGTAGCAGGCGTCCTGCCACGCCCTGCTGACGCGCACAGCGCTGCGGTGCCTGTGGGAGCAGGGTGGAGGGCAGACTGCCGGTTGGCACAGCGACACTCTCCCACTCATCCCCCAGGAGCAGGGGCATCGGCAGCAATGGCCCAGCGCTTCGATGCATCACGGGGAAAACCAGAGGCAGAGCAGCACGCACCGCTCGGTCAGGGTGAGGTGGCGCAGGATTTCCACCAGCAGCTCGGTCGGCAGGGCGCCCCAAGGTGCCGGCAGCGCCGATGGTTGTGGCTGGCGCTTCTGCCGTCCTCTACGTCCGGACATTGTCTGTGGAGCATAGCATGATGCGGGTGTGGTGAGGAGAGGCACAGCCAGGCCATGCAAAAGCTGAGTGCACAGGCCAGGAAGCGCGGTTTCGCTGCCGCCGTCGCCACCGCCGCCCATGCCCAGGAGCTGGGCGAAGCGCGCGGTTTTTAACGGATGGCATAGGATTGGCCTGACATATCAGGGCGCAAAGAGAGCCAGCTGCACCGCTGGGTTGTGGCGCACGAGCGAGACCCGAGCCCGAGTACTCACGGGCCGGCGCGAAAGCCGCGAGGAATCCCTCAAGACGATAGCGTTGAAGAGCAGAGGCGCACCTGCGAGCCATGCTCTCCCAGGGCCCTGCCAGAGGTTCAAATGCGGGCGGCGCAGCGGGGTTTTCGTGAGGGCGGCTGCGGCGCTCGTGCGCCGCGTAGCTGGCATGCTAATTACAAGGTGGTCAAGCTCTGACTGAAAAATTTCAAAGACAGCCTACTTGAGCATGATACATAGCAGAATGTGCAATACGTTTTGCAAGCAATTCTGGTCAGCAGGCAACCGGGTCCCTGCCCCAGCTCGGCTCAGTCGGAAAAGAACGGCCCCCACAGCTCGTCGTTGTTGGTGACGGCCCGCAACTTCATCCACTCATCCACCGCCAGCCCCCGCCGCCGCTGCAGCGCCTCCAGCTCCTCCCGCTGGTGCTGCTCAAGGGGGTGGTACCAATAGGCACGGCTGCCGCGGGAGGGCCGCAGGCTGATGCGCTGCAGGCGTGGCAGCTCACCCGCCACCTCCAGCAGCTGCTGCCACTGCGCCTTGTGCCGGGGGCTGCACCCGCAGTGGCCCATCAGCCACAGCTGCCGCAGCTGGGTGGCGGCTGCCAGCAGGTGCGGGTTGCGCATCACCAGGTCGGCATCCAAGCCCAGCCACTCGAGCTGGCAGAGGAAGGCAGGAGGCGGCAGGTCGGGCAGCCCCGGCCACTCCATCCGGCTGCTGCTGGCGGTGGTGTCTGGTACAAAGCACACCACCAAGCGCTGCAGGCAGGGCAGCTGGTCCAGCGCTGCCACCAGGCCCTGCTGCCACAGCCGCACGTAGCCAAGGGCAATGGCAGTCAGCTGCTGCAGGGCCGGCAGCGCTGCGGGCAGGTCAGCGCTGCGGAAGCGCGAGCTGTCCAGGATGCGCAGCGAGCGCAGCCAGGTGATGTCCCGCATCGCCGTTGGCAGCACGGTGTTGTTCAGCGCCAGGTGCTGCATGCTGCGCAGCTCCGTGAGGACATTGAGAGCCTCGGCATCAAAGTTGGGGCAGCCAAGCTCCAGGTGCTGGAGGCGGCGCACCGCTGTGAGCTGCACAGAGGGAAGGGAGGCGGGTGGGCAGGGGCACAGGTGAGAAGGGGTGCTTTCGACAGGCAGCCTGTGCAGCAGTGGTTGATTAGAGAGGCACCTGCTTGCGAGCCGCTGCCAGAAACGCCTTAGAGGAGCTTGCAGTGCAGAGAGGGGCAAGCGCCCCGTGTCCCGCCTTGCTGTCTGCCCTCAAAAGGCATTTGCAGCATGCCCCGCGGCCGCACCTGGCGTGGCAGGAAGGCGACAAGCGAGGCCTCGGCCCACGTCAGGCGCGTGACAGTGAGGGGCAGGTGATCCTGGCCCGACACTCGGTCTGCCACCATTGACAGCTCGCGCAGGGCACGCAGCTCCCGCAACTGCGCGCTCATGCGCACCTGGGATGGGAGGGGCAAGGGGGCAGCTGGTTACAGAAAGCATCTGATGTTGGCCGGGGTCAGGACACGGCATGCGCAAGGCACGATGGCACCCAAACCAATCCAAAGTCAAGCAGCCATTAGCTCACCCCGCCTTCGTGGTTGGTGAACCCCAGCCGTGTGAGGGCCGTCAGGCCGCCCGGCCAGCCGCCAGTGGTGAGCGTGATGCACTCGATGGCCAGCTGCATGCTGGTCAGGCTGGGGGTGGCGGTGGCAGCCACAGCAGCCAGACAAGTGGCCACTAGCTCAGGCTCATCAGGGTCCTCATCGGCCGAGTCTTCCTGATCCGACACATCGCTGTCCGAGTTGCCGTCGCCCAACACAAACGCGGCAAACTGCTGGCCGCCACCCGCCACCTGCTGTGGCTGCTGCGCCGGCTGCACCACCAGGGGAGGGTGCGCCGGCGGCGGCTGGTTCACTTCGTCGTCGTCCTCCTCCTCCTGCGCCAGCGCCTGCTGCGCCTGCTGCAGCTCCGCGACGTTGCCCAGCAGGACGGGCCCGGCGGAGGGCAGCACCAGGCTGAACGTGATGCTGTGGGCATGCTGCGCCACGCGGCGGCGCACCAGCCAGGAGCCCAGGGACGCCAGGCTCTCCAGGCTGTAGTGCTGCTTGCCGTAGCGCCCGCCCCGGATGTGCAAGTGCCGCAGCAGCTGGGGCGTGTAGCAGGCGTTGTGCCAGGTTTTGCAGACCGCCACGGCGGCACGGTGCCTGCACTCATCCTAGCGAGGGGCAGGGACCGTGCTTGCCGGCATTTCAAGCAAGGTCAGTGAGCGCACCACCCATCTTCCTGGCCTGGCAGGGACATGTGCCATGCCCTCCTGCTCACCGCTCGTTCAGGGTGAGGCGCCCCAGCACAGCCACCAGCAGCTCGGTCGGCAGTGTGGCCCACAGCGGCGCCAGCCCCGCCATGGCTTGATGCTACTGCTGTCTATCACCTCTGCAAGGCCAGAGTCCAAAACCACTTGGGTGTGAGATTGCGCAGATCAACGTGCAACATGCACGAAAACGAGGGATTTGGCGGCGGCACGCCTTGCACCAACGGCCCGCCGCACCTCCTCCCCGCGCAGGGACGCGCCCCACCCTGCCCCCGCATGCCTTCGACTGAGGAGCACTGCGACTCACTGGGTCCTGGGCCCGGTTGCGCACGCTGGAGCGTGTGTGGAGGTCGCAGGACGCCAGCACGAAGCGCGTATAGAACCGGCCTGTTCGCCAAAGCACACGCGCGATGAGGTTCTTAATGCGACGAACAGACGCCGTGCAGAGTGTGTTCCGTGATGTGTCATAGCGGCAGCGGGCAGCGGCGTCGTGCAGCGTGCGGGAGGTGCAGAAGCTGCTGGCTCAAGGCCGATGGAGACATGTTGCACACAGGCTGGCGTTTCTCATGAAGTTTCAGCCCACAATAAGTGGCATAGTGCTTCGAACAAGCACCGTCAGGTGCATGGCTGGTGAGCAAAACAAAATGCCCTCCGCTTCACATCATGGGCGGGCGTGGAAGGGCAGCCACTGTGCTGTGAGAGATGAGGGCAGGTTGGCGCTGTGAACGCAACTGCCGCTATGGCCCTGTGCTCACAAAGTGGGGCCCTTCCATCTGTGAACCGGTACCAACGCTGGCTCAGAGGGCTCACAAGAGGCAACAATAACGAGCATGTAAGACAGCATGTAAGAATGGCCACAGGCACGCAAGTGCAGAACAGACAGCGTCTGCCCATGTGCGGCTTTGTGAACCTCCATAGGTTGCGGAAAATGCTGCCGTTGTTGGGGGCCTGTGAAAACGGGGCACAAGTTGATGCAACAAAACAAAGGGGCACAGCTGAATGGGCGATGGGAGCACTGGCACTGGGAAAGAGCATGTGAGATAGAAACCTGGCTGGATTCTCAGGAGGTTGAGAGGGCGAGTAACAAATGCCACAACTGGATAACATGCTGCATGCCCAACTGAAGGCACTGCAGCATCAGACTTGGTTGGGAGGAGCACACCATCTGCTATGTGGAGGGCACGGGTGCGGCTTGGCGGCGTCGTGGTCGGCAAAGCCTCTGTTGTCCGCCATCCCCAGGGTTGCTGCGGAACGCCCAGGTTTGACGTACCGCACCTGCTCATGCTGCAAACCACTGCCCGCTCCGCTGCTGCAGCGCTGCTTGGCGCCGCTCGCTCGCGACTGCTGGCTGCTCCCGCCTTGCCAACGGCGGCGGCGGGAAGCAAACCCGGCGGCAAGGGCACCTGCCGCCCGCCGCCCGCCCGCCCCAGGCCTGCAACACATTCATCGTGGCTCCGATCAGCAAACAGACGGGGCAGTGGCGGCATGAAGAAGCCCCATGACGCTGTGCCCCCTCTCTCTTGCTAAACCGCGACGTCAGCGGCCGCTCTTCCCTCTGTCCGCGTCCTGAAGCTCGCACAGTCGCTGGCCGAGCACAGCTCCCTGCAGCCACCGTGTTTGACCCTCGTCTCCCACACGACCTCACCAGCCGCGGCGAGAGCCAGGGGTCATGAGCGCAGTCACCAGCGCGACGTGCAGGCAGTGCTGCGCGGGCCAGCGCGGCTTGCAGCAGCGGCAACAGGCGCTCGCAGCGGCTGCGCCCAGGCGCAGGCCCTCCCGCCACGCCCAGCCGGCAGTGTGCCTCTCCAGCCTCGACGGCGGCGCGGGGGCGGCGGGCCTGGTGGCCCAGGGCGTCGCGTGGGCGGCGGTGGCGTACATGGCGTCGCAAGTGTTTTTCCGGCAGCAGGTGAGCTTTGTAGGGGCCGCGCCCACGCGTGCAGTGCCGCTGCAGCTGCATCGGGTGGCAGGATCATGCAGCCGGCTCATCCGAGGGCTCTCACAGTTGGGTCTGCGCCGTTCGGCGGCCATCGGTCGGCAGCCGCGCAGCGGCCCAGCAGCCGGCCCACTCACTGCGTGCAATACAGCCGCCCAACCTCGCATGCTTGGTTGTCCCATGCTGCAGAGCGAGCCTGAGGACGGCCCGCCGCAACGGGAGTGCGAGTCGTGCGGCGGCAGCGGCGTGGTGCCCTGCTGGTGAGGCACTCTCGCTGTGGAGCCGGCTGTGCGACTGCTGCAGGAATCAGCCCCTGGGAATAGGTGCCCCTGGTCATCGCATTCATTCTGCGTTCATCATGCCTGGCCTGTCGTGCTCACGCCGCGCACTTCCACCCCTGCTTTCCAGGTGCAACCGGTGGAGCGACGGCGACGGCGGGTGCAGCACGTGCCAGGGCACCGGCCGCATGATCTGCAGCAGCTGCCGCGGCGGCGGCACTGCCGTGCCCATACAAGCCAAGGTCTACATCGACAACCAGCGCACCTCCAACTTCCGCCAGAACCACTGAGGCAGCCAGTAGAGTGCCGCATCTGGCGGATCTGTTGAGCGATTAGCAGCAGCCGCGGCCACGGCGGGTGCGCCAGCGGGGCGGGAACCGCCCACGGCCTGCGCACACCGCGGCCCCTGTGTATACTACTCTTGCCCCCGGTGCCTGTAGCTTTCATTCCTTGTCCCCTCCTAGTTGCATCACACTGCACTTGCCAGGCTGTTTTCCAGGCCTGGCCTTCCTCTCCTGCAATTGCCATGATGCCCACTCATCGCCCCAACGCAGCCCTGTACTCCTCTCGCCCCTCGTCTTTCACGTTTTCCACCCTCTGAGCTGATCTGTTTCTTATCGATCCAATCGTTGCATGCATGCATTCATCAAACTCTGATCTGAACAGGAGACATGCTGTGACAGATATGCGCAAGGCCGCAGGCAGGCGAGGGGCAGGCAAGGCACAGGCAAGGCAGCACGAAGAGGGGACACAACAACAGCAGCCGCAGCGCAAAGGGGTGCTCTGAAAGAATTCTTGGCAACTGGTGGTACAGGCGTCATACGGTTGCTTCAACAGGGTGGGGTGCGTGTTTCAAGCATCGGGTTTGGGCCAGGGTACAGGCAAGCAGCAGCCCAGGGCTCAGCTTCATTCTCGGTGGCACACGGCCACCAGCAGTGGCACAGCCAGCGTAGCCTCGCCGCTGCTGTCGCTGCTGCTGCCGCTGCCGCCGCTGGCCGCCAGGACATCGGGCAGCAGGTCTGTCTCGCCCTCGGTGAACCAGCTGCCGGGGCAGGGCACCTGCTGCATCTGCGGCCGCGGGCTCAGCACGAAATTGAGCGCGTACAGCAGCGGGTTGGTGACGGGCTGCAGCCAGGGGTTAGGTGCGGAGTGGCGGGGCGGCAGCACGTCAGCAGCGTGGGCTGAGAACAGTTGGGCAGCCCCACAACCCAAGCCCACCCAACCCCGCTGCACACCAAGCGCACCACCCAACCAGCCTATGCGCCACCATTTGTGCAAGTGGCTCCGCAGACCTGCCAACCCAGACTACGACAACTGCACACTCCAATGCGCCACCCATGCCACCCATGCCACACCACTGCATCCCCTCCCGCCTACTCACCGGGTCGCGCAGCTGCACGTCGGTCACCTCGTGCTGCTGCACGCGGCCGTGCCGGTCCAGGCGGTACACCGAGATGCCGTCAAAGGTGCCGTTGGTGCCCATGCGTGTGCGCGCATTGATCTGCCACCGCAGCCTGCGCAGCAGGAAGGGTGGAACAGTGTGCAGGGTTAGGGTTGAGGGTGGCAGCTGCAAGCCATCACCGCTGGCGTACTTTGCACATCATCGGCGCCGCGGCGAGACACAGAGACACACACATAGCTGCCGCTGCAGCAGCGCCGGCAGCCCGCTGGAGCGATCGCAAGTACAGAAGTTGGGGCAGCAGCCCACTCACTTGATGACATCGTCTTGCGGCTGCCAGATTCGCAGCACCTGCACGGCACAGCAGTTGGAGCACGGTGGTCAGCAGCTACCTCTCAGTCGTGTCTCCAATACCGGGCATCTCAAGCAGGACATGCCTGCAGCCAGCTTGCGCCATAGCTGTGCTGCTGTGCTCTCTCCAGGCCTGGCATGCATGCTCGCAGCAGCGCTGTGCTGCACCAGCGGCATCGCCCCTCACCTGCACGTTTGCTGCCTGCAGGAAGAGGCGGCCGTGGAAGCGCAGGCTCCAGAAGATGAGCTTGTAGTTGCGCAGGCCGCGGAACGTCAGCTGCGGGTCCTTGAACACCAGGTCCTCGCGGTAGATGGCGTCTGCAGAAGGGGGTAAAAAGGTCGCAAGCAGTGTGTGGTTTGCCGGGCAGCCCAAGGCAGGGCAGCAGGGCAGCAGCTGGCAGCCGCCCAACCCGGCTGGCCCCCTGTGCAGCGCCCGCCAAGCGCCCTGCTGCACGCGGCGGCCTCCACGCGTCACCGCCACGCAATGCTGCCAACCGCACGCCATGCAGCCAGCCGGCAGCTGCTGCCACTCACAGTTGAGCTCCTTGGCAAACAGGAGGGGGTAGTCCTCGCGCAGCGTGCGAATTGCGTCGCCCACATTGGCGAAAAAGTCCTTGTCCCGGTCCTCGCCGCCGGGGCCGCCGCCCGGCTGCTGCTGCCGCGGCGGCGGCTCGTTCAGCTGCACGCCCAGCTGGCTGCTGCCGCTGCTGCTGCTGCTGCTCGCGGCCAGCAGGCGGGCGCGGCGCGACTGCGGTGACCGCCGCTCGCCGCTCACGTCGCCGTCCTGCTGCAGGGCTGCCGGCTGCAGCAGCATGCCACCGCCTGGCAGCGCCCAGGCGTATTGCCAGGCCTGCGAATCGGGGCTGCCGCTGGCCGGGACGCTCACGGCCAGCTGCCCGGCGACAGTCGGCGCCGCCTGCCGCGCCGGCGCCGGGCTGAGAGCCACCGCCGGCCAGGGCCACGCCTCACAGGCGGCCTGCTCATGGTGCAGCTGCTGCTGTGGTGCGGGCGGGGCTGGAGGCAGGGGAGCCCTGGTGGGCTCGCAGGGGCGCCACCGTCGCCAGGCCCTGGGGGCTACGGGGGCCGCAGTGGAGCACACGACCTGCATCCGGATTCCGGGGCAGGTCTGCTGGCGCGTAGAGTGGCTGAGGAGAGCGCTGTTGTTGCTGTACGCCTCTTGAGCCTGTTGGCGGGCCTGAGCTGCCGGGGGATGATCTGGGGTCGGACAGTGAAGTATGCGCTGCAGCGGGCTCGCCCAAAACTTCACGTGCTGGGGCATGCTCGTGGTGGCATTGGCTCCCGTGGCAATGTGGGCAGCCCTGGCATCGCTTGCCGCAGCCTGCAAGCGGCGTGATCACGTCACTGGATCTTGAATTGGGCGCACAAGGCTTGCAAGCCAGGCAGTGAGTGTGGCACAGCGTTTGTGCGCTGCCTGGCCTTGCGAGCTCCCCGCGGCTGCCTAGGCTGACCACACTGCGGCTCCAATGCGATCAAAAGCGTGGGGGGCTTGGTTGCCGCCGCCAACTGGTGCCGGTGCCGGTGCCGATGCCACCGCCATCGCCGCCATTTTCGGGTCATGATGCGCAAGCAGGGCAGCAATTGACTGCTTCGTACTTCCGCCCTGCTGCTATTCGTGCAGGCGGGAACCCACAGCATGGCTGCCAAGAATGCCGTGGTCACGGGCGCTAACCAGGGTGAGCCGACTGACTGGTGCTTGCACTGCCACCGGCGCTGGTGGAGCCAACCGAATCTGTCTGCAGTTTTTTAAGCATACACTGACCAGTTCCTGCCACGTTCATCCTTAAACCACTGGGTGCACATCATGCTGCATTGAGCGCCAAACACCTGCCCTTGTGCAGGCATCGGACTGGAGATTGTGCGGTTGATCGCTCAGCGGCCGGGCACCCGCGCCGTGCTGACGGCCCGCAGCGAGGAGCGGGGCCGTGCGGCCCTGGCCAAGCTGCAGACGGAGCTGCCGCCTGCAGCCGCGGAGCGCGTGAGCTTTGCGCAGCTGGACATAACCTCCCAGGACTCCATTGCAAGCTTCCGGCAGTGGGCGGAGAAGGAGCTGCGGCAGGTGGATGTGCTGATCAACAATGCCGGTGAGCACGAGATGGGTCGACTGCATCATGCATTGGCTTGGCCTGGCTAGTAGGACGACAGCAGCGAGGCAGCCACTGGTTGCTGCTGCACGCTTGTTTTGGTTTGGCTCCCAACTGGAGCTGCTCCCGCCCCAGCACGCACAGCATGCTTGCGCCACGCGGCCCTGCCGACTGTGCCGCAGGCTTTGCATACAAGGGCGACGCATGGGGCGTTGAGGAGGCGCAGACCACCATCAACACCAACTACGTCGGCACAGGTGCGGCGTTGCTGCTGCCAGACTTGCTGTAACACATCCAAGCGCTGGCCTTTGGGTGCCCGCTGCTCTGTTTTGTTTACTTGCCTCCTGCTGGCTTTGGGCCCGTGCAGCAAGTTCCTGCCTGCAATAGACAAAGCCCTTGTTGACGTTGTTTACCTGTGCTAATGGCTGCCACACCACTGCTGTGCAGCCTCGGTGTGTGAGGCGCTCAAGGACTTGGTGCCTGACGGCGGCCGCATCATCAACGTGTGCAGCTGTGAGCGAGGGTGTGTTGGGAGAGGTGCCCCGCCTGGCTGCCAGGCCACAAACCTGCCGTTTTCTGGCGCGCGCCGGCCCTGTCTGCCGCTGCGGTGTGACCTTTCAGCAGCTGCACAACGCGCCAGGGGCACCTGCCCGGCAGCCCAAGCATGAGATGCCTCCACTACGGTGCCTCCAATCCGTGCAGCGGCGGGCAAGCTGGGCATCATCAAAGACTCCGGGCTGCGCGCCCGCTGGGAGCGCGCCAGCAGCAGGGCGGAGCTGGATGAGCTGACGCACGAGTTTGTGGAGGCTGTGCGGAGCAACAAGTGAGGACAGGGTTGGAAAAAGCGGGGCCTACAGTGTTCTTTGCTGCCTGAGGTGGAGACAGACAACTCCACAGCAGCAGCACTGCCCATGCACAATTCCAGACCGTGCATCCCAACCACCTGCTGCAGCTACGCCCAGAAAGGCTGGCCGAGGTCGATGTATGGAGTGAGGTGCGGGCAGGCCGCCGCACCTGATGATGCAGCCTGCTGCTCGAGGAACGAGAACGACAGCAGCTAACAGCATGTGCCGGGGTCTTCCAACCTTCCATCTTCTGCCTGCATCATCTTGCCACATGTACCTTCCCCTTGCAGCAAGCTGGCAGAGTGCCAATACAGCCGCATCCTGGCACAGGAGCTGCGCCCACGCCGCATTGCGGTCGCCGCCGTGTGCCCAGGTGGGGGTCGCGGGACCAGCTTTCCGGCTTGGTCTGGAGATGCCAATGGCAAGAACCTTTCGAGTTCTTGCCATCGCCAGAAAACATGCTGCGTGAGCTGCAACCCCGGGCTGAACATCATCCCAAGCTTGACCAACGCCTGCCTGAATGCCTGCCTGCCCTCCACGCCATGGCCTGCAGGCTGGTGCAACACGGCAATGGCGAGCTTCCGCGGCCCTCGGCCTGCCAGCGAGGGTGCCGACACGCCCGTCTGGCTAGCGTTCCAGCCCGGTGGGTCCCTGCTTCGGATAACGAGCTTGCGCTGCTGCTGGCGTGCTGCACCTGTTGTTCAGCCCTGCTGTTCTCTAGATAGTTTGATGCCCATCCTCGGTGCCATCCCTCCGCATGTGCAGATAGCGACTGGGAGCGCTGGACCGGAAAATTTTGGAAGGACCGCAAAGAAGAGCCCTTTTGAAGGCATGCGGCTTGCGTGCCGCTGTTGAGTGGCAGGCAGCCTACCTCACGAGCAGGCAGGCAGAAGGCCGGGCCTGAGCTTTCTCTGTGTGCGACAGCTGACTGATTTGTGTGTATACATGCTGCTTCATGAGTGACGGAGTGAGCTGGCAAGTGTGCAACTGATGGCAAGGCAGGAATACAGGCTGCGCGACACCATCGCAGACTAGTGCAAAGGCGGCAGTGCAAAGGGTTGCAAGGGGTCCCGCTTTCAGCGCCGCCGCTCCCTGCTCCTGCTCCTGCTGCGGCTGCTGCGCCTTGACCGGCGCGGGCTGTGGCTGCGGCTGTGCCTCCGCCTGCTGCGCCCCTTGCTGCGGCTGCGGCTGCGGCTGCGCCGCCGCTCGCCGTCTCGATCTCGCTCCCGGTCCCGTGAGCGGCTGCGCCGCCGCTCACTGCGTGACGACGGCTCCCGGCTGCTGCGCTCCCTGTCTTTCTCCCTCTCCCTCTCCCTGTCCTTGTCCCGCTTGTCGCGGTCGCCGCCGCGCGAGCTGCTGCCGCCGCCCCCCGCGCTGCCGGCGCGGCTGGGCGCCGCCGCCGCCGCCTTGGCTGCCAGCGCCGCCTCGGCGTCTGCCAGCAGCTTGGCGCGCTGCTCCGCCACTTTGCGAGCCACCAAGTCCTGGGACAGGCCCTTGTCTTCCAGCCGCTCCCGGAACTGCACCAGCACCACCTCCACCTGCCGCAGCCGCTGCCGCCGCTCCTCTTCAAGCGCGGGGTCCAGGCTGCCGGCAGGCGAGGGCAGCGGCGCCTCGCCCTGGCCAGCTACAGGCGCCCCAGCTGCGGTGCCCCGCTGCGCGGCAGCTGCTGCGGTCGGCGTGGTGGCCGCCGCAGCCGCCGCAGCCGCCTGCCGCTTGGCTGCTGCAACACTAGCTGCCAGATCATCATCGCTATCCGACGCTGCCGCCGCCGCCTCTGCCGTCCAGCGGCTGCTGGGCTGCCGGCCGCCAGCCTGCGCCTCGTGGGCAGCCGCTGCCGGCTGCTGCTGCTGCTGCTGCTGCTGCTGCTGCTGCGCCCCTGCGTCCAAGTCTGCTGCATCCCACTTGCTGCGCGTTGTGACCGCGGGTGGCTGCTCGGCCGCTGCTGCTGCCGGCGCAGCCGCTGCTGCCCCTGCCGCCGCCGGCTGCTCATCGTCCTGCAGCTCCCACTTGGATTTTGGCCCCTGCGCCTCTGCTGCATCCGCCCCCACCTCCGCCCAGGCAGATGTGGGCTTGGCGGCCACCTTGGCCGGCGCATCGCCGCCCTCGCCGCCGGCCTTGGCACTATCGCCATGCAGGTAGGCATCCAGTGCCAGCAGGCGGGAGATCTGGGCGGAGCGGCCGCCCTTGCGGCTGACGCCCGCCCGCCGGCAGCGCAGCTCCAGCTCCTCATCACCCAGCCCCTCCAGCTCGGCCTCCAGCAGAGAGCTGGTGGGGGCGGAGGCGTCGCCGCCGCTGCGCAGGAACGTGGCCTGGCGGGGAGGGTAGTGGGGGATGGAGTGTGGGTGTTGAGTGTGGTCAAACGTGAAGGTGGGAGGCGAGCCACAGGGGTGGTCGGAGGGTGGAGCTGGCAGTTGTGCCGTTGCACCAACCTGCCTCGCAATTGCACTTCTCCCACTGAAAAGAACAACCACAAGTCAAGGTGTAGCACATCAGGGCAACAACAGCTGGAGTGGGCAGCAGCATTGCCGCCCCACCTGCAGGCCGTTGAGGTAGTCGTCGCTGAAGATGAACCAGCCGCGCCAGATGCGCAGCAGCTTGAGCACGTGGCGGCGCAGCAGCTCCTGCGGTGGGCAGCGAAGGGGGCGGTGTGGCTGCTTAGCGTTGCAGGTGGGCTGCACAAGGTTTGTCCTGCTCATGCAAGTCGGGATTGTCTGCCTAGGGCAGGTGGTTGGCAATGCTAGTGGGCTGGCGTATAGTTGAGCAGGAACAGCAGGCACAGCAGGCGCCCGCACCTGTGCCATGCGCCCCTCGGCGCAGCGGTACGCCTCCTGCAGGCTCTCAAACACGTCGGGCAGCATCTCCTCCAGCCGGCTGGGGCAGGGGGGACAGTGGGGCAGGGGGCGGGGGGCCAGAGAGAAATGTTCAGAAGCAGGCAACTGTGGGGGCAGCAGCAGCAAGCGACCCATTGCAGCTGGGACGGGCTAGGACGAGCTGGCATCGGTTTGAGTCATTGTAACCTGGGCAAAGCAGTGCTGGCTGTGCCCCACCAACCCAGCGCACCTGCGGTAGCGCGTCGCGTTGCGCACGCCGCTGCTGGTGTTGTGCAGGATGTCGGAGGCGAGGAAGAGGCGGGCAATCTTGAGGGGGATGGGCGTCTCGCTCAGCGTCAGCGCGTCCCCCAGAATCTCGCACACCTCGCTGGCTGCGGGCAGGTGGACGAGGGTTGGGGCAAAGAGCACAGATCTGGCCAGGCAGAGCAACGCAGGCAGCAAAGGCTGGCAGCAGATAGCGCAGCTCGCAGCAGACAGCGCAGCGCAGCTCCTTCATCGGCAGGCACCGGCACTCAAACCTCCCACTCCACCCCCACACACCGCTCTCCGCGTTGTCCAGCGCAAAGGCCATGGCAGCACAGATGTCGGTGCGTTCCACAGTCAGCCCCCGCAGCATGTCCTCAAACTTGTCGCGCTGTGAGAGGAGAGGGGTGGGCAGTGAGGGTTGAGTGAAAGCACGGGTAAGAGGTTGTGAGCAACGGCAGCAGCTGCACCAGGCCTGCTCACACCAGGGGCTTCAGGCTTGTATATTCCAACCCAAGCTGCTGCCCATGCCACCAGTGGCCAACAGCCGCATTGCTTGGCAGAAGGTCCCCACCCAGCCCCTAGGCTCCCCACCCATCCCCTAGGCTCCCCACCCAGCCTCCCCACACCGCCCCGCACCTGCAGGTCTGACAGCGGCATGTCGCCGTGGTCGCCCCGCCCCACCGCGCCGCCGCGCTGCGCCGCCGTCTGGTTCTTCTCTCGGGCGGGCACCACGCCCACGGTCATGGGGGGCGGGATCCAGCGGTTGGACTTCTCCACCATCTGAAACATGTCCACGCGCCAGCTGTGGTGGGGTTGTTGGGAGAACGAGGGATGCAGCAGGATGGGGTGTGGAGCATGCGGCACCAGGGTGTGCCGGCAGCACGCCTGTTGACATTGTGGAAAGGACCAAAGGAGCAGAGCAGGCACCTTGCAAAACCCTCCCAACACATGACCAGGCAAACTCCATGCCCAGCACCCAGCACCCATCATGCTCAGGGACCGCTTGCCCAACAGCCGCCCGCCCCCACCTGCGCAGCGTGTCGCCGGCTGCCAGGGAGTAGATGCGCCAGCGGTAGTAGGTGTGCTCGGGGCAGTGCGTGTCAAACAGAAAGTTGAACTCGGGGTTGGACTGCTCCTTCTCCATCACCACCTGGGGGCAGGGCAGGGGGGAGGGGAGACGGGGCATGCGATGTAAGGCTTGTTCATCCACTGCTTTCAGGAGCATCTCATGTTGCGCCATGCCCACCGTCTGGAGCCAGTGCTTGTCCAGCCTGCAATGCCCAGCCCACCAGGCCCTGCTGCCCCCTGCCCACCTGCTCAAACTCGCAGCCGTCGCGCATGACGTAAAAGGCCATGGCGTCGATGACAAAGCGCTGCCGCGGGTCGGTGGGGATCTGCACGTCGATGTCGGGGCCCACGCCCCGCACCTGCCCAGCAGACAGCCAGGAGGAGGAAGCAAGGTGAGTATGTGAAGCAGGCAAGGACTAGTGGACGGACCTTCAACACGCCAGCGCTGCACCACAGAAGGCAGACAGCATGCTCTAACATGTAGCCATGCCTCCCAGCTGCGGCACCCGCCAACATGCAAGGCCAACATGCACTGCCCTATACAGAATTGCCCTGAACAGCTCACCTCCTCCTTGCGTGCGCCCGTGCGCCCGCCGCCAAACTTGCCGATGCGCCGGCCAGCGCTATCCGCAACAGGCGGTGGCACTGCCGCTCCGCCCTCGCGCGCTGCAGCCAGCCCCCCTGGCGGCGGCCAGCAGGGTGCCGAGGGCAGCGGTACCGACTTGCCCCAGCCAATGGTGATGGCCATTTCGTGGATTTCCACGCCGTCAAGCGCCTCCATCGCCTTCTCGGCATCGTCCCGCTTCTGCAGGTGGCATCAGTGCCCGGAAAGAGGCGAGGATCTCAATCAAACATGGCGTGCACGCTCCAGCAGGCCGGCTGCCTCAGCGGGCAAGCCTGCCCATGTGCTGCTGGATTCAACAGCAGCATGGCCAACCACTTGTCCCCTTCTCTAATGCCCAAATATCCCTCCCCTGCCCCAGCCCCATCAGCTCACCATGAACGACACAAAGCCGGTGTTGCGGCCGCGCCTCCGCTGCTCCTCGTCGCGCGGCCACATCACCTTGACGCTGCCGATGGGCCCAAACCGCCCAAATTCGCGCATCAGGATCTGTGGGTGGTTGATGGGCAGGGCATACACGGCACTGGCATGAGCAGCAGCTATGCGGGGCCACGGCATGGCCCACACTGCCCCTCGTCAGCATGGCACTGTGCAGACAAATGCCGAACTGCAGCAGCATAATAGCTGCGCACCGCGCGCATCTCCCCGCCATGCCCTCACCTGCTCGTCCACGTCGGGCGCCAGGTTGCCGATGAACAGGTTTGTGGTGAACGGGTCGCCGCTGTCGTGGCTGCCCCGCACCGGCGCCATCTCCTCGGGCGGCGGCGGCAGGCCGGCCTCCTTGCGCGCCTCCCGCTCCTCCTGCTCACTGCAGCCACACAGGAGAAGGGAACGCAGCAACGGTGACAGCAGGGCTGAGGAGCCACCGAGGTGGAGACGAACTGGTTTGGAGGGGCGGCGTGCTGCTGCGCGGCTACCTGCAGCCTGCTCTTGCACCAAAACGCTGGCAGAAGCGCAGAAGCCCCGGGCAGCAGCCTGATCATTCATCCACCGCCACTGCGCTGCTTGCTCACCTGCCTGCACATGCACGGCTGGCAATCAGCAGCCAACATCAGCCACTCACCGCTTCAGGTTCTCCAGCAGCGCATCGATGGCGCGCGGCTTGCCCCTGCCTGCACCGCTGCCCGGCAGCTTGAACACAGGCTCTTCTGGCTTGGGCGGGGCGGGGGCTGCCGGGGTTGCCGCGCTGCCGCTGCTGCCGCCAGCAGCGCCGCCGCCCTCCATGGCTGCTGCCATGCCGGGAGGCATGAAGGACGGGACGTATGGGCCGCTGCGTGCCTTGCTTGGTGGGCCGCCCGGGCTGGGCGCCAGCGCCGGCTGGCCCGGCCGCTGGGTGCCGCCCCGCACAAACGCGGCGGGCGGGCCGCCCCGGCCGCCGCGGCCGCCGCGCGGAGCAGCTGCCGCCGCCTCATCGCCAGCAAACTCCTTCACAAACTCCTCATACACCTTGGCGGCCTCGGCGTCATCGCGCTGCTCGTGTGGGGAGGAGGCATGGGACGGCAATTCAAGCCGACAGTGACGAAGGCAAAAGCAGCGGCGCAGCGCTGTACAGGCTGCAACTGCAGCTCGCTGCTTGTTTGCATTGAAACTGCAGCTGCTGGCATCAGGCATTGACGCAAGCCTTGTGCAAAGGCAGGCCAAAACATGTGCATCACCACGGCCGGAGAGCAGGAGACGGGCCGACGGGTGCACTCACCCGCTTCTTTTCCTCCTCAAGCTCCTTTTGCCTCTGTTTCAGGAGGTCACAGCGCACAGGTGAGCATCACGCACATCCGCAGCAAGCACTGCACCACTGCGGGCGAGCCCGCTGGCGGCAGCGGCAGCACGGGGCGGTGCCCGTCGCCGACACCAGCACAGCCGGCGTGGGACAGGCGGCCACCAAGCCGCTGCTGCGTTGCGTAACAACCCATCGCGGTGCGGCTGGGCCACGCAGGGGCGCTGTGCAGGCGGCCAGCTTGCAGCGTGGCCTGCAGGCAGGCCGGATGGCCCCAGAGCCATCTTGCCTGGAATGGTGTCTTCTTGGCCTTGACCTGGAACGAGAAACTCATCGCTGCTCTCAAGCCTGCAGCAGGCCGTCCCCCATCGAACGCCCCTGCGCCCTCCTCGCCGCTGGACGGGCCTTGAGCAGCCAATTGACTGCCGCGATCGCGCTCAGCAGCCTCGGCAGTGCACCCCATGTCCCCTGGTGCGCTGGCAGGCAATGTCGCATGAGGCGAGCTCTCCCTGCTGCCTGCACACTCTTTGCGTCGTCGTCCACACCGGCCGATCGCCGAACAGATCCCAGGTGCGGGCGGGGGAGCCGACGGGGCGCAGGGCCGACTAGCCGCCACTGTTTTGGCGCCAGAGGGGCCTGGCTGCCCAGGGTTTGGCTGTGGGTGCCGGCGGCAGACCCATCGAAGCATCTGGGACCGCCACAGCGGCCGCCCTGCTGCCGCTGCTACTGCCGCCGCACACCCCCGCGCCGGTCGCCGCCTGCTGCCCCGCAGGCTCCCTCCCTCTGCACCCAAATGGGCTGGAACCCGCTGTCCTGGTTCCGCAAGCCCGAGCCGCCCAAGAAAAAGAAGATCTGCTGCGCCTGCCCTGAGACCAAGGTGGGGATGCCAGGAGGGGCAGGGGTGGTGGGTCCCAGGCTGGTACACTGCCGCTCACCCCATGGCTCACCTCACCGCATGGCTGTTGGGGCGGACCATTTCGGCAGCGCAGCTGACGTTGTCTGCTGGTTTCCTGCGCCATGCTGCGAGTGCGTGCAGAGGGCGCGCGACGAGTGCACCGCGACGTACGGCCCGGAGGACCCCAAGTGCGCGCCGCTGATTGAGGCGCACAAGGTCTGCCTGCGCAAGGAGGGCTTCAACGTGAGTGCCACACTGAGGGATTGCTGCACAGGCTGCCTAGAGATGCTATTCAGCTGGGGATGCCTATGGGCACGGCATGGGGGCAGATGCAGTTGCACATCGGTGCCTGTGTTGCTGCATACTGGCTGCTGCTTCCCATTATAAGAACTGCTCTCACCTTGCTGCGCACCTGCAGGTCTGAGGCCCCGCCACGGCGGCGCAGCATAGCAGGCGGCCCAGCTAGGCACAGCCTTGGGCCGCCTTTTTCCATAGAGCAGCAGCACGCAGGCTTGTGCGCGCCTCTCGGCCAGCGTCCCAGTGGGAGCTTCACACAGCAGCAGCGGCAGCGGGGGCGGCGGCGCCAGCGGCAGCAGAGGCGGCGCCAAAATGAACCGCGCGCAGAAGGAGCGGCTGGCCCAGTTTGTGGGTATCACCGGCGCAGACAGCGGGCTGGCGCAGCGCTGCCTGGAGGCGGCAGGCTGGAGCGTGGAGGCGGGCATAGAGATCTTCTACTCGAGCGGCATGCACATGCAGGCGTCGCGCGGCGGCAGCTCACGCCTCGACAGGTGCGCTCGCTGCCCCGCTGCGCAGCTGCATCTGCGTTGAGATTGTGGCTGTACCTGGGCAGCCATTGAGAGCGCAGCTCTGGGCAGGCCCACCTGCTGTGCTTGCAATTGCAATTGCAATTGCAGCCTACCCTGCCTTGCACCCAGCAGTGCCATGCTCAGCACCCACTGCGTGCGCTCCGCCGCCTGCTCCGCCTGGCAGGGCTGCCATCTCGCGGCTGTTTGAGCAGTACCGCGACAAGGACATGGAGGAGGAGGTGGTAGGCGTGGAGGGCATCCAGGCGCTGTGCGAGGACCTGGGGGTGCAGCCAGACGACATTGTGGTGCTGGTGCTCAGGTGGGCGCGGCGGTGGCAGCGGGCGTGTGGGAGCCTTGGGCCAAAGTGGTCAGAGCTGCGGTGTGGTTGCTGGGAGTGCAGTGCGCAGGGTGTTGCGCGGGACATTCATTTGCCAAGTGCTGTGCGCCCTGCTGCCGCAACGCTACGGCGGCTGTCACTTTTGACATGCGGCTGCGGTGCCTCCCGCCTGCCCCGCGCAGCTGGCACTTTGGCGCGGAGGCCATGTGCGAGTACAGCCGCAAGGAGTTTGAGGAGGGCATGGCAGCGCTGGCCTGCGACTCGATAGATAAGCTGAAGGCCAAGCTGCCGGGCCTGCGGCAGGAGCTGCAGGTGTGCGGGGCAGAAGGGGGGAGTTGTTAGTCACTCAGGACTTGGCCCTGTGGCTGCCTGCAGCACCGCTGGCATGCCGGATGGCTGTACATACTTACCTGCTGCTGGAAGCTGAGCCTGCTGGCTCCTTCCATCTGGCCCTCTGTTTCACAGGACGCCAGCAAGTTCCGGCAGATCTACCAGTACGCCTACATGTTCAGCCGGTGAGCTTGGATGCATCCGGAACGTACGCTTGTGCAAAAAAAGGCCGCGCCCTTCATTCTTTGTGTGCTACTGCATCTCGGGCACCCGTCGGCATGGCTCTGTATGCACAGCACTGCATCCTTGCGCCTCACCCTTCCCGCCCCCTTGGTGCCCTCCCTACCCACCACCCTCTGCTGTGCAGCGAGAAGGGCAAGAAGCTGGTGGAGCTGGATGTGGCGCTGGCCATGTGGGACCTGCTGCTGCCGCCCTCGCGCTGGCAGCACATCGAGGCGTGGAAGGAGTTCATGCGCACCCACCACAAGCGCCCCGTCAGCCGGGACACCTGGAACCAGCTGCTGGAGTTTGTGCTGGTGCGGCGCAGGGGGTGGGGCTGCTGCAAAGCTTACTGCTGTTGCTTGGCCCGTAGCATCTCGCACAGCACGATGGTGCAGTTGCCAGCTGCTGGCCTGAACTGGCCACTTGCATTTCATCAACGCATTCGAACGGGTGGCTCACCAACTATCCAAGCACTCCCTTTCTTCCCTTGGTCCAGACCACGGCACCCGACTTCTCCAACTACGACGACAGCGGGGCCTGGCCCTACCTGATTGACGAGGTGCGCCAACTGGTGGTTTCTGGGACGGGGTGTGAGAAGGGGACATTATGCAGCCAGGCTGGCTGGGCAGCTGGCTGGGGTGAAGGCCAGAGCGAGGCGAGGGGGGCGATGCTTTTGAAGCAGTGCATGGCCTGGCGAGTGCAGGGCGACTGCGATATATGATGGCAATCGCATATTCCTGCCGAACGCAGTTTGTGGAGGAGATGCGCAAGCAGCAGGACGGCCAGCAGCGCTGCTAGGCGGCAACACGAAGCCACAGGCAGCGCTTGTGACTCTGCCGCAGCCAGCCCCCTCCCACTCATGGCCCACCATAGGCAACCCGCCAGATGCACCGACCAACCAATCCTTGGAACACAACCAGCCTGCTGTGATGTAATGCTCAAATGGCCAGTGCGTGGTACACAAGCGCGATTTGTTTACAACAAGTGTGGTGTGCGCTCATTGCCGCGGCGCCAGCACGACAAGGCAGTAGGCAAACGTGAGCATCACGCCCACGAACAACAGGTTGAGCAGCCAATTGCCGCCGAAGACGTCCAGTGGCTGCACAGCTGCAGCCGCCGCCTGCTGCAGTGCTTCCGCCGCTTCGCCCGCTGCCTGCAGGGCAACGCAGCCATGAGGGCCAGATGGCATCAAGGGGTGGCACTGTTGCAGCAGCACGAGCAGCAATCCTTTGATGTGGCGGCGCAATCTCTCATTTCCCGCCCCTTTGGAGTGGGGGATTATTGTAGGGGCTGTAGAGTACGTACGGTTACTGTAACCGGACCAGCATGGCATACACTCAGTGGCAGGCTACGGTCCGCCACTCTCGTCCCGACTGCTGCCCCACCCAGCCCACCTGCGCCGCCACGCTCGCCGCCTGCTGCGTGTCGACGCTCGTGGGCAGCTGCACCTCTGGCAGCCGCACATCAGGCAGCTGCACGCCGCTGGCTGAGCTCTGCAGGCGCTGCGCCGCGCCCTCTAGCTGCTGCTGCAGGGCTTGCATGTCGGGAGCGGCGGCAGCGGCGGCGGTGGCTGGCGGCGGCGAGCCAAAGGGCTGCACATTGACGCTGGCTCGCGGTGCAGTCGCGATATTGCACCGTGATGTGCTTAAATGCCGCCTCGCCATGCCGGTTTGCTGGCTGGGCGAGCTGGGCCGGGTGGCGAGCCGACCGCAGGAGGCAGATGCGTGGGTGACCATGCTGCCAATCACTGGGTCAGACGATAGGAAGGTGCACAATGCGATTGCCGCCCAAATGGGGCTGGGCCCAGGAAATGCAAACTTGGCATTTGGCCGGTGCAGGCCCAGCAGGCCATCAGCCCAGCAGGCAGCGACCAGGCCATTGCCCCAGTCATTGATCTGTGTGTCTGGGGCGCCGCGGGGCAGCCGATCACTTCCACACACTTCGTTCAGCCCGCTGCGGGCGCCGGCAGGGATGCAGGGGTCCCGAGGGCCGCCCTCGGCGGCGCTGGAGGAGCACCTGGTGGCCTGCGTGCAGCACAGCCTCTCCCTCGGCCTGCACGACAATTCAGCTTTCTTGGCGGAGCGCCTGGTGGCCCAGTTCCCCTCGGAGGTGGGTGCCAGCGATCGTGCCGGCCAGCCCGCTCGCCGCCGAGGCTCCCCTGTCTGCTGCCACTGAACCACCGCCGCCGACGGCTTGCCGCCTGCCCGCCACCCTCCCCCGCGCCGCAGGCCAACCTGTTCCTGCTGGCCACGTGCTACCACCGCGCCAACCAGTCGTACCGCGCCTACCACCTGCTCAAGGGGCTGCCGGGGGAGCAGAGCCGCTACCTGTTTGCGCTGTGCGCCATGCAGCTGGGCAAGCTGACCGAGGCGGAGAGCGCGCTGCTGCCCGACAACGATGCCATGCGGGTGCGCGGGTGCTGAACATGTGGGCCTGCTGCGTTGCACTGTGCTGAGTGCTTCCAGCTGCTCAAGGTTTGTGGGCACAGCAGTGTATTTCCATGCCGCTGCCCAAGCCGGCAGGCTGCACACAGCATCACCCGCCCAACCGACGGGGCCACCTGCCCTCGCCCCGCCCTCCGCACTGCAGGTGCCCAACGGCGGCGCGGGCTTCTACCTGCTGGGCCGCATCCACCAGCTGTCCAACCGGCACAGCACCGCGATAGCCTACTACAGCACCGCGCTGCAGGCCGACCCCATGCTGTGGAGCGCGTTTGAGGAGCTGTGTGCGCTGGGTGCCGACCACGAGGCGCAGCAGTTCCTGTCGCTTGGAGGCGGCGTGGGTAGCTCAGCAGCCGCCGCCGCCTCGCCACACCTGTTTGGCGGCTTCACCACAGCGCCGGGCACCGCTCCGGGCACAGCCGCAGCTGGGTCGGCAGGAGGGGCGGGTTCCCCCAGCTCCAGCTTCCCGCCAGTGGCCACGCCCTCGGTGGCGGCGCAGCACGGCCCAGCACCCTTGTCCACGGCGGCCACCAAGACGGGGCTGGGCGCCATGTTCAGCTGGATGGACAGCGGGCGACAGCGCAGCGGCGATAGAGGAGCAGCGGTGCGTGCCGGGGATGTGCACTGATGCTGGGTGTGCCGCTGACTGGGGCGACCTCTGCATGCAGCATGCTGGTGGGATTGCTGCTATTTGTTGGCACTGCCATGCTGCAGCTGTTGATATTATTGCGGCGGCTGCACATGCAGGCACAGCATTGCTGCCACCATGTTTGTTGCAATGCGGCTGTGACACGCCAAGGTTGCACCATGTGCCTGCCTTGCAGGGCATGGAGGGCGGCACACCCTCACCCGGCTCCTATGTCACACCCTCGCCTGGAAGCCGGCTGTCAGCGCCCCCGCCGCCAGCGCCCAAGGGGGCGGGTGCCGGTGCAGCGCGGCCCGCCTGGCCTGCCACCACCTCGCCTGCACCGCTGCCGCTGACCACGGGCGGCGGCCTGGTGCTGCCATCCATGGGCGCTCCAGGGCCGCAGCGCAAGTTTGTGGACGAGGGCAAGCTGCGCAAGGTGTCGGGCAAGCTGTTTGCCGAGCCGGCCAGCGTGCTGAAGCAGCTGCGCTGGCACGGCGGCGGCGAGGGCAGCAGCGGTAGAGCAGCAGCAGAGGGCGGCGACAGCGGCGGCGGCTCGCTAGCTGACATGGCGGCGCTGCCGGGCGTGCCACGGGGCCACCGCAGCCCAGAAGGCCAGGCGCAGGCGCTGCCGCTGCTGCAGGCGCTGGGCGAGGGCTACCGCCTGCTGTGCATGTACAGGTGGGGTGGCGTGCCTGGCTGGCTGTGCTGGTAGTGGTGTGGGAAGCGGCTGATTGGCTGCTGTGCTTGTGGGCATTGGAGCCGGGCCAGGTGTTTTGCTTACCTTGTTGCCGTCCTGACACCTGCTATTGCTGTGTTCTGCCCGCTGCTGTGCAGGTGTCAGGAGGCCGTGGATGCGTTCAGCCGGCTGCCGCCGCACCACTACCAGACGGGCTGGGTGCTGTGCTGCGTGGGGCGCGCGTTCTTCGAGATGGTCGACTACCCGGAGGCGGCCAAGGCCTTCAACTGGGCACGCCAGGTGGGCAGGGCTGGGTGGTGCTGTTTGCCTAGCCAGCCGCCGCAGCGCCAGACATGAATGGATGTGCGTGGCTGTGCAGGCGCATGCTGCAGGCGAAGCCAACACTTGGGTTGCCGCTAGCTGCAGCTGTTGGAGATAGTGTTGACTGCCGTGCAAACTGCAATTGTTCATGGCGCTGAGGGCCCCCCTCTGCACTCCCCGCAGGTGGATCCGTACCGCCTCAAGGGCCTGGAGGTGTACAGCACCGTGCTGTGGCACTGCAAGCGCGAGGTGGGTTGGAGAACGGTGCAAGGCGGTCAGTGGGAATGGTGGCCATGCTACCCGTTGAACCTGCTCTGCATTACACATTCCTTGATGGATGCAAGCCCTGCTTTTTGAAGTCTTGCATGGCCATATCTATCCAGCCAATGCATGTCTGTGCCTGCCTGTGCGCTGGCGCAGGTGGAGCTGGCGCAGCTGGCGCAGGTGGCGTCCTCGCTGGACCGCCACTCGCCCTATGCCTGGTGTGTGCTGGGCAACTGCTTCTCCCTGCAGAAGGTGAGGCGGGCGGCAGTGGGGGGCAGGACGGCGGTTGCAGCACTTCTGGCTGTCATTTGACAACCAGTCTGCAGGGTGTCAACTGCTGGCTGCAGCACACTTCACCTGCGCTGCCCTGCCACCGTCCCCGCCTGTGCCTCAGGAGCATGAGACAGCACTGCGCTACTTCCAGCGCGCGCTGCAGCTGGACCCCACGCTGCCCTACGCCTACACGCTGGCAGGTGAGCCGCCTTTATCAAGCAGGTGGTTGGTCTGGTCTGGGATGTTTGGTTGCATTGTGCGCTTGCACATTTGTCTGCAATCGGGGCTAGTAGCAGAAGAATGCGACGCCCTGGCTGCTCCTTCAAACACCTGCAGGCCACGAGTACTTTGCCAACGAGGACTTTGAGAAGGGCATCACCTGCTACCGCAACGCCATCCGCATCGACCCGCGCCATTACAACGCATGGTGCGCCACCACCACGCTGTGATTATGTGGCAGCCTGCTCGTCAACCGAGTTGTTTCCACAGCTCGACCTCATCCGCCGCTGTCTAGCACTCTCATCCACCCATCCCATGCCCGCTTCCCTCCAGGTTTGGCATGGGCCACATCTACTACCGGCAGGAGAAGTACGGCATGGCGGAGTACCACTTCCGCCGCGCCCTGCAGGTGGGGCAGACGTGCTGGCCTGCTGGTGAATGGCAGGGTCCGGCATGCGCTGCCGCCCTTGGCATGTGTACAGGCCTGTAGGAACTGGTGGTTAAAGTGAAGGGACTGGTGGTTCAAGTCTAAAAGTGGAGCCAGGTGCCACTGCTGTGCCGACCCCGCCGCCTGCGCACCTTGTCCCACAGATCAACGAGCGCTCCTCAGTGCTGCGCTGCTACCTGGGCATGGCGCTGCACAAGCTGAAGCGCAACAAGGAGGCGCTGGACGAGCTGGGGCAGGTGGGGGACTGCAGCGTCAGGGCCCGACTGGCCCTAGGGTGCCTGAATGCTGCTGCTGCTCTGCCGTCACCGCCTTGCGCGGCAACAAGGGACTGCATGCGTACATGAGCAGGCTGGAAACCCTGTGCCACTACCCAGCATGTCTTGAAAGCCGCCCTCTGCCTTTGCCTGTGCGCCAGGCCATCGCCGCCGACCCGCGCAACCCGCTGGCCAAGTTTGAGCGGGCCACGGTGCTGATGGCTGAGGAGCGGTACCGCGACGCGCTGGCCGAGCTGCATGCCCTCAAGGTGAGGCTGCATGTACAGATGTTGCATGCATGCCGCTGGAGGGTCTGGAGGTGCATATGCAGCTTTTGCACGACCAGGCCCGCGGGCTGACTAGCGCTGACTGCGCGCTGCGCAAGTGCATTACTCCACTCCCACCTCCCGCCTGCCGTCCACCCCTGCCGCCCCTCCTTTGCGCCACTGGCCCCAGGACATTGCACCGCGGGAGGCCAGCGTGCTGTTCCACATGGGCAAGATCTACAAGAAGCTGGACATGCTGGTGAGCTGCGCTGCTGGCCAGCATTGCTGCAGTTGGGCACAGTAGCATGGCTTGTGGATGCTGGGAGCAAAGCATGCATCAGTGCAGGGCTTGGCCCCCCTCCGCGCCAGGGCAGATCGGCCGCCTGCCGCACACCCCACACCCTGAGCACTTGCGCCTGCCGCCGCAGGACGAGGCCATGGCGTGCTTTGCCAACGCGCTGGACCTGCAGCCGCCCTCCGCCGACACCAACCTCATCAAGAGCGCCATTGAGAAGCTGCGCACCCCCGACGACAACGAGGAGGAGGAGATTTGAGGGGGCCTTGGCCGCCGCTGTCAGGATGGCACCGCCCTCTTGTGGTGTGTCAGCAACAGCGTCCCAACTCAACCGACTTCGTGCTGAGGTCGCAGCTTGAACCATGACTGACAAGTGCCAACCTGTGGACCTTAGCCACACTTTTACCAACTCAACCTGTTGTTTGACGCTTTGACAGCAGTCAGTCCCTGCTGCGGCAGCCCACGCCTGCTGCACACCCGCTGGCCCTGCCACATTTTTCCTGCCTGCTGTCCGCCCGCCGCTCTCCTTTCCTGCCCCGCTGCTTCCATGCTCCGCTGCTCCTTTGCCAACCGCTGCCCGCTGCCTTGCTGCTGGTCTGGTGGTACACGCATCGTATTGCATGGAGTCATGATCAAGGCGCAGCGGGGCCTCAGGCCGTGCTGGCTGATCCCAAGGGCAGGCGGCCGCCCGGCTCGGCCCGGGGGTGGGCCGGCACGGCCGACAGCAGGCGGCGCATGGCGGCAGCAGTGCTCAGTACCTGCGGCAGCGCGGTAGTGAACCAGGGCGCGGGAGTGAGCAGCTGGCAGCTGGCAGAAAGCATTGCATTTCAAGGGCTGGCAGGGCAGCAGCAACCGCAGGAAGGAGGCAGCAGCCAGGCTGACGTGCCGTTCAGCAATACAGCGGCCAGCACATGCACAGCAGCAGTCAGCAGTGCCGCACAGCAGCGGCGGCCCTCGCGCACCGGTGGTGCAGCTTCTCCTTCTCCTTGAAGTCCGCGCAGTAGTAGGCAATGCCGACAATGGGCGCCACGCAGAACAGCACCGCGTCCCGCAGCTGCGCAGCACGAGGGGGGCAGCGGCGATGGCTGGTGGGATGGCATTGTGAAGCAGCGACAGCACCCCGCACTTGCTGCCCCCGCACGTTTGCAACCGACGCTACACAAGCAGCTGCGGGAGGCCCTGCAGCGCTGCAGCATGCAGCTGGATTGTGGCCGGAGAGGAGTGCCCGCCGCTGCCGCCGCCCGGCGGCGCCGACTGTGGGTGGGGCAGCCCCCGGCTCTGCGCGCCGCCCCTCACGTTGTGCATGTGGTGCGCCGCCTTGTGGGGCAGGTCCTTCCACAGCCCGTTCATCACGCTTTGCTGGAAGGGCGAGAGGGTGTAGACCACCTCCTTCAGGCGGATGGGAACCTTGCCCATGCTGCCTGCAGCACGGACAGAACGTGGAGGGGGGTCAGAGGCGCAGGGTGGGCTGCTGCCAGCGGGTCGGTGGGCTCGCGGCGAGCTCAAGCGCTGCGAGGGCCTGGGAGTGGGCGCGATGAGATCGCAGCGCCTCCCAATGCTCCTTCTACTCCCGCACAGCGCACCGCTGCTGCTCTAGTCCACCCTCGAAGCAGTCGGGGCCCTTGGGGCTGGCTGGATTGGGTGGTGGACACTGCCGTTCGACGCGTACAACGCCGCTCGGCGTCCCGCTGCTTTGGGTTTGGTCACCGGCGCCGCTGAGCTGGCGGTGGGCGCCGGCCGCAGCGGCTTGGTCGCTTGCGAACCTCCCGCAAATTAAGCTGCTACATGCGCTTGAAAACACATCTGTAGCTTTCATGAGCATGCTTACACAATTTCGTCAATGATGCAGGTTGCAACCGCATGCGGGCGTATCAACTGGGCCGTCAGCCCATGCGCTCCACCGAGCCCTGCCCGCCGTCGGCCAAACTAAATAGGAAGAAGTTGTTGACTGCGGGCTCGCCCTTGCGCCCCACCGCCTTGATGACCTCGTTGGCCACCACGCCGCCCACCACAGCATTGATGGCCGGCATGTCCTCCTCAACCGCTGCGTATGCTGCCAGCTGGTCGGCGGGCAGGGCCGCTGGGTCGATGCCCGCCTCCCTGCACACGTCTGCCGCCAGCGCTGCCAGCGCCTCAGAATCCTCCGCCGTAGGACCCCGCTCCTGCTGCTGCTCAAACTTGGCGCACACTGCAAGACGGGGGGCAGGAGTGGCGCGGTTTGCAGGGGTGCCAGGGAGGTGCAAGAGATGGAGAAAGGACCCCACCGGCCGAGCATCAGCTGCATGCAGCTCAGCGGTGCTGCAACAGCATGCAGCTGTACGTCAATGAGCAGCCACGGAGTTCCAGGCAGATGATCGCTCACAGCGAGCCACACCGAACACACCCTTACCTCGTAGTAGCAGGTAGAGCTTGGACAGCCGCTTGATGCTGGCGCCCTGCAAGCTGCAGCTGGTGGCCGCGGCCCAGCTGGGGAAGCTCAGCGTCCGCTCCTCAACCGTCTTGCTGCTGCTGCCGTCCTGCCGCTCCTCCACCTTCTGCGGGGTTGGGAAGGTTTGGAGGGGTAGAGAGCACATAGTGAGCGGTGAGGGATGTTGGCAGAGCAAAGCAGTTATGGATGGCACGGGCAAACGGGCAGCCAGCTGCGCTTGCATTCCAACCATCCTGACTAGTGCAGCTGTGACACCACCTGACTCCCACAGCACGGCGCACCTCCCACACGTAGGTGTGCTCCCCCAGGTCGGCAAAGGCCCAGCCAAACATGCCGCGGCAGACGCCCGCAAAGAAGGCGACGCCGTCCTCCCGGCACAGCGCGTCCGCCTGCGCAATCACGCTCGCATCCTGGCCGCACAGCAGCAGCAGGTCGGCTTGCCGCAGGTTCTCGGGCGCCAGTGCAGCCACGGGTGTGCCGGGCAGCACGCTGACCTTCACGTACGGGTTCATCTCAGCCAGTGTCGCTGCGCTGGCCTCTGCTATGCTGCATTGCGAGAGAAAACGCAGTAGGTGCGGTGGGCATTTTGTGGTGACGGGGCAGGTTTAAACGTGCGAAGCGGTAGCTGTTCATAGAGTGCTGGCAGGCAACATCAGCATTTTCTGAGACACGGCAGCAGCAGACTCACGTGGTGCCAGCTGGTGCATCGGCGGGGACCAGGAAGTTGGAGGGCGGGCGCAGCGAGCAGGGGGTGTCATCTACTAGTGCTACTGAGCCCACGCCCGCCAGTACTATGTTCTTGGCCACCTGGAGGCAGTAAAGGGTGGCAGAGGAAGGGCAGGGTGGGCTGAGTTTGCAGAGTGCGTGAGGCACAAGGTAAGCTGAAAGCGAAGTGCATAGTATGGTCCCTCGCTGCCTGTACACACAACCAAACAACAGCGCACCTCTGCCGCCAGGCCATTGCACCCTGCTATGAGCACGCGCGCCTGGCTGAGCCTGCAGGCAAGCGAGCAGATGCTGGGCCATCAGCGGCAGCAGAGAGCGGCGGCATTGCAACGCCGGCGGCGGCTTGCACAGCTGCAGCCATCGGTCCTGCAGGCACGCTCTCAACCTGTGGCGCCCCTCCACTCACCGCTTCTGCGTCTCCACGCCCCACACGCGCAGCTGCCGGTCGTAAATAGCCGCCTCGTGTTCTGTGAGCTGCTCGCCGGCCTTGGGTGAGGACGCCATCGCGTTGAGATCGATGTATCCGTCAATTGCAGGACGCTGCAGGTTGCGCTGGCCCGCAAGAGTCAAAGAGCGCCCATGCTGATAATGGACTGGCTCCCTGCGGCGCTTTCCGGAGGCTGGTCCCGTCCAGCGTTCATTCATGCTTCCGATCTTTGTGATCTGCAGCGCAGGCAGCCAATTGAGGCTCGCTTGTCACAGTTTGGTTGCAGCGCTCCTCCGCCTTGGCTTTTGACAGCACGACACGCCTCAGGCAAGTGATCTGGGGTCTGGCGGGATGATCTGCAGCGGTTGGGGTGCGCCCTGCCGTCATCGCCGCTCTGCCGCCTGCGCCGCCGCCCTAGCTCATCACTGCCGCCCCCCACACTTTTGCTCGCCGGCCTGCAGCTACCCCCAGTGCCAGTGACGGCGTCGCCATGAGTGGCGGGCCGGAGCTGCAGCTGCTGGTGTTTGACACGCGGCGCGGCAATGTGGAAGGCCAGGAGCAGGACAAGCTGCTGGCCTTCTTCCCGCCAGACGTGCCGCCCGTGCAGCAGAGCGGGCTGGTGGGCCTGCTGCACGGCCTGCTGCTCTTCACCGCCAACTTCACCGGCACGCCCGTGAGTGCTGGGCTGGCGGGGAGGCGTTGGTGGCAGTGAGCTGGTAGGAAGGAGCGATGAGGAGGCATCCAATCTGGCGTCACACCTCCCTTGTTGTTGTTGTGGGCACCAACCCACTCATGAGCTCACAACTGTGCTCCTGGTGCCTGCTGCCCACCTGCAGCGGCCACGCTGGGATGTGGCCGAGACGGACAGCGGGCTGTGGGTGATGCACGAGCCCGAGCCGCACATCTGGTTCGCAGCGGTGCGTGGCTGCTGGTGTTGTGTGTGATTGCGACTGCAGCAGGACCTGCAAACAGGAAGAATTGAACGGATGGCATTGGCGGCCTCCTCTTGAGCGGAGCCGCCCTCCCCACCCTGCTTCCTCAATGTGCTGCCTGCAGTTGGCCCCCAAGGCCTGGCTGCCGCGGCATGCCAGCGAGGCGGGCCTGCGCTGCCTGCTGGCCCAGATGCACCTGCTGGCCACGGTGCTGTGCGGCAGCGTGCAGGGACTGCTGGACCAGGTGGGTGACTGGACAGGCGGTGTAAATGGATGCATGAGGGAGAATGGAGAGCGGGACAGCAAATAGTTGCACCACCTTTGTTGCTTAACTCGCCGGGCATGCTTGTCAAGCCTGGCTGTCCTCCCCACCCGCCTGCAGGACCCGAGCGGTGCCACCGCCCGGCGCGCGCTGCAGGCGGTGCTGCAGCTGCTGGGCCGCCAGCTGGCCAGCTCCCACAGCTGGCAGCACCGCGAGCTGCGCAACCCGCTGGCCGACGCCAGCCTGCCGCCGCTGCTGGCGCTGCCGCCCGGCCCCTCGCTGGCGGTGCAGAGCCTGGCCAACTACGCGCTGCAGGCGGCGGTGCCGGGGCAGGGCCGGCCGGTGCGCGGTGTGCTGCAGCTCTACGGCCCGCACTTGCTGTGGAGCGGCCTGCCGCCGCGCGACACGGCGGCGCTGTTTGCGCTGATCGCCACAGGCCTGCTGCATGCCAGCGCCAGCAGCGGCGGCAACCACAGCAGCACCGGCGGCGGTGGTGGCAGCGCCAGCGGCGACGTTGCAACAGAGGCGGGGCCCGACTTGCGGGCGCTGGATGGCGGCTGCTGGCAGCAGCTGCCCAGCGGTTTCCTGGCGCTGCGCGGCAGCCTGGATGCGGCCATCACGCGGGACAGCTCCGCGGCTGTACAGGTGCCGCTGGTGCGCCTACAGCTGGCGGCTTCAAGCTCACAAGCGGAGGCGGCAGCAGAGGGCCGGCAGCACGGCGACGGTGCGCGCTGGGACAGAGAGCAGCAGGGTGCACTTGCAGGGGAGAAAGCAACGGCGGCAGAGGAGGCGGCAGCGGCAGTGCAAGGCGGCGGGGCAGGCGGCTACCGGGCGTACCACCTGCTGCCACTGCTGGAGGGCAAGCTGCTGCTGGGCCTGCTGCTGGAGGGCGGCACCCAGCTCTCCGCCCAGCTGCTGGCCCAGCTGCACGCGCTGCTGGCGGGGCCCGCCAAACAGCTGGCTGCGCAGGTGGGTGCGAGGGAGGAGATGCAGTGCCTAAGGGAACAGTCCTGGGCATACCTGCTGAGGATGCTGTCGTACTGCCAACGCCCAGCCCTGCTGAGGATGCCCACTGCAGTCTGCATTGCTGCAACTGCTCATCTGCCAGCTCCCACCCTCCCCTTCCCCTCTCCTCCCCTCTCCTGCAGGTGGGCGAGGAGCTGCGCGCCAGCAAGGTGGAGGCGGCGCACCTCCCCGGCTTCCGATACCTGTACCAAGACTGGGCCCTGGGCACCGCCCGCGCCTCCCCCCGCCCCAAGGTGTCGGCCATGAGCCACCACGCCCGCGCCCTGGCTGCCGCCGTGCGCGGCTCGCTGGGCAGCGGGCCCCCGCTGGGTGGCACAGCAGCGGAGGGCAGTGGCGCAGTGGGCGGGAGCGGCGGCGAGGACGGGCCGGCGACACACCCCTCCCACCAGCAGCAATCGCAGCAGCAGCAGCAGGATTGCAGCGAGGCGCCGCTGGAGGTGCTGGCCAAGAGCAGCCAGGACTGCTGGGCGGCGGCGTGGCGGCCACAAGGGGAGGGGCGACAGCTGCTGGCGGTGCGCGAGCGGCGCAGCGAGCGGGAGCTGCCAGAGGCGGCAGACGTCATGGAGGCGCTGGCCAGCCAGCACTTTTACATGTGATGGACGCTGCGCAGAATATTGCATGTTGGCATGGAATTTTGCTCATCCCCAGTCTGTGACCCTTTGGCCCACATGATGCGCCTGCTGCCCGGCGCTGTGCTGCGCGCGTGCCGCCAGCTGTGTCCCTCCTGACAACGCTACGGGCAGGTAAAGCCTGTTGCGAGCATTCCAACGATCGACAACAGTGAAATGGTCCTGAACAAGCTGCTGAACAAGCTACGCGGGAGGCGCAGCCCCGATGACTGCCCTCCCGGCACTCTGTTGGGCTCCTACAAAGTCGTGAAGCTGCTGGGCAGAGGGGCATGGGCGTCAGTGTGAGTGGCGCGACTTGCAGCCTGCGCTCGCACCTGCAGGTTGCGGTGGGCGCTGCCAGCGCCACACAGCATGTCGTGAGCTGTCTTCGCGCGTGCGTCACTGTAAGGCCGGCGATGAGGGGGCGGGATGCTACTCGCGTCGGCAGGGTTTACATCGCCGCCTTCCTTGCCGCCGCCCTTGCATGCGCGCAGTTTTGAGGTGGAGGAGGTGCATGGCGGGTGCCGGCTGGCTCTCAAGCGCACCCTGATCAGCGAGCTTTCTTCAAAGGAACGGTGAGCTTGCAATGAGTACGGTGGCGAGGCCTGGCGCTTGCTGCAAAGCCCAGCTGCTGCATGGCCCGGAACCCGCCGCTCCCATCAGCTGACTGGCTGCCCTGTGGGCCCATTCTGCCTGCAGAGAGGTGTCAGTGAACGAGCTGCGCCTGCAGGTGAGGATTTCAGGTGCCAGGGTGCCTTCACGGCACAGCCTCCGCATTCAGTTTGCCGCCCTGCTCTGTGCCTCTCTTGATGCCCTGCACCAGCTGTGCTTGCCCACCTGCCGCTGGATCCCCGCCCTTGGCACTCGCTGCAGGCCTCGCTGCACCACCCCAACTTGGTGCGCTACCATGACGGCTTCATTGAGGGGGACAAGTACCTGTGTGCTGTCATGGACCTGCTGCCGGCGGGCGACCTGGAGGGAATGGTCAGGTGCGCTGGCTGGGATGAGTGGGTGCGGTGGGTGCCCGGAATGATGCAGCCATTTGCACTGCTTGCTGGCTGGCTGCCGCACACGCACGCTGGCATGCTTGAGCCGATGACAACTCCAAGCCGCCGCCAAGATGAATCGAGTTCTGGCTCCTCTGCAGGGCACACATCAAGCGGCGGCGGCGGCTGCCGGAGGCTGACGTGTGGAGCTACCTGCTGCAGGCCTGCCGCGGGCTGGAGCACCTGCACAAGTGCGCCGCTGCCAGGTGGTGGTGGTCAGGCAACTCTATTGGGCTGGCTGGGCAGTCACTTTCGGGCACACACAGCGGTGCCTCATTTCGCACACTCATGCGCCTGTGCTTGCCCATCCTGCAGGCACAGCATTATTCACAGGGATATCAAACCTGCAAACATGCTGCTGGGCGAGAACGGCCTGCTGACGGTCGCCGATCTGGGGGTGGCTGGCGTGCTTCAGGCCACATGCGTGCGTGTGCAGGCAAGTGAACATCGCTTAAACTGGGTAAACAGGCAGTCAAGTACATCTGTGGATCCCCTGAGGTCAACTGCAATTCCCCTATGGCCTGCCCCTGTGCCGTACAGATTGGCACGGCCAACTACATGGCCCCGGAGATATGGAAGCGGCAGTGCCAGACGGTGAAAGCCGACATCTTCTCGCTGGGAGCAGCGCTGTACGAGCTGTGCATGCTGCGCCACCTGTTCACCGGCGCCACAGAAGACGAGGTGCAGCGGCGGATCGAAGGCTTCACGGCAGCGCATGCGGCAGCGGCGGCAGCGGAGCTGCTGCCGCACTACAGCCTGGAGTTGGCGGGGCTGCTGGAGAGCATGCTACAGGTGGGCAGGGCAGGGGGCGGGGTAGTCAGCTGGGCGGGATCCTTGTGCAAGGCCCATCTGCTGCTCGACTCATCGACTCATTTCAAGTAAAGAATCTATCTTGTCATTCGTTTTCACCCACCCCACCGCAGGCTGACCGTGACCTGCGGCCCTCCGCCACCGAGATACTGGAACGGCACGGCACGCCGAAGCGGCTTGCAGCGCTGCCGCGGCCGCCGGGCGATGCGTGCACCGGCGCAGTGCTGGAAGCTTGCGAGCAGGAGGGCGCGCCACGTGTACTTCCGCTACTGCCCCCAGTGCAGCTCACAGACGACCTGCAGCAGCTGAACGAGCGGCTGCCGCTGCCCAGCTGCGGCTGGCCCAACGCACCAGGGGCGGCAGCGAGTCCGGCGGCGGCGGTTGAGCAGCTCGAGGAGGCGGCGGCGTGATTTCATGCTTTCAGACCCTCAAAAGTATATGTTGCCTTCGTTTGAGCAGTTTCGAATTATGTGGGAGTACTAAAACCTGAGCCAAAGCTCGAAGCGCTGCCTGAAACAGCAGGGGCAGGCGGCTGGCGGGCGGCGGCGGCGCTGCAAGCCAGGGGGACGGCAGGCCCCCAACCCAAACCCTCCACCCATGCTTCGATCATGCACGAGGGATGGGTTCTAACCAAGCAAGCTGGCACGCCCACCTCACCGTTGCATGGAGTGAGACAGACTGAAGAGTGCAGCGCCCTAGCGAATCTTTCCTTCCCTTCCGTCTTTCCCTGACGGCCAGCCCAGCCACAACCAATCCACGCTGCAGCCAGCCAAGATGCAGGGCCCCTGGGGGCGGTCGCTGCTTGCAGCAGCGCTTGTCGCGTCCCTCCTTGCCCTGAGCACGCCCTGCTACGCCCAGCAGGACGAGCCACAGGCGCGCTGCGGGCAGGGAGGGCTCCTGCAGGAGCCCTCCCTCAGGGCGGCAGCGGGGGCAACAGTGCAGCGTCAGCCCACTCGCCAGCTTCGGTTTGGTGCTGACGCACCCCTCACCCTCCAACTTTGCCCAAGCAGGGCTTCATCCGCATCAGCAACGGGCGCTTCGTGGACGACGTCTGCAACGAGTACCTCTTCTCAGGGCGAGTGGAATTCGTTGGGCGTTGCGCCACAACCGCCGCCGCCGCCGCCGCTCACAACCGCCAGCTGTGCCCCGTCGGCTCCCTTTCTGTCGGCGCAGGTGGAACGCGTGGCGGGTGCTGGACAACGCGCTGTCCGACCCCAGCTACATCACCCGGCGCTTCCAGCAGGCGCAGGCGGCGCGCCTCAACCTCATGCGCTTCTTCATCGCTGGCGACGAGGGCGGGCCGGTGCTGGCGACCGCGCCAGGTGCGGCGGGGAGGGCATGTGGAGATCAGCCTCTCGCACCTGCCCCAGCAAGTTCCTGGCTACAAGAGCCGCCCCACATCTTGCTTACAAGAGCCTGCCCATTGCTGCCAACCTCCTGACAACCTCCAACTGCTCCCCCCACTTCAGGCCAGCTGGATGACTCGGTGGCGCGCGGCCTCGACTTTGTGCTGGCCGAGGCGCCCAAGTACGGCATCAAGGTCACCCCCGTCTTCCTGAACCTCTGGAAGAAGAATGGAGGCGTGCCCAAGTTCGAGGAGTGGTGCGGCGGGGCGGGGCGTTGCGGTCGGCTGGGCAAGGGTGTGCTCATCATGCATGTGTGTGCTGCCCTGGTATTGTCCCCCATCCATTGCAGCGCCCTCCCTGCCTTGACCGTCGTTCAAATCACCCGCCTCCCCACTGCCAGCTCCCCTCCGCCCTGGCCCTCCCACTCCCCCCTTCCAGGTGCGGCACAGCGGGCCTCAACACCAAGCCCCGCCCCGACCTTGACCTGCGGCCCGAGCCCGTGCTGAACGAGACGGAGCGCCTGCAGACGCCCTACGACTGGCTGGTCAGCTCCAAGTGCCGAGACCAGGTGTGGTGCTGGGGTGTTCCCGACAGGCGTGCGACCTGGCAGCAGACAAGGATGGTTGGGCTGGGCGCTGCAAAATGCAGCTGCAACAGCGCCTGAGCTCCCCTGCTTCCCTCCCGCCGCACAACTAGTGTCTGACTGTTTGAGTTCCCTGTGCTAGCTTTCCTCACCCCTCGCCTCCCTCCGGCAGGTCAAGGCCTACATGTCCTCTGTGGTCAATCGCCGCAACTCCATCACCGGCCTGCTGTTCAAGGACGACCCCGCCATCTTCTCGTGAGCGCCAAGGGTGGCCCGTTGTTTTGGGCAGCGGTTGTGGGCATAAATGCTTGATTGTGCGGGGCAGGGTATTGGCAGGCAGTTGCAAGTGTCTGTGCATTGTTTGAATAGCAGCATCAATTTCAGCTGCATTGGAGCAGCACATGTGGTGTGCAGACGCTCGCCTCGCCAGGGCAGCTGTGCACCAACGAAGTCTGTCGCCCCTGTGCACCCAACACTACACAGCTGGAACATAATGAATGAGCCGCGCTGCAAGTATTGCGGGCCCGAGGCGGTGAGGACTTCAGCGAGTGGGCGCTGCGTGATCTCCAGCAGTGGTCTGCAACGGTGCACTGGAGGGTTTGCTTGCATGCTTCTTGCTCAGCAACCAATCCGTTGTTGTGCACCCCGTGCTGCTTCTGCAGGTGGACAGCTGGTACGGAGAGATGGCCGACCACCTGCGATCAGTGGACCCCAACCACCTCATCACCACCGGCGAAGAGGTGCGCCTGCAATGCTGGCCCCTGGGCTGCTGGGCAGCACAGGCTGCGAGCAACCGGCTGCTGCAGCTGCCATGCCGTGCCGACTGAGATGGCCCTGCTGCATGGCGTAACTGCCTCCCTTTCGTGAGGCTCCTGATGCACTGGAGTCTCAGTAATGATCAGCTGCATGCACTTCTTTGGCTTGAGATGCTGTGATATTCCCTCCCAATTCCACTTGCAGGGCTTCTTTGCCGAGGGCGATCCCATGGCGGGGGCGGACCCGAACGACGGCAACCAGTGGGCCATCCGCAGCGGACAGGACTTCCGGTCAGTTGCCAGGCGTTCTGGGGCTTGAGCGGTGGCTTGCAGATTGAGTTCTTGCATTTGCGGCCGTGTCCATGCACCTGTGCACAAGCCAGCATGCCGTTGCACGCCCACATTGGGCGCGCATGCCACCAGCGACACCCAAACTCATTTAGTACCCTCCTATCCATCTTGTGCAGCGCCAACCATGCACACGGGAACATTTGCTATGCCGTCCTCCACCTCTGGCCTGACAATGTTAGTATTCTAAGGTTGCAAAGGGATTTCAGGTGGTAGCAGTGGGTGGGGATATGGGGCAGGGGGGCAGGGGGGCAGTAGCGCATGCCGCTTTGGCGTCAACACCCCCACATGTGCCAATCCGGCCTAGCCGTCCCAACCTGAACCCTGCAGTGGCGTCGTGTCCCCCTGGGCACCGACTTTGGCCAGCAGTGGATCGATGCGCACAGCCAGGTGGCGGCCCAGCTGGGCAAGCCGCTGGTGCTGGAGGAGTTTGGTGAGGGGCTGGGTGGGGGGCAATGATGTTTGGTTGGGTGGTCCCACTTGGTTGGGTTGGGCCTGCTCATTCCTCAGTAAGACAGCAGGCAGCAGGTGTGCATGCAGCATGGCAAGCGAGCCTGTGCTGCAGGCTTGATGGGCGTCGAGACAAGTTGTGGGCTGGGCAGCTGGGAGGCGAGCGGCGGTGGGATGCTGACTCATCGCACCCCCCATGTGCATGCCAACCAATCCAGTTTGCCTCGCCTGTCCTCCCCTGCACCCTGGCCTGCAGGCAAGGTTGCGGGAGACGGCAATATCACCAGCCTTCGGGACCCCTGGTTCGTCCTGGTCAACAATGCCGTGGACGCCTCGCTCGCCAGCGGAGGCCCGCTGCGCGGCTCGCTCTTCTGGCAGGTGCGCACCATGGGTGCATGGGTTGGTGCACTGAACAAGACGGACCATTGTTAGCGTGGGGAAGAAGCAGGGCCGCTTGCACACGGAATTTAGTGCTGACAGCAGCGCCCGTGCAGCCGGCTGTTGCGCCGAGGCAGCTGGGAGGCAGAAGAGCGGTACAATGGTGGCTGTTTGAATGAATGATGCTACCTGCCTCACAATCCGCTGGTGTGCCCCCTTCTGTCTCTTGCAGTGGGATGGCGAGACTGGCACACGTGGAGACAGCGCCGTGCGCTCGGTGAGTGCATCACATAGTAGTGGAAATCCTCCATCCTGCAACTTGGGGCTGAGCGTCGGACTGAACATGCTCTGCTGGCTGGTGACTCACTGCGTGCAACCACTCCTCCTCGCACCTTTCACTACCTGCAGGGCGACACCACGTTTGGCATCATACAGCAATTCTCCCACAAGATGGCTGCCACCGCGCCCACGCCTGTGCCCGGCTGCACGCCGCGCGGCAACGCCACCAACGGCGCCGCAGCAGCTGCCGACCCGACTGTGCCGCCCGCAACCCCCAGCAACTCCAGTGGCACCAGCCCTGGCTTTGTGACGCTGCTGCCCAGCGACGCCTCCCAGCCAGCAGGGCGCAAGCTGCTGCGCAGCTGAGATGACCCCCAGTGCACAAACCAGCGCAGTCCCCAGCGCAGCACCGACCCGCTTGACTGAGGGTGCGAGGGACCCACCCACACTGCTGTGCACCACAGTGCTGTTTGACTACAGATGCTCTTGATTGCTGTACTTGCGCCCTGCCTGCATGCTGCATCTGCTTAGCGCTGCCTGTCACCTGTAAGAACCGGAGGCGCCCGGCAAGGAGATGACCGGTGTGGCGGCAAGGCGGTGGGCGGCAGGTGCCAGCAAGGGGCTGGACAGTGCCACATTGATCAACAAACATGTTGGGGGCTGTGTCCCAAGCGCCCGCATCGGCTAGCCTCCGCATTGGGGGCAAGGGCTTTTGGGCCGGGTGCTGCCCGGCTTCCTGTGTTGTGCCTCCTCGCCCTGCCACCTGGGTGCGCTGGGGCGCTCGTGGCAGGCTTGCCGCGTCCTCTTGAGCAGTCGCCTCCTCTGACTTCCAGCGAGCTGCAGCCGGACGCCGCTGGCGCAGAGAACAGATTGCTGCAGTTGCTCTGGTGGGGTAGCAGCGGCCAATTGGCGTGTAGCGGGCCCCA
>VFQQ010001187.1_pt1 | contig 38931 bp, 29 predicted proteins | sample 3512341 | NCBI WGS metagenome assembly VFQQ01 (sample SAMN10412373, study PRJNA504923) | tailings metagenome | isolation source: Relicate 2 Philex TSF1 revegetated site | place: Philippines: Tuba, Benguet | collected 2017-08-29 | reverse complement strand
CTTGCAATTTAAATGATTAAAACAACTAAAAGTCTTTTGCTGCTGTATGTTGAAATAGCTTTTTAAGGAACAACTCAGTATTTAAAAACTAAACTAATCTTCATGGTGAAAAAACAATTCTAATGGGCTTAAGTTGGTTTTGCTTTGCAGAAGTTTGTTTTTTCGCTAATTCATATCTGTTTTTATATTCGTTGTGGTAAACTATAGCACCATAAACGCAAAGCAAAAATGCAGGTGTATGTGTAATATGTTCTTTTAGCGTAGCATTGGCTTGCAGCTGTATAGCAGTAACTGTGCCTGCACCGGTTTTAAATAAACTTACCGCCGATACCTCTTTGGGCTGTTTATGTAATGATGATATATATTGCATGGTAATTTTCAAATACAACAATGTACCTGCTGCTGTGTGCAAACAATTTAAAAGTAGGTTCAACCCAAAATTGCAGTTAATGCAACTAAGATATTAAAGAAAACTTAAATAAAACTTGATTTTGTTAAATTATTGTTAATTTAGCTTTTACAAACTTAACCAAAAATCATGAAAAAACACGTACTTTCATTGATTTTACTGGCCTTTACAAGCATTGTACAAGCGCAGTATTATTACATTCCTTTTGCGGTAGGACAAAATCCACGTAATTTAAACCAAGATGGAGAAAATCCTGCTCCATTACTTACCGGATGGTCTACCGTTTGGAGCGGAGACGGCACAGCTGCCGCAGCTTTTACCAATACCATTACCATTCCATTTTCTTTTGTATTTAATGGTAATTCTTACACGCAGTGTAGGGCTACAAACAGTGGTATAGTTACATTTGATTTAGCCGCAACGCCCACATTGGCATACGGAAATGCAACTTTACCATCGGCAAATGTACCCAACAACTCTATTTGCTTTCTTGGCGTAAAACCATCTAGTTGGGTTAGTGGCAGCACTACTTACCGCAGTACAATTGTAACTAAAACTTTTGGCACAGCACCTAATCGCCAATTTTGGATACAATTTAACTTTTTTAGCGAACCAAACGTGGACAAAGGCTGGACTTATTGGTCGGCCGTATTGGAAGAAACAACCAACAAAGTTTATATAGTAGATATGAAAACACTATGTGTAAACAGTGCCGGAAGTTTATGTACAGGTAATGTTAAAATTTCTGCCGGTTTACAAATAGATGCTACAACAGCAGTAAGCATTGCCGGATCGCCAAACCTTGCTGCCAATAACAACAGCACCAACTTATTTACTGCTGCCGATAATAAATACTATGAATTTATTGCAGGCAGCCAACCAGATTTAGACCTTTCGGCACAAGAAGTACTAATGTTACCCGATTTTGCATTAACACAAACATCTATGGATGTTAAGATAAAAGTATTTAACCGCGGTTTGCAGGCAGTAAACAGCGTAACCTTAAATTACAGTATAAACAATAGCACGCCGGTAACGCAACAAATTACAGGATTAAACATTGCTAAATTTGCTTTTGCAGATTTAACACATCCAACCAAATGGGCACCATCAGCAACAGGTACCTACAATTTAAAAATATGGACCGACCAACCAAATGCAGGCACAGATGGAGACCCGGCAAACGATACCATTTCGTTTACAATAAAAGTTTGGGACGATTTTGTGCCACGTAAATCGTTGCATGAGGTATTTACCTCTTCTACTTGTCCGCCTTGTAAACCGGGCAACGAACAGTTAGATGCTGTACTTGTGGGTAAAGACAATTTATATACTGTAATAAAATACCAATATTATTTTCCAGGCTTAGGCGATCCTTATTTTACACCCGAATGCGATACCAGAGCTACTTATTATGGTGGTGTAAACTCTGTACCAAGAATGTTTGTTGATGGCCAGTGGAATAGTAACCCAAGTTCTTACAACAACAGTTTGTTTGCTAGTTTTCAAAGCAAACCATCGTTTGTTAAAATAGAGGCATCTCAGGTATTAAATCCGGATGCAAAAAGTATTACTTTAAATGCAAAGGTTACCCCGTTAATTGATTTTCCTGCCGGAAGTTACCGCTTAAGGTTTGCCGTTGTTGAACGCACAACTTATAATAACATTAAAAACAATGGCGAAACAGAGTTTCATTATGTAATGAAAAAGATGTTGCCTAATGCGTTAGGCGCTGCATTTAATATGCCTGCAAAAGGTACAATGGTAGAGTCTAATCAACCTTATACCTTTCCGGGTTCATACAAATTATCACCAAGCTCTAGGTTAAGCTCTTCTAGTGCACCAACAGGTACTAACTATGCAGGTATAAACCTAGCTACAGAACACAGTGTTGAAGAGTTTTTTGATTTAATTGGCGTGGTATTTTTACAAAACGAAACCACTAAAGAAGTATTACAATCAGAATGGACATCGCCAAACTGGGCTACCTCTAGCAAAGAAGTTGTTATAGAAAAATTAGGCTTACAAATTTTTCCTAATCCTGCCGGTAAATCGTTTACCATACAAGTTGCCGATGAACACATGGGTAAACATTTTTCAGTTACCATTACCGACATTAAAGGAAAACAGGTATTTAACCAGCAAATTAATGGCTTAATTAGCCAGGAAATTAATTGTAACGATTTGCAAAACGGAATATACTTTGTTACCCTAACAAACGGTACCGAAACCAGCACACAAAAATTAATTATTGCCAAATAAGCAAGCTTTTAAACCAGTTTTTAAACGGCTGCCCGTTGCAAAGGCAGCCGTTTTTGTTTAATTTTATCTTCATTTAGCTTTAAGCTTGTTTTAATTAATGCATTGGGTTTAATTTGCTAAACTAACACTGAAAAAAATGAACATAAGTAAGCTAAACATATTGGCAACAGCATTTTGCGTTTTAATGTATTTCGGATGTAAAAAAGAGGCCGCTACCAATACCAACAAAAATACGGTTGAGGTAAGCAAAGAAGGGCTATATAAAGGTTCATTTGCATTTGTAAACGACGAAACCGATACATTAATTGAAGGTTACGAAATAACTGTAAAGAAAATTGCTACAAATACCTATAATATTTTAAGTGCAGATGGCGAATTGGATTTAGATATTATAGATAATAATGGTAGCATAGCCATAACAGATGAATTAAAAGATTTATTTACCAATTTCACCGGAAAATTAACAAGCAGTGTTTTAACTATACAAGCCAATGGCGATGATGATGGCAATTTATTTCAAATGGGTTTTAATGGCATTAAAAACAACCCAAATGTAACACCAGGAGAAGAATACTTTATTTTTGACAATAGTACTATTAACTGCAACCCTGAAAGAACTAGTTGCGAAATAACGCAAAGCTCATACTCATATTTTTATTTTGGCATTTATGATAATGAGAATACCGGTGGCTCTTTATTAATACGTACAAAAAATGTACCTACGCCCGGCACCTACTCCGTTGCAAGCTACCAAAAATTCGAAGATGAAAGCCTTGGCACCAATGAATGTATTGTTATTGCCAGTAAAACTCATACCGCACCAAACTACTATTCAACCGGTACAAAAGGAACTTTGGTTGTTACACAACAAAATGGCAAATTGGTTTATCAACTAAGTAATGTTTCTGTTGCACTTGGCAAAGACTATCCGGAATTAACTGTATCTGCCGCAAAAGGATATTGCAAATAACAAAACAAACAAACTTTTTAAGTTAAATTACTTTTGCTTGAACCCATTATTGCAATAACAGTTAACTTTATTGTTTTCTGTTTGCATATTTTTTCCTTGTTGCAATTTTTTGCAGTTGCCTTTCAATAATTAAATCGGCTAAAGCCGGGGCAATTTCTTTTGGATTATTCAAATCAAAAAGCGCATTTACTTTGCGTTCATCTACGTCCATGCGGTATAATTGCTGCCACAAATACTCGGTTTGGTTCAGCAATAAACCAACCAAATGGGCGGTTAACTGCTCTTTAAAATTAAAAATCTGGCCGGTTTGTGCCATATTTAGCATTTCTATAAGCTCATTTTGAGCCAATATTAAATCGTTTTCTGTACTCATTTGTTGTATTTAAGCAAAAGCATATGCAATATATGGTGTTAAAAGTATAAATTGCGGCGCTTTTAAAAATTAAACCTTGTTTGAACCAAATTAATTAACTATGGCCTTTGATATTGAGATGATTAAAGCCGTTTACGCCCGCATGGATGAGCGTATAAACGCAGCAAGAAAAGTAGTTGGCAAACCGCTAACCTTATCAGAAAAAATTTTATACAGTCACTTAACCCAAGGTAATGCTACTTCGGCTTACCAAAGAGGTGCTGATTATGTTGACTTTAACCCGGATCGTGTAGCCATGCAAGATGCAACCGCACAAATGGCGTTGTTGCAGTTTATGCAAGCAGGTCGCCCAAAAGTAGCTGTACCTAGCACTGTACACTGCGACCATTTGATTATGGCCAAAGACGAAGCCGGAAAAGACCTTGAAATTGCAACCAAAGAAAGCAAAGAAGTTTTTGATTTTCTTGCTTCTGTATCTAATAAATATGGTATTGGTTTCTGGAAACCGGGTGCCGGCATCATTCACCAAGTAGTTTTAGAAAACTACGCTTTTCCGGGTGGTATGATGATTGGTACCGACTCGCACACAGTAAATGCAGGTGGATTGGGTATGGTTGCCATTGGTGTAGGCGGTGCCGATGCCTGCGATGTTATGGCAGGTTTACCTTGGGAACTAAAATTTCCGAAACTAATTGGTATTAAACTTACCGGTAAATTAAGCGGTTGGACAGCTCCAAAAGACGTAATATTAAAAGTAGCGGGTATCTTAACCGTTAAAGGTGGAACAGGCTGCATTGTTGAATATTTTGGCGAAGGCGCAACGGCCATGAGCTGTACCGGTAAAGGCACTATTTGTAACATGGGAGCCGAAATTGGTGCAACAACCTCAACATTTGGCTACGACGAAAGCATGGAGCGCTATTTACGCGCCACCGGCCGCGCAGAAGTTGCAGATTTAGCCAATGGAATTAAACACCACCTTACCGCAGATGCAGAGGTATATGCTAACCCGGAGCAATATTTCGATCAGGTTATAGAAATTAACCTAAGCGAATTAGAACCACATATTAATGGTCCGTTCTCGCCGGATTTAGCTACACCTGTTAGCAAAATGAAAGAGGTTGCACAAGCCAATGGCTGGCCTACCAAAGTAGAAGTAGGTTTAATTGGCTCGTGTACCAACTCGTCGTACGAAGATATTTCTCGCGCTGCCTCACTGGCAAAACAAGTAGCTGTAAAAGGATTAAAAACTAAAGCAGAATTTACCATAACACCGGGTAGCGAACAAGTACGTTATACCATTGCCCGCGATGGTTTTATTGATACTTTTAACCAAATTGGTGCCAAAGTATTTGCCAATGCTTGTGGCCCATGTATTGGTATGTGGAATCGCGTAGGCGCCGATAAAAAAGAAAAAAATACCATTGTACACTCGTTTAACCGAAATTTCCAAGCCCGCCAAGACGGTAACCCAAATACTTATGCATTTGTGGCTTCGCCGGAATTAACTACAGCTTTGGCCATTGCAGGCGATTTAACCTTTAACCCATTAACCGACAAATTGGTTAACGAAAAGGGCGAACATGTGATGCTGGATGAACCAACAGGCGATGAACTACCAAACAAAGGATTTGCAGTTGAAGATGCAGGTTATCAAGCTCCGGCTGCCGATGGCAGTGGCGTTTCGGTAATTGTTGAACCAACCTCTACACGCCTGCAATTGTTAGAACCATTTGCCGCATGGGAAGGTACAAACATAACGGGTTTAAAATTGCTTATTAAAGCCAAAGGTAAATGTACTACAGATCATATTTCTCCAGCAGGTAAGTGGTTAATGTATCGCGGACATTTGGATAATATTTCTAACAACATGTTAACCGGAGCCACAAACTTTTTTAACGAAAAAATAAATTCGGTTAAAAACCAACTAACAGGCGAATATGCTGAAGTTCCGGCTGTACAACGTGCCTACAAAGCACAAGGAATTGGCTCTATTGTTGTTGGCGATGAAAACTATGGTGAAGGCTCATCGCGCGAGCATGCCGCTATGGAACCACGTCACTTAGGCGTACGCGCTGTATTGGTTAAATCGTTTGCACGTATTCACGAAACCAACCTTAAAAAGCAAGGTATGTTGGCTTTAACATTTGCCAACAAAGAAGATTATAACAAAATTCAAGAAAACGATACCATTGATATTGTGGGATTAACCACATTTGCACCTAACCAACCATTAACATTGGTGCTTAACCATGACGATGGTTCGAATGAAGAAATAACGGTTAACCACAGCTACAACGACCAGCAAATAGAATGGTTTAAAGCAGGTGGTGCACTAAATATTATACGCGCAAGCATTGGCAAATAAAACAATAGCTTTTACCTTTAAAAAAATGGCTGAACCAACAGTTGGTTCAGCCATTTTTATTTAAATAGGGCTTGCTGATAAACGCTCAAAGCATTAATAATATGACATTTAACTATTGTAAAAATATCTCTTCTGCAAAATAAATATACAGTGTTGTTGGGCTTAAGTTTTTTCTCTTTGCAGAGGCTTTATGTTTTCGATAATTCAGCTCTGCATCATCTTCTTCAGAAAAACCAGTACGGCTATATTACAGTACTATACAACAGAATTTTCCTCGAATCTAATACAGAACTGAATTTAATAGCAAGCCCTAAACACAGGGCAATTTTAATCCATGAAATTCGAATATTATATTTTCGATTTTCATGGATTATAATTTTGGAAGTTTTAACATTAGAAAGCTTTGCAAATTACAAACACTTATGTTTTTGTCGTACTGATAGCTTTCGCTATTGGGTGTAATTATATAGTTTTTTGTGGTTTTTAAGTCGGCAATACATTCGTAAACCCCTTTGCTCAACGCAGGATTATTGCCTACTTTTATTTCGATACAAGCTATTGGTTTATTGCCTTTAACCAAAACCAAATCAACTTCGGCTTTATTATGGGTTCGGTAATGGTATGCATCTAAATCATTGGGTTTATACTGCAAAATTTGCTGAATAACATAACCCTCCCACGACGAACCGATTATAATATTTTCTGTAAGCATTCGCATAGAGTTAATTCGGCACAACCGGTGTAATAATCCACTATCTGCAATGTATATTTTTGGCGATTTAACAACCCGCTTACTTATGTTTACATGCCAGGCAGGTAAACGCGTAACCAAAAATGCAGCTTCTAAAAAATCAAGATACCTATTAATAGTGGGTGCGCTAACACCAATAGAACGCGCAAAATCATGCGCATTCCAAACACCCGAATTAGCATTGGCCAGCATCATCCAAAATTGTTGAATAATAGCTGATGACAGGTTTACATCAAACAAACTGCTAAGCTCACGTTTTACGTACGATGTTATATAAGCATCCATCCAATCGGCAAAACTTGCATCAGATTTGGCCATTAGTGCGTCTGGAAACCCGCCCCTAAACCAATGCTTTTCTAATTTGTATTTGGGCGCAGCTTCCAATAGTCCTATCGGTTGTAACTGCATATAAAAAATGCGTCCGGTAAGTGTTTCGGTTACCCCCTTTACCAAATCTGGCGATGCCGAACCCAATAAAATAAACCGTGCTGGTTTCCGTTTTTCATCCACCAAGGCCCGCAGCAAAGCAAATATTTCAGGTCTGCGTTGTACCTCATCAATAATAACACAGTTATCGGCTAAACTTTGTAAAAAATACTCAGCCCTATTAAACTTTTCATAATCGCTTGGCTTTTCTAAATCGAGGTAAACAGTAGCTTTTTTAAGCAACTTTGATAAACTTTTAGCTAATGTGGTTTTACCCACCTGCCTTGGACCCAATATGGCAACTACAGGAAATTTTCCAAGTACTTGCACAAGCTTTTTTTCTATAACCCTGTTTATCATGCTACAAAGGTATTACTTATCCATGAAATTCAAAAATTACATTTTTGATTTTCATGGATAATAAAAAACAAACTGCTTCATAAAAGATGCCGATAACTGCTTAACAATTAGACCGATGGTTAAATTAACTTAACAATTTTACTGCATTGTTATAAAAAAGATAAAACAAGAATAGGATTCAAAACAAATTAATCATTAGAAGCACATACAGATGCCAGCTTATGATTTCATGAGGGTAACTCAGATAAACTAAATGTTTCAGCATTTTCAAAGGCTGAATCCAGGTTCAATTCATATTATAATCAGCTTACCACCTAAGCAAATTACATGCTATTGCCAGCCACCACCTAAAACTTTATACAGTTGTATAGCTGCAAAAAACTGGTTTTTGTTGGCTTGTGTAAGTTGTAATTCGGCATTAAGTCGGTTTTGACGCGATACAAGTACTTCCATATAGTTGGCATAGCCGGTTAAAAACAATTCATTAGAGATATCTACAGCTTGTTTTAACGTTTTAACTTCTTCGCTTTTTAAGTTACTAATGGTTTGGTATTGCGTTAACCTTACAAACTCGGTATTAACCTCCTCTACTCCTTTAATTATCGATCGTTTATAGTTAAGGAAAGCTTCGTTTTGTTGCGCTTGCGCCATGCGGTAATTACCCATAATTTGATTGCGATTAATTAACGGGGCTGTTAAGCCACCTACAACAGCATAGGCAAAAGAATTAGGCAATTCAAACAATAATTCGCTTTTAAATGCATTTAGTCCGGTATTGCCATTAATCATAATATTTGGATAAAAGGCAGCTTTAGCTGCCTTTAATTCGTGCTTACCTGCTAAAAAATTTCTTTCTGCTTGCTTTATATCCGGTCGGTTTTTTAGCAATGCCGAAGGTACACCGGTTTTTGTTAGCAAAGGCAAATCTTTTATATCAATGGTATCTTTGCGCAGCACTGGTTCGGGATATCTGCCAATTAAGTTATTTAAAGCATTTTCTGTGGCATTTATTTCCTGAATCTTATCTGCTTCAAGGGCCTTAAAATTTAGTAATTGAGCCGTAAATTGTTTAACACCTGCTTCATTTAAGCGGCCACTTTGTTTTTGAATGGCTACAATTTCCAAGGCACGTTCTTGAATACTAATATTGCGCTTAATAATTTCCAATTCGGTATCTAAGGCTAACAATTCGTAATACAATCTGGCAACATCGGCAACAATTTGAGTGGTAAGTAAATGTTTGCCTTCTTCGCTGGCAAGCCAGCGTTGCATGGCAGCGCGTTTTTTATTGCGCAATTTTCCCGCAGTATTAATTTCCCATGTTGTATTAAAACCGGTAAAATAGTCGGGTGTAGGGTTTGGAACAACTTGCTTCTCGTTAATATTTGGCGATTTATTGGTATCAAAATTGCCTACTCCATCAATGGTGTATGTACCAAATCTGGTAACTCCTGCAGCAACATAAGTATTAATTGCAGGGTACATATAATTTCGGTTCATTACATAATCTGCCCTTGCAGCAAACAAACGCTGGTTAATAATTTGCAAATCGATATTGTTTTGTAAAGCCTGATTGATTAAACTTACCAAACGTTCGTCTTTAAAATATTCGTTCCACTTTAGCAAGGTAACTTCTGCAGTATCATTTTGCCCTTGTCTAAAACTGCTAGGCAAACTTATCTTTGTATCTATAGGTTTTAGCTTAGTACTATTACACGATATTAGCGCAATTGTTACCAGTAAAGTGCTACCAATTACTACATTTTTATACATTATGATTCTCCTCTAGATCTAATTTAGTTTTATCTTTATTCAGCTTAGCTATTAAATTAGCAAAAATATAATACAATCCCGGAATTACCAGCAGGCCAAATACAGTACCAATTAACATGCCACCGGCAGAAGCAGTACCAATTGTACGATTGCCCAACTCACCCGGACCGGTTGCAATTACTAATGGAATTAAACCAACCACAAAAGCAAATGAAGTCATTAAAATAGGGCGTAATCTTGCGCCCGCTCCCTCAATGGTAGCATGCAAAATGGTTATACCTTCCTTTTGTTTTAACAAAGCAAACTCAACAATTAATATGGCATTTTTACCTAACAAACCAATAAGCATAATAAGTGCTACCTGGGCATAAATATTGTTTTCTAAGCCCATCAAATACAAAGAACCAAAAGCACCAAAAATACCAACCGGTAATGATAATAGCACAGGGATAGGTAACAAGAAACTTTCGTATTGAGCCGACAAAATAAGGTACACGAAAATTAAGCAAATAATAAATATAAAAATAGTTTGATTACCAGAAAGTATCTCTTCCCTTGTCATACCACTCCATTCGTACTTAAAACCTCTTGGCAAATCTTTAGCAATATTTTCAACGGCTTGTATGGCATCACCACTGCTATAGCCTTTGCTTGCCAACCCGTTTATCATGGTTGCTGTAAACATGTTGTAACGGGTAATTTGCTCCGGACCATAAACGCGTTCCATGCGAATTAAGGTAGAAAAAGGCACCATTTCACCTCTTCTGTTTTTAACAAAAAGTTTTTTTAAGTCGTCCGGGTTCGACCTAAACTCTGGAGAGGTTTGCACCATAACTTTATACATTTGACCAAACCTGACAAAATTACTGGCATAATAGCTTCCAATTAAGGTTTGTAAAGTTTGCATAGCCATATCTACACTAACATCTTTTTTAGCGGCCATATCATAATCTACATGTATTAAATACTGCGGAAAATTTGGGTTAAACGAGGTAAATGCATCTTCTACTTGAGGCGTTTTATTAATTCTATCTATAAAGTCCTTTCCTACTCTATCTAAATTTTCTAAATTTCCGCTACCGGTTTTATCAATTAACCTTAATTCAAATCCACTGCTGTTTCCAAATCCCGGAACTGTAGGTGGAGGAAAATACTCAATAGATGCATCTGTAATATGTTTGGTTTTTTCTTCTAACAATTTAATTATATCCTTTACACCTTCTGCTCGTAAATCCCATGGTTTTAAGTTAATAATACCCATACCATAAGAAGCACCTGCCGATTCGGTAACAAGGCTATAGCCACCCAATGTAGAAATATTTTCCACCTGATCGATGGTTTTACAAACACGCGATATCTCATCTAAAACAAGTCCGGTACGCTCTACAGTAGCACCCGGAGGTGTTGTTACATTTACATAAATAACACCTTGGTCTTCGGTAGGAATAAATCCTGTAGGTAATATTCTTGTAACGCCTAAAACACCCATAACAAACACCAATAAAATAAACAATGTAACCCTCTTGTTGGTAACAGTTTTAGCAACAAACGATTTGTATTTATTTTCTACACCACCATAAAAAATATTAAACTTAGTAAAAAAAGGTTTTAGTAATTTGCTGGTTTGCGCGGTTGTTTCTTCTTTTAACAATAAGCCACATAATGCAGGTGTAAGAGTTAAAGCATTAATACCTGAGATTAAAATAGCCACAGCCAGGGTTAATGAAAATTGGCGATAAAAAATTCCAACCGGCCCACTCATAAAAGCTACAGGAATAAATACTGCCGACATTACCAATGTTATAGCAATAATGGCTGAGCCAATTTCGCCCATAGCCTCTTTTGCTGCTGCAATGGGCGACATATGTTTTTCATGCATTTTTGCATGCACAGCTTCTACTACTACAATGGCATCGTCTACTACAATACCAATTGCCAATACCATTGCAAATAAAGTTAACAAGTTAATAGAGAAACCCATAACCGACATAGCAGCAAATGTACCAATAAGCGAAACCGGTACAGCCAATGCCGGTATTAAGGTAGATCTAAAATCTTGCAAGAAGATAAAAACAACAATAAATACCAATAATAGTGCTTCTATAAAAGTGCTGCGCACTTCTTTTATCGAGGCATTTAAAAATCTTGATACATCGTATGCTACATTGTATTGCATTTTAGGCGGAAAACTGGTTTTTTGCAGCTCGGCCATTTTAGATTTAACATTTGAAATTACTTCACTTGCATTTGAACCCGGTCTTTGCTTTAACATGATAGATGCAGATGGTCTTCCATCGGTTTTAGAATCCATATGGTAGCTAAACGAACCAAACTCAACATCGGCAACATCCTTTAACCTTAAAAAAGATCCATCCGGATTAGCTTTTAGAATAATGTTTTTATAATCCTGCTCTTCAAAAAATTTGCCTGTATAACGCAGTACATACTGCATGGTTTGGGCTTTCTTATCAGAACTTTCGCCTGTTTTACCGGGCGCTGCCTCCACGTTTTGTCCTCTTACAGCTGCAATAATTTCTTCTGTAGAAATATTGTAAGCCGTCATTTTTACCGGATTTAACCAAACACGCATCGAATAATCTCTTGAGCCCATGATTTCGGCAAAACCAACACCATCAATACGCTTTAGCTCCGGTAATACATTTATATCGGCAAAGTTGTAAACAAACTTTTCATCAACATTATTATCATCGCTATAAATATTTAAATACAACAACATGCTGTTAACCTCTTTTTCGGTAACAACTCCCGCTCTTATTACCTCTTCAGGCAACTCATCCAGTACTGTAGTAACCCTATTTTGCACGTTAACGGCAGCCACATCGGGGTCGGTTCCAACCTTAAAATAAACAGTAATTATGGTAGTACCATTATTACTCGATACACTCGACATATAGGTCATATTAGGAACACCATTAATTGCACGCTCAATAGGCGTGGCAACAGTTTTAACGCACACATCGGCATTGGCTCCTGTATACTTTGCTGTAACTGTTACCGATGGAGGAACTATTTCCGGAAATTGTGTAACAGGCAACTCTAAAAATGCCAGTACACCCATAAGCACTATTAACAATGAAATTACTAATGAGAGTACCGGTCGGTCTATAAATGTTTTATACATGCTGTTATTACTAATTTAATGTTTGATAAACCTTAGACTTATCTGCTTTTACAGGTTTAATTATGCTTCCTTCTCTTATATTTTGTACGCCTTCATATACTATTTGTTCTCCTGCAGCAAGACCACCACCTACAACATAATAATCTCCATACCGTCCAACAGGAACAAAACTTTTCAAAATAGCCATATTGTTATTATCGGTTATAAACACATAATTTTTATCTTGTATTTCAACCACCGATTTTTGAGGAATAAGCAGTGCATTTTTTATGTTTTGTTTAATCTTAACTTTACCTGTTGACCCATGTTTTAATAAATGGTCTTTATTGTTAAACCTTGCCCTAATTGCAAGCGCACCGGTGCCTGGCTCAAACTCACTTTCCATGGTTTCTATTTTTCCAACTGCATTAAAGGTACTACCGTCGGCTAAATCCAATTCAACCATACCCGAAAGCATGGCATCGTTTTTTCGGTCTTTAAAATAATCTAAGTATTCTATTTCCGAAACTTTAAAGTATACGTTTACGGCCTCAATATCAGAAATTGTAGTTAAAAGTGTTCCTTCCGAAATTAAACTACCCAATTTAAATGGTATCCTATCTATAATACCATTAAAAGGCGATTTTATCTGTGTATGCGCTAATTTAACAGCAGCAGCAATTTCATGTGCTTTTGCTTGTTCTATTCTAGCTTTGGCAATTTCAAGCTTAGCATTGGCCAAATCAACCTCTGTTTTGGCAATAACATTTTTTTCAACTAACAGCTTTACCCTTGCCAATTCAACTTCTGCAGTTTTTAACTCTGCTTCTGCGGCCTTTAAATCGGCTTTGGCACTGTTTAATGCAGCTGCATACTCTTCATCGTTTATTCTAAACAATAGTTGACCTTTTTTTACAGGTTTACCCTCATCTACATAAATCTGTTCTAAATATCCTTCAACACGTGCACGTATTTCTACGTTTTGCACAGCTTGAATATCGGCTACGTATTCTAATTGCGTTGTAATATCTTTTGATACCACCTCCGTAACCGGAATTTCATTGGTTTCTGTTTCTTCGTCGGTTTTTACGGTATTGTTGCATGATAATATAGTAACTCCAAGCAACCATACCAAAATGGTTTTTTTGTTCATAATAAAATAGTTGTGATTAATTGATAAGACTAATAATGGCTTCTAGGCCAATAGCTTAATATAAATACAAAAGGGCTAAAAAGCCTTCAAACTTAAACAGCAGACCAACACTGTTTATTAAAATGTTTAGTTTTTTAGCTGTTACTAAACTTTCAAAGCTTATGTTTAAGGAGTTACTGTTAACAAAGAAATTCAAAACATGTGTTATGGTTCTTTTTACAGACAAGTCTTTTTCTACAAATTCCTCGTTTTGGTTTAAAGTACTGGCAACGTCAATATCAAAGCAGTAAGAAAGTATTTCACCTAATATGGAGCCCAATTCTCCATCCGGTTCATTAACTGTATTGCTATCTATTGTTAAAGTATTGGAGTTGCTAAACTGCGGCACAAATAGTGCCGTGTTTATAAAGGCAAAGAGCAATACAATATGTAAAATTTTCTTTAACAAACGGTGCAAATATAGCATCTTTTAATCATGCAAACCGTTAATTTTTGGTAAGATAAGGCTTTGTGCAATTGTAAAAATAATCATCTATGATAAAAATCATTTTATTTTTTTGGGTTTGAACCTACCTTGCGCCGCATGTTAGCTATAATTCTATTTCTTGTTGGCCATTGGTATTTGAGTTTGTTTGGCCAAACTTTTTTCTTACACCGTTATGCAGCCCATAAAATGTTTACCATGAACAAGTTTTGGGAAAAATTCTTTTACATTTTCACCTGGCTTATGCAAGGAAGCAGTTATTTAAATGCCCGAGCTTATGCCATTTTACACCGCATGCACCACGCCTACAGCGATACAGAAAAAGACCCTCATACGCCTCATTTTTTTAAAGAAGTATTTAGTATGATGTGGCATACCCGCCATGTTTACAATGGTGTTTTAAATAATACTATTGCAATTGAACCCAAATTTGACAGAAATTTTCCGGAATATAAAAGCATAGATAAAATAGCAGATGCCTGGCAGGTTCGTATACTATTTGGCTTAGGCTATGTTGCATTCTACTACTTTTTTGCAACCAGTTGGTGGATGTATTTATTTCTGCCAATTCATTTTTTAATGGGCCCTATACAGGGTGCAGTGGTAAACTGGGCAGGCCATAAATACGGTTACCGCAATTTTAATGAGAAAGACCATAGTAAAAACACCTTAATTATAGATTTTTTAATGCTTGGTGAACTATTTCAAAACAACCATCATCACGCAGGCAGTCGACCTAACTTTGCTGTAAAATGGTGGGAATTTGACCCGGTTTATCCCATTATAAAAATTATGCACTGGCTTGGCATTATTAAGTTGCAGCCAGTGGCAGCAAGTAAGTAATTATTACCTACCGTTTAGCGCATAATGGTTTGTTCCCTATCGGGGCCTACAGAAATAACATTTACCTTATTGCCTATTTCTTGCTCAACAAATAGCATATAATCTTTAAATGATTGCGGCAGTGTGTTGTAATCGCGCATATAGGTAAGATCATCTTGCCAGCCTGCAAAGGATTTATAAACCGGTTTTAAGCTTTCATTGGATAAGCTGTAAGGTATTTCGTTGGTAACCTTACCATTTATTTCGTATGCATTACAAACGTTAACTGTATCAAAACCACTTAACACATCGCTTTTGGTGCAAATTAAATCGGTAACACCATTCAACATAATTGCATATTTTAATGCAGGTAAATCTAGCCAGCCTGTTCTACGCGGACGGCCTGTAGTTGCGCCAAATTCAAAACCCAATTTACGTAATTTTTCGCCGGTTTCGTTTTCCTGCTCTGTAGGAAATGGCCCACTTCCAACACGTGTACAATAAGCCTTAAAAATACCATATACTTTTTGAATGTGTTGCGGTGCAATGCCTAATCCGGTGCATGCCCCTCCGGTAATGGTATTGCTGCTGGTAACAAACGGATAACTGCCAAAATCTATGTCGAGCATTGTACCTTGGGCGCCTTCGGCTAAAATGCGCTTACCATCTTTTATAAGGTTATTAACCACATATTCGGAGTTTATAATCTTAAATTGTTTTAAAAACTCAACCGCTTCAAAAAAAGCCGGCTCATGATCGGCTAGGTTGTATTCAAAATTTAACGAATCAAGTAAAGTACAATGAATTTGTACCGTATGCATATACCTGCTCTTAAAATCAGGCGCCAATAAATCGCCAATGCGCATGCCGCTACGGCCAATTTTATCCTGGTAGGTGGGGCTTATACCCCTTAGGGTTGAACCAATCTTATGCTCGCCTTTTTTAGCTTCGCTGGCTGCATCTACCAATCGATGTGTAGGTAAAATTACGTGGGCTTTTTCGCTAATAAATAGGTTCTTTTTTAAATCGGCACCTGTAGACTGGGCCTTTTCTATTTCTTTTTTAAGCTGTACCGGATCTATAACAACACCATTGCCAATAATATTGATACAATGTTCATGAAAAATACCCGATGGAATGGTATTTAAAACGTATTTATTACCGCCAAACTCAAGAGAATGGCCTGCATTTGGCCCACCTTGAAACCTAGCAACTACATCGTATCTTGGCGTAAGTACATCAACAATTTTACCTTTGCCTTCATCGCCCCATTGGAGACCTAAAACAACATCAACCATATCAAATTAATCTTCTTGTTTAACCAGTTTTTTACAGTGTATGCAGCGTTGCGTTTCATCTACCATAGGCGCACCAAATAAATACAAGCTATGGTTAGTAATGTTAAACATCATTAACTCGCCCATAGTGGTTTTTATTTGCTGTATACGAGGGTCGCAAAATTCCAACACATGGTTACAAACATTACAAATTAAATGGTCGTGTTGCCTAAAACCATACGCCCTTTCATAGCGAGATAGATTACGGCCAAATTGATGCTTGATAACCAAACCACAATCTAATAACAAATCTAATGTATTATACACAGTAGCCCTGCTAACCCTGTAGTTCCTGTTTTTCATGTGTTCAAACAGCGTTTCAACATCAAAATGCTCCTTGTTAGAATAAATTTCATCCAAAATAGCAAAGCGCTCGGGTGTTTTTCTTTGTTGCTGCTTTTCAAGAAATTCAGCAAACTTATGCCTTACCTCTACTTTAATTTTGGCGTTTATATCTACATCTTGCTGCTGCATAGCGTTCAAAAGTAATAAAAAAGCTGTATTGTTATCAAACACTCGCACACATTAAACATAACAATCAGGTTTATAATTTATTAAGAAAAATCTATGCATTACCTAAGTTGGTTCAAACATTTGCAACAAAGGATAAAACAAATAGAATTTTTTAAAACAAGTTTGGGTTATTCTTTAAACCTTTGGCCATTTCCATGAAAATCCTATTATCAAAGAAAGCAATGTAACTTCTACTGCAGCAGCAAAATACATATGTGGCCAAGCTTCACCAACAAGATTAAACAGCATATAAGGAATTAATATTACAGCTACAGTTATATTTACTAATCGGCTGTATTTGGCAGAGAGTAAAACAGTTACGCAAATCATTAGTATTGGAATGGTTGCCAAACCCAAGGCCGTTAAAATAAAGCATTGCGAAATTTCAAATTCAAATATTATTCCTTTTCTGATATCGTCTAACTTTCCCGGCATATATAGATGAAAATAATCTACATAGCTGTAAAGAAACATAAAGCTTACCCATAGCGAGGTAAGCTTTAATTTAGTACTAACTTTATTATCTTCTAGTGTGTTTTGTGTGCTCATATTTTTAAAAATTATATCCTAAAAAAGCCAAATATTATTTCCCAAAAATCTATCGTAATACAGCAAATTAGGCCCTTAAATATCCATTTACAATGGTCCATCCACTCCAACTGCGCGTCCCATGAAGTTTATAAATGTCGTTCTGTAAGGTTAACTTTCATTACAACAAATCTTACTTGATTTTTTTCATTAAATCAATATCCAACTTATCCGTCAAAATTTTGAAATTTGTTCATACTCATTTAAAATAATTCATAACCTGTAAACCACTTTTTTATTTTATTGCAACGTGTGCAATTACTCTAAAAATAGTAGATAAATATAAAACAAAGTATTCCAAACTTAATCGATGCTGTCTTCATTTTATTGGCATTAAAAGTTAAAGCCTACATTTAACCCTGGCTCCGGAAAGATAAACTTAGACCACTTATCGTCTAATTGCTTAAATCCATCAGGTAATTCGGTATGATATGCGCGATGAGTTACACAAATAGATGGCTGAAAGAAAAACTTATCGTTACAAAATTTAAAATGATAACCAACACGATAAGAATTAAAAATTTGAAATCCGTCATCTACCTTCTTTTTATTATCATTTACAAAAACCTGGTAGGTAGGCATTATATCTAATTGTGCATATAAACCTTTCCATAAAAATCGCTGATAAGAAAATGTTATACCATATTCGCGAACGTACCCGGGAAATTTTTCTTCGGGCTTACCATACGCGCTATTCAAAAATGGATGAATACCATTTGGCCATGCATATTTCCATGTTTTTGGAGAAATCCTAAGTACATCTTTTCCTGTTAATCGATAGCCAAAATCCAGCTGGACAAAATTTGGAGGATTACCACCATCGGCTATATTTCCAATTACAACGAATAAAGATGTGCCTACAAACCATTTTTTGTAAGAGCTGTCGCTTTTTTCATATTGTGCTTTTACATGAAACGTACTTGCCAATAAAAAGGCAAAACTTAAGACAAAATTTTTCTTTTGCATAAATGTATTATTTAAATTTTAACAATGCTGCAAAAGTAAAATAGCAACAAGCCTTGACTCGTTCACTTAAGTTAATTAATATGGTTTAATTCTTTTTTTCAGAAATTCTTGCTCTAAGCCGGCTTAATGATTGTGGTTTTATGCCCAAATAGCTGGCCAATTGGTGTTGCGGCACCCGTTGTATTAAATCTGGACGTTTGTGTAATAAATTTAAATATCTTTGTTCCGGAGAGGATGTTTTAAACTCATCAAACTCTATTCTTTCTTTTACCAATAATTCTTCCGATAGCATTCTGCACATTAAATCAAATTTAGGAAATTTAGCGTTTATCTCATCTGTCATGTCGGCATTTGACACCAAAATGATGGCATCTTCAACACAGCTTATATAATAATCAGAAGGCGCTTTGGTTACTACACAATGAGGTGTTAATGCCTCTTGTTCGGTATAAAAGGCTGTTGTTTTTTCTTCTCCATCTATAATATAATAAACACGGATACAACCCTTTAGTACAAAATAACTCTCTTTCGATTTTTTACCCGCTTTAAGTAAGATAGTGCCTTTATTAAAGCTTTTAAATAAGTCTAATGCTAATAATGCATTTTTCTCGTCTTCAGATAAAGAAATGTACTTAGCTATAAATTCAAAAAGTATATTTTGCATAATTGAAATATTTTTGATGCGCACATTAATGCAACAGCAAAATGTTTAACAGCTGCAAAAAAATACAATTTAATACTTTAAACAAAACATTTAACACTAATAAAAACAATGCATTCATAGTTTAACTACATTTAAGCGTTAACGTTCATCATCATCAGGGCTAAAAAGATAATTATATCTTGAATTACGTGTATAACATATGCTATACCCAATCCTTTGGTTTCAATTGTAGCCTTACATAATATATAACCCAATACTGCCGACATAATTACGCCAATAATTCCACCGGGATTTCCAAAATAATGTGGCAAACCAAACAATATAGCAGATGTAAAAAGCACAAGCCAATTGGGGTAATAATTTACGAGTTTGGCAATTACAAAAAACCTAAAAATAATTTCCTCAGCAAATGCATTGGTTAACGAAAATAAAATTGCAATAGGTAAAAACCACCATTTAAAGTTACTAAAACTATTGCTATGCCACACACCTAAAAACATAAAAACAAACGTGGCTAAACTTATAAATATTAGCAATTGTACTCCATTGGTTAGCCATGTGCTTTTTCCATTAATGCCAAGCCAATTCTCTTTGGTTGCAACAACACGTAAATTTCCAATAGTAAGCCATTGTTTGCTGCCGGGAAAAATAATTAAACTAAACGAAAGCAAAAAAAATGCAAAAAAAAATGCAAAAATTTGGTACTTTAGCAGTGCGTTAATAAATGTATCAGCATGTAAGATATAGGAAAATTTAGCTACAAATTTATTTCCCAATAAGAGAACTGTTGTAACACATGTCACAAAAGTTATTGTTAGTAAAAACCTCATTAAAATATTATTTCTGCAAAGATTAAACAAATAAAAAACCTTGCAATTACCATATGGTAACTAATACCGGTATTAAACTAAATTTCTAATTCTGCTAAGACTTTGAGGCGTAATTCCTAAGTAAGATGCAATATATTTAAGTGGTGTAGTTTTAAATATTTCGGGTTGCTTTGTTAACAAATCTATATACCGTTCTGTAGCCGTTTTGGTAATAATATCAATCTGTTGCATTTGCTTGTGAATAAATAAGCCTTCGGCTGCGAATCGACAAATTTTTTCTCCAACTTCGCTATTTAAAATCAATTTGTCAAAGTTATCTTTCGATATTCTAAACAAGCTGGTAGGTTCAAAAGTAACAACTTGCAGAGGCGATGCTTGCCGGGAAAGAAACGACATATAATCGCCAAAAAAATCTCCATTGTAACATAAATCTATGCAAACAAAATTATTTTTATTCCATAAAAGTAAACCACCACTTCCTTGTAAAATAAAACTTAAATATTTTTCTGTGGTGTTAGCCAATTTTAGTACCTCTTCTTTTTTTGTTTGAACCAACTCTCCGGCGGCTACAAAAGATTGCCAAGCTTCAACGGGCATATTAAAATAAGGGTCGAATGCCTGTTTAATTTGAATGGTTGCATGTGTAGTTGATATACTTAACAAATCGGTACTATAAGATAAGTCGTTTTATAAGAATAATTGTTGCATTTAAAGCGCATTATATTTACCTTTAAAAATCTGGCTACAAAAGGCATGTTTATCTTAAATACAGTGCTAATATCGGGCTTTTTTAAAACTTAAAGTTAATGCCGGTCATAATATGGCGTTGCTCTAAAAAGCGTGCCGGGTTTGTTGGTGGCGGACCATTATTTCCTAAACGCGGATCAATGTATCTAGGGTCAACCCAACCTTCGGGCACATCATCGCCCATGCGGTATGCCCTGCCTGTAACCGGGTTAATAATAGCTGCGTTACGGTTATTAAAAATATTGGTAATTTGTATATTAAACGAAATAAATGTTTTGCTAAATCGCCACGATTTGGTAAGCGTTAAATCGCTCCAAAACCAGTATTCACCTACTTTACTAAATGCATCAGCCGGATCGGGGCTTGGTACCCAAATAGGCCTGCCAGTAGAAGGCTCTATTCTATCAAAAACAAATGGCGTGTAGCGCACACCACTGCGGTAAACCGTTTCAAAATAAACCGAAGTGTTTTTTAACCATTTTAAGCCAAGAAGGCCATCTTTATCTATTTTAAACAAATGGTTAGATTTAAAATCGTAAGGTACATCCCAAGGTAAATAGGTTTCGCGGGTATCTTCTACAGCACCTGTTGCTAAAATATCTTTTAACGCTTGGTTTGCCGATGCACTTTGACCTGTAGATACCATATATGTAAACGAGGCCTGGCCTTGGTACCAATTGCCAATACGCTTAATATAATTTAGCTCTATACCTCTGCTGCGTGCATAATCGCTATTAATTCTTATGGTACGAGAGATTTCTCTACCTGTAATATCTTTAATTATTACGCTTGTAGTGGTAACATAATCGTATTTGTCTTTCCAAAAGGCGGCAATTGTTAAAGCATCGTTGCTGGTAATTTGGCTTTTTAAACCAATTTCGTAACTTATATCTACTTCGGGATTTAAGTTTGGATTACCCACCCGAGAAAGTGTTGAACGATCTTGGTATAATGGGTTTAACCCGGGATAAACAAAACTAGGATGTGGTAAAATGGTTGCGTGGCCATAGTTAAAATATAACATTTGGTTTTCGGCAATTGGGAATGTAGCATTAATTTTTGGTAAAAACCTGAATTTATACCTTAAATCGCCAATTTGTACTGTTTTGTCTAAGTAATCTTGGCGCACGCTTTCTAAGATGGGTGCACGCGGATCGTTTATGGCATCGTCTATAAACTTGCCCGGTGCCCAATATTCTAACCTTCCGCCTATGGTAGCATTTAAACCTTTGTATTTAATTTGATTCGAAACAAAAAAACCACCTCTTCGCGGACTAACTTGCCACAAATCGCTTTGCTGCCCCAAACGGAATGTTTGAGAAAAGGAGCCATCGCCAAGTTGAATAGGCGCACCAATCCATGGCCTTACAATATCAATCCAAAGCATGTCTTGAAATTTCATTTCAAAACCAAAAGTAAGGTGGTTTAACGAGTTTTTACTAACCAATGTTCCTTGTGCTTTGGCTACATACTCTTCTAAATAATGGTGATGCCATAATGTTGCAATACCATCGTTGTTAACAAATCCCGAAGCCGGATTAACAAACACCACACTGTCGTTTGCAGTAGGCGGAAATATACTAATTGGAAAAAGGTTAATTGAACTGGGATCAAATACCTGGTCTACGTTAGAAGGGCGCCAAGGTCGGCCATTTGCATCGGCCCTAAGCTGCACCAAAAAGCGCGATACGGTAGCGTTGTAACTAAATCGCTTATTAACCGAATGCTTAAAATTAATCATTTGCATGGCTGCATCGTGGGTAAATGTATTGGCATTGTCCATAGCCTGCATAAACGGATATTGAAAACCCGGCTGAAAAGGCAAATCGTTACCAAAAACCCTTAATAAATTTACATCTTGGTTAACAGTAACCGAGCGTAAAACGGTTGCCGTAAGCATTTTACCTTTACTAAGGTTATACGATATTTTACCAAAAGTACTCCAGCGATTATCTTGAAAAGGCGCAATACCGGTGCTATTAAACCCGTTTTCGCCTGCTAAAGAACTATTTAATTGATTGGCCGGATTTTTATAATACTCATCTGTAAAACTACCACGCAAGGCCACATTAACTTTTAATCGGTTATCAAAAACTTTTCTAAATATGGGCGAACCAATATTTAATTCGGCCAACTGGCTATTCCAAGTACTTATCCAATTTTGGTTAAAGCCAAAGTTATCGCGTTTGTAGGTGCCGCTTACATCGAGTTTATCTCCGGCGGTACGGGTTCTGGTACTAATAACCCCTGCGGTGGCATCGCCAATTTCTGCACCAATACCTCCTGTTGTAATATCTATTTCGCCTATGGCGTTAGCACCAATATCTAAACCAAATCCGGTTCCGGCCATGGGGTCGGTAACACTTACACCATCAATGTAAACTCCTGTTTCGTAAAAACGACTGCCCCTAATGCTAACACCGGCCGGAGATTGTATTACACCCGGTTGTGTATTAATAATTTTTTGCAACTGTCTTGCCGGAGCCAATTCAATATTTTCTTGCCTTATGGTATTAACACTTTGCCCTTTGTCTATCTCAACCAATGGTTTTTTGCCCAAAACAACTACCTCATCCATGCTGGCGGTAGATTCTTCTAATTGTATAGTGCCAATATCTTTAATCTGACCGGCTGATAGTTTTATTCCGGTTTGCACCACCTTGCGGTAACCAATATAAGACACCTCGATGGTGTACTCTGCTGCACGCAGGTTTTTTATGGTAAATCGTCCGGTAGCATCGGTACTTGTACCATATGAGGTACCTTTAACCAAAATGGTTACACCAATTAATTCAGATTTATCGCGTTTGTCAATTATTCGTCCGGTTATGCCCGACGTGTTCTGCGCCCATAAAGAGCTGCTAAGCAACAATATACAAATAAATAAGTAAACTATTCTCATGTAATAGTGGGTTCAAACAGTATTAAAACAGCAACAAATAAAATAAAAGCCCTTTAATTTTTAAGCAAGTTGGGTGTTAAATAAATATAAACGAAAAATTTTACGGAACCGGATCGTGCCCATGCCCTCCCCAGGGGTGGCATTTACTTATTCTTTTAAAACTTAACCACAAGCCTTTTAACGGTCCGTGTTTTTGCAATGCAGCAATGGTATAATGGCTGCAAGTTGGGGTAAATCGGCATGCATTGGGCAATAATGGCGACAAAAACCATTGGTAAAACCTTACCAAAGCAATAAGCGGTATAGTAAAAAACTTTTTAATCAAGGGTTTGAATGAGTTTTTTTATTGCCTTAACAAAAGCTGCGCGGTGTTTGGTAAAATTAATTTTTTCTGAACCCACATAGCCTATTAATAAATGAAGATAAATTTGTTTTTGTTGCAAAAACGGAATTAACTCAACTTGATGTAACCTATACAACTCGCGCAAGCGGCGTTTAACATAATTACGTTGTACAGCAGTAGGATACTTTTTTTTACTGGCAGTAACCATTAGCATGCAAGGTGCATGTTGTGGTGGTGGTTGCACAACATAAGTAAATTTAAACGGGTATTGAAAAACAGATTGCCCATTTTGAGCAAACAGGGCACTTGTACTTTTTTGCCCGCGCACGCGCTGGTGTTTTGCTAATTTAAGCAGTGCCATATAAAACAAAAAATCCGGCTACTTACCGGATTCTTTATTATTTTTTGTGACGACTTTCGTCTGAAACGGTAAGTTTTTTGCGGCCTCTTGCTCTGCGCGCTGCAATCACTTTTCTTCCTGAGGCTGTAGCCATACGTTCACGGAAGCCGTGCTTGTTCTTTCTTTTTCTAATCGATGGTTGAAATGTAGGTTGTGCCATACCTTTAAAATTTTAGGACTGCGAAAGTAGGCTTTTTGATACGTTTTGCAAATAAATTGTTAAAAAAAGGTGCAAAACCCAAAATGTTTAACTTCATTAAATCCTGAATTTGTGATGATTGCACAATTATTTTTTTTCAATTTTTTTTAGTAGCCAAATGTTTAAACAGGCATCAATCGCAAATTTTGCACTATTTCTATTTTAAATTACATTTGCGCTTGCTTGGTTTCGATTAAATACATATTTAAATATACAGGCATTTGGTTTTTGCTTTTGCTGGTGTTGGGTCAGGCCATTAAACCCGACCTTATCGAGCAATTGCAAAAAGTACCGCAATTGGTTAAACACTACCAGCACCACCTGGTAGATGAAGGTGAAAATATTAGCTTTTTAGCCTTTATTAAAATGCATTACGACGAGCAATCTAAACATACACAAGAAGAAGACCACCAACAACTGCCCTTTTTTGACCATTGCTGCAACTATTGCGTAGTTTTATTGCATTATACTTTCGAGTGGCCCTTTACTTTGCCCATTAACATAGCAGTATCAGAAAACGACTTCTTCTGCAATTTCTATCATTTTGTGTCGCCTTCGGGCATTTTTCAACCGCCACGCGCTTAATATTGTAAATACTCAGGTTTTTTTTGGCCTGAACCCACCTTTTCTTAGCTGAACACAGCCATTTTTTTAATTTTAAAAATCCTATGCTTAATCAAATTATTGCATTTAGCATCAGGCAAAAGGTTATTGTTGGTTTCTTTACCTTATTGCTTGTTGCTTTTGGTAGTTTTTATATAACCAAACTGCCCATAGATGCTGTACCTGATATTACCAACAACCAGGTGCAGGTTATTACTGTTAGCCCCAGCCTTGGGGCTCCCGATGTTGAACGTTTAATTACCTTTCAGGTAGAATTGGCGTGCAGCAATATACCCGACTTAATAGAAATGCGAAGTTTTTCGCGATTTGGATTAAGTTTAGTTACGCTGGTATTTAAAGATGATAAAGATATTTACCTGGCGCGACAACAAGTTGCAGAAAGGTTAATAACTGCCAAAGAAAACATTCCTGCAGAAATTGGCAACCCCGAACTTGGGCCTGTTACAACCGGCCTGGGAGAAATTTACCAATATGTGGTTAGGCCATTGCCTGGTTATGAAAACAAATATTCGGTTACCGAGTTGCGTACCATTCAAGATTGGATTGTAAGGCGACAACTTTTAGGCGTTGAAGGGGTTGCAGATGTTAGCAGCTTTGGCGGAAAACTTAAACAATACGAAGTTGCTATAGATGCCTTTAAATTACAATCGTATAATATTGGCATTAGCGATGTTTTTAATGCAATAAACCAAAATAACCAAAATACCGGAGGCGCATACATAGAAAAAGGACCAAACGTGTTGTTTATACGCACCGATGGGTTGGCAAAGTCTATTTCAGATATTGAAAATATTACCATTAAAAACCTGGCTAATGGTAGTCCACTTTTAGTTAAAGATGTAGCAAATGTAGGCTACGGATTTGCCATACGCTATGGTGCAATGGTGTACAACAACACCGGCGAAGTAGCAGGCGCAGTAGTAATGATGCTGAAAGGCGCAAACAGCAATGAGGTTATTAAACGTGTTAAAACACGTATGGAACAAATTAAGAAAACCTTACCCGAAGGAATTACTGTTGAACCCTTTTTAGATCGCACTAAAATGGTTAACAATGCCATAAGCACTGTTAAAACTAACTTATTAGAAGGGGCCTTAATTGTGGTGTTTGTATTGGTATTATTTTTAGGTAATGTGCGCGCCGGATTTTTAGTAGCATCTGTTATTCCTTTATCGATGTTATTTGCTGTTTGCATGATGCACGTTTTTGGTGTTAGTGGCAACTTAATGAGTTTAGGTGCATTAGATTTTGGACTAATTGTAGATGGTGCCGTAATAATCGTAGAAGCAGTAATGCATACCCTACAAAAAGGCGGTTTGCTAGCCGTAAACGGATTAACACAAAATGATAAAATGAACGAACTGGTAAAAAGCGAAACCCAAAAATTACTTAACAGTACGGTTTTTGCACAAATGATTATATTAATTGTTTACCTACCCATTTTTACACTAGAAGGCATTGAAGGAAAAATGTTTATTCCAATGGCACAAACCGTAAGTTTTGCGTTAATTGGCGCATTTATACTCTCGCTTACCTATATTCCAATGATGGCTAGCTTAACATTAAAAGCACCAAAAGCCAATTACATTACGTTTTCAGAAAAATGGATGAACCAACTAACGGCTTGGTTCTTGCCTAAACTATCAACAGCATTAAGCTATCCAAAAACGGTTTTATCAACTGCTTTTGTTTTGTTTGTGGCTACCATGTTACTATTTACCCAAATTGGTGGTGAGTTTATTCCTAAGTTAGAAGAAGGCGATTTTGCTGTAGACACAAGGGTTCTTACAGGCAGTAACTTAAATGTAAGCATAGAAACAGCCAATAAGGCTGCCGGCATATTAATCGATAATTTTCCGGAAGTAGAAAAAGTGGTTTCTAAAATTGGTAGCGGCGAAATTCCTACTGACCCTATGCCTATTGAAGCGCAAGATTTAATGGTTATTTTAAAAGACAAAAAAGAATGGACCAGTGCTAATAACTTTGATGAATTAGCAGAAAAAATGAGTGATAAACTGACTGCAATTCCTGGTGCAACATTTGGATTTCAGTACCCGGTACAAATGCGTTTTAACGAATTAATGACCGGCGCTCGGCAGGATGTGGTTTGCAAAATATTTGGCGAAGACCTGGAATTGCTTAGCTTATATGCCACTAAATTAGGTAAAATTGCTGCCTCTGTTAATGGTGCAAAAGATATTTGGGTTGAACCCATAGGAGGTATGCCGCAAATTGTTATTACACACAACCGCAAAGCACTTGCACAGTATGGTGTTAGCGTAAATACCATTAACGATGCCATTCATACCGCCTTTGCCGGCAAAGACGCAGGGAATATCTATGAAGGTGAAAAACGATTTAGCTTGGTGGTTAGGCTGCAAAGTAATCTACGTACAAATTTATCAGATATTGCCAATTTACTCATTACTACTCAAAGTGGTATGCAAATTCCATTAAACCAATTGGCAAAAGTTGAATTAATTGATGGGCCCAACCAAATACAACGCGAAGATGCCAAACGCAGAATTATTGTAGGCTTTAACGTAAGAGGCAGAGATGTATCAACTGTGGTGCAAGAACTGCAAACAAAAACCGAGAAAAGCCTTAAAATGCAACCCGGATATTTTGTAACATATGGCGGTGCATTCGAAAATTTAGAACAAGCAAAAAACCGATTAATGATTGCTGTGCCGGCTGCATTATTCCTTATTTTGTTTCTGCTGTTTATGGCATTTGGTAAAATTAAACCGGCATTACTTATATACTCTGCCATACCGCTTTCGGCTACTGGCGGAGTGTTGGCGTTGTTTGCACGCGGCATGCCTTTTAGTATTTCTGCCGGCGTAGGATTTATTGCATTGTTTGGCGTTGCTGTATTAAATGGCATTGTTCTAATTGCAGAATTTAACCGTCAACTTAAAATTAGCAAACATTTAAAAGAGGCTATTATGCAGGGTACTGCAAATAGATTAAGGCCGGTATTAATGACCGCAACTGTTGCTTCGCTAGGATTTTTACCCATGGCCATAAGCACCGGTGCCGGTGCCGAAGTTCAACGGCCATTAGCAACTGTTGTTATTGGCGGTTTAATAATTGCTACCTTATTAACGCTGGTTGTTTTACCTGTACTGTATGCCTATTTTTACAAAGCAAACCTAAACTCAGCCAAAACAATTTCAGCGGTAATTATAGTATCGTTTCTTTTGGCATTAAACAACAACGCACAAGCACAAGGTTTAACCTATCAGGCAGCGATAGATTCTGCCATGCAGTACAATAAACTTGTTAAAGAAAAACAACTGTTGGTTCAACAAAAAGAAACCTTTGCTAAATCGGCATGGCTATTGCCAAAAACCAATATTGATGTTGAATATGGACAGTTTAATAGCTTTTACAACGATAACCGCATTAGTATTAAACAACAGTTTGACTTTCCTACGGTTTATGTTCGTAATAAAAAATGGCTTACCAGCGAAACCATAACTGTAAAAAGTTTGGCTGAAATAGATATAAACGAAGTAAAACGAAACATTGGCGATTTGTTTATTCAGGCAACATTTATGCAACAAAAAATACAATTGCTTATTTTGGCAGATTCTGTGTACAACAAAGCGGCACGTTTAAGCAGCCTGTCTTTAAAATCAGGAGCCATCAATTCGCTCGATAAAGCATTGATTCAAGGCCAATCCGTACAAGCCAAACAACAACTCGAATTGGTTCAAACAGATTTACAAAACCTTAAATTACAACTGCAATGGCTTTGTGGTACACAATCTGCTTACGATTTTAACACAACCGCAGAATTAATTGAATTAAAAGCCAACATTAACCAAAATTCACCAACAGAAAATGTATTAGTGCGTAATGCACTTGCAAAAGAACAATCGGCTAAGGCTAAGTATAAACTAACGGCTTCGTCATTAATGCCAGAAATAATGTTGGGATATAATAACTTAACCATATACGGCTTTGGAAACGATGAACTATTTTACGATTACCGAACAAGATTTAATGTGGTTACAGCAGGTCTGGCAATACCATTATTTGCCGGTGCGTACCAAAAACAAATTAAAGCCGATAAAATTAGCTATACAGCTGCGCAACAAAACACTTTATACACCTCGCAAATGGTGTTTAGCAAATGGCAACAAACTATAGTACGTTATAATCAACTGGTTAAAAACAACCAAAATTATAAACCGGTAAGCGAGCAGGCAAATGAAATGATTCGTTTAGCAGGAATACAACTAAATGCCGGAGAAATAAATTACATGAACTATGTTTTTTTGGTTAATAGCGCCATCGATATGCTTAATAACCACATTCAAATAATTTTTCAACTTAACCAATCTATATTAGAATTAAACACATTATGCAACCAATTTTAAATAAAGCAGCCCATTTTTTAATGGTAAGCATGTTGCTTACACTATATGCGTGCAGCAATAAAACCAATACTGTATCTACAGATACAAACGAAGCAGAATCTGATGAGGTAATGCTAACAAATGAGCAGTTAGCTTTAGCAAATATTAAAACAGAACTACCACAAATGCGCATGGTTAGCAGTGTATTAAAAGCTACCGGTGTAATAGATGTACCACCTCAAAATTTAGTAAGTATTAGTTTGCCTATGGGAGGTTATTTAAAATACACCAAACTTCTACCGGGCATGCACTTTAACAAAGGCGAAGAAATTGCTGTAGTAGAAGATATAGCCTACATACAATTACAACAAGAATACTTAGAAGCAAAAGCACAATTAAATTTTTTGCAGCCCGAGTATGAGCGTCAGCAGTTTTTAAATAAAGAAAGGGCCGCAAGCGATAAACAACTTCAGCAAGCCAAAGCAGAATACGAAAAACTACTTATTCAGTTAAAAGCATTAGAACAAAAATTGGCTTTAATAGGTATTAATGCGCAAAAACTTACACCGGAAAACTTAAAAAAATCGGTTTCGGTTGTAGCACCTATTGAAGGATTTGTAACCAAAGTAAATGTAAATATTGGCAAATATGTTAACCCCACCGATGTATTATTCGAATTGGTAAATCCGGACGATATACATTTAAATTTAAACATTTTTGAAAAGGACTTAGATAACCTTTATGTAAACCAGCCATTGGTTGCATATACTAACTTTAATACTTCTAAAAAATATCCATGTAGTATTTTGTTAATTGGCAAAGACATTACCAATGAGCGAAGCACCAGTGTACATTGTCATTTTGAGAAATACGATAAAAACCTGCATCCCGGTATGTACATGAATGCAGAAATTGAATTAAAAAAATCGAATGCGCTTACAGTTCCAAACGAAGCCATAGTAATGTTTAATAACAAACAGTTTGTTTTTATTGCCGAAAACAAAAACACCTTTAAACTTACCGAAATAAAAACTGGCATAGCAGGAAATGCGTTTACCGAAATTGATTTGGAATATATTGCGGCAATAAAAAACCAAACAATTGTTACAAGCGGAGCATATACCTTGTTAATGAAATTAAAAAATACCGGGGAAGAAGAATAGTTTTTTTGTATAAATGAATGCTGTAAATATTGGCAGAGCTATTACGTTTTAATAAATTATGCTGCCGTAAAGTTGCCCAATTCTATGGTTAATCCGGGTCCGAATGCGGCTGCCAATATTTTTTCACCACTTAATAAAGGAGCGGTTTGCAACAGTTGGTTCAACACAAATAAAAGCGTTGGAGACGACATATTACCGTATGCAGAAAGCACATCGTAACTTACTTGAAAAGCATTGGCATTAAGCATTAACTCGGCACTTAATTTGTCTAAAATTTTTCTACCCCCCGGATGAATGGCAAACCAATTAAAATCTTTTGCTGCAAAGCTGTTTGCTTGTAAAATAGCAGCAAAATTTTGTTCTATTAATTCGGGAATATAATTGCTAAGCGACATTAAAAAACCCGTGTTACCATTATGCCAACTCATATCTGTTTTACCTTTAAAAATAAGGCTACTGGCAAAGGTATTAAGGTTAATTTTTGCCAATTTAGGGTTTGAACCAATAATACATGCAGCTGCACCATCGGCAAACAACAAGTTGGCAGCAATATTATCGGTGGTATAATTAGATTGAAAATGTAAAGTACAAAGCTCAACGCATACAATAAGCACCAGGGCACCGGGCTGCGCCAGGCAAATTTGCTGCGCTTGCTTTAAGGCATGCATGGCAGCATAACAACCCATAAAATTTACCGATGTTCGGTTAACTTGTGGATTTAGACCCAATTGCTCGGTTAAAATAATATCTAAACCCGGAGCTGCCATACCTGTGCAAGACACGGTAATAAAATGTGTAACCTGGTTAAGGTAATCTGTATTTTGTGTGGCATTTAAAATAGCCGACTTTGCAAGTTGGGGCGCGTGTTTAAGGTACAGCTGCATGCGTGTGGCAATATCGGTATCGGCATTATCTTGATTTTTTAAATGATTGAATTGCCGGTTAACAAAATCGTTAATTACACTATAACGATGCTTAATGCCACTGCGTGCGTACATTAATTCAATTTTCTTTTTATCGGTATCGGCAATTGGGTACTGATTGGCCATAAAAGAAGCAACCTCTTGCTGGTTTATTTTATATTCAGGTACAGCAGTACCTATAGCGTAAATGCTTGCTGGCATTGGTTAAAATTGGCGTAAAACAATAAGTGTAATGTAATACAAATTAAAACAAGTTGCCGAAATGCCATTCATTATCATGGTATTTCTAAAGCTGGCCTGTTTTATATCTGTACGTGTTTTTGTATACCACCAAATAAAATAGGTAGTTACAGGAAACATATATACAACAAAAATATAGCTTAAATGATTTTGATTAATAGAATCGAAGTACAAAAAAGTTAAAACTGTGGCAGCAATAAATATTATTCCCGAAAAATAAAAAGTGCCACTTATACATAAAATTCTGCTTAAACTTTTAACACCGGCTACTTCATCTGCTTTGTGCTGATATACTTGGGTTATAGGATATATACCGGCAATATTTAAGCTACTAATTATGGCAGGTAATATGGCCTTTGGATGTGTAAAATTTGCCCAGCTAAATTCGGGTTGCCCAAACACATAAACCAACCAATAAATAAAACCACCCTGAAAAACGCTAACTGTTAAAAACGCAGGCCATCCATATTTTTTTATGCGAATGCCGTCCCAGCTGTACGCCCGACTAATTAGCACATAAATAGCAATTCCAATGGCAAACAAGGTATGCACCGTTAAAGCCAAAGCAATTCCAATGGCATCTAGCAAAATACTAACATATAACAATGTTTTGGTAGGTTTTGGCGGATTTTTAATACCACCAATGCTATCAATATCTTTATCTATATAACTATTATAACCATTGCTTGCCGGATAGATTAAAACATGCAATACTATAAAAATGATGTATGCATAAGTAGGGTCTCTGTCGGGCATTTGACTAATGGCAAACCAAAACACCGGCATAAGAAAAAACGAAAAAGGCACACGTAACAAAACCAGTGTTGATTGGATATTTCCCATACAATTGACTTAATTATTTCTAAAATATTACTAAAACAAATCTTAATTTTTTAACCCGCATAAACAAGTAAAAAGCATAAAAGCCTTATTTAGTTTGTGTTGAACCTAAATAAAACCAAACTTTTTTTTAATCTAACCCGTTAGGGTATTGCAAAAAATCCGGCTTAAATACTACTTTCGTATCAAAACAAATAAGCCATGCAGTACCACAAACAGCCACAAATACTATTAGTAGAAGACGAAGGTGCATTGGGCATCTTGCTAAAAGATTGTTTTAGAGAAAACCATTTTAATTGCCGTTTGGCTAGAGATGGCGAAGAAGGCTGGGAAATTTTTCAGGAAGAAAAATTCGACCTTTGCATCTTTGATGTTAACATGCCCAAAAAAAGCGGTTTTGAATTGGCAAAACTGGTTAGGCAAACAGATGAATTTGTACCCATTGTTTTTTTAACTGCAAACGCTACCGAAGAAGATAAATTAAAAGGTTTTGAAATTGGTGGTGACGAATACATAACCAAACCTTTTAGCAAAAATGAATTGATAGCACGTATTGGTGCAATTCTTAAACGTACCTCTAAAATTAAACACGACCTAATTGTTAAAGACGAAATAATTGAAATTAATAATATTAAACTAGACCTTAACAACCACATTTTATACCTAAAAGGAAACCCCCGAAAAATAAGTGGTACGGAATCGTTGCTGCTAAAAGTGTTTATGAATAATTTTAATCACTTAATTCCACGAGCAAAATTGCAATTAGAAGTTTGGGGCAAAAACGATGTTTTTACAGGGCGTAACTTGGATGTTTACATTAATAAAGTTAGAAAACTGCTTAAAGAATTGCCGGAAGTTGAAATAGAAAATGTGCATGGCAGTGGTTTTAAACTCATTGAAACAACAAATTAATTGAATCTACGGTTGCGCATAACTACACTCTGTTTTCTGCTATTATTTCCCTTAGCATGTGCATTTGCGCAAAACGATTCGGCCGGTTTTAGGTTGAACCAACTTTACCAACAAGCCCTTCAGGTTAAACGCAATAACCCTAACTTAGCTATTAACATCCTTAACGAAGCAGAACAATATGCCAACAGCAATGCAAAAACAGCTGCTTTGGTATATAAAGAATCGGCTTACTTGCATTTGTTTGCCGGCAATTACAAATTAGCTTCAGAAAAATTTAACCTTGCCATGCAACAAGCACAACTGTTGCAAGATGAAATTATACTTGCCGATTGTTTTTTAGGTTTGGGTAATATTGCCAATGCAACAGGTAATTTACAAGTTGCCATTAACCACTATTTGCAGGCTTTAAAAACTTTCGAAAAAAACAACGATATAGATGGATTAAACAGCGCTTACACGGCTTTGGCAGAATTATACAACAAACAAAATAATTTAAGCAAGGCTATTGAATTTAATATTAAGGCTGTAAACTTGCTGCAAGATAATAAACAAAAAATCCGTCAGGTTTCATTAATCGAAAATATAGCTAACCTGTATTTAAAACAAAACCAATTGCCCGAATCGCGTCTGTACTATTTTAAAGCGCTTACTATGTTTAAAGACATGGGCAATAAAGCCGGCGAAAGTATAACATTAAAAAATATTGGCGAAGTATATTTGGCAATGGACAAAAACGACTCTGCAATAGTCTATTTTCAAAAATCACTAAAACTAGCCCGATCGTTTGATGCCAAACCTTTAATTGCCTCTAACCTAATTAATATTGGCAGCTGTTATTTTAAAAAGAAATCATTTGAGTTGGCAGAAAAATCATACCTTGAGGTTATAAAGCTTGCCAGCGAAAACAACTTAAGTATTGAATTGGAAAAAGCTTACGATGGCATTTCTTTGGTATATTCGGCCATAAACAAGCAACAAACCACCAATGGATTTAATAACTTAAATAGTAGTATTAAAGACAGTTTATACAACGATAGTACCTTTAAAAAAATTGCCGATTTGCAACTGCAATACGAGGTGCAGGTTAAAAAAAATCAGCTCGAGTTACTCGAAAAAGACAAAACCATAAACGAGTTGGAATTATTGCGTGAGCGCCAAATTAAACTATACCTTCAAGCTATAATTGCATTGTTGTTTGTACTTATTATCGGAACCATTTACTTTAATATATTAAACAGCAAAAAAAATCTAATACTAAAACAGCAAAACGAAGAGCTAACCCAATTAAACAATGTTAAAGATCGATTTTTTACCATAATTTCTCACGATTTAAGAAATAATTTGGCAACCATGCGCCTTTATTTTGATGTTATTGGAAAAGGTACTAATACAGCAGACCAATCACTTATTACACGCCAAATTAGTGAATCGGTAGAAAACACCATCGACTTGCTTGAAAACTTATTGGTGTGGGCATCTAACGAAATTAAAGGTATTCCGTTAAACATAGAAAAACTAGATTTATACCAAATGGTAGAGGAAAACATAAATATGCTAATGGCAAATGCTTCTAACAAAGAAATTATTTTAATTAACGAATTGGATTTTGACACATTTGCACTTGGCGATAAAAATACAGTTAACCTGGTTATTCGCAATTTACTTAGTAATGCAGTAAAATTTACCCCTTTTGGTGGAGAAATTTTAGTAAAACATGCCTTTAAAAACAATTACCTGGAAATTGAAGTTTGTGATAACGGAATTGGCATAAGCGAAGAAAAACAAGCATATTTGTTTACGCAACATGCTACTAGCAGCACCAAAGGTACTGCCAACGAAAAAGGTACCGGCCTAGGATTAATGTTGTGTAAAGAGTTTATAGAAAAAAACAATGGCAAAATTTGGGTTCAAAGCAAAGAACAAGAAGGTACATGTTTTACATTTACACTACCTGTTGCGTAGTGTTGTTTTACTTGTTTGTTTTTTTTCAACCACAACTAATGCCCAACCTGCATATATTTTACAATCATTTAATCAAAAAGATTATGCCGGATGCATAATACAATCTAATAACTATTTAATAAACCAACCCGGCGATACCACTGTGTTAATGCTGCGCGCCAAATGTCGTTATTACAAAGGAGAGTACTATAGCTGCATTAACGATTTACAAAATTTAAAACCAATGGTTAAAAACCATGCAGAAATATATAATTATTTAGGACTGTGTTTTATAAAGCAAGGCGATTATAAGTTTGCCAAAAATGCCTTCTCAGATGCCATTGGCATTGAACCAAAACAATACCAATACCATTATAATTTAGGCTATGTTTATGTGTTATCTAATAAATGGACAGCTGCCATTGATGCATTTACGGATTGCTTACAGTTAAACCCAAACCTATCTGATGCGCTAATAAATAGAGCATTTGCATACAGCATGCACAAACAATTTGAGCTATCGCTGCTAGATTATAACGAAGCTATAAAACTAGAACCCAACCGAGCTGATTTGCTAATAAAACGAGGAATGGTTTTAATAAGTTTAAAGAAAAACCGGCAAGCTGTACAAACTTTAATGCTTGCACGTAGTATTGAACCAACCAATGCTCATGTGTTTTATAATTTAGGCAGGGCATATTTTCAATTAAACGATTTTTACAAGTCGGTTTGTTATTTGGATACAGCTATTAGTATACAACCTAATATGGAAATAGCCCTGTTTAACCGTGGCATTGCGTGGCTTGAGCTAAGCATGAGCAATACCCACAAAGCCTGCGACGATTTTAGTAAAGCTGCTAAATTAGGCTATGGCGAAGCTTGGGAATACTTAAAAAAGTATTGCAAATAGGTTTATAAATTAATGCTCAAACTAATTACTAAGCTTAAGTTGATAATATGATGCGTTACAGAATTATTAATGTCATTATGCAATTGCACACCCTGCTTAAACCTATAAGAACGCTTTTATAAAAACGCTTTCATATACACTACAAGGCATAAAAATTTGCTGTATAAAAATTTTTCACCTACCATTGAAGTATAAAACACATTCAATATGAGAACATTACTACTAATTTTATGCTTTTCAACTGCTGTTACGGCTCAGGTGGTGCCATGGGCAAAATCTATAAGTGGCACGGGTGGTCAGGTTGTGCGTGGCATTGCCGCAGATGCATTAGGAAATGCCTATGCAACAGGTTGGCATACCGGAACAACTAATTTTAATAATACCGGCAACGCAATAAACTTTACTGCATCAGGAAGAGATATTTTTATTACCAAACGCGATATTCATGGCAATTGTATTTGGGCAAAATCTTTTGGTAGCACAGGTGCTGATGAAGGAGCTTCCATTCATGCATCTGATGATGGCTTTTTGTATGTTACAGGTATATTTTTGGGAACCGTTAATTTTAATCCGGCACAAACCGGATTTTCACTTACATCGTCCGGAGATTTTGATGCTTTTGCTTTAAAAATGGATACCGCAGGAAATGTATTATGGGTTAGAAAATTTGGAGGCGCTCTGATAGACGAAGGTTTAGGTGTTACAACAGACCATGCGCATAACGTTTACTTTTGCGGAACGTTTGCTTCAACAGCTAACTTTAACCATATTGGTACTTCGAATTTAACTTCTGCCGGATCTGGTGATGTGTACATTTGTAAACTAAATGGAAGCGGTAATCTTATTTGGGTTAAACAAATTGGAGGCACACTCCCCGATTTATTTGGCGATATTGAAGTTGATAAAACCAATAACCTTTGTATAACCGGTGGCTTTAGAGGCTCGGTTGATTTTGACCCAGGACAGGGTATAGCACTTAAAACAGCTAATTCGGGATTTTCTCATGACAATTTTATAGTTAAATGGGATACAGCTGCTAACTATATGTGGGTTGCAACATTTGGTTCAACCGGAGCAGAAAGCAGTAAAGGCATTTCTATAAACTCTAAAAACGAAATAATAAATACAGGCCATTTTGCAGGTACGGTAGATTTTAATCCCGATTCGGTTTTAATTAATAACCTTACAGCTACCGGTGTTGTAGATGTTTATGCTTTAAAGCTAAATGCAAATGGAAACTTTATGTGGGCTAAACAATTAGGTGGAAAAGAAAATCAAACAGCATTTGCCTGCGCTGTAGACGACTCTGATTATATTTATATTTCCGGATGGTTTAAAGATACCGTAGATTTTGACCCCGGAGCAAGTTTATTGCTTTTAATTTCGCTCGGTAGCGAAGATGGCTTTGTATGGCGATTAGATGATAATGGCAATGTGGTATGGGCTTTTCAAAACGGAGGAACCGGTTTTCAAAGTGTAACTTGCTTGGCTGCCGTAAAAAACTACACCCATGTTATTACAGGTGGTCAATTTGATAATATTGTAGATTTTGATCCGGGAGTTGGTGTTATACAACTTACATCTGCGGGCAGCTCAGATGGATTTATACAATATATTTTTGGCTCTAACACGGCGTTGCCTGTAACTTTACTTCACTTTAATGCCACTACCGATTATCGTAATACCTATTTAAATTGGGCTACCGCACTTGAAATAAACAACAAAGGTTTTGAAATTTTAAAAAGTACCAATGGCGAATTTTTTAAACCTGTTGAATTTGTTAGCGGCAAAATAAATTCCAATAATGTTACAAACTACAATATTGAGTTGCCTTACGAGCAAAATGTTTACTACAAACTAAAACAAATAGATTTAGACGGACATTTCAGCTTCTCTAAAACAGCATTTGTTGCCGGAATTAACACTGAAATTAATGTATTCCCAAATCCAGTTATAAACGAATTAAACATAACTAAATCCGAAGAAATTAAATCGATACAGGTTATAGATTTACTGGGCAATTCTGTAATGCAATTAAATGAAGTTAACAGTAAAATTAACCTTACACATGTAAATTCAGGTATATATATTGTTCTAATTACAGATAAACACAATAAAGTGTGGATGTATAAAATTACCAAATTATAGGCTAAATAGTCGTTCCTTAAAAAGCTTTTTCATCATACAGCAGCAACAGACTTTTAGTTGTTTTAATCATTTAAATTGCAAGTAATCCAAGAAATACAAACA
>VFQQ010001186.1_pt1 | contig 38932 bp, 69 predicted proteins | sample 3512341 | NCBI WGS metagenome assembly VFQQ01 (sample SAMN10412373, study PRJNA504923) | tailings metagenome | isolation source: Relicate 2 Philex TSF1 revegetated site | place: Philippines: Tuba, Benguet | collected 2017-08-29 | reverse complement strand
AGCTCAACATGCGCGACCCTCTTATCCGCCCTTGCCTCTTTCCTCCCGGTCCCTCCCCCCAAACAGGGCTACATCAAGCTGGTGCGCAACCTGGGCGCGGAGGGCCAGTGCGGCATCGCCATGCAGGCCTCCTTCCCCATCAAGAAGGGGCCCAACCCGCCGGAGCCGCCCCCGGAGCCGCCCGGCCCGCAGCCGCCTGTGCCTCCCGAGCCGCAGCCAGTGGCGTGCGACGACACCACGCAGTGCCCGCCCGACAACACCTGCTGCTGCATGCGCGAGTTCTTCGGCTTCTGCTTCACCTGGGCCTGCTGCCCGCTGCCGCGCGCCACGTGCTGCGAGGACCAGCAGCACTGCTGCCCCGAGGACCTGCCCGTCTGCGACACCGTGGCGGGGCGCTGCCTGGCCAAGGCGGGCGCCGGCTTTGAGGGCTCGGTGCCGCTGGTCAAGAAGCAGCCGGCCACCTATGTGCCGCGCGACTGGTGGGGCCCCTTCCGCCCCCGCCGCGTGAATGCCGCCTGAGTGGGCAGCCGCAGGGCTGCACCCCGCCGCCCAGCCTTCAGCCTTGGGAGCCAATGCCTCCCACGCTCCACCCTGCCGGCCTGCTGCTGCCGGCGCCCAGCCCATGGGCACGACACACATGCATGTATCTCTCTGGTAATCCCGCCCGCGTGTTTGCCGCCAGCCGCCCCCGTTCCCCCCGGCCCAGCCGCTGTACTCTACCCCGCCCCCACGTGCACCCTTTTTCCTGGAGCGGACGCCTCTGCGCTCTTCCGGCCTGCACCACTCTGCTGCTCTGTGCCATGCCCATGTCAACCCCTGCCTGCGTCTGTACATCCCCTTTTTCCTCCTTTTTTGTGAGCGTGTAGCTGCTTTCATGCTGTCATGTAGCAACTTGCAATCTGAGGGAGAGCAGAGCAGAAGCGTATGTCTTGAGTAGTGGAGTGCGGCCATCAGAAGGGAGGCTGGGCGCTGCGGCTGCTGAGCAAAGCAAAGCTGACCCCCTGCTGCAGCGCGGCAAGCACCAGCTTGATTGATCCGTAGACCAGGGTTGGGTCGCCAGCCCGTTGTGCCAGCAGGGCGGCCACTTTGGGGGCGGTGGCGGGCGCCGTTTCCAGCCGCTCCCGGATGGCCCGCAGAGGCAGCTTGCTCAGCTCCGTCCCCGGCTGCTGCTGCTCCACATCTACAAAAGCATGGGCAAGCAGCCGTAGCAGTGAGACCTGTGATACTGCCTGTGCAGCCACCGGCATGCATGCCATGCCTGCCTCATGCCTGCCAGCCGGCAACTCACCACCTGCCGCCCCCCCCCCCACACACACACTCACATAACTCCTATAGCTGCTGCACACCGTCTCACCTGCAATTGCCAGCGCAACTTCGGCGGGCGCCAGCAGCGGGCCGCCCTCGCCCAGCCCCACCTCCGCTGACAGGCGGGCCCAGCTGGCGGCGGAAAAGGTGCCCGCTGCCGCCGTCGCCAGCAGATGGTCAACCACTGTGCTTGCCTTGATGCCGCGGCGGGCCGCAATCACATCCAGCGGCAGCCCTTCCCCCTCATACATCTGCCGAGACTGCTCTGCGCTGACGGTGGCGCGTGGGCGTGCCGCCTCCTGCCCTGCCTGCCCCGATGCCGGCGATGGCGCAGCAGCGGCGGCAGGCGGTGGCGATCGTGCGGTCGCTGGCTGGTACTGTGCCGCCTGTGCAGCTGGCTGCTGCATTGCCACTGGCGTTGGCGGCGCCGGCTGTGGTGGCATCGGCTGGTCGTGGTGCAGCGCCACGTGCGCCGCGGCATCTGCCGCTTCAGCCGCCTCGGCAGCATGGCCCTCGCCTTCGTGGTGCGCCAGCAGGCCCAGCTCATCGGCAACAATCTGCGGTGGCAGCCGTGGATGCGTCACCACAAGAAGAGCGAGGGCACTTGGCACTGGCTGGCCTGGTCATGGGCAAGGGTGGCCATGGCATACCAAGCTCATTTGCACATTCACTCAGTACCGGTGCCCTCACCTTGGTCATCCACTGCCGCTCCCCGGTGTGCTTATCAGTCCAGCTGTCCTGTCGTAGGCTGCCGCGCACCTGGATGCGGCTGCCAGCCCGCACCTGCAATGTGGGGCGTGCTACACACGTATGCGTCAAATGCGAGCAGATGACCACATGCAGGCATCGCCCAAACTTATTAAACAATTCGTCCAAACCTCTGCCCCGCCTGCCGCCCTGCATTGCCTCCCCCCACTCACGTGCTGCGCCACTTGCAGCGCCAGCACACCCCAGGCATCCACGTTAATGGCGCCTGCTGGTACATGCAGGTGTGACAGACCCAGCCGCAGCTGTGCCTTGACTTGTTGCGCGGCTAGGTGATAGACCTGCGGGGCCAGAGCAGCCGGGCCGGTGGGTGGGAAGGGGAGAGCAGGCAAGCAAAGTGGCTATCGTGGAAGCAGAGAGAACTTAGCTGGGGAAGCAGGATACAACTTGCATCAATCACCTGCGGGTCCTTCAGCACCGTGCCAGACACCGCCACGCTGTTGACAGCCTCGGCAGAGAATGGCACCGTGGGCGGCGGTTCCACTGCTGGGGCATCCCATGGTGCCGCATCCGCTGCTGCTGCCGCCGCAGGGGCGGTGGCGGTGGAGAAGCCACGCAGTCGGCGCACCCGGCCCGTCAGATGTGTTGGAAATGCTGCGCGGCGAAGTATGGCCCAACAACGTCCAGGACTGCAACCACACACACGCAAGAGTGCAGGGTCAGGCGGCGACGCAAACGGCGGCGAGCGGCAGCAGAAGTGGGCCACCCAGAGCAGCGCGCTGCAACCCAGCGCGCTTGCAACCCTGTCTCAAGAGTTGCGGGCTGGACTCGCCTTGCCAGCCTCACAGACACGGCGGAGCACATGGCCATCGGCACCAGAGGCTGCTTGGAAGTCGGATGCGCTCGGTATCCGTGCTCGGGCGTTTGCAGGATCGTGCGCAAAGCGGGGGAGCCCATAAACGCCCGTGCTCCTGCCAGGCTGTCCTCGGGTCTCGGCACAAAGCCCTGCTGCTGGCTTTGTAGCGTAGCGCCCAGCCTTGTTGAGGGTCGATATGTATGTGAAAGTGCAGAAATGAAGCTTTGGCCGCTTCAGCTCGCACTCAGCCTCCTCCTAGGGTTGACCGCCGGCTCTCGCGCTGCCGGTGAGGCTCCACGGGTGTCCTGGGAGCGATCCGCGCACACAGCACTGCGCGCAACCCCCCATAACGCCTGCTGCTCGCAGGTCATCCCGGCGGCGCCGGCGCCGTGCCTGGGGCAGACGTGGACAGCTTGTGGTGCCTCTACGGCCTTGCGGGCTGCTCACGGCCTGCCGGATCCCTGCGCCAGGTAGTGGCGCAAGGTCTGGTGGCACACGAACAGCGGGATGGCGCCCAAGCTGCCCGCACCGTGGCTCCAGAGCTGGCACATGTTGCCTCTGCGGCCACCCAGCCTGAGGCACCAAGCGTTGCAGCCTTGAGCGACCGAGCAGGCCAGCAGGATGGACTGGACCCCGGTGAACTGGAATCCCAGCTTGAGAATCAGATGACAGCACAAGCGCACGCACTGCTGCCAACAACAGCCTTAGAGGATCCGCAGCCATTGGGCACGACACCCGTGCCCACTGCACCGTCGGGAGGGTATGAGGCCTCAGAGCCGCTGAGCGACGACTCTGCTCCGCCTGGCAGTGCATCGCCAGCGGAAAACACGATATCTCATGATCTGCAGCGTGGCCGAAACCTAGCAGCTGCTGCGGCAACAGTGGCCACTCCGCTGCAGGCAGCAGCACGGCTGATTTTCCAAGCGCTCTCTTCGTGGCCACTGTGGGTAGGCAGCGGCATGGCAGCGGCTGCCCTTGTGCAGCTAATGCGCCACATGCCACGCCGCAGGCTGCCCATTACCACGGTCCAGCAGGCAGCATCTCAGCAGACTGCAGCCCCCGCTCCCAGCTGTTCGGCCATGGACGGAAGCATCAATGGCGAGGCAGCTGCAGCAGGCGAGCAGCAGGTAGCGCCAGCGGTTCTGTCAGTCACCTGCCCAAGGCCCCAGCCTGCGGCATCACCCGACCTGTCACCGCTGAGCAGCCCCACCAGCCCGGCAAGCCCCAAGGTCGGCCCAGCGCCGCTCAGCGTGGACCCAACTGTGAGAGCGCGGGATGCCACCAAGTGGGCGTGGGTAGCAGTTGAGGCTGCCCCGCTCAACAGCTCTGCCGGCAGCGGGCGCCGCAAGTCGGAGTTTCATAACCCGCTGTACCACACAAAGAGCAGCTTGCCAGCAGAACAGGTGGCAACAGCAGGGGAGCCAGCCAGGGCACATAGTGGCACCAGCAACCTGGGGGGCAGCGCAGCCGAGTGGCAGGCCAAAGCGGCGGTGGCAGCTGCTGTTGGGGCACCAGATGCGCAGGACGGTGAGGCAGCAGACTTCAGGCTGCTGGCCGCCGCTCTGCCAGAGTCCGCAATTGCCCACCCAGCAGACTGGGTAGGCAGGGGCGCAAGTTCCCTCCCCACCGCAGCCCACAGCTTGACAGCCCCAGGCAGTGCGCCCTCTGCCGCTGGCCGTCGCAGCACCAGCGGCGACCTGCCGTCTCCAGGCAGCCCAGGCAAGGGCTTCAGGAGGGCGCCCCGCAAGTTGACAGCAGCCAGATCAGTGGGTCCGCAGGAGCTACCGCTGGCAGAGGGCAGCCACGAGGCCATTGCAGAGGGAGACGAGGAGGCATAGGGAGAGGCGCCAGCCCTGCTTGCCCCTGCGGCCTCTGGGCATGCCACCAGCACGCAACTGGAGGCACTGGGAGCCGTACCAGCAGCACCACAGGCCCGGCCTGGCGCAGTGGCACAGCGGCAGGCAGCTGGATCAGAAGCTTCTGCTGCTGGGTCATCCGGCTCATCCGGCGTCCCATCCTCGGGCGCATCTACCAGCAAACGCCCACAAAAGCTGTGCCTGCTGACAGCTGGGGAGTTCAAAGTAAGACGTGCAGAGAGTGGGGTGAGCGAGTGCTGAAACAGGAAGTGGTGTTACTTTGATGAGCCGCTGCGGGCTATGCTGCCACCATATATCCTCTCACGCCAAGCTGCTGGCCACCCCGCCACCACGCAGGAGCAAGTGAAGCTGGGCAGGCTGCTGGGAGCTGGTGCTGCGGCCTGTGTGTATGCAGCCGAGTGGCGCGGCCAGCGGGTGGCTGTGAAGTTGGCCCACCCATCCAGCGCAGACCCCAAGGCCTTTGCAAGGCACGTTCCCTTGTTGTAGTCAACACTAAGGGTTTTACATGCTAATGAAAGGAGGCTGGCTGCAGACTTGTGCATGCAACATCTGCATACCTGTATCATCATGAAAGTGACTTTCCGCTCTTTCCAACTCTTGCGAGCCGCAGGGAGGTGGAGGTCATGGCGGCTGTGGGGCAGCACCCAAGCATCATCGGCGTGCTGGCGGCATGCCTGGAGGAGCCGCTGGCTGTGGTGCAGGTGGGGCGGCAGTGGCTGAGGGTGCAACTGAAAGCAAGACTCCAGCCTCTCAGGCACTCTGGACACGCCCTCTGCTTTGGCCCACCTGCCAATGTGCTGCTGCACCCTGCTCCCACTAACCAGGAGCTGGCGCACGGCAGCCTGCACGACCAGTTGCACACGCTGCGCCTGCGGCCCCAGTACGGCCTGCTGATGCAGCTGGCGGAGGACATTGCCTCTGCATTGGAGCACTGCCATGCACAGCGGCCTCCCCTGGTGCATCGAGACTTGTCGGCGCGCAACGTGCTGCTGGGACAGGACGGGCGTGCACGGCTGGCCGACTTTGGGCTTGCGGCCGCCAAGCGCCGCACCTACCTGTCCAGCGACAAGGCAAGGCGCTGCGCCTGGCTCCGTATGGTTGCACAGGGCGTGCCGAAGCCGAGGGCCCAAGAGCCTGCGAGTTGTGCGGGGTCGCGGGCACCTACTGTCCTCTCCTCTCCACTCCCACACCCACCCAATTCCCTTGTCTGTGCAGGCGGGGGCGCTCGGGACCGCCGCTTACATGGCCCCCGAAGCCATGCATGCAGGGCAGATCACCGAGCGCTGCGATGTCTTTGCCTATGGTGAGGCGCTGGCACACCCTGGCCGCCCTGTTCCTGCCAGGGAGGCGGCAGTGGTAGCAAAGCCAGCCACGACAGTGCTAGCTAGCCCAGCAATGCTCTGCGCCTGCATCTGCTCACCCCCACGCAGGAGTGCTGCTGTGGGAGCTCCTCACCGGGCGTCAGGCCTGGGAGGAATGCGAGTCGCCGCTGCAGGTCATCTTTGCGGTGGGCGTGGAGCGGCGCCGCCTGCCCATCCCGCCCGGCTGCCCGCCGCCGCTGGCCAAGCTGCTCAAGGTGGGGGACAGCAGCATGTGTGCGTGGTGGGGGATGGGCATTTGCACTCACACAAAAAGTGCAATGGATGGGCATTCTCCTGCACTTAATGAAAGCAGGAGTGCTGGCGGCACAATGCGCCGCTGCGGCCCTCGTTCACCGAGGTGCTTCAGCGCCTGCGCCAGATGCAGCGCGCCAACCAATTCCTGCTGGGCCCCTTGGTGCCCACGCCCGGTGCAAAAGCGGTTGCGCCAGCAAGAGGAGGCAGCGGGGTGGGCAGCCGCGGCAGCAGCAGCAGCAGCAAAGCAGGCAGCCTGGTGGGCAAGGGGCGGCGCATTCTGCCGGTATCGGCAGTGGCGGCCACCAGCAGGGCTGGCCAGCCACCGCTTCCTGCCACCTCTTGAGCCCTGCACTGCAGCACCACTCAAACCTCTTTTTTTGCTCGTGTTTGCACCTTCACTGCAACTTATCAGTTCGTGTTCACATTCGTTGTTTCTATTGCAGTGCGCCCCAAGCTAAAGGATGGTGTTGAAAGCCGTAGCAAGAGCCCATGTTGCAGGGCTGTGCTCAGTGAGAGCCAGGGGCTGAGCTGGAAGACGGGTGCTAAAAGGTATTGAGCCAGCGGCGCCTCGACCGCACTTGCACAGCTGCTCAGCTGCAGGTCAGCCAAACACGATGCTGCTGCCGCCACCGGGGGGTGCCAGCACGCGGGAGGAGGGCTTGTCGGTGATGAAGTTGCTGCGGCAGGTGGGCAGGGTAGCGTTGGCTTGTGAATGTGCTGTAGGGTGAAGCTTGTGAGTGTGTTGTAGGGCGGGCCAGGCACGACCCCAAGCGCCAAGCCTGCGCTGGCGCCCATGTTAGCGCCCCAGCCTCCTGCCATGAGGCTACTGGGCAACCTGCATATGGTGCTTCGCGCACTGCCCATCCTACAGACTTATACGCGTAACCCACCCTGCTCACCCCACGTTCTGGCCCTGGGGGCGCGAGTAGTTGTTGTTGAGGCCCACGCCCTCGCCGCCGCCCTCGCTGCTGGGTGCGGCCGGCGCCACGGGCTCGGCCGTGGCCACAGCCGTCAGCTCCACAGGGTGGCTGGCGGGCTGCGTGGGGCGGGGCAGTGGGTGCACAACGAATGGCGGCTGGGTTTGCCGTGGTGTGGTCGCCACCTCAGTCGTACGCACAATGCGGCGGGTGCATCAACACCAAACTGCCACGTCTAGCACGCAGCGGCCCCGTCACACTCCGGCCTCCCCGCTCACCCCGGCCGCGGGGCGTGGCTTGGGCGCGGGTGGCGCCATGTCGCCGCCCAGGCTCCAGCTGGTCACGCCGCCGGGGGGCGCCAGCACGCGGGAGGAGGGCCGGTCGGTGATGAAGTTGCTGCGGCAGGTGGGGGCAAGGGTCAGCGTTTCCAAACAGCTGGGAAGTGGGCGGCCGCTGCAACTGAAGCTGGCTGGAGCTGGATCCTGCTGTTGCACCAAGGGAATCTCATCGCCCAGCACAGAAGCAGCTGCCGCCCGCCACCCACATTTCAATGTGCCAGTGCCACCGGCTGCGCAGCCCTCCACCCCAACATGCGTCCGCAAGGCGGGCAGTGTGTAACCACGTTGCTCACCCCACGTTCTGGCCCTGGTCCCGCACGTAGTTGTTGTTGGCCACGCCAATGGGGCCGTCCGGCTGGCCGGAAGCCGCCTTGGCCTGCGGCACGCCAATGGCCACCTCGCCGTTGAACTCGGCCGCCAGATCGCTGCGAGGGGGTGGGGAGGCAAGGGCAACAGGGGGTGGGGCTTGACACAGCGTGGGAGGGTGTGCAAGTGCAGGGTGGAGAGCGGTGCAGCCTGAAAGGTTGCGCAGGGCAGTTGGCATGGCTCAGCATTTGTGCCTGCACCCACCCTGCGGCCGTGCCATGCACTCTGTGTAACTGCCAGCTGCAGCCTGGCGCTGCCTTGCCCCTGCCCCGTCAGCCCCAGCACGGCGGCAGCAGCGGCGCTCACAGGTTGCCAGTCTCCAGCATGTGGTCACGCACACGCTCCAGCAGCGCCTCGCGGCTGCCGCCTGGGTTGATGCCACGGGCGCGGCACTGGATACGCAGGTCCTTGAGCAGCAGCGGCTGCGGCAGCAATGAGGGAGGGAGGGAGCATGGTGAGCAGGCAAGAGGGGCAGCAGCAGCAGCGGCGGCTGCGGAAGTAATGAGGGAGGGAGGGGGCATGGTGAGCAGGCAAGAGGGGCAGCAGCAGCAGCGGCGGCTGCGGAAGTAATGAGGGAGGGAGGGGGCATGGTGAGCAGGCAAGAGGGGCAGCATTGGTTCGGGCGCGCAGGGGGCAAGAGTCGGTTGCCGCCTGCCGCCCGCGCCGGCAGTGCAAGACGGCAGGGTGCGGCGCCGATCAGACGCGCTCGGTTTGCCCTGGCGCTCTGCCCCTGCCCTGGGCCTCAAGGGCTAGCTTTGGCGCACCTTGAGCAGCTCGCCCACTTCTGTGGCTGTCGGCGCCATGCTGGGTGGCTGCTAGACGCTGTTTGACACTGCAGGGAAGTGTGGCAAGCGACCAGAAAGTGAGCAACAAGCAGCCGCGGTGTTGCCCGCTGCGGTCCAGCTCTGCTGCGCACCTCTGTTGCCTGCGGCTGGTGGGGAGGCTGTCGCCGAGCGGGGGTTGTGGCGCAGGGAGGAAGACACCCAACAGGTGACAGCCGCCGCATTTGAGACGGGCGGCGGCGAGCTGGCGGCACAACCGCGGCAACCGTTTTTCCGCATTTTGCAACCCAGCCAATTGCTGCCTCGTGTGATGACCGTCCAGGATGGTGCAGCCAGGCAGCGCATGCCATGTTGCCTTTGGGTCTCTGCAATCTGCCCATCTCGCTACCATGCTTCACAGGCGTGCCTCATTCGCTACGTGCGCTCGACGCAATGTGCAACAAAATATGCGTTAAATGACAGGATGCAGGGCGTTTCAAGCAATTGGATGACTTGTTGCATCTCATGGCACATAAACAGCAGCGGGAGTGCCACACACCATGCGCCGCCTCACTTCCTGGCGGGCGGGTTGGCCACAAAGTCGACCCCCTTCTTGATGGAGGCGTCCAGCTCCCCCCGCATCGCCTCCAAGTTCTCGCGCTCCACGCCGTTCATGGGTGGTAGCGGCAGGAATTCTGGGAGGGGCGACAAGGGGGAGTGGCAGATGGGGGGCAATCAGGGGCGGGGGATGGCTGCTGGCATGCTATGACACGCGTGCCATGGGCTGGGGAAGTGATGCATGCAAGGTACTAGGCAAGCTGGCTCTTACTGCACGTGCAGCATCCATGCCGAACTCGACACACAGCACCAGCACCAACCAAGCCCACAGGTGGCTATACTGCTGGTCACAGTGCCAAAGCGTCCCCGCCTGCCCCGCACTCACCTGCGATGCCGGCAGGGCCCAGCCGCAGCGGGGAGGCGAAGTAGGGCAGGCCGCTGACCAGGCTGCTGGCCACATATGCACACTCCACCACGTTGCTGTCTCCGCCCATGGCGCGCAGGCAGGAGGCCGCAAAGCGCGCAGCAGCGGCCGCCATGGACAGCGTGGCTGACCCCGCGCCCGCCTTGGCCTGCAGTGGGCGGAGCGATTTGGAACAAGAGGTTTGTGAGCTGGCGCAGCAGGCAGATGGCAAGCTTGCAGGCTTGCTATCAGGCTTGAGCTATGCGGGTCCTGCGGCCCAAGCAGAGGCCAGCAGCCTGTTCACCAATCCCCTTGCTTCAATCAGCCCACCTTGACGACTTCTGTGCCGGCATCCTGGATGCGCGCCATCAGGGCGCGCGCCCGGTCGTCTGGCAGCTGCACTGGTGGGCTGGCCGCCGACAGCACGGGCAGGATGGTGGCGCCTGCAAAGGCAGAATGCAGAGCAGAGCAGCTTCAGCTTGCAAGATCACCACCAAACAATGTCTGGCCGACGCTTGTAGCGATCCCCCGACTCACGGACACGAGCGGAGAGGAGTCACCCACAAGCGGACCCCAGTTGGGGGAACCCACCCGCATGGCCGCCGATGACGGGCACGCTGACGGCCTCGGGGTCCAGGCCCAGCACCTCGGCCGCAAACGTGTTGGCACGCAGCACATCCAGCGTGGTCACACCAAACAGGCGGCCTGGGTTGAAGGCACCCGCACGCTTGAGCACCTGCGGTGCGTTGAGCGCAGGGTAGCAGGTGAGGCGCACAGGCGGGCGGGGCTGTGCCAGCTCCCAGCAATGCGAGCCCACCACCAGCCAAGCCACTTGGATGCAGCACGCTCAGCAGCCACGGCAGCACCAGCAGGCTGTTCAGAAGTAGCTGAGCAGTACAGTTGTCGGCCACACCTCGGCCGCGATGGGCACCGTGGAGTTGACGGGGTTGGAGATGATGGCCAGCCAGGCGCGGGGGCAGAAGCGGGCCACGCCCTCCACCAGTGTGCGCACAATACCTGCAGGCGTGGGACGCAAGGCTTGTGCATGGATGGTTGGATCGATGCACGGGTGTAGGGCAGGGTCACAGCCAACGTGTGCGGCACGCACGGGCCCTCGTCACCTCACTATCAGAGCTCGCCCATTATCACACCTCAGCCCCTCGCGCCCCCGCACCGGCGTTGATGTTGAACAGGTCGTCGCGCGTCATGCCCGGCTTGCGCGGCACGCCTGCTGGGATGACCACCAGGTCGGCGCCGTACAGCGCGTCCGCCAGCGCATCCGGGCCGCTGTGCGCCGACACGCGGGCGGGCGTGGCGATGTGCGACAGGTCGGCCGCCACGCCGGCGGTGGGTGCTACATCGTACAGCCTCAGCTCCCTCACGCCGGGAGTCAGCTTGAGCAGCAGGCTGAGGGGCTGGCCAATGCCTCCAGATGCGCCAAGGACAGCCACGGCGTAGCCGCTGCTGGGAGCGGCGGTGGGCTGGGCACCCAGCTCTTGCGCCTGCGCACGGGCAGTGGCGGCAGCGGCGGCGGGTCGCATCAGCGGTCAGCAAAGGCCTGCACAGGGCAGCCCGCACTGTCGGCGGACGTTCTACCACCTCTCGACACCCGCGACACCCGGTTGGACCGCTTGCCTGAGCCTCAGCAGAAGGCAGGAGGTGGGCAGCGATGCGGGCGGCGCGCTCCATTGCTGCGGAGGCTTGAAACTCCTCAGACACAAGCAACCGATGTTTGTGCCGAGATCACTGGCGCTTAGCAAGTCGTGGAAGCGCTGTTTCGGCAGGCTGACTGGGGCAAAGCAAGCGCAGCACATCTCCACATTGAGCGCTTGGGCCACGACCTCATCGTCATTTGCAAAGCTCGTCAAGTGTGTAGCAGGCGCCGCTGGCAAAGCGCATGCCCTAGATGGCGAGTTTGGCGCTGGCCCCACGACTGGGGCGCTGCTGCAGCCCTTTGGCAAGCAGCAGCTGGGTCGCACTGGTGCGCCCTGCGGTATTGACAACGCAGCGCCGCGCCAGGAGCACGCCAGCCAGGTGCGCGCCGCCGCTGCCGGCTTGCGGTTCGCTGTTGCGTCGGCATGCGCCTGTGGTGCACGGTGGTGGTGGTGGCTCTTTTGCTGCCCTAACCCACGCTGTCGACTTTCACATGGCGCAGGCTATGCGTGGAAGCCAAGCTGCGGCGGCGCCTGTTGTCGTACATCCTGTCGGCGCCGCAGCGGTCGGAGCGCTACTTTGAGGCGTCCATCTGGCGGCGCTGGATGTGGGCGGGCATCTCCCTGTGCACGGGCTTCTACGCAGGCAGGCAGGGATGGTATGCGGCTGGGTGCTCTTGGTGGCGCTATGCAGTTGATTCCATAGTATTTGTTGCTGCCTTGCACCAAACTGCCTGCTCGCCCTGCTCATGCCAATGCCCCAGGCAACATCCTCACGCTCAGCTTTGGCGCGCTGGCGGTGAACGACATCTTTGCGGGCGTGATCTGTGTCATGTTCTACGAGGTGCGCCCGGACAGCATGCAGCAGGCACAGCATCCGAGCAGGACGTCAAAGCCGGCCCGCCACTGCCTGGCATGGGAAAGGGCTGCTTGCATGTCCTGCAGCCCCAGCAGCCGTAGCCGTAACCTCACGCCTGCCCATTCGCACGCCTGCAGGTCGTGACCGACCTGTATTACTCGACACCCAACCCTGGCCTGCGCGTCTGGTTTGCGAATTGCTTCAAGATCGGGCTGACCGCCTCGCTGCTGGCTGACGCCGCTAAGCTGGGCTCCTGAGCCTAACCTTGCCGAGGCAGCATCGCTGCCAGCTGGCCCTTCCCTCTAATGCACCCATTCTGACTGACATTTTGATGCTTCAATGCATCCCCTTGCTCCATTACCTCCTTTGTACCACCAGAATGTACTTGCCTTCCAGCACTGCTGTTCATCTGCACTGGGTCCTGCAAACCACCCGCCTCCCGACGAACTCCCGTTCTGCCTCCCCCTCTCTCTTTCTTGCTTATCCAATCACATGTGTTGCTGGCCCCGTGCGGGCATGAAACATCGGCAGCGAGAGGCAGGTAGGAAATGCGGTCAGGGAGGAGGCGATCCTAATTGCTGGGTCACAGGCACACTGGGCGAGGGACGGGAAAATGCACGTCGCAAATCGCATGGTGATGGTACTCAGTCAGTCAAGGGGGAGGTCAGGGCGCAGTACGACAAGAGACGAAGAGCAGGAAAATGCTGAGTTTGAGAGTTTCAGAGGGAGGCTGGCAGCGATGCCTTGATTGGGCAGGCGGGAGAGTGGCATGCGGCTGGTTGCTCAGTACAAGACCGCCAGACTACAGGTTGCATGAGAGGCGCCGGGGGGTGCTCACAGATACCTGCCGGGTAAGGGAATGGAGGGCAGTGGACAGGGGCTGTGGCCAACTGACATGCCGGGAGCAGGCGGATAGTGGAAAAGCCACCGCAGATTTAGTACTGATGGCAAGCCAAACCCGACTCGAGCAGGCGGCCACTCCCCCAGGGCTCACTTGACCATTTGCACCTCCTTGCGCGTGAGGCCGCACTTCTCGTAGAAGGGCACGTTGTCCTCGCTGCAGTCCAGGATGACCTTGTAGCAGCCCAGCTCCTGTGCCCAGCAGGGGGGAGTGGCAGCATGCACACGCATCTAGTGCCTGTGCTCCGCCCTGGTTCTGCCCAACGTTGCGCTGTTGCCCACCACCAGTCACTGCAACATGCTTCGCCCCTGCCCTTTGCTCTGTGCTGCCAGGCCTGCGCCCGATTCAAAAACCCGCAAGCGCGTACCTGTGCCGCCGCCATGAGCGCCTCAATCACGCGCAGGCCCAGGCGCAGGCCGCGGTACGTGCTGTCCACCTGCAGAGGGTGAGAGCACAGCCAACGAGCACTCAGCGCATGTGAGCTAGTAAGTGAAATATTAGGGAGGTGCATGGCCATGCCGCAGACTCATCTGCGGCACAATATGAGCCAAGCAGCGATTGCCCATGCCTAGCAGCCGCAACGTGAGGCGCTGAGCGGCGACGCACCACCACGTCTTCGATGTGCCCGCACTTGGCACAGCCGCGGATGAACTTGAGCTCCACCACCAGCGTGGCGGTGGCAATGATCTGGCGCTTGTCCAGGTCTGGCACGGACGGGTGGGGAGAGGGTGCTGGGGACGCACGTGCAGCTGGGTGCAGGCGGGCTGGCGCTGCTGTTGCCGGGCATCCAGTGGCACAGCCAGGAAACCTTGCGGCCACTGCACGATTGCCACGGCTCACCCTCAATGACTGCCACTTTGTAAGTGTCGCTGCGCTTGCTCATCTCATCAAAGCGAGCTGCAGCATATGGAGCAGAGGTGTGGTTGAGTGGCAGCATGAGCAGTGCAGGCTGGTCACCCTGAGTCCTGCCTGCCGCTTGCCTCCTCTTACCCTTGAAGGTGGCCTCGTCGTAATCGCCCACCTTGGTCAGCTGCGACAGCAGCTGCAGGTAGCCTGCGACAGCAGCGAGGTAGGTGCGCACGGCGGTCCTGAGCTCACACTACGCGGGCAGCGGCTCGTGCGATGCGGGTGTCACCAAAGCAAGCGCGCACATTGTGATGCATTCTCTGCAGACCTGACACGTACCCTTGTTGTAGTCGCCAGCCTCCAGGTCGCGCACCACGATGTTGGCCTGCCCGGCGGGCTTGCCGTCTGCCGCCGCTGCTGCAGTGGCGGGGAAACCACGGGCAACAACAGGTGGGCGCGCCGTGCATGCAACCGATGATCCCAGCTCGTGTGGACCGGTTGGCGGTCGCAGGCAGGGGCCCGGCGGCTGGCGCGCAGGCAACGACCGCTCCCGCCCAGTCAAGTCAGTGCCCCTGCTGCTCACTCACTCATGGTCAGGCTGCCGTATGTAAGCCGGCTGGAGGCGATCGGGGGCTGGCGGCCCGCTGTCCTGGGCAGCCAAGTCTTCGCCGGCGTGACCCGCAGCCCAGCGCCCTGCTGGTGGAGATTGTGCGGCCCGCAGAGGTCAGACGTGATGCCCAAGCGGGCGAGAGTGCCAACCAGGCCATGCAGCTGCATCCGCCGAGCTGAGCCCGCTTGCGTGCGTGGCTGCATCCCTTGCTCTGGTTGTGGATGATGCATTCCACCGTGCTCAGCTGCCTGATCCTTGATTGGCTGGGACATGATTTGCTCATCAGGCGCCATGCAAGATGTCCACATCCACTTCCTTCCCGTCTGCTGCTGCCCCATCTGGGGTGACATTGTGCTGAACCGCCCCGAGCCGGCAGCTGGCGGTTGGAGCGCACATACAACCACCAGCCATGCGCCATGTGATGCAAACATGCCAGTCCACTGCTCCGCTAGCAAACGAATGCGCTGCACCCTACACCAGCCGCCCAAACACCCTGCGCCATGCTGCTCGGTTTGGGTGGTCAAATCGATGTTGCAGGTGTGCCCGCGGACGTCAGCGCAAGGGAATTAAATAGCACCAGCAGCGCGGATTCTTGCAGTCACAAAGGGGTGGCACACAATTTAAAAGTGTGACGAGGCAGAAGGGACAGCGGTGGGACAAAGGTTTCGAAACACGTGCGTTCGCAGCTCGAGGGCCCAAGCGGCTGCCGCTAGAGGTACAAGAGGGCCGTGAGGTAGCCGGTAAGCACGCCCACCACGGCACCCACCGCTACCTGGAGCGGGGTGTGGCCCAGCGTATCTTTCAGAGTGCCTGCAAGGCAGGGCAACAGGCCGGGGGGCAAGTCAAGAAGTGATGGCCTGACACGCAAAGCACCCAACCGGCAACAGCAGGGTGCGATTCGCCCAGGCATGCTCAAGTGGCCATGCCACCAGCCCAGGCCCATGCGCAGGGGGCACGCACCTGCCGAGTTAGACACCGGGTGGTCGGGCGGCAGCTCGGTGATAATCATGTTGAGCACACTGGCCTGCTTGCCCGCATGCAGCCGCACTCCGCTGGCGTCATACATAACCTGGTGGCGGGCAGGGCGGGTGGGGGTGCGTGAGCTGTAAGGTGCTACTCTCCACGCTCTCGAGGGCGCAGCCGCACAGAGCCAAAGCGCAGCCAAACAAGCTGCGTGACGCAATGCCGACTGCAGTGCAACCGGGTGCGCGGGCACTTGTGACAACGCAGCCAAGCTCACAATAAGGGAGAAGACTAGAGAGATGGCAAACATGGGGCTGTTGGTGCCCTGCAGCACGCCAATGGCTGTGGTCAGGCCCATGACCTGCGGGGCGAGAGGCGGCCATGGGAGAGAATGGCTGCTTTGACGGCCGGCAGCTGCGGCATCACAAGCTGAGCACCCTGCTGTGATCAGCCGGCCGCGGCATGATTGGCGACGGGCAGCATGACGCAGCTGCTGAGTTGCACAAGCTGCCAGCACTCCACCCAACTCTGCAAGGCGGCAGCCACGCATGTGCCCCGTCCCGTTGACGCACAAGTGCCGTGTGGCTGGAGGGCATGCCGCCGCTGCTGATGAGCCGAGTGAAGTCCCACTTGCGCTCCGTGTAGTAGTGTGTGAACACCTTGGCCGACTGGGCAAAAAAGAAGCCCAGGAAGGCGGCCACAAAGGCTCCATTGTGGAACAGGCCCACCAGCCCGCTGCTGCCCGGGGCGGCGTCCGCCAGCAGCTGACGCATGGCCGTCACCGCTGCTGCTGGAGGGCTGCTGGAATGCCAAGTCTGCTGCCGCGGACGGGCGCCGCTGTGACAACCTGCAGGCCAGCGCACGGGTGGAATGTCGGCTTGCGCGCGGCAGGCGCACAGCCCACCGCCGGTCACCTGCCGCCGCCTGCCACCCACGCCGCGGGCCGCGCTGAAGGCGCTGGCAGCTGACCGCGTCCTCACCCTCGGTACGCTACACCACGGCTCCTAGCGGTCGCCGACGGGCGTGGGGTGGACGGCTGCAGCGGCTGGTGAACTGGGGAGTCGGCCAGCGATCTGGGCTGCACTGTGATGATCCAGGGAGCCCAGGAGTCGAGCAAACAGCGGCCAACCTCGCCGCCCAGCATTCATCGGCAAGCTCGCTCCATGCAGCCGGCCTGTGCTCTTCTGCAGGCTCACTTAGGGCGGCATCGATACCTGCGCCCGCCGATCTGCCATAGGGCATTGCGTCCAGCCCGTAACTCGTCCCCAGCGGCCCAAGCCTTGCCTAGCTTTCCCTGTGAGCTCCGGCCAGCTGCAAAGCCCGTGTTGCTGTGCAGTGACTGGCTCTGAGGCGCACCAAAGCGCGCGGCGCGCCTGGCAGCGTGCTGCAGGGCGGCGCCGCCACTGCCGGCGTCGCTTCCGCCGCCTTCGAGCCGCTCGCTGCCCTTACCTGGCTGCCTGCAGGAATCTTCTGTTGATCAATTTGGATCAGGAGCTGCGGAGCGAGCCAGATGTACATAGAGAACTGGGAGAGGTGCGTGCCGCTGTGTCGCAAACAGCGCTCACCTGCCGATCGGCGCTGCAGGCCTGCTCTGGCCTGAGTGGGCCACTCCAGCTGCTGCTGCTGCTGCTCCCCTTGGTCTAAGCTCGCCGCCCTACCACCCCTCCACAATCTGCAGCTTTTACCAGCAGTCGGTAGCGCTGTACAAGGCGGCGCCGCTGAAGACGCGGTTTGTCACCAAGTACCGGCACTGCGATGGCAAGCTGGTGCTCAAAGTGACGGACGATGTCACGGTGCGGTGCTGGTGCCAGCGAGCTTCCAGCTTGCATCAATTGCACAGCTGCTGCCGTCCGGCAGGGCTTGCTGCCCTTGCAGCAAGGAGTTGGCCTCTATGCAATGCCCAACCACCATTGCATTGCTGCGCCGGTCAGTGGCACACACTGTGGCATTGGGACTCATTGCTGCCTGCCTGCCGCGCTGCTCCAAGTGCAGTGCCTGCAATACAAGACGGACCAGCAGAGCGACCTGCGCAAGATGGAGAAGCTCAACCTGCAGATGCTGGCGCTGATGGCCACGGGGGAGGCGCCCGCAGGTGCGGGCTGGTTTGCAGTACCCGCCCGCCAGGCAGCGTGGCCAGTGCATTACGGCAGGGGCCGAGCTCAAAGCACGCCACACTGCAGTGCCTCCCTGCCTGGGTGTTGCACAGTTGAATGACGCTCTAGTCCCTGCTGTGTTTGCAGAGGATGTGGAGATGCTGCCAGCGGAGCAGCAGCAGCAGCAGCAACAGCAGCAACAGCAGCAGCGGCAGAAGAAGACGCGAAAGGGATGAAACGGCTGCGGGGCCTTTGCGGCGGCTGTGCGCCCTTCCTCCTGCCCTGTGTTTCCCGGTTGTGTAGGCAGGTTCTCACTCACACACTAGTCGAACATGCACTGTAGCCAGCAGCACCACCGCAAGGTGAAATCAAATGGGAGCCAGGTCAGGCATAAGCAGGAGGGAGGCGGAGGCAGGCATGGATGGGCGGTGGGCACGCGGCACGGCACCTCCGCGCTGCTACTGGTAAGAGAAATAGGCAATTCTTGGGTCGTTGTCGCATGTCCGCGTGCGGGCATGTGCGGTTCATTTTATCACATCGCATCAGCATAGAGAAACGCTCTGGCCTGCCTCACTTGTTCACCACACCCGCCTGCATGGGAGCACAGGGACAACAGTGGAGAGGCAGGTTGTGAGCAGCATGCCGCCTGCAGCTGGCTGGCTGGGGGCTCCCCTGCTGCACGACCCTGTGCAAAGCCCCGTGCTTGTCAACATCCCCTGACTCCTCACCAGCCCACCGCTCCAACCACCCTCCCCCGGCGTCCCACCTTGACCAGGAAGCGCTTGGCCGCGTTGAGCGCCGCAATATCCTCCTCCGGGTACGCCACGCCGCCCCGCACCTCTGTGGGCTGCTTGGCACCGCTGCCGCCGCCGCTGCCGCGCAGGCCGCCCAGCAGGCCCAGCAGCAGGCCGTCCAGCACCTTGGCGGGGTTGGCGCTCTCGTCCCGCCCCACATCCTTGCCGGCAGACGCCGAGGCGGCTGCAGGAGCGGCACCTGCGGCGGCGGCAGCGGCTGCCGCGCGCTCCGCGCTCAGCTGCGGCTCGTACACAAACGAGAAGGCGGCGCGGAAGTCGGAGGGGGTGGCGGGCACAGGCGCGCTGAAGTGCTGCAGCAGCGTGAGGGCAGGCAGCAGACGGGGGGTTGAGGCAGGTGTAGGAGTTTGCCAATCAGCAGGCATTGCACAGTTACCAGACCCTGCCCTCAGTGCATCACATGGCCCATGGACGCCACGCTACAGCTAAAAGATGCAGCGGCGGGGCGCACCGCGGGGATGATGGAGGTGAAGGCCCAGTCGGCGCAGATGGAGTCCACCCAGGCGCGCGTGACCTCGGGGGTGGTGCTGAACACCAGCGTCTTGAGGATGGGGCCCACAATCAGGCGGTTGGCGATGGACAGGAAGCCCCTGCAGGGAGGGAGGGGCGGGGAGGGAGGACAGGAAGTTCAAGAATGCGAGTCATGTCGACACAGAAACTCCGTGCTGCCATCCCCTGCCAGGCAGGGCCGCTGGAGGCGCCCTCCCCCCCTCACTTCTTGGGGTCGCGCAGGTCGCCCGGCACAATGTACAGAATCTGCAGGCAGGGAGTGGTGAGGGCAAGTAAGTACTTGTTCAGCAGCCCACTCTGCCTTTGGCATGCAGCAAACCCATCTCTGCCTGTTGCACGCAGCAAGCCGCGTTCCAGCCATGTGCGCCTCAAGCCGGCCCTCGCCTGCAGCGCCATGCGCCGCCAGCCCAGGTTGCGGGCCGCGGGCGTCAGCTCCGTGGGCTTGAGCGGCACGCCGTCCACCGGCTGCGCCGCCAGGTCGCCGGAGAGCACGTTGATGAAGAAGTTGCGGGCGGCGGCGTCCAGCAGGTTCTCAGGCGGCACCAGCTGCGGCAGGGGGGGGGGGGGGGTCAGGACGCGGTGGGAGCTGTTGGTGTGGCGCCAGCTGGTTGGTCTGGTAGCAACAGGGGCGGCCATGAGCAGCACAGGGAGGGCTGCATGCCCCAAGGCCAGTCGGTGGCCACTCCCGCCGCACAGCCGCATGGCCGGCGCACCTCGGGCGGCGAGTTGGGCACGGAGATGACGGCGTCGGTGACCAGCAGCGTGCGGCTCTTCTTGTGGAAAAAGGCGCACTCGATGTAGGGGCCGATGCCCACGCTGCTCTCAAACACCTGGCGGGGCAAGCGGAGGGGAAGCAGCAGCTGAGCACCCTCAACTGCCGTGGCCGGGTGCTGCAGCAGGTTGTGCAAGGCGTGCCTGTGTGCCTCCCAGCTCCCCCTCAACAACCCCCACCCACCTTCTGCTCAATCTCCTCGGCCCAGGGCGTGTCGGTGGCGTCGCTGCGCAGCACCCCGGTGGGGAAGATGCCGAAGAACTGCACCGGCAGGTTGATGGGCCACGACCACTGGCTGCAGTAGGTGACAGGCAGCGGGGCGAGCAGGCAGTGAGGTAACCAGGAGGGATGAATGCGCCTGTGTCAAGTGTGACAGGCATGGCAGGGCGATGGCAGCTACAGCTCAGGCATGCTCAAACAATGCGTTGCAGCAGGCAGCGCCCACCTGGGCGCCACCCACACCTCCGCCTTGGGGAAGCGGCGGGAGAGGGGCCCCACAAAGATCTGCGGGCATGGCAGTTGCGGCAATGTGGTGAGCGGGTGCACATGCGGCGACCAACCGCGACTGCTTGGCCAGGGCCGCCCGTCAGCCTGCCATGCAAGGCGGCTGCTGATGCGGGCATTCAGAAGGAGGCCGGCCCCTCCAACCACACGACCAGGTCCGACCATCCACCCTGCACCCCGCCCCGCACCTTGTGCTCGTAGCCAAAGGTGGGCAGCACAATGTACTTGACCTTCTCCCCGGTCTCCTCCTCCAGCTGGCGTACCATGCGCACGCACTCGCCTGCAGGGGCCGGGCGGTTGGGAGCACCGTAAGCATAATGGAGGCTCTAGGGGGTACAGCGTGCAGAGGCCTGCCTGCAGTGCTCACGACTGCATGCAACCAGTAGCAGAGCCCATCAACAAGCAAACAAGCAACATCAGGCTGCCGAGCACGGGCAGCCCCAGCATCGAAGGAGCAGCCATTCTAGCAACTGTTGCAGCAGACTCACGGGTGGGCGCGATGGGGGCGTGCACCCACAGCCCCCCGCTCTGCAGCCGCACAATTGTCATGCGCACGTTGGTGGTCACATTGCTGCCGCCCAGGCTCTGCGGCTGCTCAAAGCCCCAGATGGTGCCGCGCACAATGTCCTTGCGGATGGTGGCGCGCCGCGTGAAGGGGCCCAGCGGGAAGGGGAAGCCGGTGATGCTCACGTACGACTGGTCCGCGGCGCTGCTGTCACGCTCCTTGCGCGGCTTGGGGGCCGGCTTGGCGGGCTGCTTGGCGGGCTGCTTGGCGGGCTGGGAACGGCCAGCGGTGCGCTGCGTGCCTACACGCTGCGTGCCTGCACCGCGCTTGGGAGCCGGGGCTGCATTGCGCTGCACCCGCTGCGTGCCTGACCGCTGCGTGCCGCCCGGCTGGGCGCTGCAGGCAGCAGAGGAGAGCAGGGCAGAGTGCAGGTGGTGCATCAAGGTCCGGCAGGCGGCAGAGCCGCGGCGGCGGCAGAACCGCGGCGGCGGCAGCAACCACGCCACATACACAAGGCCCGCGTGTACATTTTGCTGTTCGCCATCTCCATGCTCACCAGGTGATGGTGAGCTGCCTGGTTGCCGGCCGCGCTGTGGGGGCGGGCGCAAGGCGCACAGAGCTGGCAAGCGTCTGCATCTTGCTTTCCTGATCTCAGCAAAAGGCAAAACTGAATTCCCAGTGCCTGATGGCCTAGAACGTGGGCCTGCAAGTGGGGCTGCGCGGGCTGTTCGCCGCCTGACGCTTAGCCGCTGCGCCTGCGCTCCGATTTATTAGCACACGTAAGTGGGAGCACGATGCGCTTGCCGCCGCCTCGTTACCCACTTCATCGGCCAGGCTGGCGCACGCGAGGCGGCGGCGCGGCGCCGCACCACTGGCAAGGCCCCCGCTTCCTGACCTGGGCCGAGAGCCCCAATACTGCTGGCATCTTTACATCTCGCACTCTCTTACACTCATTCAATGCTGCGGCAAGGCTGCTTCATGCCGCGGCCTTGAGGGTCAGCTGGCACAGCTCCGCCAGCAGGCCCGACAGCTGCAGCCGCGAGTTCACGCCGTCGCTGATCCGCATGTGTGTGAAGCCAATTTGCTGCAGGCCGGCAAGTCAGGGGTTGCAAGATGAGGTTTGATTCATGCTGCAGGCAGCAGAATGTGCCTGGCACTGTGCACAGGCAGCGGGCACCAAGGCGAGGGCCACCCTGCCGGTCCTGCCGTCAGCCCCACTTGCTCACCCCCACCGCACCTTGATGTACTCCAGCTTCAGGTACTCATTCATGCCGCCAAAGTTGCGCACCACGCGGAACAGCGTGGTGATGATGTCGCTGGCGCTGTAGCCCATGTCACACAGCGCCTGCGGGCACAAGGCGGGGGCAGGTGGAGTGGGTACAATGCAGCTTGAGGAGGGAAGCCGAAGGCCTCCCTGCCCATCCCGCGCAAGGCCCAGATCGCAGACCGATGAGATGCAAACATACCTGCGCTGGTAGTGTGCATGTGCAGCTGGACGGAGGTGTTCACATATGTTCCTCCTTACACCTAAACACATCCCGGTCTATCACCCCACCCACCCACACACCCACCCACACACCCGCATGCCCTGGTACGCGTCGTCGATGCGCGCCTCCATGCAGTGCTGCACCACCGCGCCAATCAGCTTGGGGTGCGGCTGGTCGCACACCCGGAACACCGACTCGGCGTTGACCAGGCCAAAGCCGTTGGAGGTGGCCTGGAGAAGGTGGGCAGAGGAGGCAGGTGGGTGGGTAAGTGGGGCATGTGCGCTTGAGGCGGCATGCACCAAGCTTGTTGTGAGGGGCAGCAGCAGGCAAGCCCTTGTGGCAGCCAGCACCGCCCACTGCCGTGCCTGCAGGTTGTTCAGCGCCTGCCGCATGTCGCCGTCTGCGGTGAACACCACCGCCTCCAGGCCGTCGGGCGTGTGCGCCACACCCTCCGCCTGCACACCCAGGGAGGGCGCACGGTAGACCTGGTGGACATGTTGATGGCTGGCTGGATGTTGCGCCGGCTTGTGCAGAGATGACCCCTCAATACGTGTGCGGCTGGAGTGCCTTTTGGCATGCAGCATGGTGAGGCAAATGGCGTGCTGCGGGGCGGCGCCCACCTGGCAGACGTGCAGCAGGCGCGCCAGCAGCTCCTTGTCGCTCAGCTTGGCATACCTGTGGGGAGGGCAGGCAGGGAGGGCAGAGCAGGTTGCAGGGGCGGTGATGCCATGTGCGTGGGCATTTCAGTGTTGGACCACCGTCAGAGCATCAGTGGCCAGTGCACATCTGTGCCGCTGCATTGGGCTGTACATACAGTCCAGCAGGGCCGCAACCATGCCCCATGCCCCTGCCTCACCGCACGATGGCGCAGCGCGACTGGATGGGCTCGATGATCTTGGAGGACTGGTTGCAGGCCAGCGCAAAGCGCGTGGTGGAGCTGTAGATCTCCATGGTGCGGCGCAGCGCCTGCTGTGCCGCAGATGTCATGCTGCGGAGGTGGTGGTCGAGGGCGAGGCCAGGTGGCAGGGTGTGCGGGCACCATGGGCAGCCCACTGCCAGGCAACGCTACGTCCACCAAGTCCACACTTGGATGCCTTGCAACCCACTTTGGGCAGCCCACTGCCTGGGCCGCTAGTGCAGCCAGTGCGCCCACCTGTCTGCCTCGTCCAGGATGACGATCTTCTGGCGCCCCGGCGGCAGCGTCACCCGCTGCTGCGCAAACATCTTGATCTTGTTGCGCACCTGCCGGACAGTGAGGCGCGAGGGCAGGAAGGCCAACGAGGTAGGCATGAGGGGCATGCAATGCCACACCACAGCAGCGGCAGCGGCCCATGCATCAGCATGCAGCCCAGCAGGTGCACAACACAGCTCAGGCCTGCCAGCCCTGGCACGCACCACGCCAATGCCTCGGTCGTCCGACGCGTTCAGCTCCAGCACTGCCTCCCGGAAGTTGGGGCCCAGCAGCTCGTGTGCCAGGCACAGGATGCTGGTGGTCTTGCCCGTGCCGGGCGGGCCCTGCAGCCAGCAAGCACGGGGGCTGGGCTGTGATGCGTAGCCGCTGCAGCACGACCAGGGTTTTTGCAACTGCCTCCGATCTGAGTCATAGGGCTCGCATAACCACAGCAGCAAGCACACGGAGAGGCTGGCGGCAGGCAGCAGGCGAACCAGCCACCGCACGGCAGCGCCGCCACTCACCGCCAGGATGATGTTGGGCATGTTGCCCTCCTCAGCAATGACCTGTGGAGCAAGTAAGGTGCGACAGCGGGGCAGGCTTGCGGAGAGGCGGGCAGACGAAACCAGGACACGCCGCAATGCAACAGCTCGATGTGCCGACCATGCCCACCGCCTTCGCAGCCCATGCAGCTGTCGACTGAGTGCACCTGCAGCCGTGAGACAGCCTCCACGTTGCCCACAATTTCCTTGATGCGCGTCGGGCGGTACTTCTCAACCTGATGGGCGATGGCAGGGAGGCAAGATCAAGGCCGGCGGGAGGGGGACAGGCAGGGGCAGGTGTGCTGCGGAGCCAGGGGAGCCGTCCCTGTGCACATCAAAGTGCATCGACAGCAGCTGCACGAGCAGCCCACACCAAAGCATGAACGCCATCCTCACCCAGGGCAGCATGTAGCTGGCGCTCTTGGAGGAGGAGGGCCCCGCGCCTGCCGCACCGCTCGCCGCCGCCGCCGCTGCTGGGGCGTCCACGTCCATGGCGCTCGCCATGGCTGCCGCTGCCCAGCTACTCCTGGGAGCTGCCCCCGCTTTCTAAAAGTGCAGAATCGCTCGACTGGCTTGCAGGCTTCAAGTGCGAACGACCCGCCGCAACGAGACTGGTTTGCAGGGCGCGCGGGGCTTCGAGATGATTGTTGAGAGCACGCAGGCGGCCTGGAAATGCTCACGGTCGTGCCCAGTTGCGCATCAGGCATGAATGCGGTGGCTCCTGCGCTGGCGGCCTGCAAGGCTGATCAGACCGCTGCTGTGGCTTGTCGAACTGTCGATCGTCGCATCTAGCCAGCGTGCTCCCCTCCATCGCTGCCTTCGCCCCGCTCGTCTCCTTGCCCTGCTGCAGCGGCTTGCCTTGCCTCGTGGCTTGCCCCCTCAATTCGTGATAGTCAGCGGCCCGCTGGATCTGGGCTGAGAGGCGTCCTGGCGCCATGGTGGGCACCGCCACTGCCGCCGCCACTGCCGCCGCACCACTTGATGTCGTGGCGTTAGCAAACGTCCACTTGCTCCCTGTCTTGCAGTCGATGTACGTGAGGGTGAAGCGGGAGAAACTGGTGAGCATGCCGAATGAGTCTTGTGCATGCAGCTGGCAGCCAGCGCCAGCACCCCATGGCTGTCTGTGGCTGCTGGCTGCCCAGGACTTGTGCAAGCCTTCTCACCAGCCAGCTCTCCCTCCTGCTGCTCCACCCCTCAACAGACCGTCTTTCTGCATGTGGACCCCACGGACACGGTGTCCATGCTGAAGCAGAAGCTGCAGGAGCTGCTGCAAAAGGTGGGCCGGTAGGGCCGGCACCGCTGTTGTGCAGCAACCGGCACCGCTTGCATGGCGCGGGGACAAAATGGTGGATCCACTTTTCAACCATCATGACCTTATCATCCACCCACCTATCTGCACAGCCTGCGGAGGAGCAGCGGCTGTACCGCGGCGAGGCTGTGCTGGAGGACGGGCAGAGCCTGGCGGAGCTGGGCGTGCAGAACGACGAGGAGCTGGGGCTAGCCTACCGCCTGCCGGACGGTGAGCGCATACGTGCCGCATGCTGCAGAGGCTTGCATCTGACTGCAGGCGATGGACTGCCCCCTCCCGGCTGCTGGCACCTCGCCACTTCCCAGCCACCCCACTACCTGACCACGCGCCCTGCTGCATCCACGGCCCCAATGCAGGCGAGTTTGAGGTGCTGCACGTCGAGCGGTTTGACCAAGGCAGCAAGGAGGAGGCGCCAGCCGGGTGACAGTTTCCTCCTTCAGCTGCCATCCTTGATTCTCTGCTCGCCTCTGCTGCTTCCTCTGTTGCTCCGCTGCTGCTCGCTTCACCGCTATCCTCCCAGTCAGTAAAACGAGGCCGCAGGTTACATTGCACATCGAGGCGCGCTCTAGTTTACACACAGAATGAATTGCATGGGAGCAGAAAAGCAGGGAGAGGGAGGAAGAGTGGGTAACAGTATCAAATGCGGACGGGCTGAGGCTGCGGCTCCCGCCGTTGCCAGGTCAAAGGGTGCGAGAGTGCCTAACAAGGTATCATTTGTCTAACGGTGCGGCAAGGCGCACGGTGTGGAGGGCAGCTGCGGGCCCAACCCCCCTGCCGTGCTGCACCACGCATGCAGTCTGGCTACCTACCGCACTGGGGCTGCAGCTGTCGAGAGCAAGTCGAGAGGTAGGGCGTCAAATGGCACGGCACACTGACTGCGGTCATGAGCTGCCGCACACAGCCAATCAGAAGGCAAACCGGACGATGATGAACAGCAGCACCACCGCCACCAGGATGATGAGCGGCAGGTACTTGCGGAACAGCGCCTGCAGGGGGAGTGTGGACAGCTGACGGTTGGGGGCTGGTGGAGCGGGGGTTGACAGGCCAGGCAGGCATGCATGCGATGGCCAAATAGTCCAGTGAACTTGGGCCCACCGGCCACCCCAATCCTGACGTGAGCACTAGCCCACCCTGCAAGCCGCACCGCACTGACCCACCTGGTGGTACAGGTCTTTGGCCTTGACCGCAAACTGCTTGGCGTCCTGGCTGAGCATGTTGGACATCTCGGTCATGCCTGGCGGCCAGGCAGGGAGGCGGGCGGTGGGAGGCACATCAGCAAGAGAGGGCAGGCGCACAGAGTGGGCAGGCAGAGAATGGCGAGCAATACAAGCCACCGCCACCAGCAGCACCGCCACGCCACAAGCCTGGCCACACAGCCCGCACTCACGGTCTAGCCGCTCCCCCTGGCCCAGCACGTCCTGGATGTTGCGCGTCATGATGGAGTGCACCTGCCAGGAGGGGCGGGGGCGTAGCTCACTTGAGGGTCGTCACCACAGCATGTAGGCCAGCGAGCGGGGAGGTCAGTTCTTGGGCATGTCACGACGCACCTGCTGGCCGGCCCGCACACCTGCTGCCACAGCGAGCAGCAGCATCCCAACTGCCAAGGCGCGGCTTGCCAGCCCTGCCTCGCACCTCTGCGATGTCGGCATTCAGCTTGGCGATGTTGCGCTGCGTGCGCGTGTCTAGGTACAGCTTCTTGGTCTTCTGGATGAATGTGTCTGCAGGTGGGGAGTGGTGGGGGCAGCGCCAGGGCACATTCAGGCAGCGCGGCAGCACAAAAGAGGAGGGTGATAAGCGCGACAACAAGCCAGGCAGCATGCCGCTCACGATGCAACAGACCCTGCAGCTCTGCAAGCATGCAGGGCAGCAGCCACCACCAACAGTGGCCACACATGGATCCTCCCTGCTGCCCGCACGCCCGCGCGCACCAAACTTGATGAAGGCGTAGGGCCGCGTCACGCCCTCTATCTGGTCGGCGTACAGCCGCGAGAACTCGGAGGCCAGCTCCTCCAGGTACTGGAAGGCCAGCTTCTTGGGGTACGCCTTCTCGGTGAGCGTGAGGTAGCACACATCCCCCGCGTCCACCAGGTAGTGGAACGTGAAGGGCCCGCTCTCAATGCTCATGCGCGGCGGCGGCTTGCTGCTGCTGGTGGCCATCTTCTTGAAGATGCCCTGCGGCAGCATGGTTGCATCCAGGCAAGTTGTGCTGGCAGTCGGCGAAGGCAGATGGAGCAGCTGCACATGGCCAGCGCTAGCTTGCCAAGCCGTGTGACGCCTCGTTACCGCCCTCGAGTACGCAGCCCTCTGCCCACCTTGGCCTGGCTCTTGTACGAGTACATCTCGTGCTCCTTGTCAGCATCCAGGCCCTCTGCCAGCGGCAGCCCATCCCGCACGCGAGCTATGAGCGTGAGCCGCACCATGGCTGCAGGGGCAGCGAGGGGAGAAGTGAGAGGCGGCGGCAGCGGCGGCGGCGGCAGCGCGGCAGTGCCAGGCGGGCCTGCGGCAGTCGTGGGTGCATCATCGGAGCACGCAGCGACGTTCTCGTGCATCGTGAGCCAAGCCGCAGGCTGGCGAGCGCGCTGCAGGGCAGCAGCGAAGGGCTCACCTGCTGCAGCGCTGCAAGCGGGCAGGAAGTACCTCCAGCAACCTCCCTGCCAGCTGGGGTTGCCGGGTGAGCGGCCGGAAGGCGCGCTGAGCCCGCAGGGGAGGGGCGCTCAAGCAAGCTCTGGCGCTGGCGACTTTGCAGCTTCGAAATCGGTGTTGGCTTTATGCCTGAAGCGATCGCGCCCGCTGGGTGCCTGCGGGGCTGTTCATTGGACTTGAGTTGCATGGGCGAGTTCGGGCTTGTGGTGCACCCCGGCAGGCTGCCGGGCTGCCTGATTGTGTCTTCTATTCGACGCCTTGTTTCCTGCCATTTGAGCAGCCCACCAGCGGCCGCCTGGCGCCAAACAGAACAGGCGGTCAAGGTTTTGAAGTGCCGCAGTCCCGAGCGGCCCCTCGTCTGCACGTGTCTACTGGCGGGCTGGCGGCAATGGCCGCGGCGCCCCCAGCCGCCCCCCCGCCTGCTCCGCTGCCGCAGCCGCAGCCGCCGCAGCCAGCCGCTTTCGGCGTGGCGGCGATGATTGCGCAGCGGGAGCAGGAGCTGGCGCAGCTGCGTGCCGACAGCATTGCCGCGCTGGAACAGCAGGTGGGGCTGTCAATGCCTGCTGGGCAGTGCCCGCTCCAAGCCTCTTGGCGCCAGCGGCCCGCTCCTGGGTGCAGTGCGTGGTGCCTGCCCTGCTCCCGCTCCCACCCACCTTTCACAGCCACTTTCTCTAGCAGGTGGCCGCCCGTGACACCGCTCTGTCCGAGCTGGAGGGCCGCCTGAACTCCCTGCGGTCCGACTTTGAGTACAACCTGGAGCTGCTGGGCGGGCGAGACGAGGAGCTGGCGCGGTGCGAAGCGGCGCTGGCGGCGGCGGACCGCGAGCTGGCGGCGCAGCGTGAGCTGGTGGCGCAGATGCAGGCGGCGCTGGGCGAGGCCGAGCAGGGTGAGAGGGACAGGGCTCAGGCGTAATTTGCAATGCGTATACGTGTGGCTGCCATTGCTGCACATGTGGGTGGCAAGATTCTCGGCAGCTTGCCTGGCTTGATGAACACTCCGTCCCACACTTGTGCAGCGCTGGCCAGCGAGCATGCCGCCCGCACAGCTGCGGAGCAGCAGCTGGCTCAGAAACGACGTGCGCTGCTTGCAGAAGTGCAGGCAGCAAGGACAGAGGGCGACGCTGTGCTCCGGCAGCAGCAGCACCAGGCAATTGCACAGCAGCGGCAGCTGGAGGCGGAGCTGGAACGCCAGGCAGCGGCGGCAGCAGAGCGGCAGGCTGCGGCAGCAGTGGCGCATGCTACGGCTCTGCAGCAGCTGGAGGTGAGATCGCAATCCATGCAGCTGGATGGAGGGTGGGTGGCTGCACCTGGCAATAGCAAGACATGTATAAACAGTTGTCCTTAGCGACTTACCTGGTCCATCTTCACCAACCAATCCTGGCCTGTTCCGGCCCACTTCACGTGCAGGCAGCACATGCAGCGCAGATGCAGGAGCTGCGTCTGCGTGCCGAGGTGGCCGAGCAGCTGGCGGCGCGGCGGGAGGCCGAGGTGGCTGCCGCCCATGAACGGCTGCGGCAGGAGTCCGCCCAGGCTGCGGTGAGCACGAGGGATGGTGAACCTCTTGAAGAGTCTCTTGTGGCAAGACGAAGCACATGCATTTGGGCAATGTGTGGGCCACATGTGAGTTGCACATACAATCCTTCCGCTGTGTTTTTGTGGGTGCAGACGCTCCAAGCTGCAGTGGCCGCCCAGGCCAAAGAGCTGCAGGCGGCACAGCAGGGCAGAGGGGCAGCGGAGCAGCAGCTTGCGGCTGCACAGCAGAGCGCCAATGCTCAGCTGGCGGAGATGGGCAAGACAGCAGAGGCGCTGCGCAACGCCCTGGAGGACCAGCGAGCTGATGGTGCTGAGGCGCTGCAGCGCGTGCAGCAGGAGCTGAATGGCCGCTTGGCCACGGCGCAGCAGGAGGTGCAGGTAGCACGGGCGGAGGCAGCCAACCTGGGATCAGAGTTAGAGGAGGCACGGGCGGCCCTGGAGGTGCAGCATGCCGCGCTGCAGCAGCAGCTGGAGCGCATCTGTGCTGATCAGGAGGCCCAGCTGGCGGCTGCAGCAGCAGAGCGGCACAGGGAGCAGCAGCGGCTTGCGGCGGCGCTGGCTGATGCGCAGCACGAGCGCCAGGTGCTGGCTGAGCGGCACGGCGCCCTGCAAGACTTCATGGAGCAGCAGCAGGAGGAGCTGGCGGCAGCGAGGGTAAGGGGCTCTAGCTCTTGCAGGGTGCCATGTCACCAGCAGCACTGCAGCCTCTAGCAATGCACCATTTGCAATGCCGCCTCCAAGCTTGTTTGAAAGCCCCATGTGCTGTGCAGGAGGAGTTAGGCAAGGCGGCTGCCTCTCGAGACCAGCTGCAGGCACAGCTGGATGCCGCTGAGCGGTGCGCTGCAGTGCTCGCGGCGGGGCAGGGCCCATCCCTACCAGAGCTGGAGGGCATGCTGCGCAGGCTGAGCAGCCAGCGTGATGCGGCCCAGGCTGCTGCAGCGGAGGCCCAGGCACGGCTGGAGCAGCGGGAGGCAGACGTTTCAGCGCTGCAGCAGCGGGTGGCACAGATGGAGCAGGCAGCAGCTTCAGGCGAGGCGTCCAGTCGTTTTGCATGGCCCTCTGGCCTCTCCTTCACTGAATCGCTCGATGGGGGCGTAGCAGCAGCTCCGCCCGGTCCAGCAGGGCATGTGGCGGCGTTGCAGGAAGCGCTGCAGGCAGAGCAGCAACAGTATGCACAGCTGCAGACAGCACTGCATGCGCTGACGGCAGACATGCAGCGGTTAAAGCAGCAGCAGCAGCAGCTCGCAGTGGTGCCTGCTTCTGGAGCACTGGCTGATCTGACAAACGTGCCCAAGCAGCAAGGGAAGGAGCAGCAGCAGCAGGTGAAGCGGCTGGCAAAGCAGCTGGCACATGCGCAGGCCCGGCTGCGCCAGCTGGCAGGCGAGAACGAGCGCCTCATGGAGATGAGCAACAGCCTGCGTGCGGAGCGCAACCGGCTGGCTAGGACAGTGCAGCAGTCAGGCGGCGAGGGCAGCAGGGGCAGAGAGCCCACCTTGCAGGCAGCGGGCGGCTTGGGAGAGATGTTGCCGGCACCATCCCCAGGACTGCTGCCGGCGTGTGTGCCGCCGCTGCATTTGTGGTCGTTCCTGGCACAGCCTGCTGCGGAGTCGCTGGCCCCCATCCACCTGGGTGCAGCTGGAAGCCAGCAGCTGCTTCTAGCCCACGCGGCAGACCGCAGCTCAGACATGCAGCAGGAGCCGAACCCAGCAGCTCCGGCACAGCAGCAGCAGCAGCGGGAGGTAGTGCAGACGCAGCAGCGAGGGCAAGGCAGCGGGTTGGATGCACCAGCTCGTAGCGGCAGAGATGACCAGCAAGGCATGGCGCTGGAGGGACAGTCGCTGCTGCCTCATTCAGCCTCAAAGCCTCTGGGAGGTGCATCTGCGGCAGCCAACACAAGGCGGGCAGCAGCCAGGAGTGCCAGCAAGCAGCAGCGGCAGGAAGCGGCGGCGCCGGCTGGGCAGCAGGGCAGCACCCCCAGCCCGCCACGGGTGCGCAACTGGAACGTCAAGTCGCCTTGAGCTGTCTGCACGTTGTGAACTTACACGCATGGAAAAGGCATTGAGAAGCAGTCAGATCCGAAGGGCAATGCTGGAAGAGAAGCTGGCTGAAGGGTCGGGTGTGGGCACGTGGCGCCGTCACTGCTCCTTGTACTTGATGCTGAGGGAGTTGACGCAGTGCCGCTGGTCGGTGGGCGTGGGGAAGCCTGTGTGGAAGGAGCAATGGGGAGCGAACGTCACCATTTTGCTCCGAGGTTGGGCGCACACCCTTACCCAGCGCACACCAGCACGTACCAGCGCCGCCTGCATCCCTGGGGCCCCTGCTCACCCTCGCCCTCAAACACGTGGCCCAGGTGGCCGCCGCAGTTGCTGCACGTGATCTCCACGCGCCGCATGCCGAAGCTGTTGTCCTCGTGCCGATCCACGCTGCAGGGACAGTGGTGCGGTATGCACTCGATGCTGGTCAGCAAGGCGCATGCGGGGGTGATGGCGGCCTTCTCAGCACCCATCCCACCCTGCCTCCCCTCTCAACAAACAGCCTGGTGGCCCCCTGGCTGTGCGCACCTGCCGGGGATGAAATCATAGAAGGCGGGCCAGCCGCAGCCGCTGGTGCCAGGATGGTGGGGGCAGAGACGGGGGGCGGACTTGAGCAGGGAGCAGCAGGGAGAGATTGCGAGCATGCCAGCAGCGGCCAACATTGAATACCGATGCACATGGCTGGCACGTTGCAACTTGCAGCTACAAGGCTCGTGCAGCACAGTGTTCCTCACCTGTTGAACTTGGTCTCTGCCGTGTACAGGGGCTGCTCGCAGCCGCGGCTGCATGAGCGGGCACAGATGGGCATCTGGGTGAGTGGGGTATGGTGGGATATGGGTGCACGACACTAGCCACTGTGCAAGAGGCCTCATGGTGCCCTCATAACCACCCTGCTGCTCACCAAACAAAGACGCCGTTCTCCGGGTAGAACTTGTTGTACTGCGGGCAGAGAGCGGATTCAGGCTCGTCTATCATACAGTTGGAGACCAAAAGGAAATTCAGGCAAGAAAAAACTGGGGGAAAACATCACTTTTGATGGGAGGCGACGATCAAACCATGCTTCAGGGAGGGAGGGCCCGAGTGGCTCATGCACATGCTGTGGGCATGCCGCCCTGGTTTGCTCATGCAGTAGCATGGGCAGCTGCGTTTGTCATTGCGAGACATGTGTTGTACTAAGCACCCAGGCGGAGACCCACCTCGCCAGTGCCTGGCCGCTCAGTCCCCTTGTTGCGCAGCACCTGGAACTCCTGCAGAGCAAGACGGATGGGCAGGCTGGTGGCCGAGGGTCGGTCGTGAGAAGAGGGTGAAGCAGCGCATGTGATTTGCTGCCTTCTCATGTCCTCAACCCCACTCCGCTGCCACCCCTCCGCCCTCACCTCAGCGTTCAACTTCTGGCGCCAGACCTGCAGGAAGGGCAAGCAGCTTGCATGTGGGGTGAGAACAGACGTCTCCCACCCCCGTCATCGCCCGCCAGCTCTGCCGCCGCCGCCACCGAGCCACAGTGCTGCCACCAAGGCGCCGGTTTGAGGGGCTCACCTCCTCGCTGGTGTTCTTGTCCAGCTGCTGGGCGTCACTCATGGCTCGCACTGTGAGAGCGGTGAGGCGTGGCCGAGCCCTACTGGCACTGCGGGCGCTGGGGAGCACCAGACGGCCCGCGCGTGCAGCTGCAAGTTGCATGGTGAGCGATCTAGCACCAATGGACCAGCAGGGGGCGCCTTCATCTGGCTGCTCGCCCCATGCAGGTTGGGCATCGGCAAACTGCCGCCAGCATGCTCCAGGCGGCTCAATTGCCATCCCTGCACGTATCTACTGACCCGACCAGTCCACTGCTGCCGCACCCTGGAAGCCCCAGCACCAAACTCGGCTGACCTGCGCCCCAAGGCCGTCCAAAGTGCGCAGACAATGTGAATGCGAGCTGCATTAGTGCTGGGAGATGCGCCTGATCACGAATGGCCCTGCTGGTGGCGCCGCCGCCCCCGCCGCTCCTCACGCCTCGGGCTATCTGATTGCCGCTGTTGCATCTGCAGAACCAGCCGCGTCCTAGAGCACGCAACGGCTCTCATGCTGCTGAGGAGCGTGGCATGGGTCTGCCGGCGGCCCCGCTCGGCAGCAGCGGTGGCCGTGCTCCTGCAAGGCAAGTCGACAGCGAGCAGCGGTACTGGCATTGCGGCTTGGGGGTTGCTTGTTTCTGTGCATATGCAAGACTCGTTTGCCATGCGTGCACCTTGCCTGCAGATGCTTCCGGCATGGCGGTGCTGCCCCGTCACCTAGTCCACACTAGCACTGCCACCAGCATCGGGGAGGAGCCTGCGTCGGCGGCAGCAGCGGCAACAGCACCCGCAGCAGCAGGGCAGGCCCATGTCCTCGACGGCCGCGGCATGGCGGCAGCCTGGCAGGAGGAGCTAGCTCACGATGTGCAGGATGTGTGTGCACGCGGCGGCCGGCCGCCCGGCCTGGGCGTGGTGCTGGTGGGCTCCCGCCCCGACAGCCTGCTGTACGTGTCGCGCAAGCGCGAGGCGTGCGAGAAGGTGGGCAAAATTGCAAGCACAGCGCTTCTCTCAAGGGCTGCTGCCCTTGATTCAATGAGAGGCAGCGGCCAGTTGCAATGATGCTTCGGAGCGCAGTGGATGCAGCTTGCAGCAGGTGTTTCGATAAAGAAGCAGCGGGCCTGCATGGTGCATGACCTGCCCCACACCCCCTGCCTGTACCCTTTGCCAGGTGGGCATGTTTGTGGAGGTGCGCCAGCTGTCGGCCCGCGTGACACAACGCCAGCTGGAGGGCGCTGTCACTGCGCTCTGCGCCGACCGCCGCATTGACGGCGTGCTGGTGCGCACACGTTTCAAGGGCGGGCTGGTGGGTTGGGTGTGGCCTGGGGCCGCTGTAGCAGCGGGGCGCCAGGCAGGCAGCTGTCCCTCACAGCTCTTCACAAGTCGTTAATCTGTTGCCTCCCGGCACCTCTTTGCACCTACTGTGCGCAGGTCCAGCTGCCGCTGCCGCCCCACATTGACGAGGAGGCGATCATCGAGCAGTTTGACCCGCAGAAGGATGTGGATGGCTTCCACCCCATCAACATGGGTGGGTGGTGGGGCTGCAGGATGAGGCTGCTGGGTTGCTGGTGGCGCTCCATGGACTGGACAGCCCTGGGGTGCAAACAGCCGAGGCAATTGCACACGGCAGCCTGTTAAGAACCGCCCCCTGAAGCGAGGTGGTGATGGCCAGAGGCAGACAAGCTGGCCTTGGTGGTCCACCAAGGAAGACAATACTAGCACGTGCAGCTGACGGCTCCTCTGCCCACCCTATCCACCACCCCAACCACCCGCAGGGCGCATCCTGATGCGTGGCCGCGCCGCCCGCTTCATCCCCTGCACCGCGCTGGGCGTGATTGAGCTGCTGCAGCGCAGCGGCGTGGCCATGCGCGGCAAGAGCGTGGTGGTGATGGGCGACTCTAACATCGTGGGCATGTGAGCAGGGTGGGGGTGCAGTGGCACGGGCAGCTGATCAGAATGTGCACTGGTGTACTTGTGCACTGGTGCACTGCCATGGGTGCTGAGCAGGGAAGCTTTGGTGGGAGCAGCTGGGGGCTTTTTGTGGCTGTGGGCTGACGCATACATCGCATGCTTGCCCTGCTCGTGCCCATGCCTGGCTTCTCCTCTGCTGTATCAACTGATCACACCCTTGCACGCTCGCCCCCACGCAGGCCGCTGGCAATGCTGTTCCGGGACGCGGGTGCTGCCACCGTAACGGTGCTGCACCGCACTTCGTATCGCGAGCTGTTTGAAGATGCCGCCTCAACAGAGGTGGGCAGGGGCCAGCAGTGGGCAGGGGTTGGGCTGCTTCCCCTTGAAGCATGTTGGCAGCACTCAAAGCAACACTTGCGCCGGCAATCAGCGCTCCGTCTGCCACAATGTCAACCCTGAGCTGAGCTTTTGCAGTGACCAACCTCCTTCTGGCTGCACCTGCACTGCAGCGTGCGGACCAGCGGGCGGCAGCAGACGCCTGCCTGCCACGGCTGCCCGGCCATGTGGCGGCACACGCGGCGGGGTTTGAGGCAGGCAGCAGCAGGGGAGCTGGTGGCGGTGCAGCAGCAGGCGAGGGCCAGGACGGCGGCGGCTCGCACCGATTCCAAGTCGATTACTCTAGTGCGCTGCGGCAGGCCTACTCTCAGACCGGGGCCGCCGGGGCTGTGCCAGCTGACCAGCAGCAGCACATCCAGCAGCAGCAGCAGCAGCAGCAGGCGGGTCCAGCCGACACGCCGCAGCGGCATCACGGGGCGCACAGCAGCCGGGGGCAGCAGGGGCTGCCGCAGCAGCAGTCCAGCGGGTCGCCGGGCGTCTCTGAGCTGCCGGGCATCACCCGCACCGCCGACATCCTGGTGGTGGCGGTGGGCTACCCCAACCTGGTGCGGCGCGAGTGGGTCAAGCCGGGGGCGGTGGTCATTGATGTGGGCATCAACGTGGTGCCGCGCCACGGCACAGAGCAGGAGGCGCAGCAGGGTGCGGCAGCCCAGCAGCAGGGCGCAGCAGCCCAGCAGCAGCAGCAGCGGGCGGCAGCGGGCGGCGAGGCGGCCTTGCAGCGGTCCCAGCAGCAGGCACGCCAGCGGCCGCCAGTCGTGAACGACTACTGCACCCCCGACGGCGCGTCGCGGCTGGGCGGCTGGTCAGAGCAGGACAGTGCAGCGCAGCAGCCGTGGCATGTGGTGGGCGACGTCGACTTTTGTGACGTGGCGCCCGTGGCGGCGGCGCTGACTCCGGTGCCCGGCGGCGTGGGCCCCATGACCATTGCCGCGGTGCTGCACAACACGGTGCAGGCGGCGCGGTACAACCTGGGCCTGGAGAAGCAGGAGCTGCGCTGAGCCTCAGCGCTGCATGCCTTTGTGTCCCTTGCTTGTGTTGAGTGCAGCGGATGCATGTGTAAAACTGCATGCTGGTGCAGGCCACATAGATTGCCTCGCTGCTTTGATATCACAATGTGGTGTGCACAAGTTCAGGTCACATGCTGTAGCCAAAGGCAGTGCGAAGGCAGCCCAGGAAGATGCTCCGGCTCTGCATCGCTCGCGGCAGCGCAACGCACGGCGGACATTTGCCATGCCCTGGGCCCCCGCTGCTCTAAAACCACCAAACCCCAGCGAACTTTGTCCTGGACGATCCACGCCATGGCGCAGCAGAACGGCGACAGCAGCGAGCCCAGCAGCCGAGCGCCTGTGGCCTTTCCCGACTTCCGGCTGTTCGACTCGGCGCAGGACATCCTGGACCACAACAAGTGCGCTCAGGGCCGTGCCCAGGGGCCCCTGCGAGCGCCGCCCCGAACAACCCTCGCCCCGACACGCCTGTGCTCGCTGCAGGCGGCTTATCAAGGAGCTGAAGGTCAACCACGAGGCGCAGACCTCGGAGGCGCTGGCCCGCAACTGCCTGCTCATCCGCGAGCTCAACACCAACATCGGGGCGGTGCGCCGGGCGGCGACAGTGCCTGGCTCGGCAGGCAAACGCTTGCAGGCCTGGCTGGATGCACGCAGCCTGTACTCCCCTCACAACACTCCTCCACTATGAACCATCGCTGCCTCTGGTCCTGTGCTCCACCACCCCTTTGTCCACAGCATGCCCGCTGCCTGCCGCTGCATGGTCGCAGGTGATGCGGGCCTACAAGAGCATCGGCGACAGCTTTGAGGCGTACATGGACACACAGCAGCAGCTGCAACAGCAGCAGCAGCAGCAGCAGCCGGATGGGGGCGGCCAGGAGGTGGCGCCTCAGCAGCAGGGGGCGCCGGGGCAGGCTGCCCAGCCGCCCGCCCGGCAGCCACAAGCGCAGCAGCAGCAACAGCAGCCGCTTGGCAACAGCGGCAGCGGCCAGGATGAGCAGCAGGAGCAGGAGCTGGCCAGCAGCCAGCAGGGGGCGGTGGAGATGATGGGGGATGAGGACGGGCAGGAGGAGACGGCCGAGGATGCGGCCGTGCCGCAGGCGCCTCCCGCTTAGACACCCAGCACCTGCCCTGCCCCAAGCCACCAGCCTGGACGGCCCTGCACACCTGTTGCTGCAGCCGGTGCAATCCCCTGTGTGATCTCCTGGGACCTGTTCCCTACAGCCCGAGCCATGTAGCTGTACCTCCCACACCTTCCTGCGCTTCTGTTACGCTGCATGCTGTTCTCGTGCAAACACATGGCCTCACAGCAACCCAACGAACGCCCCTGCTCGCCTTCGCCCCCAACCACCCTCTGACTCCCAGCTGCTCGGCAGCAGCCCTCTGTTGCGCTCCACCTGTTACATGCCTACTCGGCGCTGGTCTGCAGAAAGTCCCAGCCTGATGGTGCAACATCGGCAGCTGTGTCCCCGTCTGCACTGCGCAGGCCAAGCTTCACGCCCGGCACTGCTGCCAGCAGCTCCGCTGCACCGCGATGCCCCGCTAGTGCAGCATAATGGCAGGCAGTCAGGCCATCATTGTCTGTTGCATTAACGTCCGCGCCGTGGTTCAGCAGCAGGGCAACAACGGCCTCGTGACCGCGGTCAGCAGCCCAGTGCAGCGCAGTTTCGCCTTCGCTGCCCCGCTGGCCAGTGTCGCCGCCGGCCTGCAGCAGTGCCTCGGCAGCCGCGGCATCGCCTGCCCGCGCTGCCTGCAGCAACGGCGGCGTGGAATCTGGGCCCTGCAACAAGGGGAGCAGGGAGGATGAGAACAGATTATGACGCACCGTGCTGCGTCAATGGCCTGGGCAGCTTGCACAAACAAACTGCGGCATGCTGAGCGCAGCCAGGTGCAGCAGCCGTCCCCCGCTTGTGCCTGCTCCTTACCGCGGCTTGCTCGTCCTCGGCCGCCTCCACCATGCGGCTCTGCACGGGGCCGCCAGCGCCGCCGCGCTTGGCGCCACCGCCGCCGCTACTGCTGCTGCTGCCTGCCGTCCAGCCTGGTATGAGCTGACTCAAAAGGTCCACATACCGCTGCTGCGCCTCGCCGCCAGGCAGCTGCCCCAGGTCTGCCCACGCACTCCACTTGGCACGGCCTTTGCGGTCGAAGAAGGAGGGCTTGGGGACATCGCACGGCCCCACCGTTGCCTGCTTGTACAGTCTGTGCACAATGAAAAGAGAGGGTGCAAGGGAGAATGTCGGTGAGGGACAGACTTTTTGCTGGTGTCGACGTTGGGCAGAGCAGCGGCGGCAGCAGGTGGCAGAGATTGACGATCTGGTAGCACCATCGCGCTGATCAGCTCACCCGTAGAATTGGAGCAGCTGATCGTTGCTTAGGCTGCCGCTCGTGGAGGCTGCGCCCACGTATTGAGTTGCGGCGTCAAACGCTTCCTCCAGCGAGGCGTCCTCCATGGCTGCGCGACAGTGCAATTGTGACTATTGCCAACGCAGTGTAATTGGCGATCGCAATCTGTTCGATTGCCTCCTCTTGTGCCCATTTCGGCTGCATGCGGAACTCGGCAGCCCTTGAGCAGCCATGGCAAGCTCCATTGCGCTGTGGCAGCCCTGACATCACTTGCAGTACCTTCAAACC
>VFQQ010001185.1_pt1 | contig 39036 bp, 71 predicted proteins | sample 3512341 | NCBI WGS metagenome assembly VFQQ01 (sample SAMN10412373, study PRJNA504923) | tailings metagenome | isolation source: Relicate 2 Philex TSF1 revegetated site | place: Philippines: Tuba, Benguet | collected 2017-08-29 | reverse complement strand
GCTGCTGCTGCTGCTGCTGCTGCTGCTGCTGCTGCTGCTGCTGCTGCTGCACATCCTGCGGCTGCGCCGCCCCAGGCTGCTGAGCCGCTGGCGGCTGCTGCTGACGCCCGGGCCCTGCCGCACCTGCTGGGCCTGGCGCGCCTGCTGGGCCTGCTACGCTGCCCACCGCCTCCACCCGCTGGATGTCTCCCTCCAGGCACTGCAGCTCCTTCTGCAGCTGCTCCAGCCGCCGCACCTTCTCCTGCCTGCGCTTGGTCAGGTGGGGCAGTTGGCATATGTGGGTGGCAGGGACACATGCAAGTTCATGTTGCAACAGCCACGCGCTTCTTTCAGCACCTCGCCTCAGCATGTGCAGGAAATGCATGCAGCAGAGGCAGCAGCAGCAGCACCAGTGGCACCAAGCGACATCCAGCCACCAGCCCCACGCGCCTGCTGCTCTGCAAAAAGTGCAGCAGCAGCTCCAGGCTGGCCTCGCGCTGCCGCTCCGCCAGCTCCTGCTTGTACTCCCACAGCTGGTGCAGCAGCGCGTCCACGTCACCCTCGCTCAAGGACTCCTGCAGAGATGGCAGCAAAAGCAACGATTGCGGCAGTGCAGGCGATCGCGTAGGCGCTGGCCATGCACTTGCAAAGCTGTTGTGCACCCGCAGGCATGCGCCTTGAGAACCATGCCCAGCTATTCAGCAGCTCCATGTGCACTTCACTAGAGGCACATGCCAGCAGGCTGTGTGGCCGCACCTTGTGGTCGGAGATGGCGTGCTGCAGCAGCTCAGCCGCGGATGGTGCAGACCCCAGCGCACGGCTATGCGCACGCTTTGCAATCTGCGGCACAGTCCGGAGAGAGGCAAAGCGTTAGCACACCGCAACTCGCCCAGCACGCGTCTGCCGTACGATCTGCACCGCCTCCAGGTGCATCTGCTCAAAGCACTTGCGCCACTCAGGTTCCTAGCCCCCCTTGCCTTGCTGAGCAGGAAGTTGGGGTACGTGAGGTCGGGGGTGAGGAAGCGGGCGCAGGCGGGGCAGTTCTTCTGGTGCCGCAGGTGCTCATCCAAGCAGCGGTAGCAAAAGGTGTGGCCTGCGGAGTGACACCAGGTGGGCACCGTGTGTGTGTGTGTGCAGCAAGGGAGGCAGAAGGACAAGCTGCGAAAGGGCGGCACACGCAGGCGGGCAGTAGCGGCGGCGCCGGCGGCAGCTGCTCGCACCGCAGGCAGTGACGAACGGGTCGGTCAGCAGGTCCAGGCATATCGCGCACTGCAAGTCCTCCTTGCGCAGCGCCTCGAAGCCCTCGGCAGCCTGTGGTGCGAGAGCCAGGGCTCCTGGCGCAGCCAGCTGGGGCAGCTCGCGCTCGCCCGGCTTCTCCATATTCCTGCTGCAACGAGGGTCTTGCCAGCTCAAACCAGGCAGCGGAAGGCGAGCATGGTCGCACGTGAGAACGGCGGGCAAAAATAACAAGGGAGCGCGGTTTAGGGATGGTTCAATATGGTTCGACAGTGATTTATAGCAGTATGGAAGCCGTCAGGCTGGCCAGGAGTGGCGCTGGTGTGGCCGCTCATGGCGGGCCGGCGCGGCGTTCAGGGGGCGGTGACGACAACCACGTTGAGCAGCCAGCATGCTGGGATAGTGGGCGGGGAAGCATGCCCGTGCACTGTGAAATGGTCTTGGGTCTGGGCCATTGTAATTTCAGCTGCGTGCCATTGCAAATAATCGCAGCGTGTGCCAGGCGGCGGTTGCAGCAGGGCAGCGGAGAGGAGCAGGCTGTTTCACAGTGCTGACGCGGGACGGACGGCCGGGCTGAGCGGGCTGGAACTGGCTGTGTACCCTGCATTGGAGCCCCTGTAAGAGGCAGCATCTGCTCGTCACGGCTGCCCACCCAATGCACACGCATGCCGGCGCCTGCTGTGCCTTGGAGAGCGCGCCGCTTCGAGGCAGTCGCCGCCCATCCTCTTGCTGCCATGGCACACGCCTGCCGAGTGTCCCACATATCTCCTGATACGCACGCAGTGGATCAGAACTTGACTGGGGCCGTGGGGCCGACTCTGGCGGCTTCGAAGCTCACGAGGCTCGGCAGCAGCGGGCGAGCCGGCCCCTTGGCGCCTCCCTGCCGGAGCTCAGATAGCGAGGACAGAGGCATAGGGTGAGCGTGCGATCAGGCCGTGCCGTCTGCGGCTGCCGCTGCCGCTGCCCCTGCCGCCTCTACCGCCCCTGCCGCTGGCTGTGCATGGCGCTGGGCTGGGCCAGGCAGAGACCCCAAAGCGCAATGGCTCGCTTCCTGTCCTCCTCCCTACTGAGAATGCAGCCCACAGCAAAATGGGGCGCCTGTTTGACTATGCCGTGATGCCGCTCCTGCTGCCGTTCCTGCTGCTGTGGCTGCTGGCGGCCCAGCTGCTGTCCCTCCTGGCGCCCATCCTACTCTTCCCCCTGTCTGTGGCGCTCAACCGACGGCTGGTGTGGGCGTGCCCCTTCATACCAAGCATTTGGGCTGAGCGCGGCTGGCTCATGGGCAGCCTAATGCGGCTGGGCTTCGAATTTAGTTATACGGCAGTGAGTGGCGCATGGGGTGGGCGGTAGGAGAGGGGCGGCCTGTGCTAGGCTCAGATGCCCATTGCTAACTGACCATCCGCCATGCCCCGTTGCAGAACGTGGTGCGACGCTTCCTCACGCTGCCGCTGCGCCAGCGGGTCCCCGACTTCTACATCGTTGGTTTCCCAAAGTGAGCTGGGGCGGCAGCAATCGAGTGCCAGTAGCTAGCCAGCACAGCGGAGGAAATTTTACAGCGTGGAGCCGCAGCTTGCTAGTCGCCCAACCAGCACCCCACCTCTGCACGCACTGCCGCCGCTATGCCACCGGCGCCTGACAGCTGCCCATACCCCCCTGCCATTTGCTCGGTTGTGCATTCAGGTGCGGCACAACCAGCATGGCCGCCTACCTGAAGCTGCACCCTTGTGTGGACGGGCTAGACGGGCTGCGCTGGCACGAGGTGCTTGAGGCATGTTTGTGTGGTGCTGGGTCATTGCATGCATGGCAGCTGATGTCTCTGAGCCACGTTGCAACATGGCACTTCTGTGCTCATCCGCTTGCATGCGCAAACTCACCCTGCCCCTGCCCCAGACGCTGACCAAGGAGTCACACTTCTTTGCTGGAGCCCTGGGCCGCGGCAGCACCAGCAGCCGGGCAGCCTACCGCTCCTACTTCCCCACACTGCTTCGCCGGTGGTGGGTGGAGGCCGTCGAGCGCTCCGGCAAGGTGGGTTAGCAGCAGCGCTGCTGCTTGCTGTTGGGGACTGCTGGATGAGGTGGAAGAGTGTGTTGTTCGGCAAGCTTGAGCCTGCCGTGTAGATCGAAAAAAGCTGAATGTGCTTTGCTGCGCTGTCCTTGTGGCCCGTTTCTGCTTTTGGTCCTTCTGGCTGGTGAGTACCTAGCTCAACCCTACCACTTCCATCCCCCTCCGTGGCACCTTGCAGCATCTGATCTTCGATGCGACGCCCACGGTGGCCTGCCTGGACTTTTGTGCGGAGCGCGTGGCCCGCATGAACCCGGATGCCAAGCTGGTGTTCATGCTGCGTGACCCCGTCAGCGCGGCCTTCAGCGCAGAGATCATGGTGAGGGTCTTTGAGAGGTGAGGGCGGCAGGTGCTGCAGATCGAGCAGGGTGCTGCATGTGGCTGCACTGCCGGGCACATGCATGCAAGTGCAGCAAGCTCACGGTCCTCTGCGCTGGACCTGCCATGTCCCGCAGCTGCGCAACCTGGGGGTGGACCTGCCGTTCACATTCATGGCCGATGCCAAGCCAGCGGATCCGCGCTTTGCTGAGACGGCTGAGGAGGTGGCCTACTGGGAGCAGGTGGGGCGGGAGACCTGCAGTGCAGTGCATGCTGTGCTGAATGGGGAGGGCGGTGCGCTGCCTTGGAGTGGTCAGTAGGCTGAGGTCAATTGCAAGGTGGTGCCCAGTGGGGGGCGGACTATTGAAGCCCAAGCACTAACGGACAGCCAAGAAAGCGGAGCAACCCAGGGCGCACCCTGATCCTGTCTTGCTTGCAACCAACATTGCCCGCAGGTTGCCGCCTTGAAGCCAGGTGATGAGCTGCCCGAGGACTTGATGCGCCGCTTCTACTTCTCTCCCTATGCCCTGCTGCGCTGCGGGCGATACGTGGACCGCATCCAGCCTTTCCTCAAGCACTTCAAACCTGAGAAGTGAGTGGCAGCAGGGCACTGCGGGGTGCCGTGGCTGTTGCATTGTTGAAGCAGGCATGATGTCAGTTGATGTGCAAGCGATGCAGCCGCTCACAACCTCCGACACTGTATGCCTGCATTGAACGTGCACGCCAGCCATACCGTGTTATTCGCAACACGTCTTGTTCATCCACCTGCACCCTGCAGCATCATGTTTGTGGAGTTTCGGGAGTTCTGCACCCATCCAGAGCGGGCCACCAAACAGGTAAACTGGGCTGGTTAGACAGTTGCTGGGGAGGGGGCACTGATGGGCAGGCAACTGCGTCTGGTGCTGCCCTCGAGCAGACCTTGGTGATCGTCCCATTCTGACCTCAATCACTGCCCCATCCTTCCCTCCCCCCTTCACCTCCCGCAGGTGCTGCAGTTTGTGGGTGCCGACCCGCAGCTGCTCAAGTTCCGCACGCTGCCGCCCGGCATGGCTGGGGAGCGCAAGGGCCGCCGGTGAGCGTTGCTGTATCAGCAGGGCTGTGCTGTTGTGTGGTTCCTGGCCGTCCTGCCATGCTGCCGTCTCTACCATCACCTGCTGGTCTCAGCTATTGCCTGAGCCCACATCCATCCCACAACCACCGTCTCCCTGCAGCATGCACCCCTCGGTGCACCGCAAGCTGGTGCGACACTTCCACGACCATAACCGGCGCCTCTACACCCTTCTGGGGCGCTCGTTCGGGTGGGAGGACCCGGAGGGGCAGCGAGTCAGCTCCTACATGACTGGAGGCAGCTCGGCGCCAACAACAACCAAGCCGGCACCCATTCGCCTGGCAGCGGTCAGCGAGGCAGGCGCGGCAGAGGCAGCAGGCAACGGTGCCAAGGCAGCCGGCAAGGATGTGGTGATTCGCATGAGCGCAAGCGCGGTGTCGCCTCCTCTGGCGGATGCCGTGTAGGCTGCTGTGGTGCAACTCAACCCTGTGCTGTTGTTTCCTTGGTCGTTGCATTTGGCTGTTGCAAGTTTTTTTTTTAATTCTCCCGCCTTTCTGCCTGCCAAAAGGCACCCTGCCCAATGTGGCTTTACACTAGGGGTGAATCAAAAGTCATTGGATAGACAGAGGGAGCCGAGGGGCGAGTGGTCACTGGCCCGCCGCTTCACGGCTCGCTAGTGGCATGGAAAAACAGGAGCACGGGAATGGGGTGACAGACGACAGAACAGCAAGGCAGAGGGCATGTCCTAGAAACAGGGTGGGTGACACGGGGGGACTGACTGGGCGCATGAAGAAGGGAGGGAGTACTAAGGAATTCCTGGGAGACTATGTGTAGCGTTTGCATGGCATTGGTGTGGATTGGGCGTTCATACTGTGGCGTTCAGGCATTACTGGCCCGGCCGCAGCCAGCTGGCCAGCCGCCGCCACGTCGGCTGATGTGCCGGCGGGGGCTGTGGCTGGGCTGGCTGCGGTTCCTGCTGGGCACAGGTGGGCTCTGGCCTCTCAGGCTGGGCGGCAGTAATGGCGGCATCAGCAGCAGGCAGCGTCGATTCGTGAGCTACTGGTGCAAAGGGCTGTGTACCGTCCGCTGGCTGCACTGCTGGTGCTGCCGCTTGCTCCACCGCCGCGGCCTGTGGCGGTGGTTCAGATTTGAGCTGCGGTGCCTCGGGCTGCGGCGGCACAGCTGCGGCGGCTCCCAGGCCCATGCCGCCAGCACCGCCGGCGCCCACCAGGGCGGCCAGTCAGGGGGTGAGCTTGGAGGGTGACAGCGGGGAGGGCGGGGTGTGGGCCATGGCATGCTCCACCATCTTGGGGGTCAAGTAGGTGGGGAAGCGCCTGCGGCAGGGGAGGGCGAGGATGGTAAGGACGTTTAGTGTTTGGCGCTGGGGCGAGCGGCATGGCATGCCAGCCACCTGGTGGCAGGAAGGCAACTGCTGCCACGTTGCAGTTCCACAACACAGCCGTGCAACTCTTCTGGCCGCTCACCGCAGCTGGCGCAGGCCGCCGCGCGGCACAATGGGCGCCTCCCAGGCCTCCTTCAAGATCTGTGGCAGGGCAGGATGGTGGGTGGGAGCAAACATAGGCACACTTGGGCAGTAAGGGCATGCAGCCATGCATGCGAGGGCATGGCAGAGCATGCACGCGCCACTGCAGCTACACACCAGCCTGCAGGCCGAGTGATCGAGGCATGCATCCCCCGGCCATGAGCCCACCTGCTTGAGGTCGGAGATGAGGGGGTAGCGCGGGTTGGCGCCCGTACACTGGTCGTCAAACGCGTACTCGGCTGCGGGGCGGGGCGGGGTGGAAGAGGGGCGGGGGGATGTTGGGTGACGGGTGCTTGAGCAAGGCGGCCCAGATGCGCATCTACCCCTGCATCAACAGCCAGTACGAGCCTGCTTAAGCAAGCAGCCATGTCACCCACCCATGGTCTCCAGCGAGTCCATGTACTCCTTCTCCTTGTCCGCGCCAATCACGTCCTTGATGGTGGGCTGCAGGAGGGGAAGGAGCCCGGCAGTCGTGAACGCCGGTTTTAGACACAGCATGGCAGCCGCCCTTGCATGTGCCATCCACTGTTATTCGATGCCATGCCTGAACTCCATTCCATGCCAGCCAACCAAGCCACTCAACACCACGCCGATGCCGTGCCACGCTGCCCACGCTGTGCTCACCGGGATGCCGCACTGGCGCTTCAGGTCCTCCACCGCCTCAATCAGCTTGATGACCTGTTTGGCAGGCAGGTCAAGCACAGGGGCGCGTTGGTCATGTGTCGCTGGCAAGGCGGTTTCAAGGGCAACAATCAGCAGCTGGGGGTGCCACAGACAGAACCCCATCACACCGAACATCGCCGCACCTTGTCGTCGGGCGTGACTCCGTTGAGGCCCAGCATGTCGGACAGCTCGGCGTACTGCTCCTTGGCCTGGGGGAACCTGCGGGGAGGAAAGGGAACAAGTAGTGCTAAACAGCTCATCACATGATACCTGTGAACGACATGCACGCTATACAAAAAACAGCAAGGCCGCTAAACTTGGCATGCAGGAGCCAACTGCTCTCTTGTATTCTAGCCCGGCTTCCGCCCGAACCCCACCCCCCACTCACTCGTACTGCGGGAAGGCGGCCTGCTTGAGCGGGCGGTCGGTGCTGTTGTAGCGAATAACATGGCTAATTAGCAGAGCATTAGCCAGGCCGTGCGGCACGTGCCACGCTGAGCCCAGCTTGTGCGCCAGCTGCGGGTTGAGGTTGGGTGAGGGTGGAAGGGCAGGTGGGTGTGCGAGATGCCAGGTGCACATGGATAGCAGCCACCATGCAGTGGCCCCCAGAGTGATTGCAGTTTGGCTACATTCAACCAGACATGCAGCTAATATCAATAGCAACTCTACAAGCAGCAGCCCCGCGCGCACCGAGTGGCAGATGCCCAGGAAGGCGTTGGCAAAGGCCATGCCGGCGATGGTGGCCGCCGAGTGCACGCGCTCCCGCGCCTCCAGGTCGCGAGGGCCGTCGCTGCGCATGTGGGGGCGATTGAGGACGATCCAGCTTGTGAGGTGGTGCATTTGCACTGTTGTGCAAGGCTGACTGCTGTACTGACCAAGTGCTCTGCATAACGCAGACGCCATGCCAGCCTACCCCACATGCATGCACATGCAGGCCAGGTGCTTGACAGCTGGCATGCCAGCCTAAGCCACATGCCCCTGACCAACCTGTATGCGCGCGGTAGGAACTTGAACAGGATAGACACAGCCTCGCGCGACAGGCCCTGCGGGGTTCAGGGTGATTGGAGATGTGTGTGCATGGCGTGAGGTGCCTGCTCTCCCCAACCCCTCGTCTCCCGCAACCCCTCTTTAACCCCTCCAAGCATGGAATTCCCTCTTTCGCTCCCTCACAACGACTCACCCGTGTGTAGTCAGTTGCCATGATGGACACGTAGCTCTCCAGGGCGTGCACCAGGGCATCGATGCCGCCAAAGGCGGTCAGCGACTTGGGCATGTTGAGCACCAGCTGCGGGTCCACAATGGCCTGCAAGCATGGTGGGACCGCAAATTGGAGCAGGCAGATTGTTTAGTGTTTCAGGGATGGCGTGGGGATGACAATGGATAATGACCGGCCAGGGCGGCGGGATGCTACTCAGAGAGGCACGCCGCCGCCACGTCCCGCCTGGCTCCTACCCACCCACCCGCCCGCCCACCCACCCACCATGTTGGGTGTGAGCGCATAGTCGGCCAAGGGGTACTTGATGCCAGTGCGCTCGTCAGTCACCACTGCAGGCGGGGGCAGGCACAAGCAGGCGGTCAAGAATGGGCCAAACAGGGTTTCACGTGGGTGGGTGTGGAGCTACGTGGCATGCTGAGCTGGCGAGCAAGCCCCTCCCAAGCAACCCACCCATTCGCCCAGCCAACCCAACCATTTGTTTACTTCTTTCAACCTCTCTTTAAAACCCAAACACCACCCCTTCCAGTGCACCCACCCGCAAAGGGCGTGACCTCCGAGCCAGTGCCGCTTGTGGTTGGCACGCACACCAGCTGCGCCTTCTTGCCCAGCTCCGGCACCTGCGGGAAGGGAGGAGGAACGGTTCAATTGCACATGATGAGAGGCTGCACACTAAAGTAGGAGATTCCTGCTGACATTCACCCTGCCCCAGGCTGGCAGTTAGCCTGCCCCCAGTTGCAGCAGAAGGATACACAGGGCTGTAAGCACCACAGCAGGAGCCTCCACCCCCACTACTACCAAGGCCCCCCCCTCCCCCTCACGTCGTACACGCGCTTGCGGATGTCCATGAAGCGCACCGCCAGCTTCTCAAACTGAATGTCGGGCACCTCGTACCTGCGGGGAGGGAGTGGCGGTGAGGGGGGTTGTGGGTGGGCAACGTGCAAGTTGTTGCAGAGCTGCCCCTGGTGCAGCCAGACGCCAGCCATTGACCGTTGCGCATTCCAATGAGCCCCGGCAGCTTGCAGAGCTGAGCCTCTCACACCGCCCGACACAGCTATAAACTACAAAAAGAATGCCATTCTACTTGCATGAGCCACATGACTTTAGCTGCATCCATCGGCGAGCCGCCGCCCAGGGCGATGATGACATCGGGGCGGAACTCGCGCATCTCCTGAAAATTAGAAGGGGGCAGGGTTGCGGCAGGACAGTACAGTGAGGCATTGACGCTGGTGACAGTGCAGGTTGGGCAGGGATGTGTGGGGGAGTGGGGGAAAAATGATTTCAGCTATGCAAGGGGTAAATCAAGCAAGGACACAGCACCACTACAGTACACCACTGTAGTCAGTGCAAGACAAGCAGCCGGACCCCATCAGCACACCGCCATCCCAGCAGCAGGCGGCACCCCGCCCATGCACCCACGTTGAGCCCCTCGTTGATGCAGGCCAGTGTTGGGTCGGGGGCGACGCGGTAGAACACCTGGGGGCAGGCGGGGAGGAAGACGGCGGTTGTGAGGCCGCCATGTTGCATGGAGTATATTTTTGTATTTCAGGCTGTCCTTCAGCTTCACCCTATTCGCCTCCCAGCCATGCTGCTGTCTGTCTTCCCACCCACCCGCACACCAGCACTGCTGCAGCCACCCTGCGGCCACCTTGACCCCGCCGCCACCTGGTAGTGGACGTTGAGGGTGTCCAGGACGCGCGTCACCTGGTCGGCGTAGCCCATGTCGAACAGCGGCTTGTCTGCAGCAGGTGCAGTGGGTGGGCAGGTAGGCTCAGTTTCATGGGAGAGCATACGCTGAAAGGCAGGCACCCCCTGCCTGCATCAACCACGACCAAGTACTGTACCGCATCAGGAAGCGCTGGCATACGTTGCTGCCCTCCCCCACACTCCGCTGTCAGTGGGCTGCCTGGCAAGCTGACTGAGTTTGGCCGGCAGGCAGCGGTGCGCACCTGTGACGATGAATGCGCGCTGCTTGCCCTTGAGCTCGCGCAGCGCCACCTCCAGGCAGCCGCCCTTGAAGTAAATCTTGGGGGGCACCTGCACAGCGTGGTGATGTGGGTGGCACACCAGTGACTGCTCTGTGCTACATGGGTGGCAGGCCAGGAGATGTGATGCAACCGCCAGGCAGGCTGCCATGCCTGCTGCGCAGCACATGCATCAACACTGCGGCGCGCGCACCCGGAACCACAGCATGTTTTCGCGGCGCTCGATGGAGCTCTTCACGTTCAGCAGGTCCATGGGGCCCACGTCTGGTGGTTTGGGGGAGCAGACAGGGGAGGGAGTGAGGGCGTGGCGGGGTGGCAGGGTGCGGTGGGGCGGAGTGCACATGCACCCAGCTGCGTTGATCCTGGCTGCTGGCACGTGTCCGCCAGGTTCATGCAGGTGGCAAGGCTGGCGCCCCCATAACATGCTCGACGTCCTGCATGCACCCATGCATTGCTCCCTGTAAAATCTCACTGGATGAGATGGATGTGGAGCCCCAGGAGCCGCAGCCCAGGGTGAGGGAGGGGTCCAGGTGGAAGTCTGGGGGGGGGGAGGGGGAGGAGGGGTGGTGATGGGGGCAGGATGGGGATGAGGGCAGGCGTGGGCAGGGCCAAGCTTGGATTGCGCTCAGGGGCTGTTGGGCTGTATAGGGATGCAGGGCCACAAGGCTGGCTGGTGCCGCTTACGGCACAAGCAAGCGGCAACGGCAGCGGCCCTCACTGTAGATGTCTCCGATGGCTCCCTGGCTGGCGGGCGTGTTGACCAGCATGCGCACGGTCTTCATGGTCTGTCCAAACTTCTGGACGTGCTCGCGGTTCAGCGGGGAGGTGTCTGCGGGGTGAATGGAAAGAGTGGAGAACAGACGGGTAAACTGAGAGGGGAGCACGGGCAGAAGCCGGCTGCAGGCAGCAGAAGTCAGGGTGCACGGCAGGAGTGCTGCACGGTCCCGCCACCAATCGCCAGGCCATACATGCTTAACCACCACTCACACAGCACGCTGGTGTGCCCAGCGCCGAACAGCATCACCTGCAAGTGGAGGGGAAAAGCCGCGACATGGCATCGCTGTTGTGTCATAGAGGTGTGAGCATCGCCCTCTGGCCCAACCAACTCCACCGCACCGCCGCAGGCACCCCGCCTGCTTGCTCACAACATCTCCGCCCACCGCCCACCAGCTTGTCTGCTTTGGCGATCGCGTCATCGAAGTCGCGGGCCCTGTACATCGCCAGCACGGGGCACAGCTTCTCCTCGCTCAGCGGCTCGTCCTTGCCAATGCCCTCCACCTGGCGGGGGCATGAGTAGTGGGGTCGCCAGCGGAGGTGTAAGCGGCAACATACACCGTACATCGTGCAAGCTTCCAGTGGTGGTCCCGCTGGGAGCCAGCATTACTGCTCCTTGAAGCACAGCCTTCCTGCCGAGCCGCTCACACCCACCGACCCACCCTACCATCCCACACCCACCTCTCCAATGATGACGCGCGTCCACTCGGGCACCTTGAGGCCAAACAGGTCGGCCAGGCGCAGCGCCGACTGCCCCACCACGTCCGCGTTCAGGCGGCCGTTCATGATGATCGTGTTGCGTACCTGGGCGGGGGCGGTTTGACGAGGGGGTGGAGCAGCTTAGCAGGGAGGCAGATGGCGAGCAGGGTTGCGTCTGTCTGTGCAGTACCCCAACGCAGCAGGCCCATTGCCTCACGTGACGGCAGCCCCAAGGAGGCTCCGCAGCAGATCACAGGCTGGGGCCAGTCCCAAGCAGCAGGCAAGGCCAGCAGCCAGCAATGGCACGCCTTGTCCTTCTCCTCCTCGTCCTTCAGGAAGTAAGCGCCCCGCAGCATGAGCTCAGCCTTGACCGCGTCGTACACCTGCAGGGGTTGGGGGAAGGTTCGTTTGGGTTGGGTGCATACGCAGGTTTTGGGGCAGCTGGGGCAACACAGCTGCACAGCGGACCCGCGGCCCAAGCAGCAGCCAGCGCCACAGCATGCAGGGCACAGTCACAGCAGCAGCAGCAGCAGTGGCAGCAGGCCCTCACCTCGTCCACCACCACGATGCTCTGCTCCGAGGCGCAGATCACGCCATGGTCAAACGTCTGCGGCAGGGCAAAGGGCACAGGTGCGTGAGCGAAAAGCGGTGCAGGTGGGCAGCAGGGAGGCACGGCTCAAGGCAGATCCGCATGCCTCAGCATGTCTTACAGTCGTCACGCACCATCCATGCACGCCATTCAAACATCCTGCCACACCAGAGAGCCCAGCACCCACCTTGGAGACCAGGATGGAGGACACCGCCATCTGGATGTCCGCCGTCTCGTCAATCACCGCGGGCGTGTTGCCGGCGCCCACGCCCAGGGCGGGGTTGCCCGAGGAGTAGGCGGCGCGGACCTGCAGTGGCAGGGATGCCAGAGCAATTGTATTAGCACCACGCAGGTTAGCACTAGCATGGCTGATGTGCTGCAATTGTGGCGGGCGCTTCCCCAGCGGATACAAAAAGTCCAATCACAGCTGGGCCAAAACAGCAGCGCACCATCTGTGGCCCGCCGGTTGCCAGGATGAGGGAGATGTCGCGCGACTGCATGAGCGCCTGGCTGACCAGCAGCGAGGGCTGCTCAATCCAGCAGATGATGTCTGGTGGGGTGGGCGGGAGGTGCGGCAGACAACGGCGCGTGAGCGCATCCGACCATAGGAAGATGGCAATACTTGTTGAGCGCAGGCCATACCAACTGATTAGGGCCAGCTGTTGTGAAATGAAGCTCCTGTGCCAAAACAAAGACGGCCACAGCGGCCCTCACCCTCCGGGGCGCCGGCTGCCACTGCCGCATCGCGCACAATGCGAGCCGCCTCGATCGTGCACTTCTTGGCGCGCGGGTGTGGGCACAGCACCTGCGCAGGTGTAAGGCCAGTGGCGGTCAAGGGCAGGGCAGGCAAGCCAAGACGCAAGCGCCATGCATGGCTGCAGCTTGACGCCTTGACAGGCAGCCCTCCCAAGTGGCAAACATACAGTGCTGCAGGCAGGAGGGCCAGCAAGCTCAAGCCGAGCAAGCGCACCAGGGCGTTGCGGGTCTTGAGCGTGAGCAGCGACTTGAAGATGGCGGTGGAGGTGGGGTTCTGCGTGTAGGAGGCAGTGCAATGCATGTTGGACCCAAGCAAGGGCCCCAAGCTGGCGTGGCAACACGAGCGCAGGGCAATGGCGCAACGGCAGCAACCGCACATGCTGCAGCTGGCTGTGCCCGCTCCCTTCCTCGCTCACCGTGGTGGGCACCACGCCTGCAATCACGCCCACCGGCTCCGCCACCTTGACCACACCGCCTGCGCATGGCAGCCAGCAGGGGTGGGGCAATCAGCAATCAGTTGCGAAAGCGCGATTTGCCACTGCACCATGTGCTCCGCTCCACTGAGCCGCCTTTTCCCAGCCGTTACTACCAAGGCCGGCGGCGCATGCCAAGGGCTTACCCTGCGGGTCTCGCTCAATGATGTCGCAGGTCTTGAGGTCCTTGTACTTGTTGAACACAAACTCGCTTGCAAAGTGGTTCTTGATGACCTTGTCCTCCACCAGGCCCATGCCCGTCTCAGCCACCGCCATCTTGGCCAGCGGCAGGCGCGCCTGCGGCCGGGGGGAGGGAGTAAAACCATCGGCATGGGGTGGAGAGCAGCGGCATGGGCTGGCATGGGCTGCCCTGCACTAGGTGCGGGTCCTCCATGTGGGGGATGGCGCCTCCAGCATGCCATGTGGAGCTGGCAAGAGCAGAGCTTGAGCATGTGACTGTGCCGGACATTAATGCGTGTGCAGTTTACCTGGTTGGCTGCCAGCGCTGCTGCCTCGAAGATGGCATCCACCTGTGGCATGGGGCACACCACAGAGCAGGGCATGAGGGCATGCTGCGGCCTTGTTCCGACGCGGCATGATTCCATGCATGGCCAATGATTCCCATGGCGTGTGTCACCTTGCCAGGGCACAGCGTATTAGCAACCAACAGCCTGAGCAGGCGGCAATGCTTATACAGGCGACCAGCCAGCAGCAGCTCCGCCCGCCGCCGCAGCCAGCAAGATTCTTCCCGCCTTGGCGCAAGGGTGCTGACGCAACGGCATCAAGCTGGCGCCGGCGTGCTGCCCTGCAGCCCCACCTGCTCCTGTGAGAAGCGAGCGTACTTGGCCTGGGCCGCCTTGGTGCGGGCCAGCACCGCCTTCAGCTGGTCCATCTCATTGAGCGGCTCCGCGGGCGCCTGCACGAGTGCGGCAGAAGCAGCGGACACTTGCGGTCGGTTGAAAGGGCGGCAGGGCACCGGCGAGATGGGGCGGCATCCGGCAACGTCCATCACCGCCACACAGCGCACCGCTGCATCCTTGGCGGGAGTCTCTGCCACGGGAGCCAGCGTCTGGGGCTTGTTGCCGCTGATGGAGAGGCCCTCGGTGGCGGCCGCCAGGTCGACCTGGCTGCCGAAGGCGCCGCCGCCGCTGCCGGCCTTGACGCCGTTCTCGCCGCTGGGCGCCAGGGGGCCTGGGGCCATCTGTTAGGGGTCATGGAGTGATGGGGGCGGGGCGGGAGGCGTGGGCGAGCCAGCAGCGAGCGAGTTCCCCGCGAATGCGGCAGGCTGTGCTCCACCCTCACCGGCGAGCTGCCTACAAGCATACGCACCGCGATCTGCGCCGATCAGGGGCGCTCCGGCTTCTGAGAGAGAGGGTCACGAGCTCGCGCGCTACAGTTGGGCGTTCAGCGATCCTTGAGCAAGCTAATAGTGTGCGCAACTGTGATCAGAGTATGGGCGAGGCCAGCTTGCGGCGCGCCATGTGCAGCCGCCACCCGGCTCGGCCGTGTCGCCCATGCATGATCATGCGTGATCGCCCACGCAGGCAAGCTGCAACCTCCTGCTTGTGCTTGCCTCACGCAGATCACAAGTTTTATCGGCAGTTTCAATATCATGTGATATGTATCAAATCATTCACTGTCCTGGCGTGGGCTCAACGCCATGCTAGCACCCCACAGCGGGCTTGGGGCTGTCGGTGCATGCAGCGCCATCTGCGATTGCCATCTCCGGGAGCGTGTCACCGAGCTGCAGCTCCTGCAGCTCCACGGCCACCTCAGCTGCAGGGCTGGGTGGCTCGCCAGGCGCCGCCTCCTCGGCCGCCGCCGCACATGCTACCGCGCTGGTGCCCTCCTGCTCTGCGACCGCAGCAGCGGCGGCGCCTTCCATGCCTGCATCGTCTCGGCCGCGGAAGCTGGAGGGCTTGGGCACGCCCGACTGCGCAAAGCGCAGGGCCCGCTCCCGCACCTCGGCGCCGGGACGCGGCGGCGGCGCCCTCTGCCGGGGCGGCAGCGCAGCAAGGCGCGCCCGGTTCTGCTGGCTGGCCTGCGGGACATGGGAGCATGGGCCACAGAGCGTGGGGAGGCTTGAGCACATCATGGTCAACAGAGCCAGCACCATGGAGGGCCAGGGCTTGACATGGCATGGTGTGGCATGGCACGAGCCATAAATTGGCAGGCTGTTATGGTGTGAGCTCATGGCATGCTGTGGCAAAGCATGGCATGGCATTGCATGGCATGCACAAACATCACAAGTCATGGCAAAGCACAGCTCCGCATAGCCATTGCATGCCAGGCCCACAGTGAGAGCCCACAAACGCTTATGCTCATGCTCACCGTCTGCCCAAAGTGCTGCTGGCGCTCGCGCTTCTGCTGCTGGGCCTGCCACAGCGCATCGCCCTGCAGCGCGGGGGGGCCTCCCTCCGAGCTGTCGCTGCTGGTGCTGGAGGCGAAGCTGCTGCCGCCGTGAGCGGGGCCCAGCCCGCCCAGCGTCCAAAATTTGGGGGAGGCCTTGGCGTCGTAGCCGCGCTGCTGGTACTCAGCAAGCGTGTAGGGCTTGAACTGGACCGGCCGTGGTGCACGGTCGTACGCCACGGAGGGGTGGCGGTGCAGCGGCGGCTTGGGAGCAGCAGAAGCAGGCAGCGCGCCGCCGGCGCTCTGGCTGCGGCGGTGCGTCCTGGGCGGCCGCCCACCGAGTGCTGCGCTGGCGGGTGCGCCGCCGTCGGCCGCCGCCTCGCCCACCTCTGCCTGGCTGGGCTCGCCGGAGAAGAGCAGTGCGCCGCCCTCGGCATCACTGTTGCTGCCAAAGGAGGGCTCGGCCGGCAGCGCAGCCTTGGGCTTGCGCGCCAGCCGCTGCTGGTGGGCGCGGTGCGGCGGGCCGGGCGGCGAGATGGCAAACAGCGGCGCCTGCTGGTATGGGTAGCCCTGGAGCAACAGCGGGCCAGCGGCTGCTTGCTGCTGCGCTGCCATCGCTGCCTCGTACTGCTGCCACTGCTGCCACTGCTGCCACTGCTCCAGCATCTGCGGATCAAAGGGCCCCTCGCCCGCTGGGCAGCCGGGCGCCGCGCCGTAGCCGGCCCAGGCCTCGGCCGGGGCATACCCAGCCCAGACCTCTGGTGGCACGCCGCCCCACGCTGCCGGGATGCTGTCGCCGGGGATGGGCAGGGGCTGCATGCCGGGTGGGTAGGCACCGGGCCAAGCGCAGCCCCACTCGGGCGGCGGCTGTGCGCCGGGTGGCGCCTGCGGGAAGTCCGGGGAGGGCGGCGCCGAGGAACCGGCGGCCTCTATGCCCGGGGCCGACATTTGGGTTGTCGTGGCCTGCCGAGGGTGCCCTAGGCGCGCTGGCGAGTCAACCGAAGCGTGGAGGGCTTGCGGGGAGGGCGGCTGAAGGCCTCAAAACAACAGGCGAGACGTGAAAAGGTGACGAAACGTTCAAGCGGCAGCTTCAAGGCACCCAACGCGCCACACTCACCGCCGCCATGGGCGGGCGGCGGCGGCATGAGCAGCAAGCCCAGCTCCTTCCCCCCGAACCGATTGACGATCTGCATGTACATGATCCGATGAGTGGCGGGAGCGGTGCCTTGGGCCGATTCGTCTCGGCCCTGCGCGGCTGCGGCGTGCAGCCCAGCGACCGGGTGGCCGTGGCCCTCAGCGGCGGCCCCGACAGCCTAGCGCTTGCCGCCATGACCGTATGGTGGCATGGATTCACGCGCAGCAGGGTGCGCGATGCTCAGCTGCCGCCAGCCGCTGCCTTGCCGCCGCCGCCTGCTTTGGCTACTGTGGGCGAGCTCCTCGCACCTGCACTGACTCAAGCTGTTGCATCCACGGCCTGCACCTTCAGGAGACACCGCTGGCACTAATTGTGGACCACCAGCTGCGGCCTGAAAGCAGCGAGGAGGCGGCCGCGGTGGCGCGCCAGGTGCGTCGCCGTTCTTCCGTTGCCGCACGCCCATGCTGCGGCAGCTTGCTTTACTGCAGCACTGAACAGTAGGTATTCCTGCTCCCAACGTGCTCTTTGCTGCTCTCAAACCATTTGCAGGCAGAGGAGCTGGGCATGCAAGCGCGAGTGCTGCGTGTGGACTGGCCCGCCGGCCAGCTGCCATCGCTGGGCGACAAGATGGCGGCGGCCCGGGAGGCACGCTATGACTTGCTGCTGCGTGCCTGTGGAGAGGCAGGGCGCGGCGCACTGCTGCTGGCGCACCACGCCGACGACCAGGCAGAGACGTTCCTGCTGCGGCTCATGCACGCCAGCGGCGTGCTGGGCCTGGCCTGCATGCCGCGCGCCGCCGACAAGCGCACGGGTGGGTGGGGCGGAGGGGCGCACCTGTGCCTGTGCAAATTCAGAACGCGTAGCACCATGGCAGGCGCAGCGCCATGGTTTGTGGCGACCTGCAGTTTTGTTTTACCTAGCAGCAGTTCTGGTTTGCCTAGCAGCTGTCTGTGGGTCCCAGCCTCCCCGTTCTGCACCCACAGCGCATCCACCCGTGCCTGCATGCTGGCTGCAGAGTGGGGCCGCGTGCGCATGTTGCGCCCGCTGCTGGACTTCCGCAAGGCGGAGCTTGAGGAGTATTGCCGGCAGCGGGGCCTGGACTATGTCGTGGATCCAACCAATGCAGAGCTGTCGTTTCACCGGTGCGCAACGTGCAATGGTCAACAATGATTGCTGCTCCATTGTTGCAAGATTGGTGCATACAGCAGCGGGAATAATCAAGTGCAGCCACCGTGCAGACAAACATATACATGCTGTGTGACTGCACATGCTGTCTGTCTGCCTACCTGCCGTTGAGGTGCAGGAACCGCATCCGGCACGTGCTGCAGCAGATGCCTACCCTTCCTGATGGGGCACACCTAGGCCTGGCCGGCGGTGGAGCGGAGCAGCCGCCAGCCAGTGGCGGACCCCAGCAAATCAAGGCAGCTGCACAGCCAAGCAGCAGCAGCAGCTTTAGCAGCAGCTTGGAGCGCCACAGCATGCAGCAGGACGGCAGCAGCAGCCCAGCGGAGCCCAGCACCAGCAGCAGCACTCCTACCATAGTTGATGACATACTTCGGCTGCAGCGGCGCTGCCAGGCAGCCGCTGAGCAGCAGCGGATGCTGGGCGGAGCCCTGCTGCGCCGCGCTGTGCTGCACACGTCTGCAGAGGAGCTGCCGTGTGCGCCGCCCAAGCAGCAGCCCAAGCCAGGCCAGCGCATGACGCAGGCGCAGCTGAAGCGGCAGTGGCTGGAGCAGCAGCCCTGGTTCCTTAACTGGGACAAGCGGCTGGCGCAGGTGGGCTGTGGTGCTGCAGGGTGATGGCAGTGGGGCTGCGTTGTGGCCACGGCGGCAGCATCAATTCCTTGCACTGGTGCTGGCACCCATGTCTGCGGCCCCTCCACATTGGAATGCCACCTTACTCCCCACTGCCATTACGTTGCTGCAGGTGGCTGCCGCGCTGCACCCGCTGCGCTTTGCCCTGCTGGACGCCAGCTGCTTTGAGGGGCTGGAGGAGCCGGTGGCGGTGGGGGCAATGTCGCGCATCCTGCAGGCCGTCTCTGGTGCGGCGAGCGGGGTGGGAACCGGGCGGCTGGTATTCGTTATTATTATTGATGATGCTGTGTACACCTTATCGGGCATGAGATGTTCCAACCTGGTTTTAGAAGGGAACCCTTGCATGCTCTGTCATCAGGGCTGCTGGTGCTGTGGCGGTGCGCCGGAACTGAAGGCTGCTCTCGATCCCCCCGCCGCAGGGCGCAAGTACCCGCCGCCGCTGGCGCAGTGCATCAGGCTGCACACCCTGCTGCTGCCCGGCCGCCTGGACGCGACCTTCACCGGGGGCGGCTGCCTGGTGCGCCGCCTGCCGCGCTGCAAAGGCCGCTACCTGGTCTGCGTGGCGGAAAGCGACTGGCCGGCAGCCGAGGCGGCGCTGGCGCAGCTGCCGCCGCCCACCGAGGCGGAAGCGGAGCGCAAGCAGCGGAAGCAGCAGCAGGGGGCAGTAGCTGACGCACTTGCAGACGCAGACAGCGATGAGGTGAACGCGCAATCAAGCGACGGCGCTGAGGCGGTGCCGGCGGCACCTGTGTAGCGGGCACTGCCTTGTCACCAAGCGCCCTGCTGCAGCTGGTGCACTTCCCTTCATGCTTGGTCCCACTTGGGCCATGTAAAGCTGCACTGCTGGGCTGGAACGCTGCTGGATCTGCATGTGTGGCATTGGTAATGTCGCGCTGTGATGCGCGGCCCACGCTGTGCCGCCATGTGCCGGCGCTGCCTCGACCCTTCGGGTCCTGGCGGTCCTCCGCGCCGCTGGCACCGCTTCAGCTGTTTCACGCGCCCTGTACACGACTTTATAGGCGCTGCCTGTTGAGCCGTGGAGCCCTCGCTCCCTCAGATTGAGTTTCAGCGCGGCGGAGAGCTATGCCCGGCGCCCGCAGTCAATTGGAACTGCAGTAGGCCCGGAGAGCCATGCCGCCAGGTGCGCGAGGGGGCCCGCAGCCCCGAGCGACCCACAAGCAAAGGTCGACTGCTGGGGTAGCTCGCGAGCGGGCCGCCAGCGGTCAGATGACTTGACTGAGCGGGCTGCAAGCCGATGCAGGGCGTGCCGGCGGGCGTGGCGCCCCGGCGCGGCGCCCAGCCCTTGCAGTGCGCCCAAGCGCGGGTACCTGGCTCACTGGGCTGCCCCCCGCCTTCCCGACGCAGGAAAGCTGGAGGCGGGCTCTGAGGGGCGGCCGGGCGAGCGGGGGCGCTCCCTGGAGTGGGGCCGCCGCGCCTCCGTCGAACTCGGCCCGCCGCGCCGCCCGCTGTCGCCGTGCAAGCGCGGCCGGCCCGGGCAGCAGCCCAAGCAGCGGCAGCCCAAGCGCGCGACAGCAAGGAGCCTGGGCCTGTGGGCACTGCTCATCTTCATCAGCTTCGCTGCCCTGGTGCGCCCTCCTTGCGCCCCTGCCGGCCCGTCGTTCGTCGCGCTACGCCGTACGCTGCTAGACCCCCGCTGTGCATATATGTGCTGCACCAACTGTCCCTGCCCTTCCCCTGCCACCCCATCGTGCCTGCAGTACTCCCAGCTTCGGGTGGCGGGCTCCATGGGTGGCGTACATGACCACGGCGCGGGCCAGCGTCACGGCCTGCTCAAGACGCTGGCGGCAGCCAAGGGCCTCCACGCCAAGCAGGAGTGAGTGCTGCGAGTGGGGGCTGCACAGCGCTGCAGCTGTGGCAGAAGTATGGGAAACCGTCTGGCATGGCACTGGATCGGTTGGCGGAGTGTCCACGGCACAGCTGCTCAGATGCAAGCTGCTGGGACAGCCGCTGCTGTGTCTCAAGGTGCAATGTTCTGCCCTGCCGACGTGCGCCCTCCCTTGCCCTCCACCCCTGCTGCCCCGCCTGCAGGTACCGCCGGCTGCACAGCCACGAGGTGACGGTGGGCGCCGAGCAGCTGCAGTGCAGCGGGCGGCTGGGAGCGGCCACCGTGCGGCAGCTGTCCCGCCAGCTGAAGGAGGAGCGGCAGGCGGCGGCGCTGCGCTCCTTCCTGCCGCCACCGCTCTTCCTGGCTGACCCAGGCAGCAGGCACAAGCGCTGCCGAGCCTCACCAAGCGGCTCTGAGCGGCCGCCGCGCCTGCACCGGGTGGCCCTCTTCACACCAGAGGATGCCGGTGGGCTGGACTGGGTGCGAGGCCCGCCGCAGCGCGCCGACCGCGACGAGATGCGCCTCACGCAGCGCCTGCGCGCCCTGCTGGCCCAGCAGCAGCAGCAGCAGGCTGTGGTGCAGCAGCAGCCGGCAGAGCAGCAGCAGCAGCAGCAGCAGCAGCAGCTAGCCCAACGTGCAGCCGGCCAGCAGCAGTCACGGCAGCAGCAGCGCTTTGCCTTTGGCTCGGTGCAGCTGGAGGGCGCCGGCGGCGAGGCGGCTGCAGCAGCGGCGGCGCACAGCGTGCTTGGCACGGGTGGCAGCGTGCGTGGCGCGCCGCCAGCCGACATCACCGTGGTCACGCAGCTGTCCATTGACCGCCTGCCATCCCTGAAGCAGCAGTGTGCCAGCTGGCGTGGCCCCACCGTGGCGGTTGTGTATGCCCCGCTGGTGCAAGGCCTGCTGGCAGGGCTGAGCGGCAGCAGCGATGGGGAGGTGGCTGATTTGGAGGGTGCAGACCCCCTTGACGCACTGGCCTACATCCGCCGCGCGTACGCCGACATTGCGGCACTCAGGGGTGCGTGGGCGTGCATGGGTGGCGGGCGGGTGCATGGGCAGGGCTGGCTGGCCGCTGAGCAGTCGGTTTGACCATGCAGGTTAGGCAGCTTGCAGGTTAGGCATTCAGCAGCGAAATGCAAGCCACTCATGATTCAATCCTCACCATTATTTGGCTTGCACCCCGGCGCAGGTGGCTGCTCGCTGACCCTGGAGTTTGTGGTTGAGGAGCGGTGCACCGAGGCGCTGGCGGGGCTGTGGCCCATCAACGCCAACCGCAACCGCGCCCTCATGCTTGCGGCCACCCCGGCAGTCGTGCTGCTGGATGTCGACTTCCTTGTGGGCGGCTCCTTGTCGCCCTGGCTGCGGGCGCCTCCCGCCGCCGACAGCAGCAGGCTGGCGGACGCACGGCGGCGACTGAGGGCCAGCAGCCGCGCCATGCTCGATGGCAGCCGGGGCGGCACTACCAGCAGCAGCGGTGTCGGCAGCAGAAGCAGCAGCAGCAACAGCGGCGGCGGCATTGGGGCAGCCAGCAGCAAGGGCAGCAAGGGCGGCAAGGAGTGGCCCTCCCTTCTCAGGCCGGGCGCGGGCACAAAGAACACATCAGCAGACGATGCCTGGCTGGCCGCGCTGCTGGGCGAGGCGGAGTCCCAGCAAGTCAGCTGGCTGGAGGCGGTGCTCTCCCAGAACGCAGCGGTGGTGCTGCCGGCATTCCAGACCGCCACCACGCGGCGGCAGCTGCTGCGCGGCCGCCGCATCGCGCTGGCGGCAGCGGCGGCCGACAAGGCGGGTGTGGCAGCCATGGCCACTGCCTCGCCACCCCAGATTTTTGGCTTCCAGCAGGACAAGTATCCACGGGGCCACAAGGCCACGCGCTACTGGTCCTGGGTGCAGGCCAGCCAGCCGTACGCAGTCGACTACTGGCAGGTGCGCCGCGCCTGAGTTGTGGAGCTTGCTGGCTATTGGTGGCGGCTGCTGTGTGCCGTGCTGCTTTGCAGAAACTTGCAGCAGGTGTGGTGGAAGGAATGCTGCCACATTGCAAGCGCCTTCCCAGCAGGCAGGGACAACCTGCTGAGTCAATCGGCCTGACCGCTCGCAAGTCTGTTGTTGACCCACACCTGCCTGCTCCCGCCTCTACGGCTGCAGGGGTACGAGCCGTTCCTGCTGATGCCCACCGCCCGCACGCCCTTCTATGACGAGCGCTTCAGGTGGGGGAAGGCTTGCCCATTGCATGCCTGTATTTTTCCTGCGGCTTTCGATGTGCCTGCCTGCTTGAAGGGCAGCCATGAACTTGGCTCGCAGGGAAGTTCAGCTGCAGGCTTATGCATGCCAGCGCTCCCAACTGCCCCTGCCATATCGGGCTGCTACCATCATGTGATCCGCTGCGCAGGGGGTACGGCTGGGACAAGCACGTGCACACGCTGCACGCTGTGCGCCAGCTGGGCATGAAGCTGGTGGTGCACCCCGACGCCTGGCTGGTGCACCTGCCCCACGAGCACTCGGCGGCGCAGAGCCTGTCCAAGGAGACGGGGCAGGTGCGCGGCGGGGCTGGCGCACTTGTTGTTTGCACATGCTGTTGCTTTGTTTGTGCGGGCTGCAACCACAACAAGCTGCCCACCACCTGGAAAGCTGCCTGGGCTGTGTCGCAGGCTTGCCGTGGGTGCAGTGCAGCAATAGCTGCTCGTTCTCGCCTCCCATGGCACACCTCCACCCTGCCTGCACCAGCTACAGATCGACCCTCACTTGCTCTCACACCTGATCCCAACCTCTCCCCCACCCTTCGCAGCGCGCCAAGCTGCACGACCTGTTTGTGGAGGCGCGGCGCCGCATCCTGAACAAGCGCTTTGTGCCCGTCTCCGCCTACTTCAAGCAGTGCTCCGCCTCGCTGGCGGAGCACCCCAAGCACCTGCCAGAGCGCAACGCCTGGGTGGCGGCCGCCGCCGCGGGCAAGGGCGAGGGCGCGGCGCAGCTGCATGCTGCATGGCACCAGCAGCAGGCGGCGCTCATGGCAGCAGCAGCGGCGGAATTGGAGGCGGAGCAGCGCCAGCGGGCTGGGGAGGCAGCCAGTGATGGCGGCGAGGCGGAGGAGGAGGAGGATGCTGATGCCGAGCCAGAGGGTGGAGAAGATGCCAGCCAGGAGCAGCAGGAGCTTGAAGAGGAGGAAGCGGCAGCGGCGGCGGCGGACGGTGGAGGCCAGTCTGACGGCGAGGGTGAGGCTGAGGATGAGCGGGAGCAGGCTGCCTGGAGCCAGGAGCTGGAGCAGCGGATGGAGGAGGATGGCCAGGAGGCGGCGGATGGGGAGGAGGGCCAGGAGGAGGACAGTGAGCTGCCGCATGAGCAAGCTGCTGGAGGAGCAGCAGAGGAGGAGCAGGAGGAGGCGGATGAGGCGCGGCAGCAGCCGCTGCCCCGGGTGCGCCGCCTCTGAAGCGCACCCGCTGCCAGTTTTGGTTTTGGCGCACGTGGGGGCCGCCGCGGCCCCCCAGCTTCGGAGCATCATCCATTCATGTATGTCTAGATAGGCTGCCCGATTCTTCCCAACTTAACTTGCGATTTGTCGACGACCTCTTCACACCACCAATGCGTCTTCCTAGGCCAGTTATTGCTGTCCTTCGGTACCTCTCAACCCCCATCAGACGTGACTCCTCTCATCAAACGTTGCCGAGCACCACACATGTGGCGAAGCACCACACACCGCACGAACGCCTGCCACCAACCGTTAACCCGCGACCACTTGCACTCCCCAAGACCTGCCTGTCACTGTTCCCTGCGCATTGCATATCACCTCGTAGATCGCTCCCCTTGTTTGTTTGCTTCCCCTGACACAAGCGCGGCTCATGCGCGTCCCTTGATTGGCACCATGAGCGCCCGCTCCCTGCTGATGTAACATTCGCTACACCCGGGAACATTTAGAGGTTGAGAGTAGAAGGGTGGTGTGAAAGGGATGACAAAATCTGTGCCGCAACGTGTCACAACAGCAAGCTCGCTGGCCCGCAGCGAGCCAGCAGGCGGCGCCGCCCATGCCGTGGCGGGCTTGCTGGCGGCGACCGCCTGCGGCCCGCCTGGCCTTCCACCCTGCTTGCAACGAACCTCTTCAGCTTTGATAGCCCTCCGCGGGCCCACTCGACGCTCTCTCCGCGTTCACCGAGAACCCGCTCAGCGCCCTGCCCTCCACGGGTCTGATCGTCCAGCTCGGAACGACCCAGCCGCGCCAGAAAGCTGATCATCGCCGCAGCTGGCCGTTCTCGCCGCCAGGCCCCGCCGCCGCTTCCTGCCGCTACGCCGCCTGCGAGGCCTGGCTGCCATGGGGCAGGCGGCATCGCTGGGTCTGACGCAGTATGATGTGGACGAGCTGATAGCCTACTCCAAGGGCGCCTGTAAGTGGTGATGGGTTCGTGGGATTGTGCAGTCTCGGGCTGCTTGGCAAGGGCCGAAGGTTGCCGCTGAAGCAAACGTGCCCGCTGCTGCCGGCGCCCTTTCCTTGCAGTCAACCAGCAGGAAATTGAGTCGCTGTACAAGCGCTTCAGGGCGCTGGACAGGGGCCGGAAGGTAGGGCGGGCCTCCGGCCAAGTGCAGGGCCAGGGTGTGCTTGCGCTTGCGACTGGAGGCCGCTGCTTCTCGGCACATGTGATCATTGCTGCGCTCGTTGGTTTGTCGCAAAGCCTTCCCACCCCAGTGAACTGCTTGGCCATGCCGGAAGCCTTCATTGGGCTTCTCCCTCCCAGCCTTGTGTCGATATGTCTACACCTTGTCCTCCCCCTTCCAGGGCTTCATCACCTCTGCCGAGTTCCTGGCCGTTGGTATGCCTGTCTCAGAGCTGCCTTAAGGCGTCTGTCTCTTGGCCGCTTTTCACTCAGGGCTTCATCACCTCGGCCGAGTTCCTGGCCATCCCCGAGCTGTCCATCAACCCGCTGGCCAAGCGACTGGCCTATATGTTTGAGAGCATCAACTTCAAGGAGCTGGTGGTGCGCTGCGCTCACCCTGCGTGGGCTGCATTGCTGTGTTCCTTGCTGCGTGCTGTGCTGGGTGCCGTGGGTTGCACTGATCTGCTTGTTGCGCTATGGCTGTGTCGCCAACAACTGCGTGCATGTCCTCGCACCGGCCTGCAGGGCATCCTGGCCACGATGCGGCCAGATGCCAGCCGCGAAGACAAGTTGCGCACCATGTTCCACGTGTACGACGTGGATGGTGAGCGGCCTTTCCCGTTCTGTACCTCTCCACTGCCACTGCTGGTGCCTGCAGCTTCCCTTTATCCGTTGTGGCTGCAGCTTTTACAAGTTCGGGCGGCTTGTTTGGATGCATACCATGCGCTGTACGGGCACCAACACACCACATCACATGGCGGCAGGCTGGCACTGACCATGAGGATCACCAGCTGCGCCCTCCACAGTCTTCTTTGACACCCTTCTGCTCCCTTGTCCGGCTCATATCCTGCAGGCGACGGTGCGATATCTGAGGAGGACATGGAGATTGTGCTGCGCCAGCTGGCGGGCAGCAGCCTCAGCGACGAGGAGCTGAAGAGCATCATCCGAAAGGTGCGTTGCGCAGACCAGGGGTGACCGGCGGCGGCGGCAGCATTGGGAGGGTGTCAAAGCCTCCGCAATACGGGTGCAAGGCTGGCGACAGGCGCTGTGTTCTCCCCGGTGTCACGACAGCAGCTTCACGCCTTAGCCTGGCCCCCAATCTCCCACTCCATGCCACCCGCACCTCTCGCCTGACGCACAGGTGATGAAGAACGCGGCGGCCAGCGAGCGGGGGCTCACATTTGCCGAGTACCGGGCGGCGCTGGAGGGGCAGGAGATCAACCTGCATGTGGAGGTGCCCATTGACGACTGAGCGGCGGGAGCTGGGGCGCTCTGATGGCAGGCAGCAGTCCGTTCAAGCCCCCATGTAGTCAGAAATGTATGTTCATCTCGCCTGTACTACTGCATGGGATGTTGCACTTTAGGTGCAGGCGTGCTCGTGTACAAGTGTTGCGTAACTGTGCGCTTAGAGGCATGTCAGCGGCCAAGCATGCATCCGCACCTGCAGCGGCCAAAGCCAGCAGCAGCGTTGCAGCGCTGGTGGCACGCAGCGCCCTGCCAAAGGCGCTCTGGGGCTCCGCAGAGTGTGGTGCAGGGACGAGTGGCTTGAGCGTGATCGATTGTCCTGCTGTTGCCTCTAGCACCGGCAACGCTATGTACATGCCGGAGCGCGGTGATCAATCATCCATGTGCAGCCCCAATGTGTGCGATCGGTGGTTCAGGTTGGACAAAGTCAACAGCTGGGGTGACCACACACATGCCATGCCAGCATGGGCGGCGGCGGTGGTGGTCATGGATGGCTGCAGGGCAATCTTAGCTCTGAGGCTGAAGCTGCACGTTCCAGCCGCCCAGATCAGCCAGGCATGCCGCCTGGCAGCCAGGGAGCGGCGCCCTGGGCGCACCTGCAGCCCGAACTGCTGCTGCAGGTGGCTGCGCTGCTGGAGAACGATGACAGGTGGGGCGGGCAGCATGGGGCTGCTGCCTGGCACGGTGTGGGCTGTCCAAAGCCTGTGGGCGGGGCGTCGCTGCTCCGGCCGGCCGCCACCGCCAGCTATGCCACTCATTCATCGCCCTCCCCTCGCCGCCTCTTTGCATCACTCATGCTGCAGGTTCAGTGTTATGCACACCTGCTGCCGCTGGTACAGCACCATTGCAACAGGGCCCCCTGACCTATTGCCAGCACGTGTGCTGGTCTGCCCGCCTCTGGAGATGACTCGCTTGCGGCGAGCTTGCTACGATTGCGCGGAAGTGCAGATTCAAGAAGCGTATGACACGGATATGACAAGCACGCTTAAGTTGGTTGTGCGAGCAGCCAATGTGCCTCGGCGCGCCTGGCGTGTGCGGGTGGAGGGCGGGGCGCAGGTGGGGCGGGTGTGGGCAAGCATCTGCTCTACATGCCATCTGTGTGCATCTGAAAGATTGCAAGTGTAGTGCACACGGGCGCATGTCCTTGTGACATGGTACAAATCATGCTTCCCTTGACCCTGCCGCAGCCCACTACGGCGCTGGCAGTGCTTGCAGTGCTGCCACCCAACATTCGCTGGCTGGAGCTGGCAGTTTCGCCCTGCGCCGGGCCACTGCTGCAAGTGTTGGCCCGCTTCAGTCGATTGGAGCAGCTGACCATCACAGGCAACGGCGCCGATGTTCAGTGGGATGCTGGGCACAGTGCAGTGCTGGCTCCTCTGCTTGAGCTTCATCTGGACTACAGGCGTGATTGTGAGCCCGACATGTACGGATACGGCACCGATGCTGTGATAGGAGAGATGCCCGCAAGTGTGGCGCTGGCTCTGCCTGCCGCTACCGCGCTGCACACACTGCACCTCCGCCTTGTCTGGAGCGATAAGGTGGCAACGCTGTGCCACGCTTTGCCCACTCTGCGCCAGCTAGAATGAGCCGAGGGTTGGTTGGCAAAGTCTGCCTGGAGCTCTCTAAGCTTGCCCAGCGCCACTCCTCCCCTCGCCTGGTCTCATACCATTCCGCCGCCGCCTGCATGCAGGCTGGACTTGTACGAATGCCAAAGTGATGACGCAACGGCCGCTATCAGCATGTTGCAGCGCCTGCCTCACCTCAGCGACATTGCTCTTGGCATAATCAGCTGCTTCGGCTCTGAGCTGCACTACAACTTCCCAGACACCGATCAGTGGGAGTATTATGTGACCTTGCCCCCTCTAGGCAGCATGACAGCACTCACCCACCTGCGCCTGGTCGGGATGGTCGACCTGCCGCCCGACTTCCCCCAGCTGTCCAGCCTGAAGAGCTTGGTTATGAACGAATGCCTAGCGGAAGATGACGGGCCGCTAAACTGGGGCTCCACACCGCTGACCGGCCTTGTTGCGCTGACAAGTGTGGAGATTCGCCCCTGCCTGTATGTTACAGAGCTGCCAGGTGCGATAAACTGGCCGCTAGTTCTTGGCAAGAAGCATTGCAACAGCGGCTGCGCTCACCGGGCATTGCGCGCCTGAACCCTGCCTGACCGCACATGCACTTCCTCTTTCAGATGCTGAATTGCTGGCCAGCGTGCCCCACTTGGCTGTGGTGCATGCCCCAGATCCCCGCGAAACTCGGCAGGCTCTGCGGGCTGAGCAGGCTCAGCTGGCAGCATCCTGGCGTGCGCAGCTGGCCGCCCTGCGCCCAGATCTGCACGTCACCTTGCCACCACCACCGGCGGCGGGGCAGCAGTGAAAACCTGGCAGATTGGGCCGCATGGCGGCGTGAGCATGCTACACAGCTGCTCTGATGTGCAGCCCTGGGTACATTTCTACTAGCCACTTGCACATGCAGTTTGATTGCCGCTGCAAAGCACCCCACCCACCCCGATCAATCTGGTCATCTGGGTGCACATTGCATGCCCTGCGTCCCGACAGGCTGTCTTGCATAGCAGGTGTAACTGCACAATCGATCTCTGCTGTGATAGCATAGCAGTCAGACATGATGAGATGCGGCAGCTGGTATGTGCAGAGATCCAAAAGCTTGCCAAATGCCGCTCGCCTGTCAGCAGCCGGAATCGGCCGCTGCCTCCCCTGCCGGGCGCCACAGCCAACAAGCCAGGCGTCTCTCTTCTTTTCAGTAAAAGCTTCTGGTGCCTTTGCTGCTACAAGCACTTATGGTTGCCAGCCGCAGGAGCCCGTGGAACACGCCCCCTTGCCCACTCTGCTGCGGCCCTTTGGACGGCCGCCCATGGTTCCTCAGGGCGAGGTGCTGCCTGCAGATGGCGGGTTCAAGGTGCGAGGGTGCTGCAGAGACCTGCCGCCGGCCGTCGCCGCCCACCGCCGCTGGCTTCGCCGCCAGCGACCTAGCTGCTGCAGCTGATCCAGCGCCCACCTGCCGCCACATGACCAACGCCCGCCAGTCCACCAACCAGGCTGTGTTCCAGCACGAGGGCCAGCGGTACACAGTGGAGCCCCTGGCCTCGGCCGCTGATGCCGCACTGGCGCTGGATGTGCTGACGGGTGAGTGAGCGGCTGCGTGGGGGCACAGATTAGCCTCGTGCATGGTGCCTCTCCGCCTTCTGCGCTCACACCGGATCTGCAGATGCGCCCTGCCGTCCCCCTCCCACTGCTGCAGTCCACCAGGCGATATGCGCAGGCCTGCCCCTGGATGCCACCCGGCTGGCCAGCGACGCAGGGCTGGCGCGGCTGGCCCGCCTTGCCTGGTGGGTGGCCATGCCAGTACACAAAACGTCTTCATGTGAATGTTCCATTTTCCTCGCTGAATCGTGCCTGGCGTGCATTGCTGTGCAGGATCGCAGGGTTGCAGATCAACCTGCCCGCTACCGCCGGCGGGCAATGGCAGGCCATTCCACTGCCTGAGCTGGTGCAGCAGCTCAACAGCTGTGCCGCCGCAGCTGCCCTATGCTCAGGTAGGAGCAGCAGCAACTGATTATGACCGTTGGAAGTTGGTGTGTCCAAGCTCAACATGCTGCTGGTTTCCGCCTGTCCCTCTGTGAAGGTCCTGCTGGCGCAGCGGCACCTGACCAGGCGCTGCTGTGTGGGGCAGCCTCGCTGGGGCATGTGCAGCTGCTGCAGCAGCTGCTGTTACTGGTGGACCCCAATATGGTCTCAGCAGGCAACAGCAATGGCTTCGCGGCCACTCATGTGGCAGCAGCAGCGGGTCAGACAGCCGCACTTCAGTGCCTGCTGGCGGCCACCCCTGGCAGCGCAACGGCTGTCGACAGCGGGGGATGCACCCCTCTTTTTGAAGCAGCTCTGGGCGGCCATGCTGCAGCCGTGGCTGTTCTTCTGGAGGCAGCGCCAGGGGCAGCCTCAATGGCGACTGCCGAGGGCTACACCCCTCTCATGGCAGCAGCGCAGGAAGGCTGTTTGGAGGCAGCGCGGCTGTTGCTGGCCGCTGCCCCTGGAACTGTGCATGCAGCCGATCAAAGAGGTCAGACAGCGCTGCATGCGGCTGCGCAGCATGGCCACGTCGGCGTCATGCGGCTGGTCCTTGCGGCTGCCCCCGACGCCCTGCTCGCTGTGCCACACAGCACTGGCGCCGGTGCAATCCACATTGCGGCGGAGCATGGCGGGTTGGAGGCAGTCAAAATGTTGCTGCAGCTGGCGCCAGATTTGGCTACAGCTCTGGGTGGTGACCTGCACTTTGCTCCCACTCACTACGCCAGCCGCGGCGGCCAGCTAGCAGTTGTGCAGCGCTTGCTGCAGCTGCCACTACACAGGGCAGCTGGGGTCAGGAATGCCAAGGCAGTGCGCCTGCTGCTGGCGGCTGCTCCGGACACAGCCATGGCACGCAGTGACAGTGGCCTCATCCCGCTCCAGCTGGCTGCAGCGGTGCGCCCGAGCAATGAAACAGCCAAGCTGCTGCTCGCTGCGTGCCCGGCCTCCACGATCCTTACATTCCTGGCTGCACGGCCTTGCCTGGCAGCTGTCTGTGCCGTGGATTTTGTGTGCGTCCACCTTCCGCTAACGGATGACCAGTGGGAGCAGCTGCGGCAGGCGTATTCTCATGGCTTTAGGCAGACCTCTTATGTCCCATACTCCATCCTTCCGCATTCGCCCGCCCAGGCGCTGCCCGCCGCCCTCGATCACTCACCTGCCCAGGCGCGCCAGCTGGTGCGCCTGCTGACTGACACCAAAACGGCCTGCCTGCGCACCTTTGGGCTGTGCCTGGCCCGGCTGCAGCGCCGCCTGCGCGTGCCGCTGCCCGGCCCGCTGGCCGGCAAGCTGATGGCCCTGTTTGATGCCTGAGACCGCCTTCTTTGTTTCTGCAATTTGTTTTTAATCGCCGGTCCCTCTGCACTACGCATGCCCCGTGGGCATCCGCCTGTTGTGCCCGCTCAGGTGGTGCAGCACATAGGCATACTGCACAGACTGCACTTTCAGAGAACATGTGCAAGATACCATGCAGCTGTAAGCACTTCTCCATGCCTCAATGAGTGATTCGAGCATTACGCAGCTGGTCGGATAGCATGGGGCCATGCCAGCATGGGCGGCCAGCGCGGCGGCTGCGGCGGCCACGGCGCTGCTCAGAGCCACGCTCGCCCACTCTTGACCCGATCATGGGATCCTCTCAGGCAGTGCCTGCGCAGGGGGAGCAGGGCAGCGGCAGCGAGGACGAGATGGAGGTGCAGGACGAAGTGTTTCGGCTGCTGGTCGGCCAGGGCGGGCCTCCACCCTTCTTCTGCGCTGGGCAGCTGCCGTCCGAGGCTGATCCAGGGCTGGCGGTGGCGGGCGTGGGCTCTGTGCACCTGCCGCTTGACGCCGCCGGCGCGGCGGCGCTCAAGCCGCCCGCTGGGCCGATGAGGATGGCGCCCTTTGGCCATGGGGAGGAGACCCGGACAGATGAATCTGTGCGCCGAACCTGGCAGCTAGACCCCTCCATGTTCAGCCTTGAGCCGGGTGAGCTATACAGGGTGCGCTGCAGCTTGCTGGGCGGGGGACATGGGGTTTCCATGTCGTGCACATGCCATGCTGACCCTCTTGCTGCGTTGATTGCGTTGCTGCGCTGCTCTGCAGGGTGGGAGGAGGCAGTGCAGGAGGTGGTGGAGGCCGCAAAGGAGGGGCTGGGCATCGATTCCGAAGCAGGCATGGGGGGTGGTTGGAGGGCTGCCATGGGCAGGTCATGGGCAGCCTGAAGCTTTGACATTTCATGAGGGATGCGATGCCTGGGCATGGCTGCGCCCGTTGGCTGCCAGACGCCCAGGCCGGGCTGCCCCGGCTGCTGCCATGCATGCAGAGGTGGAGGCGCAGCTGCACAAGCTGCTGCTGTACGAGCCGGGCTCCTTCTTCAAGGCAATGACAGCATGGCAGCCATGGCATGGAATGGCATGGAATGCAAGCTGCGTACCAGCAGACATGGGCTGGTGCTGTGGCATGGAGTGCAAGCAGAAGCGGCCTGCTTTTCCAGCCCTGAAATGACATGGCATGGAATGCAAACTGAAGAGGCCAGCCTGCACCGCCCCCTTCCCATGCAGCCGCACCGCGACAGCGAGAAGGTTGATGGGATGTTTGCCACCCTCTCCATCATCCTGCCATCCACATACGACGTGCGGGGTGGCCAGTAGCAGCCCAGTTGCGCCGCTGTGCCGCACCAGACCAAGATGCATGCTGCGCACCGGCATGCTGTGGTTGATAGCCCTTCTTTCCTGTGTTGATCATTTCCACATTGCAGGGCGGCGAGCTGGTGATAGAGCACGACCAGAGGTGGCGCGTCAAGGTGGACCTTTCCGAGGAGAGCAGGACCGGCGCATGCTTTACCGCATTCTATGCAGGTGCCTCGTGGCGGTCTGGCATGTGGCATTGTTTCCCTAACCCATCCCTCAGGAGAGATGCGGCATTGCAACATTGCTCTTTCCACACCTGCTGGTGCCCGGCTTTGCTGCTCATGCCCCTTCACCTCCCAACCTGCTCAGACTGCGAGCACGAGGTGCTCCCCCTGCAAAGCGGCCACCGACTTGTGCTGACGTACAACCTGGTTTGGGCGGGCGCGGGGCCGCCGCCCATGCCGCCCGTGCCAGAAGGTAGGCGGGCAGCACTGCGTGGGGCTATGCCCATGTGCTGCCTGAAGGTGTGCAAAGGCATACATGCGCACGTGTGCGAGATGCATGTGCGCACCTGATGTGCGCCTGCATGGCTGTGTTGTCCTTCCCCTGACTGCAAATGCAGAGGCCGTCGAGCGCATGATTGAGCTGGCGGAGGCATGGGGCGAGGATGCAGAGGGGCCCGAGCGGCTCTGCTACCTCTTCCAGCACAGGTTGGTCGCAACTGCAACTGTCTGTTTAGGCCCAACTGCATGCAACCGATGCCGCACTGCAAGCCATGCATTTGCAAGCCATGCAGGCATGCCATGGGTTACACGCGTCAGCCAGCGTTGCGATTGTCGAGCAGATGCATGCGATGGCAGCTTACGTGCCTGCGCTTGCCGCCACGCATGCCCACACTTCCTGACCAAGTACAGGTACACTGAAGCAGGGCTGAAGCAGCACGGCATCGCCGCACTAAAGGGCATGGACCGCTCAGCAGCGCAGGTGCTGGGGCAGGCAGAGGGTGGGTTGAGTTGTGTGCACATAACAAGAGTTGTCACGCTTCTGCTTCCGTTTCACCATACCGGATTTTCTCTGCCTGCTCTCGGTGCAGCTCCTGCTGGCCGCCTGCGAGGAGGGAGCGGACTTGGACGCCTCGCTGGCGCTGGTGAGCCTGCCATGCTGTGTCACGCTGTGCCGTGTTGCGCGATGCCACCCCGTGTTGCGCGATGCCTGTGCCATACCATGTCATGCTCATGCCATGCTTGGCGTGACATGAACCTTGCACCACAGGTGGGCTTGAACGCGCCCTCCATCGCAACGCATGCACATGAAGGCGCATGTCAAGTAGCCGGCTACTGGGTGCCCAGCCCAGCACCACCACTCGCCCCTGAACAGGCGCAGGCGCTCTCCTGTCCTGAACAAACGCCCTTCATCATGCTGCAGGACAGGAGCTGATGTTCATGGAGGAAGAGGAGGCCGCCGTCTCGGGCTGGCTCAACATCCGGGTGAGACCGCCAAACACGCTGACGTCATGCTGTCGGGCAGCGAGGCCGCCGTAACACTGTTTCAGAGTTTTCGATTGCTGAGCTGAGCCTGGCTGCCACACCTTCAATAGCAGAGCTGAGCGTTCCCCCAATCTGCCCCCACCTGCCCCGCAGGCTTCCACGCTGTGCCCCCTGGCCGGGCCGGCCCCTGCCTTCAGCAGCCTGGTCGTTGAGCCCCAAGCTGGACAGCTGCTGGCGAGCGACGCACAGCTGGACTTTGCTGGAGCGCAAGCGGGTGAGCGCAATGGCAAGGGAGCAACAGTTTACCACAAGCACATCCAGCTGCACCGGGCTTGGGTAGCAACCGCTGAATGGCTGCCTGGCTGCTCTCACTGTCTCTGCAGATAAGCAGAAGCAGGTCTTCACAGGTAAGGCGGCACGCAGCTTGGTGCGCAGCTGCTGTGGGCTGGGCACACCAGGGCGGCGGCCTTTGGGGGCCGCTGCGAGGCACATGCCGCTGCATGCGGTGCTTCATGCATGATGCTCCTGCTCACGCTCCCAACCTCCTCTTTGCTCTTGCTCTCAGGCAACGAGGCCAACGAGCGCGTGAGGTGAGCACGAGGGCAGTCTGGGTCGCATCCTGATGGGGCGCAGATCTATCATGCCTGCCTGGCATGCCTCAGCCCGCGCCCGCGACCCTTCCAAGCCCATGCCTGCCACCTCTGCCGCCTTCCGCCCCGCCTCCTGCGCCTCCCCAGGTGGTATTACCGAGCGGGCCTGCTCTTCTGGCCATCCTCCAAGCGCCTGATCAACACCGTGCAAGCAGACCCCGCCCGCCAGGCGCTGCGCCTCCACGGCATGCTGGTGCGCTGGTGGGAACAGGCAGAAAGCGTAGGGTTGAGGCTTGGAAACAAGGTGGATTGTTAAATCTTGCAGGCCTGGTGCCATCCTGCCTGTCGAGCAGTTCAGCATGGCATGATCCCCTGTGCGTCGATCACTGCCTTCCACTGCATGCAGGCCCATGCTGGGGAAGGGGGCGGTGCTGCAAAACTGACAGCGCAGGCTGCCGAGGCGGCCGTACAGCTGAGCAAGCGCTACCCTGGCATGGCACCAGCAGAGGGTGAGGCGGAGGGCCAGCCCAGTGGCGGCGGCCAGGCGGGGGAGGGCGAGGCGGCATCCATGAAGAGTGGCAGCGAGAGTGGCAGCGAGCAGGGCGCAGAGTATGATGATGAAGAGCCATCTGGCGTGGCCGCCCGGCAGCAGCGCCGCAAGGACTGGGCGGCCCGCACGGGCTGGGGCCCTGAGCCTGAGGCAAGCCCGCAGGAGCTGGCGTCTGAGCTGGCCCGCTGCATCCTCAGCCTGGGTGCGCAGGGCGGAGCGATTGTGGCACATTGTTTGGAGGGCAGCGAGGGTGGCTGGGAGCGCAGGTGGCTCTTGATTTGTGTGTTCCAATGGGCAATGGGCAGTGCGCTGGGAGCTCAAGCTGGCAGTGCCTACGCCCTTCGATCTCCCGTTGTCCACAAGCGCCAACCGCACTTGACATGCCGCTCAATTGTACGCCCCTTTGCCCTCCAGGGCGCATGCTGCGCGACCAGCTTGACTCTGAGCCCGGCTGTGCAGCACAGATCACCACAGTGCTGATCCTTGCAGCCTGCAGGCTGGGTGATGCTGAGCTGGGCGAGACACTCGTCAAGAAGTGTGCAGGTCAGTTGTGGACTTGGGCAGCTTCCCCTCCCTTGCCATGTGACTAGGCAGCGGTGCAGTGTGGGCGCAGGCCTGCAGGTCAGCAACCGAGTACACGGCAGGTGGCTTGCAACCTTGGGCATTACACTTGGCAGCAAGATAAGCCCGCCATGCTCGCTGCTCCACCCCGCAGGCGACTATGACCTGGTGCAGTCTGCAGCCCTGGTGTGGGCCCACTTTGGCTGGCCCCCCAGCTGGCTGCCGCACTGGGTGGCACAGCTGTCCCCACAGCGCGATTACTACACGACCATCAGCCTTCCGCGCCTGCTAAATGCTTGTCTAGATGCCGGTGAGTTGTCGGCACCGCCCGGGCTGGCACCATGTTGCCGTCACCGGCTGCCGCTGTGTACCCATCCCAGCTGGCCTCAGTGGCATGCCTGCCAAGCACAGCATGTTCACCATATTGGTGCTCATTGTGCCTGCAGCCACCAGCTACATTGCATCTGAAGCGTCTGCGGCAGCCAGCAAGCGCGCCCTCACCGCCCTCGCGCTGGCAGTGGCGCAGAAGCTGAGCAAGGAAAGCAAGGCAAGCAGGGGCGGGTTGGGGCTGTTCTGCATGAGCAATCACCCGGTCTGCATGCACACATTGAAACCAACCTAGCGCCTATCCACCCTGCTCTGCACGCAGGGCTGGAGCGCTTACCACTCTATGGACGATCTGCTGCTGTGCCTGCTGCGCATCTCACGCTGGGCTCGCACAGCAGGCAAGGGCAGCCGGTGTGCTCTGCTGCCTGCTTGCGGCAAGGAAACGCATATGCGGTTCGCCGCGCCAAGCCAGGCAGTTGTACTAGCATCGATCATGCCAGCCGCGTTGCCTGCAGGCTGCACTGCAGCGTGGAGCTGCCGGAGTAGATTTGCTGCTACCCTGTCCCTGTTCCACCAAAACAGGTGCCCAGCTGGCACTGGACCGCAGCACGGCCAAGCTGGTCAGCCAGGTGCAGGAGTGGGAGCACCAAAATGCCACCCACTTTGGCCACGTGGCAAAGGCGTGCGAGACCATTGCGGCGGCAATCGGCCTGCCGGCACTTGCAGGCGAGATTTGCCGCCATGCAGGGCGGCAGATGCACTTGTAGCGTGCATACTGTTGGAGTGTAACTTGCACTTGCAGCAGGACGGCTGAGGTGTCCCTTGTGACGGGTCAGCACCTAACACGCGTGCATCCTTGTGCCAGCCGCAGACAGCCCGCCCATCCTCAGCCTGGTGTCCACCTGCCTGGCGGACACCGCGGCGGCCCTGGGCCCGCCCCCAGGTACTGTGGGGCTGGCCATGGCTGCTGCACTCTGGAGGTTGAAGTGCAGCAGGCACCCCTGCTGTGCAGCATCAACGTTGCTGTGGAAGGGTGCACTGTGCCGCACCCCTCCTTGCCCTCCCCACCTGTAACGTCGCCGCTTTCGCCAATACAGGCAAGTGGGCAACTAGACAGCAATGGCCACACAAGGTGCTTTACCTTCCCACCCCGCCCTGCAGGCGAGCCTGCCGACTGGTCCAAGCCTGGCATCAAGCTGACCTGCAACAAGGAGCCTCTGTGCGACCAGTGCGCTGCGCTCCAGGTGAGTGCACATTGGATTTGGGCGGGCGCAAGGCTGACTGTCAATCGGTGCGGTTGGCTCGTATCGTATGCATATCCTCTCAGCACGGTTAGACACGCACCTATTACCTCCCCGGTGCCCTGTTTGTCACTTTTTTTCAGGAGTTTCTTGTGGACCCGGAGCTGCGGGAGTGCACCTTCAGCCAGCTGGCAGACCCGGTCATCTATGACCCCGAGACGCACCTGTCCCAGTGGGCCAACAGGTGGGCGCAGGCCTGGCACCGGTGCAGCAACGTGTGGTGCGGTGCTAGCATGCCGTCCCCCCTGCCGTGCATGGCCTGCCACCCGGAAGCCCAGCAGCCCCCTGCTTGGACCTTCAGCCCGTGCAGCTCAGGGCAGTGATGCTGTCTCTCACCCGCCACTTCCTGCCCTATCCTTCCACCCCCCCCTGGTTGCGCAGCCACAAGGCAGACAGCTGGGTCAGCCGTGAAAGCGATGTGGTGGCCACACGAGAGCGCCCGCCGGGCCACCCCCTGCCACCCGGCACCAACGAAAGCTTCCACCTGACCAAGCGCCACGCCCGCCACGCAGCGGCGCTGGAGCAGAGGGAGCAGCTGGTGCAGGCCCGCAGCCAGCTGGCAGGCCTGTGGACGGAGCTGCTGCTGCTGCGCCTGGGCGGCGCTCCCAGCCAGCGCGGCGCCTGAGAGCGGGACCGCGGCCAGGGCCAGACAGGGATGAACATGGGTGGGTCAGCAGCGTTGCAGTTGCATGTACAGCGTAGTGTTGGACTTTGCACGTCTGCGGTGCATTGAAGCATGTTTGCTGTGAGGAAGTGTGCGGGTCTGGATGGCAGTGCAGCCCAGCAGAGAGGAGCGAGCAAGGCCAGTGCATGCAGCCTGCCAAATCTGTCCTGTGCAGCTGCAGTTTACAATTTGCCATGTGGCTCAGCTGTGAGTTGGATAGTGAAAAATCAGTTTGTCGTCTGCCTGAGTTTAGTGCAATAGTGCAGGGTGAAAACAGTGGTGCAAGGACGCCAGGCAGAGGCCGCCGCTTGCGGCTGAGCAGGAAACCACAGGCACGCTCAACCTGTGGTGCGGCCTCAAATGCCAGTATTGCTGGGACCTGGGCAGTTCGGGCTGGTGCTGCGCTAGAAGCCCACAAACAGCGCCTGCTCCGCTGTGCTGAGCTGGAAGGCGTGCTGCATGGGGCCCAGGTCGCTGTAGTCGTCAAAGTTGGAGGCGTCGTCCGCGCTGCGCACGCTGGGCCTGCACAGCGTGTGTGGGCAGCATAGCAGGGCGGGTGCGGCAGTGAGGCGAGATGCATTGGCGACATGGGTGATGTTTGACGGAGTGCCTTGTAAGAGAGGTGATGGTCGGCATCCTCTTGCATCTAGGCCTGTGACCAGGGCGCTGCTTCCTTGTTCACCGTGCTCCTGCCCTGGAGCCTCACCGGATGGGCGGCGTGGTGGTGCCATGCTTGAGGGCGGCAAAGTCGAGGGGCCGGAACCAGGGGTGGCTCTTGATGTCGTTCACCCCGCCTGCCAGGCAGCCGTACCGCTTGCTCAGGTCGACCTGGGGTAGAGCAGAAAGGGTCGAGTTGCAGGCAGGCATGTCAAACGGGAGATGCTTGGAAGGGTACATGGCATGAAGCAAGCTGTTGTGCAAACGTCCCCCTGGTCTGCAACCAGCAGCCCCTGCTGGAATAGTGTCAGCAGCACCACATGCGCACCTGCAGCAGCTTGCGGATGAGGTCTCGTGCCGTCACGGAGAAGTGTGAGGGGAAGGTGACGGTGCCCTGTGCAGCAGCGGG
>VFQQ010001184.1_pt1 | contig 39040 bp, 39 predicted proteins | sample 3512341 | NCBI WGS metagenome assembly VFQQ01 (sample SAMN10412373, study PRJNA504923) | tailings metagenome | isolation source: Relicate 2 Philex TSF1 revegetated site | place: Philippines: Tuba, Benguet | collected 2017-08-29 | reverse complement strand
CGTGAATGGTAAACACATGGCCGCGACGCTTGGTCAGAACCGTGCGGTAGTGGAAGACAATCCGCTCCTTCCCGTTGAATTCCTTGTCCAACCCCTTCAGGTCCGGAACAAACGGGTTCTCCTGGGTGGCGTCGTCCGTGAAAAGCTCACCCCAGGCGTCGAACTCCTTGTTCATCAAGAGAGTGTAGAATTTGAGAATTGTTTCTTCGGTCTTTGTGCGTGGCGTCATTTCATCTGCACGTGGCATTGGCATTTTCCTCAGTGTTTTCCGCCGGCGCCGACCGTGAAGCCGTCGAACGCTTTCTGGAAGACGATCGGGTTGAAGTGCTCGCGGTTGAGCACGATCTTGCCGTCGCGCAGCTTGAAGATGAACACATAGTGCTGGTCATAGAGGCGGCCGGTTTCACCGACAGTGCTTTTGCCGCGCGCCTCCACCACGATCACGTCGGAATCGGCGGTCTGGTGCAGATGATCGATGTGGAAGACATGATCGCGCCGATTGGGAATAGACTTGTTGTAGTGGCGAAGCAGCTTTTCCTTGCCGTGCCAGGTTGACTCCAGACCGTCAACTCCAGCCGCGAAAGGCATGTCCTGAACGGCATCATCGGCCCAGAGGTCGGCGAAGGCGTCCAGGTCTTTCTTCATCAAATTCTGGAAAAAGCCGAGGACGATTTTCTAATTGTCGTTACGGCCGGTCATTTCATCTGCACGTGGCATAGCTTGTCTCTCCCTTGTGTCTCGATGGTTCGCGCCTTACCGATTGGCGGCTTCCCAGGCGCGAAGATCGAAGCCCTCCACCGCCGCGTCCTTGGGCAACAAAGTTGGCTGACGGGCCAGCAGTTTGCGGGCTGCCATGAAGTCCCCGGCCCGGTTGACCGATTCCGTCGCGATAAGGTGTCCGCGCTTGAAAAGCAGCATCGTGAAACTCCTGTCCAAGGGATCGCCAAGCGTGACTGTGGCATCATGGCCGGTGGAAAGTCCGACCATCTGGAGTTTCAGGTCGCCCTGATCGGTCCAGAACCATGGCACTGCGGCGTAAGGGGCGGCCTTGCCGACAAGTCTGGCCGCAACAGCGCGACCCTGGTCGGCAGCATTCTGGACCGATTCCAGCCTGATCGGGCTGCCGGCATGCTGGCTAGGAAACATGGCGCAATCGCCGATGGCGGAGATCGTCGGATCGGAGGTCAGCAGGTAGGAGTCGACCTTTATGCCGTTTTCGATGTCGAGCCCCGCTTCCGCGGCGAGTTGCACATTCGGCAGAACACCGATACCGAACACCACAATATCCGCCGGCAGCTTTCGCCCGCCGGTCAATTCGACACCGGTGACCTTGCCCTCCGCGCCCTCGATTCTGGTGAGGCCCTTGCGGAAATCCAGGTTGATGCCCCAACCCGTGTGCGCCTCGGTGAAGAAGTCCGACATTTCCTTCGATACCGCACGGGCCATGGGGCGATCGGCGAGTTCGAGAACATGCACCTGTGCGCCGCCAGCCCGGGCTACGGCTGCAAACTCAAGGCCGATGAAGCCGGCGCCAACCACCACCACGTTTCGCGCGTGTTTAAGCCGTGCTCCCAGCGCATCCGCATCGGCGAGATCCTTCAGGCCGAAGACACCGTCAAGCTCGGCGCCCGGAACAGGAAGCGCTCGGTTATGGGCGCCGGTCGCCAGCACCAGATGATCGTAGTCCAGTGACGATCCCGAGCGAAGCGTTACTCTGCGGTTCGTTCGGTCGAGAGCCGTCACCTGATCGCTGACAAGCTCGATGTGGTTGTCGCAGAAGAATTTTTCGGGGCGAAAGCACAGGCCGGCAACATCCGTTTTGCCAAGCAGATAAGCCTTCGAAAGAGGAGGACGCTGATAGGGCACGCCCGGTTCATCGCCTATCAAGGTGATCGCGCCTTCGAAACCGTCCTGCCGCAGCGAAGCCGCAGTCTGGAAGCCAGCCTGTCCGGCACCGACAATTACGATTGATTTGAGCATGCGTGTTTCATTCTTGCGAGACGAAGCTTTCGATCGGGTGCGCAGGGAGCGGCCATACGAATTTCCTATGGACTGATCCTTTGACATGCCGTTGCATAGCGGCTGTATCCCTCCGTTGAGGGACCGGGTGCAGCAGCGCCACAAGATGACGACAAGAGAAGCGTATCTGGCCGCGGCGGTCATAATCCCCAAAGGGGGGGACATACCGCGCGGATGCAGTCTTGCTATGCTGTTGGAAGGTGGCTTTCTTGAAAACGCCATTCGTTCGGCGTGACCTTGACGGCGCGCTAGCGGATGAGGAATCGGAGACTTGAATGACGGCAGTGGCGGACAGGAACAGGCTGACGGAGGCACCGGTTCTCGATATCGATCCTTATGCGCTTGACGTCCTCAAGAACCCCTATCCGTTTCATGAAGAGCTTCGCGAGGCTGGGCCGGTCGCACTGATAAAACCTCACGGCGTCTATGCCGTTGGCCGGCATGTTGAAGCATCCGAAGTGCTGAACGATCCCGTTCGCTTCACCGCCTCGGGAGGTATCGGCATTCAGGATATCCGCAAGCCGGGGGAATTCCGCGTACCAAACCGGCTGCTGGAGAACGATCCGCCAAGCCACACCAATATTCGCGGCGTCCTGTCGAGGTTGCTTTCCCCCATCGTCATTCGCGGTTGGCGCGAGCATTTCGAAGCGGAAGCGAAGAAGGTTGCTGCACAAATCGTCGAGATGGGTGAATTCGACGGTGTCGAGAATCTGGCCGAAGAGTATATTCTGCGCGTGTTTCCGGATGCACTCGGCGTCAAGCTGCCCCGAAGGAATGTGCTTGCCATCGGCGAAATGCGCTTCAACCAGAGCGGCCCCCAGAACGAACTTTACAAAATAGCGATGGAGAAGGCGCAGCCCTATCTCGAATGGTTCGAGAGCAGCACGCAGCGTGAAAACGTGACGCCCGGCTCAATCAGCGAAACGCTTTTCGTCTGCGAGGAGAGAGGTGAAATCGAGCCGGGCATCGCTTCCAATATGGTGCGTTCCTTTATCGGCGGCGGCACCGATTCTACAATTACCGGCATTGGCCATACTCTTAATCTGCTCGCGCAGAACCCCGATCAATGGGCGGAAGTGAAAGCCAATCCGAACAAGGTCAAGTCGGCCTTCGAAGAGGCCTTGCGCATGGAAACGCCGTTCCAGGTGACGTATCGCACCACGACGGGTGAAACCGAGCTTTCCGGCGTCAGGCTTGAACCCGATACCAAGATCGGCGTTTTCCTTGGCGCTGCCAATCGTGACCCGCGCAAATGGCCGAATCCCGACAAATTCGATGTATCGCGCGATACCGCCGGCATCCACGTCGGTTTCGGTGTTGGCGCCCATATCTGCATCGGACAGATGATCGCGCGGCTCGAGGCGGAGGCTATCCTCAAGGCGGTCGTCGAAGCTGTCGACAGGCTGGAGCCCGCCGGCGCCCCACGCTTCCGTCCGATCAACCAGATGCGTCAGCTCGACTATCTGCCGTTGCGTGCGGTCAGCGGGTGAGTATGCGCACCAAAGCCCAGGCCGATTTTGCGAAAGAGAAATGAAATGACCAATCCATCAGCCGCGACGAGCCTGCCTGAGGCACCGGTTCTCGATATCGATCCCTTCTCAGACGAGAACATCGAGAATCCTTACGAATTCCACCGGATGCTTCGAGAGACCGCGCCGGTCGTCTTCATCGAGAAGTACAACATGTACGCGGTCGGCCGCTACGAAGCGGTGCGCACGGTGATGAGCGACTTCGAGCGCTTTACCTCCGAGGGAGGTGTCGGCCTTTCCGACATTCGCAAGCCTGGCGCCTGGCGCACCGCCAGCCCCATCACCGAAATCGATCCTCCACGCCACACGAAGGTCCGCGGCGCGCTCACCAAGGTGATTTCGCCGATCGTCATCCGCCAATGGCGAGAGGTGTTCGCGGCGGAGGCGGAGAAAGTTGCCGACAGGGTCGTCGAGCAAGGTGAGATAGAAGCCGTGCACGACCTTGTGGAAGCCTTCATTCTCAAGGCTTTTCCCGACGTTCTCGGTGTCGATATGCCGCGTGAGAATTTTCTCGACATCGGCGAGATGAACTTCAACCAGATCGGCCCGAACAACGAACTGCTTAAGAAGTCACTCGAGAAGGTGGAGCCGATCCTGCCGGCCTTTCAGAGAGCATTCCAGCGTGAGGCGATGCTGCCGGGCGGGTTTGGCGAGAAGATTTTCGAGGCTGAAGACAAAGGCGAGTTCGAAGCTGGCACTGCCGGCCCCCATGTTCGTTCCTTCTTGCGGGCGGGAGTGGACACGACGATCGCCGGCATTGGTCACACACTCAACCTTCTGGCCCAGAACCCCGGGGAGTGGGAGAAGATCAAGGCCGATCCAACAAAAGTGCGCGGGGCCTTCGACGAAGCGATCCGCCTGCAGTCTCCTTCGCAGGTCATGTTCCGCACCACTGTTCGGGATACGGAACTCGACGGTTACCGCATGGCAGGCGACGTCAAGATCGGATCCTTCCTGGGGGCCGCCAATCGTGATCAGCGCAAGTTCGTTGACCCCGACCGCTTCGATGTCGATCGCGAGAGTGCCGGCGTCCATCTGGCACTGGGCGTCGGTCATCACATCTGCATCGGACAGATGATCGCCCGGCTGGAAGCGGAATGCATTCTGGGCGCGGTCGCCCGTCGGGTGAAGCGCATAGAGCTCATCGGTGAACCGAGATATCGCCTGGTCAATACCTTGCGAACCTTGGAGCACCTGCCGCTGCGCCTTGTGGCCGCTTGAGAATATAAAAGAAGGTTTCCAATATGCCGAAAGTTACATTCATCAATCCTGACGAAACGCGTGTGGAACTGGAGGTTCCTGTCGGGACGAGCCTGATGCGGGCAGCGACGGCGCACGGGCTCGACGGCATAGTCGGCGATTGCGGCGGCGGGCTTACCTGCGCAACCTGTCATGTTCTCGTTCAGGAAGAGTTTCTGCCCAACACACCCTCCATGACGCCGAACGAAGAGCAGATGCTGGATTTCACCGCGATGGGCAGGCAGATCAACAGCCGCCTGAGCTGCCAACTCGTCATGACCGAGGAACTGGACGGCTTGACCGTGCGCATCGCAGATCCGCAGCTTTAAGCCTTTACTTCGTACCAAACGACGGCCCGCTTCCCGGTGAAGCGGGCCGTCGTTTTTTCAGGCTTCGGCAAGCCCGCCATGGGGTAATTGCGGGCCGGGAAAGCTGCGGTCTGGCTCTGCCAAATTGTCTGAAAATTCCCCTGTGACAGAAGCACATTGAATCTGGCGGAAACGTAAGCGTTTGCATGCAGTTTCTTCTGCATTTTTTCGAGCAACGAAAGATGTGTGCGATGCGAGAATCACGAAAGTTGGAGTTTTTTGTCATGTTTATTTTGCGGCTAAAATCCTTTTGAAACAGTTAGTTATGAGTATCGCACTGCAATATTGTTTTCATATTGCAGTAATTTCATTTTGAAAGTAATGTCATTTGCAAGCGATTGGAATTGCAGGGAGGAAACGCAATGACCGCAGCGCCCTTGGCTAGGGATTCACTATCTGATCGGCCCGAAAAACCGGAGGCTCCATCGCTTTCCGAAATAGTTGAAGCCATCGGCCGGGAGGGGTTTGCAGAGCAGGTTCTCGATTATCTCAACCGGTACATCGGCGCCGATCATTGTGCGATTTTTCAGCTGAAGAACTACGAACTCTCCGAGGTGGCGTCTGCCAGCCTGGTGGGCGCGGCAATGATGCCGAAATCGGATCTGACGTCCTATGAAGTCAAGCGCCAGCTAAGCCAGGTAGGATCGTCCGGCGCGCGCGTTGACGTTTGCAACATTACGGGCACGGAGAACACACGGAGCATTGGCAAACGCCAGCGCATCATGATCTGCGAGCAAAAAGCTAATGCATCCTACTGCTTACGCATATTGCGCTCCGCGCAACGCGAAAGCCTCTCCGAGCCGCAGGTCGAATATCTCCGGCTGATCGCGCACCTTTTGATTTCATTCGTGGCACGGCATGTCGATCTGTTCGAGCGCAAGCCGAACCTCACGCCGGCATTGACGTCGCTCGAGGAGATACAAAGCTGCGTGATCGGTGCTACCGACCTCTCGCGCCGCGAAGGTGAGGTTTGTGCACGTATTCTCTACGGCCTTTCCTCCTGCGGCATCGCACTTGATCTCGGCATAGGCAAGGAGAGCGTGATGACCTATCGCAAGCGCGCCTATCAGCGCCTGGGCATCGGAAGCCAGCGCGAACTGCTCATGTGGTATCTCGCGCTCTGGAGCACCTTGCATGGCGGCAAGGCCGTCGGGGATGCCGTTGCGGTCAACTGACCGCGGTATTTTCCAGTCAGACCACAGCCTAAGCCCGGTGTGTTCGCATCGGGCTTTTTCTTGTTCTTCGAAATAGACCCTTCGCGGCTTGTGCGTGCGATGGCTGGCCTAGGTCCCAGGCCTTAAGAACCTGTTTTTCTCCAACGTCAAAGGCCGGCGCACATGAGGCGCCGGCCTTTGACGTTGGAGCGATTGACGCTTGCTCAGCCGAAGAACAACCCCGGCAGATAAAGTGACAAGATGGGGAAGGCCGCAATCACAAAGACGCGGATGATGTCGACCGCAACGAAGGGTACAATGCCGCGCATGATCGTCGTAATGGGTATTTCGGGTGCGAAGGATCGCACGACGAAGAGGTTTACGCCGACCGGCGGTGCGATCATGCCGAGTTCACAAAGGACAATGACAAGAACGCCGAACCATATCGGATCGTAACCAAGGCCGGTCACGATCGGGAAGAAGAGCGGTACCGTCAGAAGCATCATCGACAGCTCTTCCATCAACGCACCGAGCACGATGTAAATCAGGCAGATGACGATAATGACCGTAAAGGGCGAAAAGCCGGAGTCCTGGACGAAGGAGAGAAGGGCGGTGTGGGCGCCGGTATAGTTCAGAAATTCGGTGAAGATCAGCGCCCCGATCAGCAGTCCGAAGATCACGGCCGTGGCCTGTGCGCTGTCCAGCAGGATCTCATAGAGTGTGTTGATGGTGAGGCGTCCGCGCAGCAGCGCCAGCACGAAGGCGCCGAAAGCACCTATGCCGGCCGCCTCCGTGGCCGTGAATGTACCGGAATAGATGCCGCCAAGCACGAGTGCGAACAGAACCAATACCGGCCATATGTTGAGCGTCGCCGCCAGCTTCTCCTGCGTCGAGGAGGCGCGTGCGGGGGGCGCGGCTTCAGGGTCGCGCCATGCAGTCCAGCGCACGGCTACGATATATCCCAGAATGCCGAGCACGCCGGGAATGAGGGCGGCCGCATAAAGCTTGCCGATGTGTGTCTCGGTCATGATGCCGTAGATGACCAGCAGCACGCTTGGCGGAATGATGATGCCGAGCGTTGCGCCTGAGGCGATCGTCGCGGCGCTGAGGCTGTCCTTGTAGCCGAAGGCGCGCATGGAAGGCAGTGCTACCTTGCCCATGGTGACGACGGTTGCGACGCTTGACCCGCAGACCATGGCGAAGCCGCCGCATGACAGTACCGTTGCGCTGGCAAGGCCTGCCCGGCGGGCACCGAGAAACGCCTGGGCCGCCCGGTAGAGCTCTTTCGAAACCCCCGTGCCCGCGATGAAATTGCCCATCAGAATGAAGAGCGGGATCACAACCATGGAATAGGACATGGCAGCATCACGTGTGGTCAGCGCCATCATGACGGAGGACTGCTTCCACCCGATGAGAAGGCCAAAGCCGATGAAGCCGGTAAGCCCCAATGCGACCGCAATGGGGACGCGGAAAAAAATCATGATGAACGACAGCAGAAACCCTGCGCCTGCAGCAACCATGGCGGTATCCTTACCTGTCTAGTGAGAACGCGCCTTCCCGTGTCACACGGTAAAGGACAGTTCCTCGGTTTCCGACTTGGGTTCAGGCACTTCGAAAGCCTTCGGAATCGTGAGCAGAAAGGCGATGCCATTCATGATCGCCAGAAATGCCAGGAAATAAAGAATAGGGCCGACGGGAATATGCAGCGACGGCGTTGCGTCGGCATAGCCGATGGCTTTCTGTCCCAGAATGTAGATCTGCCAGCCGATGAGGAAGAACATCGCCGCGCTGAGAAGGGCCGCCGCAACATTCATGATGCCGCGCAGCCCGGGCGAGGTGATCGCATCGATCAGATCGATCACGATATGCTTCTGCCGGAAGGCGACCTGCGGCAACATCAGGAAGATGATGCCCGCCAGCATCAGCTCGGTCACTTCCGATGCGCCCGTAAGCGGATGGTTCAAAACGTTCCTGCCAAAGACATCGACGAAGGTCAGGAGCATGAGGAGAAACAGCAGGCACGACGTGGCGATGCCTGTTATCTTTTCAAGGCGGGCGAACATGGCGGACTTTCCCTTTCGTAGAGAGGTCTATTCGGCCTGCTGTTCGGCAGCCGTGACTTCGGCGCGCAGCTCCGCGAGCACCGCGGCAGGATCGGCAAGACCCTTTTCCTTTGCGATCCGGATCCAGTTTTCGTCCAGTGGCGAAAGTGCCTTCTTCAAGCCTTCGATGAAATCGGGGCTGGCGGTTTCGAGGATAAGTGTCGGCGTCGCCTTCATCGTTTCCAGGCCGTCGGCATCGGCGTTGTAGAAGGTGAGTCCCATGGCCTCGGCAAGTTTTTCATGGGAAACTGCGTTGATCGCCTGTTGATCCTGCGGTGAAATCCTGCCCCAGGTGTCGGAGTTGACGATGACGGCCAGAGTGGCGTGGTAGATCCCGCCCGGGATAAGCGTCCCGAATTTCATAAGGTCGATCATCTTCATGTTCTTCAGCGTTTCCGACTGGCTGAGGCTGCCGTCGATCACGCCGGTCGAAAGCATTTCGAACGCTTCGTTGGATGCTTTGAGGATCGGCACCGCACCGACCATGTTAAGCAGTTCGGTCGTGACAGGGCCGGTTGCGCGAAGCTTCAACCCTTTGAAATCATCGACGGATTTCAAGGGCCGGCTGCGCGTGAAGACGTGGCCCGGTCCGTTTGAATAGATGCTCATCACTTCAACGCCGGCAAATTCGTTGAGCCCGGCCATATGCCTGCGGTACATGCGGTTGAAGGCGGGTGCGAGTATGCGTGTATCGTCGCCGAGGAACGGAAGCTCGCCGATTTCGGCAACCGGAAACCTGCCCGGCGTATATCCGGGGACGATGAAAGAGACGTCGGCAAGACCGTCGCGGATGACGTCGAACTGGCTTTGCGCAGTGCCTACGACCTTTGGCAAAATCTCGACCTTGACGCGCCCCTCCGTGACTTTCTCGATCTCCTGGAACCAGGGATACATCGCATTCTGGTTCACATGGTGAGCGGCGGGCAGCCATGAGGAATAGCGCAGTGTCACATTTTCGGCGAAGGCCGTGGTGACGAAAGAGATGCTGGCCGCTAGGCCGAGCCCGATGATCCTGCTTATACGCATGCTTGTCCTCCTCCGGTTACTCCGAGAGTTAGCCGTTCCCCACGGCATGCGGCTCCCGGCAGGTCTTTTTGTTGGAGCTTGACTACCAGCTTTGGAGATCAGCCTATGTCACTCGCGCCGGGGACAGGCCGTCGACCGATCCATTCGCGCGGGGTGAATCAATCGGAACAACCACCCATCCGCTATGCGGCGGCATCTCTCGTTATGCGCAGCGGCAGCGTGCCCAGCATGCGCATCTGGTTGATAGGCCGATATGTCGGTTCTGCCGTGAGCTCCAGCGACTTCGCGCTCCGAATGAGCGCGGTGAGAATTGCGTCGGCTTCCAGGCGCGCGATCATCTGGCCGACGCAATTGTGATCGGCGACGCCAAAGCCCAGATAGTTTCCGACGGTCTCCCGCAAGATATCGTAGCGGTCCGGATCTTCCCAGCGGCGCGGATCTCGATTGGCCGAACCAAGCAGCACCGTTATCTTCGTGTCTCCCACGAGGCGATAATCGCCGAGATTCGTATCGCGGATCGTCGTGCGCCAGGTGAACTGGAACGGCATATCCATGCGTATCGCTTCCTCGAACGCCGGGCGAACCTTTTTCAGATCGGCTTTGACAAGGGCAAATTGATCCGGATTGCGCGCCAGATGATGGAGCGCATGGCCGATCGCGCTGATCGTTGAATCGACCCCACCCCCGACAAAGGATCGAACGATGTTGGATGCCACCCCCTCGTCAAGCTGTCCGGCCTCTTCGGCCTCGAACAGAAGATCGGCGATAGATCCGGGAACGACGCTGCGACGCTGACAGGCTTCCTCGTACCATTCGAGGAACGGCTCGGCCTCTTTCATTGCCTTGTCGTAAAGCTCATTATGCGGACCGCTTTGGTTGAACCGCATCTCGGCGATCGCCAGTGCTTCCGTGCGCTTCAGCCTGACGCCGACAGCGGCCGGAAATGCTGAGATGACATATGGCTCGGTCACCTCGTTCACTGCCTCGAAATCACCCTTGGCGAGCATTTCGTCCGCGACCACCTGAGCCTGCATCTCGAAGAATTCGCGCATCCTGCGAATGACCAACGGCGACATGGCGCGCGTCACGACGGACCTGATGTGCGTGTGCAGCGGCGGGTCGACCTCCTGCAGGCGGCTTGGGATGCGGAATTTCCCCGGCTTGCGGATGTCCTGCATGCTGGTACCGGCGCCGGTCATAAAGCGCGAATAGTCGGACAGGACGGTCTTGCATTCCTCATGACGGCCGACAGCGTACATATCGTACTTCTTCAACCAGACGATCGAGCCGGCTTCCCGAAGTGCGTGATGCATCGGGTACGGATCGGTGAGGTTCTCGATCGACCACGGGTCCCAGTCAAAGACCGGAGGGTCAAGTGTTGCAACCGGTTCCGTGGCAACTGACATCAGATTTCCTCCCTGCTCATTTGTGCCGCCCAAGTTTCCAGCGGCAAGGGAAACTGGCCGGCGAGCCGATCTGCCGGACGAATTCGATGGCAGCACACATGTCGAATAATGAACCGTCTGTCCCCGCTCGCAGGTGCATTGTGGTGGACAACCGACGCTTACGGTTGGTCTATTGGACGTCGTGCGCTTCGACGCAGGCGCGCGGAATGGCAGACTTCACGGAGCAGGCACTTGGCCAGAATTGCGATCATCTATTACAGCAGCACCGGAAAGAACCACCAACTGGCGCTGGCCGTCGAGGAAGGAGCCCGTTCGGTCGGGGCCGAGACACGTGTCCGCAAAGTGCGCGAACTGGCGCCCGACAGCGCTATCGACACGCGCGCCGACTGGCGTGCGCACGTAGAGGCGACAAAACATCTCCCCGAGGCTGAACTTGCCGATCTTGAATGGGCGGACGGCTTCGTCTTCGGCACCCCGACCCGTTTTGGCCTTCCCGCAGCACAGTTGAAGCAGTTCCTTGACCAGACTGGCGGGCTGTGGGCTCAAGGAAAGCTCCAGGACAAGCCGGTCAGCGTGTTCGGCGGCGCCAGCAATCCGCATGGCGGCCAGGAGTCCACGTTGCTTGCGCTCAACAACGTGTTCTACCACTGGGGCGCAATCATCGTTCCGACGGGCTATACCGACCCCGCTTTGCGGGCTGCCGGCGGAAATCCGTATGGCGTGAGCTTCACCGACCCGAAAAGCGAGCCGCTGCCTCCGGAGACAGTCGAGGCGGCGCGGTATCTGGGCAGGCGAATAGCCCGCTTCGCCGAAGTGCTCTCCCAAGGACGCAATATGCTCTCCGGCAAATCGTCTTGAGCGATGCCCGAAGCGGCCGGGAATTCAATGTCATGACTAATGTGCGCCCGGGATTTCAATATATGGCAGCTGCGCTCGTTCTGTTTCTGACGCTGCTCGGGAGCCATCTGGCGACGCCGCTCTATTCAATCTGGCAGGCCGAGTTCGGCCTTTCCACGACCGCGGTCACTTTGATATTTGCCTGCTATCCAATCGGGGTCACTGCTGGATTGCTGTTCGGTGGCAAGCTTGGCGATCAACTCGGGCGCAAGCCGCTGGTCTTCGCTGGTGTCGTCCTGACGGTGGTTTCCAGCATCGTCTATCTGCTGGCGACGGGCATGGGCTATCTCGTCGCCGCCCGGTTGATCAACGGCGTGGCGATCGGCCTGATGAGTGGTCCGGCGGTCGCAGCGATCGTCGAGTTGCAGCCCTCCGGAGACCGTGCCGAAGCGTCGAGGATCGGCGCTATTGCGACACTGGGATCGCCAGCCGCAGGCCTGCTTGCGGTGACGCTGATCGTGCATTTCACGACGGTTTCCGAACTGGTCGTCACGCTGCCATTCCTGTTTCAGCTCTGTGGTCTCGCGGTCGCGCTGGTGCTCGCGTTCTCGTTTCGCGAGACCATTCTGCCGCATAGCCGCCGGCCGCTGCGCACCACGTCCTTCGCGCCACAGGGCGTCTGGGTGCCGCCGGAAATTCGTGCAGCCTTCATCTTTGCAAGTGTCACCGGTGCGCTGAGCTGGGCCAATACGGGCTTGTGGCTGGCTCTCGGACCAGCCCTTGCATTCGACGTGATGGGAAGCGCCAACAAGCTTCTTGGCGGCCTCACGGTCGTTGCCTTTCTTACCACGGCAGGCGTGGTGCAACTGTTCACGAAGGGGCTGGGCTATCGCCGCGCAATCATGATCGGGCTTCTGCTCATTCCACCCAGCCTGATGCTGATCTGCGCTACGATGATCTGGAAATCGACGCCGGTTCTGATTGTCGGCGCTATCATGGCTGGTGCGGGGCAGGGGCTCTGCTGGATGGGCTGTTCCGAACTGGTGAACCGCATCACCCCGTCCGAAATCCGTGCTTCGGTCCTGTCGGGACTCTACATCGCCGGGTACCTGGGAGCCGCCATTCCCATTGTGTTCACAGGCATCGCTACGGACTATCTCGGCCTCTTCCGGGCGCTGGTCATTCTGTCGGCCGGCTTCAGCCTGCTGGCATTCTACCTGCTAGCGCGAAATCGCCCTTTTGCGCGGGCAGAACCTTCGACCGTCATCTTGTAGATGTTTCGTCGGGCATTGTGCGGTGCATCATGTCCCCGACCGTGAGGACATACTGGGCAGCTGACAAAGCTAGTTTGCGTCATGACGTCCGGTATTGAGCCTCGTGCCATGCGCGGGCACCCAGCAATGCCATTGACGAGGGTTTCACAATGGAAACGGCCCAGCACGGACCTTTGACAGGATTGCGGGTTCTGGAAATCGGCCATTTTGTCGCCGCGCCGTTTTGCACCCGGATACTCGGGGATCTCGGCGCCGACATCATCAAGATCGAACCGCCCCAAGGTGATCCTGTCCGGCAATGGGGGGAGCAGATCGACGGCAACTCGCTGTGGTGGTCGGTGCATGGGCGCAACAAGCGCTCGGTGACGCTCAACCTGAAATCCGCCAGGGCTGTCGAGATCGTTCTCGGCTTGGTCGAAAAATGCGACGTTCTGGTGGAGAATTTCAGACCCGGGCAGCTCGGCAGAATGGGGCTGGGTGACGACGCGCTTCGTGCGGTGAAGCCGGATCTGGTGATAGCCCACATTTCGGGTTTCGGGCAGGACGGCCCTTATCGCGACCGGGCGGCCTTCGGCGTCATCGGCGAGGCTATCGGCGGCCTGCGTTATCTGACCGACCATGCGCCCGGCACGTCCGATCTGCCACCGGTGCGGGTAGGGGTGAGCATCGGGGATTCGCTTGCTGGCCTTTACGCCGCTTTCGGCATCGTTTCGGCCGTCTGGCAACGAGACCGCGTGACGGGTGACGGCAAGGGCCGAACGATGGATGTCGCGTTGACGGATTCGGTTCTGAGCATGATGGAAGGGATGCTCCCGGAATATGGCGCGCTGGGCAGGGTCCGTCAGCCTACCGGTTCGCGCATCCCGACGGCGGCGCCTTCCAGTGCCTATCCGTCGTCGGACGGTAAATGGATACTGATCGCAGGCAATTCAGAGCCACTTTTCGCCAAGCTCGCCGGCCTGATCCGCCGTCCGGATCTGCTGGATGAGCCAAAGTTCAAGGGCAACCGCGCGCGGGTGGAGAATGTCGTGGAACTCGACGCGATCATTGCGACCTGGACGAGCCAGCTTACGATAGCCGAGTTGGAGAGCCGCTTGGCGGCAGCCGATATCCCGTCGACGCAGGTCTATTCAGCGGCTGAATGTGCCACCGATCCGCAGTTCATTCATCGCGGCATGGTGCGCCAGGTGGACGACGCATTGCTTGGCCGGGTCCTGCATTCCGGCATCGTGCCGCATATTTCCGATAACCCCGGGACGATCCGATGGGCAGGTCCTGCTGTCGGTCAACATACCGATGAAATCCTTGGCGAGCTCCTGTCGATAAAGCCCGAGGACATGGCAAGTCTCCGCGCTGAGGGGACGATATGACGACCGCCGACGCTGCCGTGGAGATCGTCGAAGTCGGCCCGCGCGACGGCTATCAGGGCATCAAGCTGTTCATTCCAACGGAGATGAAGATCCGGCTTCTGAGGCGTCTGGTCGCATCCGGGTTGAAACGCGTGGAGATCGGCTCGTTTGTCAGCGCCGCGGCTCTGCCCCAGCTTGCCGACACCGCCGAAATCCTTGCTGCCTGTGAGGATATTCCCGGTATCGTTCCGCAGGTGCTGGTTCCCAATGAGAAGTACGGTCGGTTGGCGCTGAACGCCGGCGCCCGTTTCCTTGCGTTCGTGCTCTCGGTTTCGGAAGCGCATAACCGCAACAATGTGCGCCGCTCCCCGCAGGAGTCGGCGGAGGAGTACGGGCGTCTTCTCGCAGCCATGCCGAATGATGTGGATATGCGCCTCAACATCGCGACAGCCTTTGACTGTCCGTTTGAGGGAAGAGTGGCTGAAGCCGAGACGATGGCGTTGCTGGATCGTCTTGTGCCGCTGCGCGCTGACATCGAGCTTTGCCTTTGCGACACGACGGGACGAGCGTCGCCCGATCACGTCGAGCGCTTGTTCGGCACCTGCATGCAGCGCTTTCCCCAGGTAAAGCGCTGGGCGCTGCACGCGCATGACACCTACGGTTTGGGTCTGGCCAATGTGCATTCGGCCTGGCGTCAGGGCGTGCGTGTTTTCGACGCTTCCTATGCCGGCTTGGGTGGATGCCCGTTTGCGCCGGGAGCCACCGGCAATGTCGCCACCGAGGATGTTGCGTGGATGTTTCGGCGCATGGGCATCGATACCGGGATCGATCTGGACGCCCTGATACCCGTCGCCTGCGACGGGGCGGCTATCGCGGGTGGTTTGCCGGGCGGCCGGGTTCGACAGGCGCTTACGGCGACTGCCGCCAATGCTCCATGCCTGTAAGCCGGTCTCAGATCGTGACGACCAGCTTGCCGAAGTGACGGCCTGCGCGCAGCTTGGCATATGCGTCGGCCGCCCGCTCGAACGGAAATACTTCGTCAATCACGGGTTTCAGCCCATGCAGGGCAATCGCCCGGTTCATATCGTTGAACATGTCGGCGCTGCCGACGCTGATGCCGGTCAGGCGTATCGCGCGTCCGATGATCGCTCGTGGATTGATTTCTGCGCCGCCGCCGACAAAGCCGATCGTAACGATTGATCCGTCGACGCGCACGGCACGGAACGAACGCTCCAGCGTGCCCGGGCCCCCGACCTCGACCACCACGTCCACGCCGCGTCCATTGGTCAGCGAAAGCACCTGGCTGTCCCAATCGGGGTTCTCCCGATAATTCAGGACGTTGTCTGCACCCATCTCGCGGAGGCGGGCGAGCTTTTCCGCGCTGCTCGAAATGTGGAATACCTGCGCGCCCATCGCTTTGGCGAACTGAAGCGCAAAGATCGAAACGCCGCCTGTGCCTTGCAGCAGAACGCTCTGGCCGGGACGCAGACGGGAAATCTCGGCCAGCGCGTTCCAGGCCGTTAGCGCGGCACAGGGAAGGGTTGCGGCTTCCTTGAATGAGAGATGCCCGGGAACCGGAACCAGCGCATCTTCCCTAAGCACCAGATACTCGGCCAGCACCCCATCAATGCTGCCGCCGAGGCCGCGCTTCTTGTTGCCGGCCGTTATCGATCCGGAGATCCAGTCGGGATAGAATGCGCCTGCCACCCGATCGCCGATCCGATGCTTCGTTACACCGGCCCCAACTGCGGCAACCTCGCCAGCTCCATCCGACAGCGGAATCAAATTGTTGGTCGAGACGCCATAGGCATTGTCCGCCACGAGAAGATCGCGGTAATTCAGCGAGGCCGCGCGAATGCGCACCAGAACTTCTCCCGCTTTCGGCTCGGGATCGGGGCGATCGATCAGCCTGAGCACGCCATCGGCCGCGGCCGGGTTGATTTCATAGGCTTTCACGGAGCACTCCTCGCTGTTTTGAGGCCTGTCAGGGGATCAGGACGATCTTGCCGAAATGAGCGTTGGCGGCCATATGCTTGTGCGCTGCCGGTGCATCGGCGAGCGGAAAGCTGCTGTCGATCGGTAGCGACAGCCGGCCCGCCTGCACGTCCTCCCACAGATCCTTACGCATATGTGAGACGATCTCGCGAACCTCGGCGATCGTGCGTGTGCGGAATGTGACGCCGATATAGTCGAGACGTTTTGCGGCGTGGAGATCGAAATCGAACTCGGCCTTGGTGCCGCCGAGGCGCCCGACATTGACCATGCGGCCGCGCACGGCAGCGACCTTCATGGAAAGATTGACCGACGCACCCGAAACCATATCGACGACGAGGTTGACGCCTTTGCCTTCGGTCGCGTTCATCAATGCGTCGGTCCAGGAGCTATCCTTGGGGTCAAGGGCATGCGTGGCTCCGAATTCGGTTAGCCGGTTACGGCGCGCGACAGTGGTCGACGTGCCGGCGACGATGCTGGCACCCTTGAGCCTCGCGATCTGAAGCGCCATGAGCCCGACGGCGGAACTCGCTCCCTGCACGAGCACGGCATCGCCGTTCTGCAGACGGCCTTTTGTAATCACAGCGTCATGCGCGGTCATAAGCGCCAGCGGAAGAGTCGCGGCCTGTTTCATATCGACGGTGCTGTCGAGCTTCAGCGTTCGTCCGGCATCGCTGACCGCATATTCGGCATAGCCGCCGGTACCCGAGCACATGACCAGATCGCCGGACTTGAAATCACGGACGTCGCTGCCGGTCTCAACGACCTCACCGGCCCATTCCATACCGATCGGTTTGCCGATGGAGTCCTTGCTCGCAACGCCGGCGCCTTTCGCCGCATTGAGATCGGCGCGGTTCATGCCGGCTGCAGCCACGCGCACGAGAACCTGTTCCGGAGTAGGCACCGGACGTACAATCTCGCGCAATTCCAGCCCGTTTTCGCCGGCAACGCCAGCACGCATCTTTTGCATCGTCGGTATCCCTTGATTTCCGGGCTGTTTCGACCAGGTGTCAGTGCATGTAGAGGCCGCCATTCACATCGATTGTGGCTCCGGTAACGAAGCCGCCATTGACCGAGGCGAGGAAGGATGCCGCCGCCGCGATTTCCTCAGGTGCGCCGACCCGGCCAAGCGGCACGGAATCCAGCTTGGTGTATTTCGTGCCCGAATTCGTCGTGCCGGTCGCCTGCGCCAGCATGGGCGTGTCGATCGGTCCCGGTGCGATGGCATTTACGGTAATGCCCATCGAGCCGAGATCGCGGGCGGCTGTGCGGGTGAGGCCGAGAACGGCTGCTTTTGAAGCCGAATAGGCAGCGCCAGACTGCAGACCGCCGGTCTGGCCTGCGAGCGAGGAAACGGTGATGATGCGGCCATGCTCCACCGGCTTTGCGCGGCGTGCACGTGCCATCTCGCGCACGCACAGGAATGTGCCGCGGGCATTAACCGACTGAACCTTGTCCCAGTCCTCGACGGTGGAATCGATCAGCGAAATACCGGTCGCCGTTCCACCTGCTCCGAGCATTCCCGCAAAGTGAGCCAGAACGGAGATTGGTCCGATCTCACTCTCGATCGTCCTGAACGTCGCGGCCACCTTTTCTTCGCTGGATACGTCGAGCGCAATGCCACGATGGCCCTTGCCCACGAGATCGGCCGCTGCTTTTGCCGATGCCGTCTGGTCGAGATCGGCGATGACCACGGTCATCCCGTCCCTTGCAAACTGCCTGGCGGTTGCAAGACCAAGCCCACCGGTACCTCCGGTCACCAATGCAATCCGCATGTCAGTTCGCTCCTCTTGTGGTTTCCCAATTCGAAACAATGTCGTCGCTGATGAAGACCGACGATGTCTGGCCGCCATCGACGGCAAGGACCTGACCGGTAATCATGCGTGCCTCGTCGCTGGCGAGAAACGCGACGGCGGAGGCGATATCGTCCGGCCTGCCGACCTGGCCGAGCGGCATGGTGCCGATGATGGTTGCCTGGAAACGCGCGGTTTCGAGCCGTCCGGCCGTCAATGGCGTGGCGACTATCCCTGGCGCCACGGCATTGACCCGTATGCCTTCCGGCCCATATTCGGCGGCCATGTTTCGCGTCAGCGCGACGACGCCTGCCTTGGCGGTCGCGTAGGCTGCCCAGCGGCGATAGCCGGAAAGTGCAATGCTTGATGCGATGTTGACGACCGCGCCCCGGCTTTTACGCAGTTCCGGCAGAATGTCGCGCGAAAGCCTGAATGTCGCGCGCAGGTTGATGTCCATGTAACGGTCGAAAATCTCGTCCGTCGTCTCGTGCAGGGGCGGGGCGTTGCCGACGCCGACATTGTTGACGAGGATCGAGACCGAACCGAATTCAGTGACGCATCGCTGGATTATCGTCGCCGGTGCATCTGCCGTGGTGACATCGGCAACCATCGTCACCAACCGATCACTCGCTGCGAGCGATGAAAGGCCGTCATCCCTGATGTCGACGGCCAGAACGCGGGTGCCTTCCTCCAGCAGCCTTTCGGCGATCGCCCGTCCTATACCTTGTCCGGCACCGGTAACGATTGCGGCGCGGCCTTCAAGCCCTTTCATGACCAGCCGCCCATTCTGCCGAATAGTCCTTGCCGATCTGCACCACCTGATGATCGAACATCAGGATTCGCGTAGCTTCCATGTCGAGGAATTTGTGTTCGTCCTCGATCATCTCTTTCTGAAAATAGGGCAGCGCGTGCATTTCCTTGCGTGCTTCAAGACTCTCGAACCAGGACTCGGAAAAACCGTCATATTCAAGATCGCCGACGTTTGCCCAACCGCTGCTCGGCACACAGTGATGCTGGACATAACGCTTGATGTATTTCGACAGGATTGGATCATTTGCGATCAGCGGGCCATGAACCTCGCGCCAGTGGCGCGAAAACTCCTCGCGGGTGAGGCCGGGCTTGCGTTTGTAGAATCCCAGGGTGATCAGCATGTCGTGCTCCATGGAAGCGAGGGATCGCTTGGCCGCAGCAAAGCTGAGGCGAGTGCCTTCGTGGCTCCCATGCTATGGCTGGCGGAGCCGGGGTCGCGTATCCCTGCTGCCGGGGACATGGGTGCTTGGGCAAAGAGATGGCGTCAGGAAAAAGCCATACCGCCATTCACGTCGATGACCGCTCCGGTCATGAAGCCGGTGGCGCGGGAGCATAGAAAGGCCAACGGCCAGCCGATCTCCTCCGGCTTGCCCAGTCGCTTCATCGGATAGTGATCGACCGCAAAGGGCTGATTGGCGGAGATCAGCAGCGGAGTGAGGATCGGCCCCGGCGAGATCGCATTGACGACGATGCCCTTGTCGGCCACCTGCCGTGCAAAATAACGAACGATGGCCTGAAGGCCACCTTTCGAGGCGACATAGGCAGGCTCCACCGCAAGCGTCGAGCCGGCGGTGCGTGCGGCCATGGAGGTTGTCAATGCAATCCGGCCATTGCCGCGCTCCACCATGCCCGGAAGAACCGCTCTCACCAGATTGACCGGCCCGAGCACGTTGACGTCCATCGTCTTGCGATAGAGCGTCTCCCAGTCATCCCCGCCATCGACCCAATCGCCTTTGACGTAGTATCCGCTGCAATCGCAAAGCGCATCGAGCGGACCTGCCTCAGCGATGACCTTCTCGACATCGGCCCGGATGGAGTTGTCCAGCGCATAGGCCTTCACATTGATGCCTGCGTCGCGCAATTCACGAGCGAGTTCATCGGGCGCCTTCAGGTCGACGATTGCCAAATCCGCGCCAAGCACGGCACAGGCCCGAGCTGCTGCCCCTCCGATCGCGCCGCCGGCGCCTGTCACAAAAACCCGCTGGCCCGATAGATCAAATGCGTTGTTCAAGAAGGTTCCTCCAGATTGTCGCTTCGGCGATCGATGCTACTTGATGCGTTCGAGAATGCTGGCGTAATTGGCCACCGCCGCGCCGCCCATATTGAAGATACCTGCGAGGCGCGCATCCTTGATCTGAATTGGCGCGGGCATGTCTCCGCAGAGCTGCATCGCGGAGACCGCATGCATGGAAACGCCGGTGGCGCCGATCGGATGCCCCTTGGCCTTGAGGCCGCCGGACGCATTGACCGGCAGGCGGCCATCGATTTCCGTCCAGCCTTCGTTGATCGCCCGCACGCCCTGACCTTCCGGCACCAGGCCCATCGCTTCATATTCGATCAGTTCGGCAATGGTGAAGCAGTCATGTGTCTCCACGAAGGAAAGATCGTCAAGCGAGATGCCGGCCTCCGACAGCACCTTCTGCCACGCCAGTGCGCAGCCATCGAATTTCAGGATGTCGCGCCGCGACATCGGCAGGAAGTCCTGCACATGGGCCACGCTGCGGAAGGCGATGGCGCGGCGCATGGCAAGGGCAGTCTCGACATCGGCTATCACCAGGGCTGCTGCGCCATCGGAAACGAGCGAGCAGTCTGTCCGCTTGAGCGGGCCTGCGACAAAGGGGTTCTTTTCGCTTTCCTGCCGGCAGAAATCGTAGCCGAGGTCCTTCTGCATCTGCGCAAGCGGATTGCTCGCGCCGTTCTTGTGGTTCTTGGCGGCGATGCGAGCCAGCGCATCCGACTGGTCGCCATGTTTCTGGAAATAGGCGCCGGCAATCTTGCCGAAGAGGCCGGCGAAGCCACCTTCGACATCGCCTTCTTCCTGAAGATAAGACGCTCGAAGCAGGTTGCGGCCGATCTCTGGCCCCGGTGTACTGGTCATTTTCTCGACGCCGACAACCAGCACGATCCGCGCCTTGCGTGCATCGATCGACTTGATGGCCTGGTGTATGGCAGCAGAACCGGTGGCACAGGCATTTTCAATGCGCGTGGCCGGCTTGAAGCGGAGGTCGGGATTGGCCTGAAGCACAAGTGCTGCAGTAAAATCCTGCGGCGAGAAACCGGCGTTGAAATGACCCAGCACGATCTCGTCAACTTCAGCCGCCTCAATGCCGGCGTGTTCAAGCGCGGCATTCGTCGCTTTTACGATCAAGCTCTCGACCGTTTCGTTCTCATGTTTTCCGAACGGCAAGTGGGACCATCCGACGATTGCAGTGCTCATGACGATCTCTCCGGGTTCAGTGGATGCAGCGCGGCGATGCCTTCATGCGTCAAGCGCCAGGAGTTTTTCGCGCAGTTCGCGTTTGAGGACCTTGCCGTAGTTGCTCTTCGGCAGTTCCTTGACGAATAGGTAGCGTTTCGGCCGCTTGAACCGCGCTATGTGGTCCGTGCAGTGGGCGTCGAGCGACTTCTCGTTGATCTCCGATCCATTACCGGCGACGATGAAGGCGACGACGATTTCGCCCCATTCGGGATGCGGCTGGCCGACCACACAGACTTCGCTGACATCGGGATGCTTCAGCAGCACCTCCTCGACCTCTCGTGGGTAGATGTTGGTGCCGCCGCTGATGACGACGTCCTTGGAGCGGTCTCGCAGCGTGAGATAGCCACGGTCGTCGAACGAACCCATGTCGCCGGTGTAGAGCCAGCCGTCCTTCAGGGCTTCAGCCGTTGCCTTTGGATTGTTCCAGTAGCCGGACATGACGACGTCGCCACGGCAGATGATCTCGCCGACCTCACCGGGCGCAACCGGGGTGCCGTCCGCCGTGACCACCGCCACTTCTACACCGGAGCGGACGAAGCCGACCGAACCGAGGATATCGTCATCCTGCGTCGCATGGTCGGCTCTCCTCAGGCCGGTGATCGTCATGGGCGATTCACCCTGCCCATATATCTGCGCGAAGACCTGGCCGAATGTGGCGAGCGATTTCCTGATCTCCTCGACATACATTGGGCCGCCGCCATAGACGATGCTGCGCAAATTGGCTGGACGGCGCCCCGACCGTTCTGCTTCAAGCCGAAGACGCTGCACCATGGTCGGCGCAAAGAACACACCGCATGAAGGATGGATTTCGCAAAGGTCCATGAACTCGCCGGGATCGAAACCTGCGGAGCATGGCACGACCTGCCGCGCGCCGCGGGCGATGTAGGCGGGGATATAGAGCCCCGAGCCATGGGACATCGGCGCCGGGTGAAGCAGGCTCGAATTCTCGTCGACCGTCTCCATATCGGCCAGATGGGTAATGGTCATTGCCATCAGATTGCGATGCGACAGCATTGCACCCTTGGAACGGCCGGTCGTACCACTGGTGTAGAAAAGCCAGGCAAGTGCTTCTGGCGTATCGATAATCGGCCCGCCCCATTCGTCGTGGAAAAGGCCCACATAGTCCGGACTGCCAACAACGATCCGGCTGCAGTTCCAAGCCGCCGATCCATCCAAGGCCTGCTCGAGATCGCCGGCCAGCTTAGGGGAAACGAAGACTGCGACGGCTTCGGAATCCTCCAATATCTGGACGGCCTCCCGTGCGTGAAGCTTGGCATTGACCGGAGCAACAACCATTCCCGCCGCCCAGATGCCGAAGAATAGCTCGACATATTCAGGGCGGTTTTCGCTCATGATGGCGATGCGGTCGCCGACCGCAAACTCTCTGCGGAGGGCTGCTGCAATCTGGAGCGAACGCATACGCAATTCGGCGAAGCTCGACACCTGCCGCTCACCGAGAAAGACGGCGCCATTTTGCGGATATCGTGTCGCTGCCTGATCGAGAAGGGAAAAGAGATTCACGAAATCAAGTCCTCAGAGAAACGCGGTCAGGATGCAAGCCTCGTGGTGTCGGCTTGCGTTTGCCCGGCATTGTGATCCAGCATCAGGATTTTGCCGAAGGCATCACGCAGGGCCTTGAGCGCGTCCGCCTTCGGACCGCGTGATCGCCAGGCGACATGGTTGTCGGGCCGTACCAGGACCGCGCCTTGTGAAGAAACCTCACGCAAACTCGTCCAGCGTCGATCAATGTCGATGCATTCGCCCGTATCACCGATCGAAACGACTTCGAGATGCAGACCCTGTTCGGCGGCAAGTTGACGCGCAGCAGTGGCCCACGTCGCATCGTCCGAACCTGTAATGAGCAAAAATGCTCCCTTGCCGACCAGATCAAGTGTCGATTTCCGCTCGCCCTTGTGCTCGATCCACGCGTGCGGGAGCCGATGGCCCGGCCGCGTGGTTGGTGTGTATTTGCCGCCCATCGGGTCGCGCTCGGGCGGAAAGGTTCCGTCCGCAATGATTGCACCGCGGTCGTAGTAGAAACCGAGTTCTAGGTCATGCGCCTGCCATTCCATGCGCTGAACGCTGATTACGTCGTTCAGACGCGCCCGGCGCGTCCGGCCCTCGTCATCGTCTGCGAAGAAAGCAGCAAAATTGCTTTGGCTGACTTCTGCATTGCCGCGCACCAGGCCGATGCCGACATCGGTGAGCGGATGGTTCTGAAAAGTCATCAGCGCCCATTTGACGTTGCGCTCGGCAACCGGGCGACGTTCCGTCTCGTAGCTGTCCAGAAGTCCGTCCGAAGCTTGACCACGCAATACGAGATCCAGTTTCCAGGCGAGGTTGTGCGCATCCTGAATGGCCGAGTTGAGGCCGAGCCCCGTCGTTGGCGGATGCCTGTGCGCTGCGTCGCCTGCCAGGAAAATGCGGCCGAAGCGATAACGATCTGCGAGCACGCCTTCGACGACCCAATGGCCGATGCCGATGATGTCGGGTTCGAACTCCGGCAGTTTCAGAAGCTCGCGCATGCGCGGCAGCAATGACGACTGGTCGAAGCGGGCAGGGTCGTCCGGCCGAAAGCTGAAATGGAACATCCATTCTTCCGAGTGACGGTCGAATTTCGTCGGCCCGAGCTTGCCGAGAACGCCGCTGCTCCATGAGCCGCCGTCCGGATTGACGAACCATGTCGTCATCGCGTGGTCGTCGTCCCACCATTGGGAAAGATCGGCACGGAAATAGACGGTCACCATGTCGACCATATTGGTGGCGCCGGTCAGCTTGCTGCCGACAATCGGACCGATCGTGCGCCCGCCGTCTGCGGCGATGACATAGTCTGCGATGACCTTGAATTCTTCACCGCTCTCGCGGTCGCGGATCAATGCGGTCACGCTCTCGCGATCCTGCTCGATCGCGACCAACTCGTGATAGTAGAGCAGACCGCCGGGATTGCGCCTTTCGGCTTCCTCGCGCAGCAAAGGCTCAAGCCGCACCTGCGGATAAAGCGTGCTTTCGCAGGGACTGTCGGCGCGATAATGGGTAAGAGAGCCGCCGCCGAAGGAATCGATCGCGTAGAAGGTCTTGCGATCGAGAGGGCCGTCCCCGGCAAGGCTCGTGCACCAGCGAATGCGGGAAATGTATTTAAGCGGCATCGATCTGGCGTAGACAGCGTCGGCCACGCCAATCTGCCGGAATACCTCCATGGTGCGCTGATTGAGATAGCGCGCCTTGGGAAGTTGCCCGGGCGATGCGTGCCGTTCGATCAGCAAGGACCTCGTTCCAAGTTCGGACAGATAGATGGAGGAAGACAGGCCGCAGCCGCCGGCTCCGACAATCAATACGGGTATGCGAAGTTCGCGCATTGTCATCCTCCGGTTCTATCGTGATGTTAATCTCGGCTGCCCAGCAGGTCGCGATCCGCCAGCCAGTTACGCTGCAACTCGACTGCTTCTGCGAGCTGTTCGGGCTGGCCAGCGTAATAATGCGTCGCCCCTTTGATGATACGGAAGGTCTTGTCCGTGCTTGCCGCGGCGCTGTAGATCATTCCAGTGTGGGGCTGGGGTGCGGCATCGTCAGCGCTGTTTTCGATGGCGAGGAAGGGCACGCGTATATGGGCGGCACAAGCCACTCCGTCCGCTTGTGAATCCTCGATCGACCATTGCGACAGCCACGAACGCAGCGTCGAAAAGCGTCCAAGCGCAACCGGTCCGGTGTTTACCGTGGCCGGATTGCCAAGATAGGACCAGCGCGGCTTGCGATCATTCGGGTCGATTGTCGGATCGATGAAGCGCGGATCGGCAAAGGTGCGATGGGTAACGAAACCGCGCTCCAGCTCGTCCGTATTGCGTTTCTTGAGATCCTCCAACCTTTCCACCACCCGGTTTCGAATCCGGTCGATGCGCTGGCGTTGTGCCTTGCGGTACTGGGCGATGAAGTCGGCAGAATAAGGCGGCTGGTTCGGGTTGGCGGCGTCATAGATGTCGAGTTCGCGTATGCGGTCGTCCGGGTCGTCTTCATTGCGCACGGAGGGATCTATGCTGTCGACGAGAAGCTGTGCCCGCGAAATATGCGCTGCCTGGAAGATCAACGCGTCGGCCGGGATCAGCCCGGCGTCCTTGACGTTCACCGGATCGCCGGCCGGCGTTTGGGTGATCGTGGGGTTTTCGGCCTGCGATTGGTAGAAAAGGGCCAAAGAGCCGCCACCGCTCCAGCCGACGATCACGATCTTCTCATAGCCGAGCACTTCCTTGGCATGGCGCACATAGGCGCCGAGATCGAGGAGGACTTTCTCCATGATCAGCGCTGCGTCGTTCTTTGCGTAGCGGCTTGCCGCGCACAGCACATGCGCTCCGTGAATTGCTGCCGCACGCGGCACAGGCAGAAGCTGCAGCGTTGAGGTCGGATGCATGAAGATCATCAGGGTGGCCGAAGGGCGTCCCTTCGGCCGCATCAGAATCCCTTCCAGGTTCACAGCTCCCTGATTGCCGGCGAAGCCGTAGGTTTCAACGAAAGCCGCCTTTTCCTCGTATTGAATATGCAGCCATGTGAACTCGATCTCCGAGCCCGTTGCTTTGCCGTTCGTCATTCTATTTCCTTGCACTTGCGTGCCGTGCATGAATGCGGAATGCCTTGCCACTGGACAGAAGGCACAGCACCTCTAGTTTCCATGCGTCGTCGCTACGCCGTTTTGGCAACAGCCAATGTCCCCTCTGGTTGTTACATCCGGCGCCAGGCTCGGGAGGGCATCATGATACCGGCTGCTTCGCTGTTATCGGGCAGTGCGTTTAATGGCGGAATTTCAACGGCATAGAAGCAGTTGTAAAATCGCCCTTGTGACATCGACACTGGATTTGCGGTATGATTTCCGATACCGGAGGCATTTATGGGATCGACAAGAAAATCCGCGGCGACGGAGGTCGGCAAGACGGATGAGCTTCAGGCTCGCGCCTTGCCACCGGGATTCTACTTGCCTGAGCATTCTCTTCCGCACGCATTCAACGTCGTTGCAAACCGCGTCAGCCTCACACTCGAGAAGATGTACAGCGAGATGTTCGGGCTATCCGTGGTGGGTTGGCGTGTGCTGGCCATTCTTGGCACTCATTCGCCCCTGTCGGCCAAGGCGCTTGCCGAGCTCACCGCAATGGATCAGGTCAGTATCAGCCGTGCCGTCGAGCAATTGGCGAACAAGAAGCTTGTTTCCCGCCGTGTCGACATGGCCGACCGCCGCCGCGTAGTGCTGCGTCTTAGCAAGAAGGGCGAGGAGGTCTACAATCAGATCGTCCCGGTCATGTATGCGAGCGAAAATGCCCTCGTGTCGGGGCTTTGCAGCGAGGATGTGGTTTCGTTGCGCCGTATCATGAAGATACTCGTCGAACGTTCGGCAAAGGTGCTGGGGGATGAGCGCGATTGGCAATCCCTGCTTGAGGCCTACGGGTACGGCCCCAATTCCCAGCACACCGACGGCGATTCTCCGATCTCTCATCCAACCTGACCATGCCCGTAGCCTGCTCTTTCAGCGACATGGCATCTTCTCCGGAAGCAATGGTCCCAACAAGGGGGGACATACCGGTCCGGCTCGACTGCTTACGACTGGGACATCTTAGAGCGACCTGTTCTCGATAATCATATCGGGTTGACCGCTCGGCCCAAAGTAATCTGACGACATTCTGGAATTGCGAGGAGAAACTTAATGTCCGCTACGCTGGAAGCCCCTAGAATTGCGAAGCCTCGCAATCCCGGTCTTACGCCGACGATGCTCAATCACGCGGCCTGGGTTACACATGACGTTGCGGCGACGTATGATTTTTACACCCGCGTCATGGGTATGGAAATTGCCAGCACTGTCATCGATGACAGCGTCCCGTCGACAGGGGATGCATTTCCGTATTTCCACATCTTCTTCAAGATGAAGGATGGCTCGACCTTTGCGTTCTTCGAGGCTCCGGGACTGCCGGCGCCTGCGAAATCAACGCATCCGGCCTATGACATCTTCAACCACATTGCGCTTGAGGTATCGTCCCGCGACGACGTCATGAAATGGTACAAGTGGCTCAAGGAAAACGACATCGACATCGTCGGCCCGACCGACCACGGCCTGATCTACAGCATCTATTTCCATGATCCGAACGGTGTCCGTCTCGAGATCACCACACCGCTCGACAAGGACTGGAACAACCATACCCAGGACGCGCAGAGGGATTTCGACCTGTGGGTCGGTGCGAAGGAAAAGGCCAAGGCTGAAGGCAAAGATGTGGCCGCGGCGCTCTTCAAGCTGGCCAAGGAACGGCGCGAAGCCCGTAATTCCGCACACTAGGGAATATCCGTCCCGCGTGAACCGGGATTGGACTTCGCGTTCTTTCAGCAGCGATAAACACCAGCGATTGAGGCGCTTCCTGAGTTGATGGCGGGAGGCGCCCTTTCTTTTGCTATTGCGTTGAATTGCGCGACGCACTGAATCAGATGTCTGGTTTCAGGCACACTACAACCATCAGCGCACTTAAGGGTCATAAGGATTGAAAATGAGCGGAGATTGGCTTGATATCGGCGGACGTGTCTGCGTCGTCACCGGTGCGGGAGGCGGGATCGGGCGTTCAATCGCTGAAAGCCTGGCGGAGGCCGGCGGTAAGGTCGCCGTTCTCGATCGGGATTTACGCACCGGCGAAGAGACGGCCGCGCAGATCAGGCACAAGGGCGGCGAGGCTATCGCACTGGAGTGCGACATCACTGACGGCGAAAGCGTGGACCGTGCGCGCAAGGCAACGGAAGACGCTTTCGGGCGCTGCACCGTTCTGGTCAACAATGCGGCGCTTATCCGGAATGGACCGCTTTCGGAACTGTCGCTTGCGGACTGGAACGCTGTGATCAATGTCAACCTGACGGGCTTTTTCGTCTGCTCGCAGATTTTCGGTCGCTCCATGCTGGAAAACGGTGGCGGCAGCATCATCCACGTCGCTTCACTGTCGGGTTCCTACCCGCAGCCGACCAGTGGCGCTTACAGCGTCAGCAAGGCCGGTGTGCTCATGCTGTCGAAGAACCTCGCGCTCGAGTGGGGCGAGAAGGGCGTTCGCAGCAATGTAGTGAGCCCCGCAATGGTTCTGACCCCGATGTCGGAAGTCATCTACAAGGACCCGGTCGTGAAGGCGAGGCGCGAGGGGGTCGTGCCGGTTCGCCGCATCGGCAGGCCGCAGGATATTGCCGACGCGATATGCTTCCTCGCGAGCGACCGCGCCAGCTATGTGAGCGGGCAGGAGATTCTGGTCGATGGCGGATGGAGCACCGCGATCCTCGCCATGGTGCCGCGCCCTGGCTTCGATCAGCCGAAGAAGGATTGATCGCGTCAAATTTCAGCATGCCGGAGGAGGAGATACATGCCGCGCCCCAGATCGACAAAATCCATTGAAGAACGCCTCGATCATATCGAGGACTATATCGAGATCATGCAGTTGATCAGCGCTTACGGCCCGGCTGCCGACGCGACCCACTGGGAATTGATCAAGGAGATATGGGCCGAAGACAGCGTCTACGAGATCGGCGGCCTGGGTGTCTATGAAGGCCACGAGGGCTTGAAACAGGCATTTTTTGGCGAGTTCCATCAGGGCCTGATGGAGTCCGGCTCCGGTCATGTATCATCGATGCCGCACCTGGTCATTGAAGGCGACCGCGCCGTCGCCACGCATCATGGAACGCTCTACAAGCAGATCGATGGCAATTTCCCGGTCATCCGCCTGGTCGCCTCGCGTTGGGAACTGACGCGCCGCGAAAAGGGATGGATCGTCACCAAACGCACCAACGAGGTGCTTCAGGAGAACGCCCGCGCTCGCGAGTTGCTCGCGCGCGTCAAGGAAAGTCCATCGCCGCTGGCGCGGGCTGCGGAATAGAAACCCAGCGATAAACCGGGGGTCTTGTCAGGTCACCCGGTTTTTCATGACACGATGGTGTGTTGCGAGAGCCCTTGCCACGGATAGGCAATGGTCTGGCGCTCGGTTCGGCCGTATTCGGTCTTGACCCCGGCATTGCGGGCGTAGGCGCTTTCAACCGCGGGGCGTGCAGCGATCATGTCGCGCCACTGCAGAAGATTCGGATAAGGGTCCCCAGTCTCCGGTCCGAGATATTTTATCCATGGATAGCATGCCACGTCGGCGATGGAATAATCGCCGGCCAGAAAGGGCGACGAGGCCAGCCGCCGCTCCATGACATCCCAAAGGGCTGCAAGCATGCGTCCATAGCGACGCCTGGGATACGTGAAATCCGTCTCCGGCTCGATGCGCTCCGCAAACGCCTTGAAATGCCAGAATTGGCCGCCGATCGGCCCCAGATGTCCCATCTGCCAGAACAACCATTGCATCGTTGCATTACGAGTGCGCGGATCGCTCGACATGAGCATGCCGGTCTTTTCCGCCAGATACTGCAGGATGGCGCCCGACTCCATCACCGTCACCGGATCGTCACCCCAACCGGGATGATGATCGCGAATGACCGGCACCTTGGCTGCGATCGAGCCGCCAAGTTTAGTCGGGTCGAATTGTTCGCCCTTGCTGAGGTCGACGAATGTAATGTCATAGGGGAGGGCCATTTCCTCAAGCGCGATCATCACCTTGTAGACATTCGGACTGGGCGAGTAAAAGAGCTCGATCATTGGCTTTTCTGTCTGTTTAAGAGGAGGTCAGTTCGGGCGAGTCCTCAGCGAGGCGAAGGGCAGGGCGTATGATGCCGGCTCAAGCACGAAAGTGTCACTTGTACCAAAAAGCGTGTTGCCGAGTTCGGCGCGCTGTCTGCGAAAGCCTTCCAGCAGTTCGGCGTCGTTCTGGAAATCTCTCCAGCCTTTCCACCATGCATGCTCGTCAGGCCATGCGATGAGCATGACGATGTTGGGCATCGCGGGGCCGCTGATCATGTCGCAGACGCCAATGACGTGCGCGCCGGCCACACGCAGACGCGGCAGGTAGGTCTTGGACAGGAAATCCGTCACGGCATTGTTCTGCCCGACCAGAATTTTTTGCGTGATGATCTGATGAACACCGCCGATGCGTCTGTCGAGATCGGCTTCGACCTGCTCGAATGCCGGGCTAGGGCGCAGAAACACAAGTTCCTGCCCTTCGACGAGTTCGCTGCCGGCATTCGTTTGCGCGCGTATCCGTGCCCAATCAGGGTCCGCATAGAAGGAAGCCCAGCAGGCTTCGCGCTCGGCAAAATCCTTCCATTCCATAATATAGCAAAAGAGCGGCATACGGGGACCGGAAAGCGCTGCCCAGCGGCCGACAACGCGAATTCCATGCTTGGCGAGCAGCGTCGGAATATGATTTTCCATACGGTCGTGATTGTCGTTCATCCGACCGCGTTCGATCAGATATTGCCGCATCTCGAAAATCATGGCGCGTCCTTGTGAATGGTTCACGTTGCCGGGCGTTGGGTTGCCGGTATCAACACATAGCAGTGTAGAATGCGATCAGGACGCAATCCAAAAAATAAGAGCCGAGGAAACATGCGCGCGCTCCGGAGGTCTGTCCCCCGGCTTTGGTACACCTGTTGCCCGGACGTGACTCGTATTGGCTTGCTCGTCACCGGATGAGGGACAGATCATCTATGGGAAAATGCTCAAACTCCTCACAACCGGTCATGGTATTCGCGTTCCGGCACGATCAACGCGCCAGTATGTGGTGAAGCCCCTTGAGCGCCGACTCTGAAAAACTGCTTCTGGCCGAGACTGAAAATTCGGCTGCAGTGACTACGCCCAGCCAGGCACGAGCTATTTTCTTCCTTTCCGTCGCAGCCTTCGCTGCTGCCGGAACGACCCGTGTGATGGACGCGATCCTTCCGCAGATCGCGCAGGAATTCAATGTAACGATCGGCGCTGTCGCTTTCGTCGCGACAGCCTACGCCTTCACCTACGGCGCCTTTCAGCTCGTTTTCGGCCCGCTTGGTGACCGCTATGGCAAATACCGCGTCATCCTGCTTGCCTGTGTCGGTTCGGCCGTCACGACCTATATCTGCGCCTTTGCCGGCTCCGTCATGGGAATAGCGGGGGCGCGACTGGCGTCGGGTATCATGGCCGCCGCAATCGTCCCGCTCGCCATCGCCTGGGTCGGCGATGTGGTAGCGGCCGGCGAACGGCAACACGTCCTCGCAAGGTTCCTGTCCGGCCAAATACTCGGGCTGCTGGCCGGTCAGATCGGCGGCGGCGTCCTCGGCGAGTATTTCGGCTGGCGTTCTGCCTTTCTGTTCATCGGCACCGTGTATCTTTTCGCTGTGGCTGGGCTGATTTTCGAAATGGTCAGCAACCCTGCGACGAGAGCTCCGAAGAACGACGGGGATACGAGTTTTTGGCGGACGTGGGACACGTTCCTGAGGCTGACGTCGCGGCCTGTGGTTCGTTTTGTGCTTGCAATGGTCGCGATCGAAGCCTTTGCGATGTTCGGTGCGTTCACCTATGTCGGAGCAAGTCTGCATTATCGGTTCGGCTTCGACTTCGCGACGATCGGTCTCTTTCTGGCTACCTATTGTCTCGGTGGACTATTCTATGTCTCGCAATCGCGCCGGCTGATTGGGTTTTTCGGTCCAGCGAAACTCGCCTTTTGGGGCACTGTGCTTGTTGCCATCACCTATGTCGCGATCGCAGCCACACCTGTGTCCTGGGTCTATCTGCCGGCCATATCGATCATGGGCCTGGGCTTCTACATGCTGCACAATACGCTGCAGACCTTCGCCACCCAGATGGCCCCGGATGCGCGAGGCTCGGCAGTTGCGATCTTCGCCACCTGCTATTTTCTGGCTCAGGCCGTCGGCGTCTATTTGGCCGGCATGGCAATCGACCTCTACGGAATCGCTCCGGTATTTCTCTTGGCTGCGGTCATATTGCTAGGACTGGGCTTCATTCTCCTTCGGTTCATACCGGCAGAATTGAAACACGGGTGATCGCGGCAGGACATTCGAACTTTGCGGTGCGCGCGTGGATGGCATCATTCGCAAGTCGCGCTTCATCCTTGAACCCACCCGGCAATATATAAAAGTCACATAACAAGTATTATGGAACATCCGGGCGGTTTCACTCGTGTTGCATTTTGACTTCAAACCGCCGTTTCTCATACCAGGTAATTGATCGGTAGGTTGTGGGTTTAGCATTCTTATATCGAATATACTTCGGCTTTGCCGAACAAACGGCCAGTTCCAAATGCTCCTAAGGTATCAGGTCAAGCCGCGAGCGACGGAGCGGGGTGAATCTTTGCGCCGGTAATTGCCTGCAATTCATCAACGGTCATGCCAGGCACCATTTCGACGAGTTCAAAACCTTTTGGCGTGACGTCCAACACAGCGAGGTTCGTGTAAATGCGGCTGACGCACGCCAGCCCCGTCAAAGGATAGATGCAGCTTTCAACAAGCTTGCTCTCTCCGGACTTGGCTATGTGATCGGTCATGATCCACAGTCGCCGTGCGCCTGCACACAGATCCATGGCGCCTCCGACTGCCGGACACAACTTCACGCGTATGCATTCCGGAATTTCAAATCTCACGGGACTGTTCCACACGGAAGACATGGACCTAAACGATCACTCAGAGATTGTGCGCCAGATTGAGCGTGCGTCGGCGGTTGGAGCACGTAAGGCTATGCGACAACATCTTCAGCGCGTTCGCTCCGTGCTCCTAAGGTTCTAGGGGCGGTTCCGTCGTTTGTTGTTCAGGCTCTTATGCGCCCATTCCGAGACAGTCTGGAAGGAGACATCAATGCCGCGCTCGGCAAGCAGGTCTTCAACGTCGCGCAGGCTCAGCGGAAACCGATAATAGAGCTACTCGGCATGCGCGATGATCTCGGCAGAAATCGGTGGCATCTGTAGCAGGCGGTCGCGTCTTCAATCACGCCAGTGGATTATCGTCCCAATCCGCACCAGACAGTTAAGGCGACGCCACCGTACAAGACTGTTTCTACCGAGCCCTCATCGGCCAACTGTCTGACTGCCGATCGCCTTGGAGCATTCGCTATCGAGAATTTCCAGGAACTCCTTCGCCGCGCGGGACAGATGTTGCGACGACGCGACGATGATTGAAAATTCGAATGGCACTTCAGGCATCAGAGGTCTTACGATCAGATCGGCGTCCACCGTCGAGGCGGTCAAAGGGTCGACGACAGTAGCGTCTTTGCCTGCCCTGACCAGTTGACACGCTGTGGATGCGAGATTGACCTCCACATTGGCTCGCGCTTCATGCGCGTGAGTTTGGTGGCGCCGGATTTCGGAAGCGATCTGCGAGTTTGCGTCGAATACGACCATTGCAAGGTTGCTAAGGTCGCTCATTTCAACCACGTCCTTTTTCCCAAGCGGATGATCCCGACGCAATACGCAGACACATGCGCCCGAATAACGCTGATATACTCCAACGTTACGGAGCATTGCCGGTCGGGCGGTGATGCCGATATCGGATTGACCTGTGGCGACATTCTCAATGACTGACAGGGACGGCATTACGTCGATCGATATGGCAGCATGCGGGAATTGTTGCTGATAGGTTGCAACGATTTGCGGCAAATGGCTTTGCGCCAGTGCTGGAAACGAGGCAATTCTCAACCGGACACGATGGCCCGCCCGAATTTCCTCCACCGCGCGGCGCAGATAATTCATGCCAAATTGCGTTCGCTCGATCTCGGCCAGAAGCGAGATCGCATCTTGTGTCGCGCTCAAGCGCCCCCGCTGGTGCTTGAAGAGCTTCAGGCCGGTCGCACGCTCAAGATCTTTGATCGTACGTGATATTGCCGGCTGGGACACATTGAGGTGAGCGGCCGCGCCAGACACACTGTTGCGGACCATCACTTCTCGAAAGACCTCTAACTGGCGCATATTCATCCAACATATAACATCATCGCATAACTGTGATGTAAAATGGTATTTTGGTTCATACCTCGCGATCGATAGTGTCGGAAGCCTCTGAGGGGATCGGCACAATGACATTGGAACGAGCAGAGGTAGCTATTGTCGGAGGCGGGCTGGTTGGTCTTTCCGTCGCTTACGGCCTCAGGCGTCTCGGGATCGATGTCGTGGTTCTCGACACCTGCAACGCCGCCGCAGCGGCCTACCGCGCCAATTTCGGACTGATCTGGACACAGACCAAGGGAATAGCCTTTCGACCTTATGCCACGCTTTCCAGGCAGGCCGCTGCCCTCTGGCCCGATTTCGGGAATGAGATCGAGGGTCGGTCGGACACCGATATCGGCCTCGAGATGACCGGCGGCATTAAACTCTGCCATTCTCACCAGGAGATGGAGACCTATGGATTGCTGATGGCAAGGCAGTTCGACACCGACCTGCCTGTCCCGGACGCCTATACACAGCTCGACCGCAAAGCGATTGGCGAGATTCTGCCAGACGTCGGGCCCTCGGTCGTCGGCGGCTTCCTATGCAAGCTGGACGGCGCGCTCAATCCAATCCGCCTGTTCACGGCATTGCGTATCGCCTTGCAGAAGATGGAAGCGCGAATCCTGTCCGACCGCAGCGTCGAGGATATCCATGCGGAAATGTCAGGTTACAGGCTTACCACGTCGGCGGGTATGATCCTTGCCGACAAGGTCGTGCTGGCCGCCGGGCTTGGAAACCGGACCTTGGGTACAAAGGTTGGGCTCAACCTGTCGGTCGAACCCATTCGAGGCCAGATTCTGGTTACGCAACGCTTGGAACGTTTCATCGGCGTGCCTACGCACGTCATCCGCCAGACATCAGACGCATCGGTCATCATTGGGGACAGCAAGGAGGATGTCGGCATCGACGATGGCAACAACATCGCGGTCATGGGGGACATTGCCCGCCGCGCTATCGCATCCTTTCCCCGCCTGGCGGACGTATCGATTGTGCGTGCATGGGGTGGGTTGCGCATAATGACTCCCGACGGCTCTCCCATCTATGCGTCATCCCGCCGATTTCCCGGCGTTTTTGCCATCAATGTTCATAGCGGCGTGACGCTTGCGCCGATTCACGCCGGGCCGATTGCCGGCTGGATTGCGGGTCACGCCCAACCGCTTATGGGCGCTGCTTTTGCCGAGGAGAGATTCCATGCTCAGGCGGCTTGATGACACGGCGCCTGGAGATACAGTCGCTTTCACTTTCAACGGCGTTTCGCTGACCGGACGACGGGGCTCCAGCATCGCTGCGGCGTTGCTGGAAAATGATATACTCAGCTTTAGAAGGTCTCCCGTCAGCGGCAACGCCCGATCTCCATACTGCCTGATGGGGGTATGCTTCGAATGCCTGGTGATCGTCGACAATTGCAGGAATAGACAGGCTTGCCTGACGCAAGTCACCGAAGGCATGCGCATCCAGTCGGAGGGTCTGTGATGCGTTACGATGTCGTCGTCCTGGGTGGTGGGCCTGCAGGTCTTTCCGCCGCCTCCGCAGCCGCCGAACAGGGAAAAAGTGTTATCCTTCTCGATGAGCAGGCGAAACCGGGTGGACAGATCTATCGCAATGCCGAAGGTGTAACAGCGCGAGTGTCTGGCATACTGGGAGCGACACATGCAAAAGGCAGTGCACTGGCGAAGCGGTTTCGCCTGTCAGGCGCAGCCTATGAGCCCGGCGTCAGCGTGTGGTCGCTTACACCAGGCTTCGAAGTGGCTGCCTCTTCCTCATCTCACACCAAGGTCTTTGCGGCCGAACGCCTCGTTATTGCGCTGGGAGCAATGGAACGCCCGATGCCCTGTTCTGGCTGGACCCGGCCAGGGGTCTTGACAGCAGGGGCCGTGCAGGTGCTGCTGAAGTCCGAAGAAAGCATTCCGGAAGGCAAGATCGTACTTGCCGGGGTCGGGCCGCTTCTCCTCCTCGCTGCTCTGCAATTGCTGAAGGCCGGCGCCAATGTTTCGGCGGTAATCGACCTTTCTGACCGCCGTCGCAGGCTGTCCGCCTTCGGAAAGGCTCTCCTGGCTCCGAGCAGCCTCGTGGACGCATTCAGTGGCATCGCATGGTTGGCCGACTTGCGGCGCGCCGGTGTGAAAATGATCAGAGCCGACCGTATCGGCACGATTTCTGACGGTGACCGTCACCAGCATGCGATCTCGTTTGTGCGTGGCAGAGTGCGCAGTCTGGTGCAGGCCGACTGGGTGGTTCTGCATTCCGGTGTCGTCCCTCAGACGCAGGCCGCCGCTTTGCTCGGCTGTGCACTTGAATGGAACGAGGCGCAGAAATGCTGGCATACGCGCCGCGACAGACGTCTGGAAACGTCGGTACCCGGAGTATACGTCGCGGGCGACTGCGGCGGCATCATCGGCGTTGATGGCGCGCGCACAGAAGGCGAACTGGCTGGGCTCGCGGCGGCTGCGTCGCTCGATCCTGACATCGAGCGCCGGGTCGCCAAATCGATTGCGAGCCTTCGGTCGCAGCGGCGACATATTCGCCGCCGGCGCGCCTTCATCGACAGTCTTTTCAGGCCCAGTCCTACCCTCCTTGAAATCAAGGACGATGTCATCGTTTGCCGCTGCGAAGAGGTTTCAGCAGATCGGCTCCGCACAGTTGCAAGGCTGGGCGCCGCCACGCTCGATCAAGCGAAGTTCATGACCCGTTGCGGCATGGGTCCGTGCCAGGGTCGCGGGTGCGCGACGGCGGCGGCCGAAATCCTGAGTAACACCCTTGGCAAGGGGACCGGCGATGTCGGGTTTTTCCGCGTGCGGCCACCACTCAAACCCGTCTCTCTGGCGCGGTTGGCGGAGATCGAGCGAAGCGTGGAACGCTCGCAGTCCTACAAAACCTAATTCAACAAATAAAAGGGGAACAGAAATGAAAACAATACTATCACTCTTCATCGGCTCGCTTGTTGCATTGAGCAGCCTCGGTAGCGCCCAGGCGGAAACGTCGTGGCCGGACAAACCGATCAAGCTCGTCATCGGTTTCGAAGCGGGCGGCGGCGCCGATCAAACGCTTCTCCCGCTCAAGCCCTTGCTGGACAGGGAACTTGGACAGCCCGTGGCCTTCGACTATAAACCGGGTGCCGATGGACAGCTCAGCTGGGAGCTCCTTCGGCGAAACGGTGACGACGGCTATACAATCTCCGGGCTCAGTTTTCCCCATCTGCCCGCGTCGGTCGTCCTGCGCAAACCGTCTTACCAGCTTGAGGACTTCGCCCCGGTCGGTGTCATCGCCAGTGACGTCCCTGTTCTTTTCGTTCGTAACGACTCCCGTTTCAAGAACCTCAAGGACTTGCTCGATGAAGCGCGTGCCAACCCGGGCAAGATAACGCTCGCTATCGGCAGCTTCAGCGGAGAGCACTACATCACCGCCCTGGCGCTGGAGCAGCAGACTGGCGTAAAGTTTCGTTTCGTCAACACGCGCGGCGGCGGCAAGGTCCTAAGCAACATTCTTGGCGGGCACATGGATGTCGGCGTTGCCAGACCGTCGGTCATATCGGCGGTCCTGAACGAAGTCCGCGGCATAGCTGTCTCGGCGGAAAGCCGGCACCCTTTGATTCCCGAGACGCCGACCTTCAAGGAACAGCTCCCGAAGGAAGCCAACATTCCCCTGTTGCGCAATGCCCGCGGCCTCGTCGTCAGCAGTGCATTCAAGAATGCCGATCCTGAAGGATTTGCAAAGCTGGTGGCCGCACTGAAAAAATCCGCGGAAAGCCCCGAATACAGAGCCGTGCTTGAGCGCCAGGGTCTCGATGCGATCTATATGGGTCCGGAAGAGGCGACTGCATACATGATGGAGTACAAGGCCACGATCGAAAAATACAAGAGCCTCATGGAGGGTGCAAAGTAACATTTGAGCCAGGAGGCAAAAGATGATGCGTTCATTCTCGCGTGAGTTGATTGTTCCCAGTGGAATGATTGTCATTGCAGCGATCTACATTGCCAATACGACTGATGTTTCAAGTCTGGCCAAGGTGTTTCCCTATAGCATCCTGGCTTTGCTCGTGCTTTTCAGCGTCCTTGAAGCATGGAAACAGTACCGGACCAGAACAAACACCGAAGCCAGCTCCAAGCCGGAAGCTGGCCCGGTGGCAAAAATTGCAATTGCGTCGGTGCTGTTTGTCGCTGCCAGCTATTGGTTCGGTTTAATCGCCGCGGCAGCCGTCTTTATGGCAGTGTCGAGCATGCTGCTCGGCGCCGCCTTACGGCCGGCGCTCGCGGTCTCGGCCGCCACTACCGCCGTCTTTTACGCCGTGTTCGTGCTGGGCCTCGGTCTGCGCATCTAAGCCCAATCGGAAGGATACTCTTATGCAGATCGCAGCCGATCTCTACGCAGCGTTTTCTGGTTATACATTGTTGCTGGCAATCCTTGGGGTGGTGCTAGGCTACGTTTTTGGAGCCCTGCCGGGATTTGGCGGCGGTTCTTCCATGGCGGTGCTCCTCCCCTTTGCATTCGCCATGTCGCCGCTCAATGCGATGGTTTTCCTCATCTCTGTATACGGGGGAACGCAGTTCGGCGGGGGGCTCACATCGATCATGTTCGGCTTCCCCGGAGACGCTGGCGCCGCCGCCACCGTCATGGACGGCTTTGCGATGACGCGAAATGGACGAGTCACGGAGGCGTTGGCCTATTCGAACACCGCATCTTTCTTCGGTTCGGTCGTCAGTCTCCTCGCGTTTCTATGGATTTCCCCTCTGCTTGCCACCGCTGCATTGGCATTTGGGCCTCCGGAGTTCTTCGTTCTGGCGGTCTTCGGGCTTACGATCATAGCGGCATTGAACGGCAACCGCATTTACA